>Ga0070729_10002553_pt1 | contig 23239 bp, 19 predicted proteins | sample tdDd472_FD_66725 | JGI IMG/M metagenome (GOLD analysis project Ga0070729, IMG submission 66725) | Marine sediment microbial communities from the Atlantic coast under amendment with organic carbon and nitrate - tdDd47.2 | ecosystem: Environmental > Aquatic > Marine > Coastal > Sediment | place... | reverse complement strand
TCGTCGGCCTTGGCCTCGTCGGCCTTGGCCTCGTCGGCCTTCGCCTCGTCCGCCTTGGGCTTCTCCTCAGCCTTGGGCTTCTCCTCCGCCTTGGGCTTCTCGTCGGCCTTGGCCTCGTCGTCGCCTTCGGGCTCGGGCAGGCGGATCCCCAGCTCGAGCTCCAGGCGCTCGACCTCGGCGGTGTCGCCGAGGTGCTTGGCGAACTTGAGCGTGTAGCGGGTCTTGCCGCTGGTGCGGGCGATCTCGTAGGCCTTCTTCCACTGGGCCTCGCTCAGCTCGATCACACCGTGGACCCGGTTGAGCACGAAGAAATCGCCTCGCCCAATCGCGGCGTCGCGGACCGCAGCGACGAGGGCGTCGTGGCCCTCCTTGTCGCCCTGGATCCGCAGCGCGCAATCGAGGGCGTCGGTGGGGCGCCCGGCCTCGTGGTAGGCCTTGCCCAGGGAGACGTAGTCCACGGGCTTCTTGGGTTCGCCGTAGACCATGTCTCGGCGCGTGATCGCGTCGGGGATCTTCATGCGTCTCCGCCCTTCTGGGTCGCTTTGACGTCCTTGGCTGCGGCCTTGGTCCGCTCGACCTTCTCCGAGAGCTTGCCCTCGTCGGGCTTGCCGCTCGAGTCCCGGTCTCCGCTGGAGTCGGCGCCGACAGGCTTGGAGGGCTTGCCGCCGCTCTTCTTGCGCTTGTAGTCGGTCTCGTAGAACCCCGAGCCCTTGAAGATCAGGGCCGCGCCCTTGCCGATCAAGCGCTTGAGGGTGCCCTTGCCGCCGCACTTCGTGCAGTCGGCGAGGGGGTCCGAGGTCATGCTCTGGAAGTGGTCGAAGGCGTCGTCGCACGCCTTGCACACGTAGTCGTAGGTCGGCACCGGTGCGCTACCTCCTGCCCTCGGCTTGGGTCATACGAGCTCTCCGAGCTTGACGCCGGGCTGCTCGGCCTTGATCCGGCGGAACTCGCCGCCGTCGAGCCAGATCCCCCGGCAGGTGGTGCAGGTGTCGATCACGACCTCGCTGTTGCGAATCGAGCGCACGCGAACGAGCTTGGTGCCGTCTCGCGGGCACATGGCGACCATGTGGTCGTGATCGCCGTCGTCGTCGCCGGTCATGATCGCGCCGACTTTCTGGGTGTCGTGGTCGAGCAAGCGGCCCAGCTCGCTGGGATCGAACCAGATCCCTTCACACGCCGTGCAGCGATCGACCTCGACCTCGTCGACCTGGATCGACTCGAGCACGGCTTCGTCGCACTTGGGGCAGTTCATGGCGCCTCCGAGCCGGACACGATAGCGCATGGGGCCGCTGCGTGCGCCGCGAATGTGGCCCCCCGGGCGGTCTAACCAGAGAGCTGGGCTGCCAGCAGCTGCTGGGCGTCGAGCCGCTCCCAGCCCGGCGCGTCGATCCCGCAGCGGGGTGAGGCCCCGGCCACCACGAGCCGGCCGGGGGGCCGGTCAGCGAGCGCGCGGGCGGCGAGCTCACGCAGCTGCGCGGCCCGGCCTCGCCCCCAGAGCGCGACCCAGGACCGCCCCCGGGGGTCGACTCCCACCAGCGCTCTGCCCCCAGGGCCCGCCAGCTGGCGCTGCGGCGTCACCCCGCACAGCGCGGCGAGGCTCGCGGGGAGGTCGTAGGGGGAGCCCTCCCACGCGCTCGCGTCGGGGACCTGGCCCCCGCGCTCGAGGGCGTCCTCGAAGGACTCCACGTGCAGCACCTGGAACCCGCCCCCGCCCTGCCAGTCGACGGCGCTCGTGATCCCGTAGCGGTCGCCCGCCACGACCTGCTTCAGCCGCGCCAGCGCGGCCTGGAAGGGCACGTGCCCGGCTTCGATCCCCAGCCAGCGCCGGCCGGTCTTGTGGGCCACCGCGGCGGTGGTCCCCGAGCCGAGGAAGTAGTCGAGCACCCAGTCGCCGGGCTGCGAGCTGCTCTCGAGGATCCGCAGCAGGAGGTTCTCGTTCTTCTGCGTCAGCTGCCCGTTGCCGACCTTCTCCCGGCTGAAGCTCATGATCTGGATCGAGTCCAGCCGGTCGAGGGGGCTGCAGTTCCAGGTGTCTTCCAGGGGGTAGCCCTTGCCGGTGGGCTTCTTCCCGTCGCGGCGCACGTAGTCGGGCGGGTAAGGAATGTAGTGCTTGTGGAACACCGGGCGCTTGCGGTGGCCGTAGTGGTAGATCGTGTCGTGGTTGCGAATGAACTTCTTGGCCCGCGACTTGAACCCCGAGATCCAGCCGATCCGCCACACGATCTCGCCCACGTAGTGCAGGTGCTGGTCGAGGAGCAGCTTCAGCCGCTCCTTTTCGTGGCCGTCGATCTGGGCGAAGAAGGCGGCGTCGTCGCGGAGCAGACCCTGGGCCGCGCGCAGGCGGTCGGCCATGAAGCACAGCCAGGCCCCGCGCGGGAGGTCGTCGGCGTAGGCGAAGCCGGAGCTGGTGGTGTTGTAGGGCGGGTCGACGTAGGCGCACTGCACGCGCCCCGCGAAGCGAGGGCGCAGCAGCCCCAGCCCGGCGAAGTTGTCGCCGTGGACCAACACCCCGCGCTCCTGGGCCCCGAGGTCGACCCCGTCGAGGAGCACCTCGACGGTGGCCTGCTCGAGGAGCGCGGTGTCCAGCGGGGCCCCCTCGGGGCCGTCCGCCCACTCGGCGGCCTGGAGCGGCGACGACGCGGCGCGCTCGAGCACGTCGGCGGGCACGGCGTCGCGGGCGAGCACCCACTGCGCGCGGCGCACCAGGCGCGGCCCCAGCCAGGCCCTCCGCATACGGGCCTCCTCGGCGAGCAGCGGTTCTAGCCGCTCGCCGAGCTCTGCGCGCAGCGCGCGGAACGCCTCCCCCGCCGCGACCCAGTCGCTGGGGTCGCCGGGGTCGTGCTCGCCCAGCACGCGCTCGCGCAGCCAGGCGTCGAGGGCCCGCGCTTCGCGCTCGGGGTCGAGGGGCAGCAGCCGGTAGCCGCCACCCTCCAACGGGACGAAGCCGTGCCGCGCCTCGACCTCGGGGGCCGAGGCCCCGAGGGTCACGCGGGCCGCGAGGGCCGCGTCGAGGAGCTGGGTGTCGGTGCGCAGCACACCTGGATCTTAGGCCCCGGCTGGGACAGCCCTCCTCCGCCGAGCAGGCTCCGAACACGTCGGTAGCCGTCCGTGAAGGACCACGCGACCGGGTGGCGTGCAGTCGGTGCCTGGCGGGGTCAGAATGCAGAGGTGAACGAGACCACCCAACCGCAACCGGAGCCGCCTGGCGACCGCGACCCCAAATCGGGGGAAGGCGGCGAGTCGGGCAAGTTCTACGTCGTGGTCGGCGGGAGCGACGAGGGCGAGCTCACCCCCACGGACTCGGAGAACGAGCTCGACCCGCCCTCGGACCGGCTGACCCCGGTCGACGCGGTGCTCCAGTCGGAGGACACGAGCTCGTCCCTCGACGAGCCCGAGTCCAACCTCGGCGCGATCGAAGACTCGGGCAAGCTCGAGCTGTTCGACGAGCTGCAGCACCCCGACGACTCCGGCGAGCGCGAACCGGTCAGCGCCGAGGACTCGGGGCCCCTGGCCCTCGACGACCGCCTGCGCAAGTTTGGCGAGGGCGACCCCGAGGCGACCCACGACCCCGACGCCGAGCTGGAGCCCGTCTCCCTCGACGAGTTCACCAGCGACGTGGGCGAGCTCGAGGACTCCGACGCGGAGTTCGCCAGCGAAGCCGGCCTCGAGGACTCCGACGAGGACGACTCCCCAACGTCGCAGTCGGACAGCGGGGTCGAGCTGCTCGAGGAGCACCCCGAGGCCGAGGGGGCCTCGCCGTTCAAGCCGCTGCCTGCGGAAGCGCTGCGCACCCCGCCGCCACCCGCAGGCCCCACGGTCGCTCCGCTGCGCCACGGGCGCAGGCGCGACGAGTTCTTCGCCGGGGCCAGCGACTACACCCGCGCCGAAGCGCGCGAGCCCGCAGCGGACGAGGACCTCGGCCCGGACCCCATGGCCGTCGGGGGCCCCCTGGAGCCGGTCGACCCCAGCGTGCTCCCGGCCTACGTGCTGGAGCAGATTCAGACCAGGGATCACGCCCGCGTCCGGCATATCGAGCAGTACAAGCTCGCCGAGCGCCACCGGGTGGGGCAGGTGGCGGCGGCGTTGGCCATGGCCTTCGCGGTGTTCGGCCAGATCCTCGGCTGGTTCTGTCTGCTGGGGGCCAAGGGGCTGTTCCTGCTCCCCTGGGACGTGCTCCTCGGCGCGATCTCGGGGATCCTCTTGACCCGCGCGCCGAACTCGCTGCGCGGGCAGGGCTACCTCGGCGTCGCCGGGGCGCTGGCGGTGGGCACCAAGTTCGCCTGGGCCGTGCCGACCGGGGCGCTCGACGGCCTCGACCTGCTGCTCTCCTTCATTCTCTCGGTGGGCCTGATGTTCGGCGCGATCGTGGGCGGCGGCGTGTTGGGGCTCAGCCTCGAGCAGCGGCTGCTGGACTAGGGACGGCCCAGGGATTTGGGGTAGGCTGGGCGCGTGACCTACGAAGAAGCGTTCCAGCAACTCGAAGCCGTGCTCGGCAAGCTCGAGCAGGGCGACCTGCCCCTCGACGAGTCGCTGAAGCAGTACGAAGAGGGCGTACGCGCGCTGCGCGTGTGCCGCGAGATCCTCGGCGCCGCCGAGCGCAAGATCGAAGAGCTGACCCCCGGCCCCAACGGCCCTCAGCTCCGCGAGACCGGAGAGGGCGCGTGAGCGAACTCAGATCGCGCCTGACCCAGCTACGCGAACGCGTGGAGCAGGCGCTCGGCGAGTGGCTCCCGGAGCGCGACGACGACGCCGGCCGGCTGTTCGAGGCCACGCGCTACAGCGCGCTGGGCGGGGGCAAGCGGGTGCGCCCCGCGCTGTGCCTGCTCGCGAGCGAAGCCCTCGGCGCCGACCCGGCCCGCGCGCTGCCGGCGGCCTGCGCGCTGGAAATGATCCACGTCTACTCCCTGGTCCACGACGACCTCCCGGCCATGGACGACGACGACCTGCGCCGCGGGCGACCGACCTGCCACAAGGCCTACAGCGAGTGGCTCGCGATCCTCGTCGGCGACGGGCTGCAGACCCGGGCCTTCGAGACCCTGGCCGAGGGCTACCGCGACGACCCCGCGCTGGGGCTCGACCTCGTGCGGCTGTTGGCCGCGGCGGCGGGCAACCTGGGCATGGTCGGCGGCCAGGTGCGCGACATGGCCGCCATGGGGCGCGACCTGGACGAGGCCGCGCTGGAGGCCGTGCACCGGGAGAAGACCGGGGCGCTGCTGCGCGCGGCGGTGCTCCTCGGCGCGCGGGTCGGCGGAGCCCAGGAGGGCGACGCCGCCTTCGCCGCCCTCGACCGCTACGCCCGCGCCCTGGGCTTGGCCTTCCAGGTCGCCGACGACATTCTCGACTGCACGGCCAGCACCGCCGCCCTCGGCAAGACCGCGGGCAAGGACGCCGAGCAGGGCAAGCTGACCTACGTCGCGCTGCTCGGCCTCGACGGCGCGCGCGCCAAGGCCAAGGCCCTCGAGGCCGACGCCCTGGACGCGCTGAGCGAGCTCGGCCCCGCCGCAGAACCCTTGCGCCAACTGGCCAGCTACGTGGTCGATCGCGAGGCGTGAGCGACCCGCAGCGAGCGGCGCGACCTCGTCCGTTCACGGTCAGCGAGGTCATGCACCAGGTGCGGGCCTGCCTCGAAGACAACTTCCTCCCGATCTTCGTGCGCGGCGAGGTCGCGAACCGTAGCCGCCCGCGCAGCGGCCACCTCTACCTGACCCTGCGCGACGGGCAGTCCTCGCTGCGGGTGGTCGTGTTCGCCTCGGTGGTCGAGCGCAGCCCGCTCGAGTTCCAGAACGGCGACGAGCTGCACGTGTGGGGCCGGATCACGGCCTACCCCCGCAGCGGCGACGTGCAGCTGGTGGCCGACCGCCTGGAGCCCGCGGGCGCGGGCGCGTGGCGCGAGCAGAAGGAGCGCCTGCGCAAGCGCTTCCAGGCCGAGGGCTGCTTCGACCCCGCGCGCAAGCGGCCGATCCCCTTCCTCCCCCGCTCGATCGGGGTCGTGACCTCGCCCACCGGGGCCGCGATCCGCGACGTGTTCTCGACCCTCGATCGCCGCTTCGGCGGCGGGCTGCGGATCGTGGTCGCGCCGGTCAAGGTCAACGGCCTGGACGCCGCCCCGGGGATCGCCGAGGCGCTGCGCGACCTCGACCGGGTCGGTGGCTGCGACGTGATCCTCCTCGTGCGCGGCGGCGGCTCGCAGGAGGACCTCGCCGCCTTCGACACCGAGCCCGTGGTGCGCGCGGTGCTCCACTGCACGACCCCGGTGGTGTGCGGGGTCGGCCACGAGACCGACGTCTCCCTGGCGGACCTCGCCGCCGACCGCCGCGCGCCGACCCCCACCGGCGCGGCGGAGGTCGCGATCCCGGTCAAGCGCGAGCTCGAGGCGGTGCTGCGCCGCGCCGAGGGGCGCCTGCACGCGGCGGCCCTCGGCCGCGTGCGCGACCTCCGTCAGCGCCTCGAGCACGCCGCCCGCGCCCACGGGCTGCGGGTGGTCCGCCTGCGCCTGGGCCAGGCCCGCCAGCGCCTGGCGGATCGCGCGCAGCGCCTCGAGCAGGCCTCGCCCCACACGCTCCTCGCCCGCCGCCGCGAGGAGCTGACCCGCGCCCAGGACGCCCTCGAGCGCGCGCTCCGCGAGCGCCTCGACCGTCGCCCCCTCGACGACGCCGCCCGCCACCTGGCGCGCTTGCACCCCGGCCCCCGCGTGCAGCAAGCGCGCCTCGACACCGAGGCCCGCGCGCAGCGGCTCGAGGAGCTCCTGCGCCGTCAGCTCGCCGAGCGCACCCGCCGCCTGGCCGGCCACACCGAGCGCCTCGAGGGGCTGAGCCCGCTCAAGGTCCTCGCCCGCGGCTACAGCCTGACCACCACCGAGGCCGGCGCGCTCGTGCGCCGCGCGGCCGACGTCCAGGTCGGCGACGCGCTCCGGGTGCGGCTCCAGGAAGGCGAGCTCAGCGCGGAGGTCCGCGAGGTCCGCGAGGGCTAGTCCGCGCTGGGCGCGCGGCGGTCGGCCTGCCAGTCCTCGCCGGCGACCTTGCCGACCGAGGCCATCAGCGCGCTCACGTGCTCGACCCCGTCGATCCCCAGCAGCTCGTGGGCCTGCACGTCGTACCAGGCGCCCATGGAGACGCTGCCCAGGCCGAGGGCGGCGGCGGCGAGGTGCAGGTTCTCGGCGGTGTGGCCGACGTCCCACCACACGTAGCGGTAGGCCCGCTCGTAGTACTTGGCCCGGCAGCGGGGGAGCACCGCGGTCCAGAGGAAGCTCACCCCGGCGTGGCGCACGTGCTCCTGGTCGAGGGCGATCGCGGTCGCGGTGTCGGCGATCTGAGGGTCGAGGCGCAAGGCCTCCAGGGCCCAGCCCTCGACGTCGAGGTGGTAGAGGCCGGGGTCGAGGCCCGCGACGTGGGTGACGAAGAGGTAGGTCTCGATCGGGTAGAGCGCGCCCGAGCTGGGGGAGGTGCGCAGCTCGTAGCCGTCCATGCGCGCGGTGATCCCCTGGGTCGACCAGAGGAGCAGGTTCAGCTCGTTCAGGCTCAGGGGCTGGGGCAAGTAGTTGCGCTTGGAGCGACGCTCGGCGAGGAGCGTCCAGAGGGGCGCCGTGTCCGCGGGGAACTCCGGCTCCCCCAGCGGGATCCGCCGCTCGGCGTCGGGGTAGGTGAGGTAGGTCGGCGGGCGGCTGGCGTGGTCGTAGGAGCGGTCCTCCCAGATCGCGTCGAGGGTCGCGCGGTCGTAGGAGGTCACCTGCACGTAGCGGTCGCACACCTCGCGCCAGTCGTCGCTCATGGCAGGGAGGGCCCGGCTAGGCCTGCACGGCGTGGGCGCGCAGGTCCTCGAGCTCGACGAACTCCAGCGCGCTCATGTGCGTCGCCTCGAGCACGACCTGCGGCGCCTTGCCCGCCTCGAGGGCGTCGCGCCAGCGGGTCACGCACAGGCACCAGCAGTCGCCGGGCGCGAGCCCCGGGAACTCGTACTCCGGGCGCGGCGTGCTGAGGTCGTTGCCCGCCTCCTTGGAGAACGCGAGGAACTCGGCGGTCATGCGCGCACACACCGTGTGCAGGCCAATGTCCTCGGGGCCGGTGCGGCAGAGGCCGTCGCGGTAGAAGCCGGTCATGGGGGAGGTGCAGCACGACACGAGCTCACCCCCCAACACGTTCTTGCCTGGTCGCACGGAGCGCCTCCTCGCCCGATAGCCTACCCGGACGCCGCGCGCGCCGGGGGTCGAGGTCACCCGCCGACGAGCTCCTGGCGGGCGAGGTCGGCGTTCTCGGCCCCAGGATCGAGCTCGAGGCCGCGCCGCAGGTCCGCGCGGCCCTCCTCGCGCTGCCCGAGCTTGATCCTGAGCAACCCGCGATCGATCCGCGCCGATCCCACCTCGGGCTGCAGCTCGACCAGGAGGTCGAGGTCCGGCAGCGCCTCGGCGAGCTCGCCCTGGGCGATCCGGATCTGTGAGCGCTGGTAGAGCGCGCCCACGTCCTGGGGAGCCAGGGCGAGCACCCGCTGCACGTCCTCCAAGGCGAGCCCGAGCTCGCCCAGCTCGAGGTAGGCCCGCGCGCGGTGGTAGCGGGCGACGCTCTCGAGGTCGGGGTCGAGCCGGAGGGCGTCGTCGAAGTCCTCGATCGCCCCCTGCAGTTGACCGGCGCGGCGGCGAATCACCCCGCGGTGGTAGTGGCCGCCCGCGTGGGTCGGGTCCAGGGCCAGGAGGCGCTCCAGGTCCACGAGGGCGTCGGCCTCCCGCTTCAACTTGCGCAACACCGCGCCCCGGTGGTGCAGGGCTTCCCGGTGGTCGGGGTGGGTGGCGAGCACTTCGCCCAGGTCTTCGAGGGCGAGGGCGAACTCGCCCAGCCCGCGCCTCGCGCGCCCCCGCTGCACCCGGAGCTCCACGTCGCGCGGATCGGCGGCCAGCGCGAGGTCGAGCAGGGGCAGCGCCGACTCCCAGTCCTGGGCCGCGAGCAGGGCGTCGAGGTCGGGCTTGGGCTCGGAGGGCTCGGCAGGCACAGCAGGCTCGGCGGGCCCGGGGCCGGCGACGGGGTCCGGGGCCTCGCCCCGAGTGAGCCACCACGCGCCCAGCCCCAGCGCCAGGGCCGCGCCGATCGCCACCGCCGCCCCCCACGGCGCGCGTCTGGGCGGAGCGGAGTCGGGCGGCGGACCGTGGAGCAGCTCGCGCAGCGCCACCGAGAGCCCCTGCGCGCTGGGGTAGCGCTGGGCGGGGTCCTTCTCCAGGCAGCGCATGCAGATCCGCTCCAGCGCCTTGGGCACGTCGGGGGCGTGGACGCTGGGTGGGTCGGGCGGCATGCTGATCGTCTGGCTGATCGCCTCCCTCACCGAGCTCGGTCGAAACGGCGGCATGCGCGTCAGCATGGCGTAGAGCACGGCGCCGATCCCGTAGACGTCGACGAGGGGGCCGAGGAGCTCGGTCTTGCCGCTGGCCTGCTCGGGGGCCCAGTAGCCAGGGGTCCCCATGAAGGTCCCCGACTGGGTCAGCCGCGACTGCGAGGCGTCGAGGTCGAGGGCGAGGCCGAAGTCGGCGACCCGAGCGCGCCCGTCGGCGTCGACGAGCACGTTGTCGGGCTTGAGGTCGCGGTGCACGACCCCCAGGGCGTGGCACTCGGCGAGGGCTTCGGCCACCTGCAGCGCGAGCTCAGCGGATTCGCGCCAGGGCAACGCGCCCCTCCGCTGCAACCGATCCTGCAGGCTCGCGCCTTCGACGAGGTCCATGACCAGGTAGGGCAGGTCGCCGTGCTCGCCGGCGGCGTGCAGCCCGACGACGCCTGGGTGACGCAGGCGGAGCATGGCCTGGACCTCGGTCTGATAGCGCCGGTAGCTGCGCGGGCCGGGCTTGCCGAGCAGGAGCTTCAGCGCGAGGTCAGGGCCGCCTGGCTGGGGGTTGGCCACCCGGTAGACCTGCCCGCCGCCGCCTCGCGCGATCGACGCGAGGACGCGGAAGGGACCGATCTGCACCCCGGGCTCCATGCCCGCACGCTAACCCGTCGGGGACGCGCTGCCACTCAGTCGAGCCCGAGGGCGGCCGCGCACTCCTTGAGCAGGATCCAGGCGAACTTCGGCTCCCGTTCGGCGGTGCCGAGCTTGGTCAGCCAGCCGTGGACGAGGCCGGCCTCGTCCTCGCCGCTCTCGAGGAAGCTCAGGAGCGCGCGGTAGGCGTAGTCGGCGGCCAGCTGCGGCGGGTGCTCCAGAGCCTGGCAGGCCGCCTGCAGCGCGTCGTCGATCTCGGTCCCGGTGCTCGCCAGGCACCAAAGTAGCAACCCGGCGTGCTCGCGCAGGCGTTCGTGCGCGCCCGTCAGCAGCGGCGCCAACGCCCGGGGTTGGTCGGGTCGAGGCAGCTCGAGCACCGCGCCCAGCGCGCCCTCGGACTCCGGGTCGAGGCGCCACAGCCAGTGCTCGTCCCAGCTCCCGGCCACGTCGAACTCGTGGCGGTAGCGGTAGCGGTAGAGCGCGCCGCACGCGCAGCGCCGCAGCTGGGCCTGGTCGGAGTAGCCCTCGCCGGGGGCGATCGCCTCCAGGCCCTCGGCCTCGGGCGGGCACAGCTCCTGCGGCCGCAGCCCGACGCCCTCGCGGCGCAAGGCCGCGCACGTGGCGCACTCGCTCACCCCGACTGGACCCCTCGCTCCCTGGCTGCGCTCAGCGCTTGGCGCGCTCGTAGCGGTAGTAGGACTCCAGGGCGAGGGTGTAGTCGACGGTCACGTCGAAGGCGCTCCGCTCGCCCGCGGCGGGCCACGAGCCGTCGTCGGGACCGCCCATGACCTGGTTCGGCAAGGTCTGCTTCTGCATGGCGGCGTTCCAGGCCTTCCAGGCCGAGCCGCCGTGCTGGAAGGCGGCGGCGGTGCCCCAGCGCCAGGCGCGAGCGTCGCTGGGGGTCAGCTTGCCCAGGCGCTCGTCGGCGTTCTCCGCGGTCCCGCGCAGGGCTTGCCCAGCGGTGACTTCCCAGCGGCTGGCCTCGACCTTGGGCCCGAAGGCGGTCTCGAGGGCCTGGGTCAGGGCTTGCTGCTGAGCCTCGGTCGCTCCTCCGAGCTTGGCGGACTGCATGGCCTCATGCAGGCAGAGCGCCAGCGCCGGGTCCTTGGCCAGCTCGTCGCGAAGCGTGGCCAGGTGCGCCCAGGCCTGCTCGACGTAGCGCTTGAGGGTGAAGTCGCGGGTGACCGCGTAGGCCTCGGCGAGGGCCTGGGTCGCGAGCAGCTGGGCTCGCGCGCCGCCGAAGCTGCCGTCGGCCTGCTGCTGACGCTTGAGCCAGGTCAGCCCCTTGTTCACGGTGCGCTTGAAGGTCCCGATTCGGTGGGCCTGGCCGTTGCCCATGTAGGCGAGCAAGGCGCGCGCGGTGCCCACGACCTTGGCCTCCGGCGCGGCGCCGTCGAGCCAGCTCCCGTCGGGAAGCTGTGTGCGCTTGAGCCAGCGCAAGGCTCCGGTCACCGCCGCCTCGGTGCCTAGGGACCCGCCCTCCCTGGCGAGGGAGCCCTTGCCCCAGCGTTGGCCGAAGGCGCCGGCCGCGCCGCCGCCGACCCCGTAGGCGTCGGTCACACTGGGCGCGCCGGATCCGCTGGGCGTAGCGAAGGGCCGGCCCTTGGGCACGTCGTCGGTCAGCTCGACCTCTTCTTCGAGAATGATGATCGGCTTCTCGACGGTCTCCTCCTGGCCGTCGTCGTTCGTGCTGCGCTCGAGCCGCTCGTCGTAGTCCTCGACCACGCCTCCGTTGGGGTCCCACTTGCCGCGGGTCTCCGCGGGCGCGTCGGGCAGCCGCGGCAGGCCGCGCATGCCGGTGTAGATCCCGGCGGCCACCGTCGCCGCGCGATCGAACACGATCGCCGAGACGCCACGCTCGGCGTCGAGGATCAGGGGTACGCCGTAGCGGCTGCTCCCCGTGTAGTTGGCGCGAAACTCGGTCAGCTTGGCCTCGAGGGCCTTCCAGGCCGGGCTCTTGGCGTCGGCGGTCAGCTCGCCAGGGGCGTTGAAGGCCTGGCCGCCGATCTTGAGCACCGGGTAGCCGGTGTCACCGGCCTTCGCCGGCCTCCCGTCCTTGCTCCGCCAGAGGAGCTTGATCCGGACCTCGTTGAGGTCGATCGCCGGCGCCCCCTGGCCGGGGAAGCTGGTGGGGAAGAAGCGCAGCACGTGGTGGTGCTCGCCCGGCTTGGCGTCGGCCACGTCGGCGGCGACGCGCTCGTCGAAGGTCACCCGGGCGAGCTCGCCGACCCGGGTCGCGATCCGCGCGCAGGCCTTGCACTCGGCGTGCTTCGCGAAGGTGATCCCCGGGCGCGTGCCGGCCTCCTTCATGTTGGGGGCCTTGACCTGGGCGCCGGCCAGGGCGGCCGCCGCGAACAGCAGGGTCAGAGGGCGAATCGGGGTCATGGTGGCCTCCTCGAGCGGCGGATCCTAAAGACGAGCCGTCGAAGCGTCGAGGAGATTGCCTACCCGGGGCTGTCGGAGCCTGGCGTAGCCTGAAGCTGGAGGACTTATGAACACGCGCCGCCTTCCCTCGCGTCCTGGCTGGGTGCACTGGCTGCTCCTCGCGACCCTCGCCCTGGGCCTGTGCAGCACGTCGGTGTCCGCCGAGGACGACGAGGACGACGACTTCGAGACGACCTGGGTCGGGCTGCGCCTCGGCGGCTGGTACCGCCCTGCGGTCCACCTCGAGGCCCTCGTCTCGGGTCGAGCGCTGGGCCTAGGCGGGAGCCTCCCCGGCACGCGCTTCGACGCCGAGAGCGACCTGGGCGTGACCCAGACCGTCGAGTCCGAGGTGTTCCCCGATCAGGTCGTGCCCGAGGCGCAGTTCTTCTTCGACACCGAGTGGGTCTCGCTGTCCCTCGACTTCACCGCGCCGTATCGCTATCGGGGACGGCGTGTGTTCCAGCGCACGATCAACTTCGCCGGGCGGTCCTTCACCGCCGGGGTGGCGGTGGACTCCAAGCTCGAGCAGTTCTCGGCGGGCGTGCAGCTCAAGATCAACGTGTTCAACAACCGGGTGTTCGCGATCTCCCCGCTGATCGGGGCCCGCATGTTCGCCCTCGACTGGGAGCTGGAGGCCTCCACCGTGGGCGGATTGCCCGGGGGGGCCCTGCGCGCGGACACGACCGAGATCGACAACCCGATCCAGTTCGGCGACTTCCAGGTCCTGCCGTACCCGGAGCTCGGGCTGGAGGTGAAAGTCGGCCTGCGCAAGTTCTTCGAAGTCGACGCCAAACTCTCGGGGTTCTACCTCGACTTCTTCGGGCTGCGCGGCGGCGCGCTCAACGCCGAGCTGGGCGCGACCCTGTTCCCGATCCCCAACCTGGGGATCCGCCTCGCCTACCGCTACCAGTCCATCGATTTCCAGGCGCGGCACAGCAAGCAGTCCTCGAACTTCTTCGAGTTCGACCTCAACTTCCACGGCCCGACGCTCTCGCTGATCGTCCGGTTCTAGACGGCCCCCCTCGCTTGGCCTCTTCGTCACGGGGCCGCTAGGCTAGGGGCATGAGGCCCCTGCCCCAGAGGAGGCGCAGACTCCACCTGCGAGGCTACTTCCCCATGATCGTGGCGGGAGTGCTGGTGTACGGGGTCTACAGCTATTGGCCTCGGATCGAGGCCCGGTTCTTCACCGACGACGGACTGGTGGTGCAGAGCGAGCTCTGCCACGTGACCGTCGACCGCGGCTGGGTCGAGGTCGAGTCGCGCAACTGGGGCCCCGAAGTCCAGTTCGGCTGCGATCACGAACCGCGCAAGATCGAGCTCGTGGTCTCGGCGTTCCCCAAGGCTGCCCCGGGTGCCGCGACCACCCTCCGCGAGGCCGAGGAGCGCTACGCCCTCGAGCTCAACGAGCGCGTCGGGACCTTCCAGCTGCTCAAGGGTCCGCGCAACGTCCGCAGCCTGCGCCAGACCGGGCTCGAGCGGGTCGTGCGCTACATGGAGGAGGGCCGCGACACCACCGCGATCCTCGCGGCCTACCAGTCGGCCCGCTACTACTTCCGCGTGTTCTGCTGGTGCCCCTCGGACCGCTGGGGCGAGAACAAGGAGGCCATGCACGCGGCCACACGCTCGTTCCAGCTGGGAGAGTCGGAGGAAGACGGACGCGACCCGTCCGAGGGCTGGGACGACGGCACCAGCTCCGGCGTGCCGGCGGTCCAGCCGCGCTTCACCCCCCGAGAGCACGAGGAGTTCCTCGAGCGACTGCAGGCCAACACGAACACGGACGAGCGCGTGGTCATGCTCAAGGACTGGCAGGCCCGGCGCGTCCACGACCAGGTGGGCGACTGGCGAGACCTCGTGCACGCCCTCGCCGGGGGGCCGACCGACGACCAGATCGACGCGATCGTGATCCGCGAGCTGAGGCGCTCGCCGGTGACGATCCGCGAGCAGGTGGAGTGTCTGCCCAAGGCCTCGCCCGGAGTGCGCCGCGCCTTGATCGACCTCCTGACCAAGTCCCCCCAGGCGGACCGTGAGGTGTTCGTGGAGCTGCTGAAGGACTCCCCGAGCCAGGACTCCCCCGGGGTCCTCGAGGCGCTGTTGGTCCTGGGCGAGGTCACCCCCGAGCGGGTGCGGGAGCTGGTCGCCCTCGAGGGCCTGGGGGTCGCCAAGCACGACGGCCTCCGCGCGCAGCTCGTGGCCCGCGCCCGCGCCGAGCCCGCCTTCCTCGCTGCTCTGCTCGCCGACTCCAGCGCCAAGGTTCGAGTGTGCGGCTGCCGGCTGACTGCGCGCGCGGACAGGGGAGGCGACGGCCCCCTGAGCTTGCTGGTGCCCGTGCTGCGCGACGACGACCCCTGGGTCCGCCGCGAAGCGGCCAAGGCGCTGGGCCAGCTGGGCAACCCCCGCGCGACCTGGGCGCTGGCACGTCACGTCGCGGGAGAGCGAGACGCCAAGGCCCGCGCGCAGAGCCTGCGCGCCCTCGAGTCCTTCGACCCGGAGCGAACCCGCGCGCTTCTGCTGAGCCTTGGAGAGCGCGGCACCGACGATCGACGCGCCGCCCTGATCGCGTTCCGAGTGCTCCCAGCCCAGGCTGCCCTCGAGCCCCTGCGGGCGGCGCTGGGCTCGTCCAACCCCGCGCTCCTCTTCGCTGCGCTGGAGACCCTGATCGCGCTGTGCGAAGGCGGCGGCGCCAAGGCTCTCGCACCCTGCAAGCCACGAGTCCGTCGCTTGAACGTCTTCTCCGACCCCAAGCTGGCCAACCTCAAGGTCGCCGCGCTGGACGCCCTCGGCGGGTAGGGAGGGCAGGGGCTACCCGCCGACGAGCTGCCCGAGCTTGGCGACCAGGTCGCGGGGCCGCACGGGCTTGGGCAGGAAGGCCGTGCAGCGCGAGTCGAGGCCCTCCTCCAGGCCCTCGCCCGCCTCGCCCACGAAGCCCGAGATCAGGACCACCGGGAGCTCCTGGTGCTCGGCGCGCAGCTCGCGCAGGAACTCGATCCCGTTCCCGTCGGGCAAGAGCACGTCGACCACCACCGCGTCGGGGACCCCTTCGTCGAGCCGCTCCCTCGCCTCCCGCAGGCAGCTCGCGGCCAGCACCCGATAGCCATACATGCCCAGGGCGTACGACAGCGACTGGCGGAGGGCGTCGTGGTCGTCGATCAGCAGCACGCGAGCGCCGGAGGCGCTGCGCGGCAGCGGCTGGGGCGCGCGCTCCTCGGGGAGCAGATCCAGCACGGGCAGCGAGACCCGCACCAGGGTGCCCTGACCGGGTTGGCTCTCGAGCGCCACCCGCCCGCCCGCGAGCTGCACCAGGTCGCGCACCGTCGACAGCCCAAGGCCGGTAGAGAGGTCGGGGGCGCGGGTGGAGAAGAAGGGTTCGAACACCCGCTCGAGGTCTTCGGGGGAGACCCCCTCCCCCGAGTCTTGCAGCTCGACGACCACACGGTCCCCGTCACGGCGAGTCACGATCGCGAGCGTTCCCCCCTCGGGCATGGCGTCGCGCGCGTTGACCGCGAGGTTGATCACGACCTGCTTGAAGTGGGTCGGATCGAAGGGCACCCAGGTCCCGGGGCAGTTGGGCAGCACCTCGAGGCGCACGGTCTCGCCCAGGGTCCGGCGCAGCACCGTGTCGATCTCGCTCAGCTCGGCGTCGGGGCAGCACGGCCGCCCACGGACCGTGTTGCGGGTCAACGCGAGCAGGTAGTTGGTCACTTGCTGCGCGCTCTCCACGGCCTCCTCGATCGCGCCCAGGCACTCCTTGGCCAGGTCGCTCTTGACCTCGGGGGCGATCACACTCGCCGAGGCGTAGATCGCCGAGAGCAGGTTGTTGAAGTCGTGGGCCACCCGGCCCGCGAGCTTGCCCACCGCCTCGAGCTTCTGCGAGCGCGCGAGTCGCTCGGCCTGCTGGCGCGCGTCGGTGACGTTGGTCACCAGCGCGATCGACCCCAGGTGCTTGCCTTCGGCGCTTCGCAGCGCCTGGGCCTCCGCGCGCAGCCAGCGCGGGCTGCCGTCGGGTCCAGGCACTCGGAACGTCATGGAGAGCGGCTCGAGGGAGTGCTCGAAACGCGTGATCGTGCCTTCGACCCGCTCCACGTCCTCCGGGTGCACCGAGCGGGCCCAGCCGAAGCCACGGAACTCGTCCCAGGGTAGCTGCAGCCAGTGGAGCAAGAGCTGGTTCGCGTAAATGCAGCCCTGGACAGGGTGGTCCACATAGACGCCAAACGGTGCGTCCTCGAGCATGGTCCCGAGGAGCTCGGGCAGCGGCACCTGGCCTTGCAGGGAAGCCAACGCAGCCAGGAGGTTGGTGGTGGAGGGCATGCCCCCACTGTATCGGCTCGCCGGGCCCGCGACAGTCCAACCCTGAAGTCTTGAGCTCCTCCAGGTCAGGTCCCGCGCTTTCCGGTGCGGTGGGGCGGTGGCCCGCCGCGGCGACGCTGGGGGCGACGGCGGCCGCGACTGGCCCCTCGCCCCCGATAGGGCCGTGAGCCGCCGCCGACGCGCTCGCGGGCCTCGGCCCGGCGCGGGTGCACCACGCGCCCGCGGATCCGCGCGCCCTGGAGCGCTTCGAGGATCGCAGGGGCGTGACGCTCGGCGACCGAGACGAAGCTCACCGACTCCTGGATCCGGATCGCGCCGATCGCGCTCCCGGGCAAATCGGCCTCACCCGTGATCGCGCCCACCAGGTCTCCCGGCCGCAGGCGATTGCGCTTGCCGACCTGGAACACGAGCTGGGTCTCGGCCTCGCCGCCAAAGCGCTGTCGCGGCGGCGGCGGCGCGAAGTGAGCGGGCGCAGGCGTGGGATTGGGCGGGGTGGTCTCCTCGACGGCCGCCGCAGCCGCGGCAGCAGGTGCAGCCGGCGCCTCGGCAGCCGCGGCAGCAGGTGCAGCCGGCGCCTCGGCAGCCGGCGCTTCGGCAGCCGGCGCCTCGGCAGCCGGCGCTTCGGCAGCCGGCGCCTCGGCAGCCGGAGGCGGCGGCGGTGGTGGCGGTGGCGGTGGCGGCGCTTCGGCAGCCGCGGGCGCTTCGGCTGCCGCGGGAGCGGGCGCTTCGGCTGCCGCAGGCGGCGGCGGAGGCGGCGGTGGCGGTGGGGCTGGAGTGGGCGCGACCGGTTCGGCGTGCAGCCCGGCGGTGGGGGTCAGCGGCACGTCCCCCCAGGCGAGTCGCAGCCCGGCGGCGGCGACCCGAGCCAGGTCGAGCCCTTCGTCGACGGTCAGCTTGTTGATCAACGCCTGGAACTCGGGCAGGTCTTCCCCGGCCAACCGGCGCACCTCCGCGGCAAAGCGCTTGCGCCGCCGACCCTCGATATCCCACTCCGACGGGACCTGCATGGGCGTCATGTGCTGCCCGGCGTAGCGCTCGAAGTCCTTCAGCAGGCGCCGCTCCCGGGGGAGCCAGAACGCGATCGAGCGTCCGGTGCGCCCTGCGCGCCCGGTGCGGCCGATCCGGTGCAGGTAGACCTCGGCGTCGCGCGGGAGGTCGTAGTTGATCACCAGCGAAATGTGATCGATATCCAACCCGCGCGCGGCCACGTCGGTGGCGACCACCACCTGCAGCAGCCGACGGCGCAGGCGCCCGACGACCTGCTCGCGTTGGGCCTGGCCGATCCCGCCGTGAATGCAGTCGGTCTGGAAGCCCGACTGCTGCAGCTGCTCGGTGAGCTCGGTGCAGCCGCGTTGGGTGCGGCAGAACACCAGCGCCGCCTCGTAGTCCTCGGCTTCGAGCACCCGCTCGAGGGCTTCGCGCTTGCGTCGGCCGCTGACGCGCATGGCCAGCTGCTCGATGGTGTCGAGGGAGCGGGCCTTGGTGGCGACGTGCACGTCGACGTGGTTCGTCAGGTAGCGCTCGGCCACGCGCTTGATCGGGGTGGGGAGGGTCGCCGAGAACAGCGCGATCTGTCGCTCGGGCGGGGCGTGCTCGAGGATCCACTCCACGTCCTCGATGAACCCCATGTTCAACATTTCGTCGGCCTCGTCGAGGCCGAAGAAGCGCACCTGGCCCAGGTCGAGGGTCTTTCGCTCGAGGTGATCCTTGACCCGCCCGGGGGTCCCGATCACCACGTGCACCCCTCGCTTGAGGTGCTTGAGCTGAACGTGGATCGGCTGACCGCCGTAGACCGCGAGGGTTCGGACCCCGCCTTTGCCCAGGTATTTCCCGTAGGTCCGCACCGCCTCGTTGACCTGCATCGCCAGCTCGCGGGTCGGGGCGAGCACGATCGCCTGGACCCGGGCCTGGGAGAGGTCGAGCTGCTGCAGGAGCGGGAGGGCGAACGCGGCGGTCTTGCCGGTGCCGGTCTGGGCCTGACCCAGCACGTCGCGCCCCGAGAGCAAGGCGGGGATCGCCTCGGCCTGGATCGGAGTCGGCGTCTCGTACCCCTGCTCCGAGAGCGCGCGGGTCAGGCCGGGCGCGAGCTCGAAGTCGCGGAATTGAGGAGTGGGGGCGTCGGTCATGGGGCTCCAGGGTAGCTCGGGGCCCCCGCATGGTCCGTCATCCGGGCCCTCGACCGAAGCCTCAGCTACGGAAACCCTGCCCGCATTTCATTTTCCCTGGGGTCCCGGGTTCGCTAAGCTGCAGGTGCCGAGCATCCCCGCGGGCGCCGACCAGGGAGTCACACGCGCCGACGCACTCCGCCTTCGACTGCCTCCCCCACCGAGGAGCGACCGATCACCACCTCCCGAGCGATCCCCCCGAGCCTTCAGCAGTTGCTGGACGACGAAATCATCGACGCCATGGTCTGCCCGCTGAAGAGCGGCAAAGAGGCCGACCTGTTCGTCGTCGAGCGCGAGCCTTACCACTACGTGGCCAAGGTCTACAAAGAGCGCAAGCACCGCAGCTTCAAGAACGACGCGGGTTACCGCGAGGGGCGCAAGGTGCGCAACACGCGCAACCAGCGCGCCCTGAGCAAGAACACCCGCTACGGGCAGAAGCTGGCCGAGAAGGCCTGGCACCGGGCCGAGGTCGACGCGCTCCAGCGCCTCTCCGCCGCGGGCGCCCGGGTCCCCCGGATCCTGGCCCACCACGAGAACGTGCTGATCATGGAAATGATCTGCGACGAGCAGGGCCAGCTGGCTCCGCAACTCGCCCAGGTCCACCTCTCCGCCGAGGGCGCTCAGGAGATGTACGACCAGATCCTCGAGCAGGTCGTGCTGATGCTGCTCAACGACCTGGTCCACGGCGACCTCTCGCCCTACAACGTGCTCGTGCGCGGCGGGGAGCCGGTGATCATCGACATGCCCCAGTGCGTGTCGGCGGCGCACAACCAACAGGCGAGCAAAATGCTCGAGCGCGACGTGCACGCGATCTCGCGCCACCTGGGCCTGATCAACCCCGCGATCCGCAAGCAGGGCGACGGGGCCTGGCAGCTCTGGATCGAGTACGAGCGGGGGACCCTCACCCCCGAGTTCCGCCCCGAGGTGGGGCGCAAGCGCCCCACCGAGGTCGCCGACGTCGAGGGCCTGGCCGAGTTCGTCAAAGCTGCCGCCGAGGAGGCGGAGCTCGAGCGTCGCGCCGAAGAGGGGGACCCCGACGCGCGGGCGCTGCTGCGCGCCGCCCAACGCCGCGCGGCCAAGCGCGCGCGCCGCGCTCAGGAGGCCAAGGAGGCCGCGGAAGAAGCCGAAGCCGAAGCCAAGCGGATCGCCGAGGGGAAACCCAAGGACGGCAAGCGCCGCCGCCGCAAGAAGGGCAAGGGCAAGCGTGACGGAGACAGCGCCCAGCAAGACTCCGGCGAGAGCGCCCCCAAGTCCGGGGGCGGTCGCCGTCGCCGCAAGCGGCGCTCCGGCGGCAAGGACGCCGCCAAGGGCTCCACCAGGAACGGCGCACAGCCGACGAACGGGGGCAACGCGACCCCCAACTTCGGTGGCGGACGGCGCCGTAGCCGACGCCGCGGCCCCAAGTCCTCGGGCTAAGGAGTCCGGCCCAAGCTGGACCGGACCCCTCGGTCCGCGGGACCGTGAGCGCTCGGCCTAGCTAATGACGACGACCTCCTCGAGCTGAATCGGAGCCGCCTGCTCGGGGTAGGTCTCGCCCGAGGCCGACTGCAACGCGGGCGGGGTCAGGGGGTCGGCCTGCACGAACAGCGGCGGGGGCGGAGCGGGGGGAACCTGCTCCTCGGGCGGGGTCTCGGCCTTGATCGTGGCCTGCTGCGCGCTCTGCAAGAGTTGCGCGATCGCGGCGCGATCCTCAGGCGGCAAGAGGCTCATCCAGGGGCGCCCACTCGTGCACGAGATCGCGCTCGAACCCAAGGCAAACAGAGCGAACACCAACGCAATTCCAAGCTTCCTCATATCGATCCCTTCCATTCCGGCATCCCCCACCTGGCAAATCCGACCCCAAACGCTAAGTCATGACCTCCCAACGACCCTTCTTTTCACAGTCGCCTATCAGGCAACGAAGGCTTACGGCCCATCCGTCTCGCTTCGTTTCAAACCAAGACTGACGAGCGATATCGCTCACGCCTTGAGCGCGGGCGCTTCCCGGCGCAGGAGCTCGAGGAACTCCCGGGTGGCGGGGCTCAGGCTACGGTCCTGGCGGTAGACGAGGGCCAGCTGGCGGTGCAGCGGGCGCCCACGACACGGCAGGGCCTTCGCCCGACGATCGAGGGCGAAGCGGCTGACGAACGCCGCCCCGATCCCCTGGCGGACCATCTGCTTGATCGACTCGATCGAGCGCAGCTCCATCACGATCTGGACCCCGATCTGAGCCTGCGCCAGGCGCCGGTCGATCAGGTTCCGCACCGCCGACCCCGCCTGGAACAGGACCAGCGGCCGGCCCTCGAGCTCGCTCCAGTCGAAGTCGCTCTGCTTGGACAACGGCGAACGCCGCGGCGCGATCAGCACCAGCTCGTCGTTGGCCCAGGGCTCGACCACCAGCGGCGGACGCGGGGGCGAGCGCACCGGGAGGGTCACGATCCCCAACTCGAGCTCGCCGCGGGCTACCGCCTCGGTCACCGCCTGGCTGCCCTCCTCGCGCACGAAGAGACGGATCCCCGGGTGGCTCGCGTGGAAGTGCCCGAGCAGCTGCGGCAAGAGGTAGGTGGTCGCCGTGGCGCCACCGCCGACCCGCAGCGACCCCGACTCCAAGCCTGCCAAGCGCGCCAACGCCGCGCGCCCAGCCTCCAGTCGACCCAGCCCCTCCTCGACGTAGCCGCGCAAGAGCTCGCCCGCCGCCGTGAGCTGCATGCCCTGCGGGGTGCGGTCGAACAGCTGCTGGCCGAGGGCGCCCTCCAGCCGGGCGAGCTGGTTGCTGACCGCGGGCTGGGTCACGCCCAGCTCTTCGGCGGCGCGGGTGGCGTTGCCCGCCTGGGCGAGCACGAGGAACGAACGCAGCGCGGCCAAGTCCATGCCGCACGGTATCACCCAGGGTTATCGCGGAGATACGACGAATCAATTTCCCTGATAGCCACGGGTGGCCTACCCTGCCCCTCAGACCAGGAGGACCCCCATGGCTGCCAGTTACCCCTTCAACGCCACCCACCAGCTCGAGACCAGCTCGGGCAACTACACCGTGGCGCGCCTCGGCGCGCTGAAGGAGGCCGGGGTCGCCGACGTCGACGCCCTCCCCTACTCGATCAAGGTCCTGCTCGAGTCGTGCCTGCGCAACTGCGACGGCCAGGTGGTCACCGAAGACCACGTGCGCGCCCTCGCCAACTACGACGCCGCCAACGTGGGCGAGCAGGAGATCCCCTTCAACCCCGGGCGGGTCGTGCTGCAGGACTTCACTGGCGTGCCCGCGGTGGTCGACTTCGCCGCGCTGCGCTCGGCCATGCAGCGCCTCGGCGGCGACGTCAAGAAGGTCAACCCGCTGATCCGCGCCGACCTCGTGATCGACCACTCGGTGCAGGTCGACTCCTACGGCACGGCGAACGCAATGGAGGAGAACACGGCCCTCGAGTTCCAGCGCAACAAAGAGCGCTACGAGTTCCTCAAGTGGGGCCAGAACGCCTTCGACAACTTCTCGGTCGTGCCCCCCGAGACCGGGATCGTGCACCAGGTGAACCTCGAGTACCTCGCCGGCGCCGTGCTCACGCGTGACGTCGACGGGGCCAAGGTCGCGCTGCCCGACTCGCTGGTCGGCACCGACAGCCACACCACCATGATCAACGGCCTCGGCGTCGTCGGCTGGGGCGTGGGCGGGATCGAGGCCGAGGCCTGCATGCTCGGCCAGCCGATCTACATGCTGATCCCCGAGGTCGTGGGCTTCCGCCTCGACGGCAAGATCCGCGAGGGCTCGACGGCCACCGACGTCGTGCTCACGATCACCCAAATGCTCCGCGAGCACGGGGTGGTGGGCAAGTTCGTCGAGTTCTACGGCCCCGGGCTCGAGACGCTGCCCCTCGCCGACCGGGCGACCATCGCCAACATGGCGCCAGAGTACGGCGCGACCATGGGCTTCTTCCCGATCGACGAGCGGACCCTGGACTACCTGCGCCTCAGCGGGCGCAGCCACGACCAGATCGAGCTCGTCGAGGCCTACGCCAAGCTCCAGGGCCTCTGGCGCGACGACTCGCGCAAGGTGACCTACACCGCCGAGCTCGAGCTGGACCTGGGCGAGGTCCAGCCCAGCCTGGCCGGCCCCAAGCGGCCCCAAGACCGGATCCTGCTCAGCGACATGAAGGGCGCCTTCAAGCTCACCGTGGAGGAGCTCGAGCGAAAGGGCCAGCCGCAGACGGTCACCCACAAGGGCGTCGACGTGACCCTCCAGAACGGGTCCCTGGTGATCGCCGCGATCACGTCGTGCACCAACACCTCGAACCCCGCGGTCATGCTCGCCGCCGGCCTGGTGGCCAAGAAGGCGCGCGAGAAGGGGCTCAAGGCCAAGAGCTGGGTCAAGACCTCCCTCGCCCCAGGCTCCCGCGTGGTCACCGAGTACCTCCAGGCGGCAG
>Ga0070729_10002551_pt1 | contig 23257 bp, 22 predicted proteins | sample tdDd472_FD_66725 | JGI IMG/M metagenome (GOLD analysis project Ga0070729, IMG submission 66725) | Marine sediment microbial communities from the Atlantic coast under amendment with organic carbon and nitrate - tdDd47.2 | ecosystem: Environmental > Aquatic > Marine > Coastal > Sediment | place... | reverse complement strand
TGATCGACGCCCAGACGACCTTCGTGGGTGCCATGGCCGGTGCCTCGGAGCCGCTTCTTCTGAGGCTTGAGGCGTTGCTCCGGTTCGCGACGCTTCTGGAGCTGCCGGTGATCGCCACGCTGGAGCGGCCGGTCGAAGAGAAGGGCGACCTCCCCGAGCGGTTGCGGGCCGTGCTGCCCGCAGGCACGCAGCGGTACGAGAAGTCCGCATTCAACTGCGTGGCGGAGCCGCCCATTCGGTCCGCCCTCGAACGGCTGGGGTGCCGGCACATCGCGGTCGCCGGTGCGGAGACCGATGTTTGCGTGCAGCTCTCCGTCTTGGGGCTGCGGTCCGCCGGCTACGCCGTTTCCGTATTGTGGGACTGCCTGTTCTCCTCCGAAGCGGCCGTTGCTCCGGCATGGGAAAGGATGGGGGGCGCGGGGGCGATGCCGACCACGCTGAAGACGTTTTGCTACGAGCTGACGGGGGTCGTGCGCGACGCATGGCCGGAGGCGTGGCGTCGTCGGCTCGCGACGCAGCCCGAGCTCTTCGCGCGTCTGGAAGAGTTGCCTCCGCGCGAGTGAAGTCACTGCGTGACTCCCCGGCCCGCGACTAACGTGCGCGGGTCTCGACTGCCTCGATCAGTGCGTCGGCCGCGATGGTGTACCCGTCGAACTGTCCAGCCAGGTCGATGCCGTGATCGTTTTGCACGCCCCGCCCCGCCCGCGACGTGAAGGCCCAGGTGTAGCCGCCTCCATTGATCTCCAGCACATACAGCTTGCCGGTCGCGTGCTCGCGGATCAGATCCACGCCGACGATCGGGTGGTCGGGAAACGCGACCCCGGCACGCCGACCGAGTTCGAGCACCTCGGCGGAGTCTTCGAGGGTGTAGACCGCATCCTTCGCGGTCGCCACGATCGATGCGCCGGGCGAGTGATCCGGTCCCCGAAGCGGGGTGCGGCCATGGTTGGCCTCCGAGCGCACCGCAAACAGGACGTGTCCGAACATGACCGTGACCCGGTAGCTCACGGCCCACGGACCGGTGTAGATGAACTCCTGCACGAGTCGCCCGCCGTTCTCGGCGTCCTCGGGTTTCCAGCGCACACGCCCTTTGCGCACAAGTTTGACCCCCGCTCCCTTCGATCCGAGATTCGGCTTCACCACGACGTACGGGCCGTAGTCGGAGAGGTCGGGCGGCCGCTCCTCGCGAATGTGCTGCCAGCGCGGCACGGGCAACCCGGCGCGCTGCAGCTGTTCCAGTTCGAAGACCTTGCTCGCCCGGCGAGTCGTCACGATCGTCCCCCGGCGCAGCTTGAAGCTCTTCAGCGGCGCCATCGAGACGGCCAGCGTGGGGCGCAACATCCAGCGCCAGGACCGCTTCCAGTAGCGATCGTCCTGGACGATCTCCACGCCGATGTGCGGGGCGCGCTCGCGGACGCGGCGCGCGACCTCCTTGAACGATTCACGGTGGTCCTCGTAGCTATGGGCAACCAGGATGAGGCGTTTCCGCATGGGCCGAAGAATGTACCCGACCGGCAGGGATCGCCGACTGCGTACCCGCGGGACGCGCCCGTCGCCGGACTACATCAACCCGAGCTGCAACCGGGCCGCTTCACTCAGCATGTCCTGGGTCCAGGGCGGATCCCAGACGAGCTCGACTTTCGCATCGGAAACGCCCTCCACGGCGGCGACGCGGTGCTCGACTTCGCCGGGCAGCGTGCCCGCCACCGGGCAAGCCGGCGTGGTCAACGTCATCTTCACGAAGGCGTATCCGTTCTCCTCGACGCGCACCTCGTAGATCATGCCCATCTCGTAGATGTTCACGGGGATCTCGGGGTCGTAGACGCTCTTGAGCGCGTCGATGACCTCTTCGCGCAGGGCTGTCGTGTCGATCTCGCTCATACTTCGTTACTCCGTCGTGGCGGCGTCGTTGCCGCCTTCGAGTGCCGCCTTGAAGGTGTGCCACGCGAGCGTTGCGCACTTCACGCGCATGGGGAACTCGCGCACCCCCTCGAAGATGGCCAGCTTGCCGATCTGCTCGATCTCTGCGTTGCCCTCGCCCATCACCATGTGTTGGTAGATGTCGAAGATCGTCTTCGCTTCCTCGACCGTCTTGCCCTTGATGGCCTGCGTCATCATCGATGCGGCGGCGGTCGAGATGGCGCAGCCTTCGCCCTGGAAGCTCACGTCGGCGATGCGGTCGCCGTCGAGCTCGACATAGATGTGCACCTTGTCGCCGCACAACGGATTGAATCCGTCCGCCTCGTGGTCGCACGGATCCATCGCACGGAAATTCCGCGGCTTCTTGTTGTGGTCGAGAATGACCTGTTGGTACAGCTCGCGCAGATCGGACATCAGGCGAACATCTCCGCCACGCGGCGTACGGCGGCGACAAGTCGCTCGACGTCCTCGTGGGTGTTGTAGAAGGCAAATGAGGCGCGCGCGGTTGCGGGCACTCCGAAGTGCTGCATGACCGGCTGCGTGCAATGATGGCCGACGCGCACGGCGACGCCCTCGCTGTCGACGATCTGGCCGACGTCGTGCGCGTGGGCGTGCGCCAGGACGAACGAGACCACCGCGGCCTTGTTGGCCGCCGTGCCGATCAGGCGCAGTCCACCGATCTGTGACAGCTCGCGGGTTGCGTGCTCCAACAGGTCGTTCTCGTGGGCGAGTGCCGCGGCATGATCGATGCCGGCGAGCCAGTCGATGGCAGCGCCGAGGCCGATCGTGCCGGCGATGTTCGGGGTCCCCGCCTCGAAGCGGTAGGGCAGATCGTTGTAGATCGTCTTCTCGAACGTCACGTGCTGGATCATGTCTCCGCCGCCCTGCCACGGCTCCATCTGTTCGAGCAGCTCGCGGCGCCCGTACAGCACGCCGACGCCGGTCGGGCCGAACATCTTGTGGCCGGAGAACGCATAGAAGTCGCAGTCCAGTGCCTGCACATCGACCGGCGCGTGGGGGACTGTCTGGGCGCCGTCCAGCAGGATGGGGATTTTGCGCGCTTTTGCCAGCGCGATGATGCGCTCGACGGGGTTGATCGTGCCGAGGCTGTTGGAGATGTGGACGACCGAGATGAACCGCGTGCGATCGGAGATCAACGCCTCGAAGGCATCCATGTCGAGCGCGCCGTCGTCGTCGATCGGCGCGACCTTGATCACGATGCCGAGCTCGTCGCGCAGCATCTGCCACGGGACGATGTTGGAGTGGTGCTCCATCTCCGTAAGCAGCACCTCGTCGCCCGCCTTGACGCGCGGGCGCACGAACGACCGCGCGACGATGTTGATCGCCTCGGTCGTCCCCGCCGTCCAGATGATCTCCTCGCGCGCGCCCGCACCGATGAAGTCGCGAACCTTGTCGCGTGCGCGCTCGTAGCCCTGCGTCGCTACCTGGCTGAGGTGGTGGACCCCACGGTGGACGTTGGAGTTCTCGCTCTCGTAGTAGCGCTCGACGGCATCGATGACCGCACGCGGCTTCTGGGCCGTCGCAGCGTTGTCGAGATAGACCAGCGGCTTGCCATGAACGGTCAGGCCGAGGGCGGGGAATTCCGCCCTTACCCTTGCAGCGTCGAAGGGTGCGACCTGATGTTCCATGACGACTACCGGTCCATGCGGCCGCCGGGCAGTCGCTCCGTGAGCAGCATGTCGACGTGGTCCCGGAGCGCATCGACGGGCATGCGGTGGGCCACGTCGGAAGCGAACGCGCGGATCAGCATGTTGCGCGCCTGCGTTTCGGGAATCCCGCGCGAACGCAGATAGAAGAGCGCGCTCGGGTCGAGCTGGCCGATCGTCGCACCGTGCGTGCACTTGACATCGTCGGCGTAGATCTCGAGCTGCGGCATGGCGTCGATGGTCGCCGTGTCGGTCAGCAGCAGGCTCTTGCTCGACTGCTTGGCGTCGGTCTTCTGCGCATCCTCGTAGACGTGGATCTTGCCGCAGAACACGCCGCTGCTGGCGTCGTCGAGAATGCCCTTGTACAGCTCGTGGCTGTCGCAGTGGGGCTTCTTGTGCTCAAGCCAGGTGTGGTTATCGACGTGCGCCTCGCCCTGCGTGTGGAACAGGCCGTTCAGGGTGCACTCGATGTTCTCGGCGTCGAGCACACTCTCGATGTTGTTGCGGGTCAGGTGCCCGCCGAGCGTGATCGTGTGGCTGCGATAGTTGGAGTCGCGCTCCTGATGCACGTGCGTCGAGTGCACGTGGAGCGCCTCCTGGTTCTCAAGCTGCAGCTTGCAGTGCTCGAGGTGTGCGTTGGCGCCCACCACGATCTCGGCCACCGCGTCCACGAACCCGACGCTCTCGGAGAGCGAGGCGTAGGCCTCCACGACGCAGGCGCGCGAGCCCTCCTTGGCCACGAACAGATGGCGCGGGCAGGAGGTCTTCTCGCCGGTCGCGAGATGCAGGATCTCGATCGGCAGTTCGACCGCAGCGTTCTTGGGCAGGTAGATGAAGACGCCGTCCTGCAGGAACGAGGTGTTGAGCGCGATGAACGGGTGGTTCTCGCTCTTGGCGTACTTGCCGAGGTGGGCGAGCACGATTTCTCGCTCGTCATGCAGCGCAGCGGCGAGCGGCATCACGCGGACGCCGTCCGGAAGCTTGCCGATGTGCGACAAGTCCTCGCGGTAATGGCCGTCGACCAGCACGAGGCGCGCGACATACTCGCCGGGCATGCCCAGTCGCGTGACGTCTTCCGTCGAGACTCCGTTGACGCTCGGAGCGGCCATGGGGAAATTGCCGTTGCGGATGGGGGCGATGTTCGTGAATCGCCAGCCCTCCTGACGGCTGTGGGGGAGGTCCATGTCCGCGAGGCGCGAGATGGCGCTCTTGCGCAGCGGGTGTACCGCGTCGCTGGAGCGTTCCTTCTCTAACGCGCTGAACGCGGCGACGTATCGATCGATTGCTTCACTCATGGCTTCGGGGTTAGGCGGTTGCGGCCGCCTCCTTCTCGATCCACGAGTAACCCTTCTCTTCAAGCTCGAGCGCGAGGCTCTTGTCGCCCGACTTCACGATGCGGCCCTTGTGAATGACGTGCACGTAGTCGGGAATGATGTAGTCGAGCAGGCGCTGGTAGTGGGTGACCACCACGATGCCGCGGTCCTCGGCTCGCAGCGCGTTCACGCCGTCCGCCACGATCCGCAGCGCGTCGATGTCGAGGCCGGAGTCGGTCTCGTCGAGAACGGCGAGCTTCGGGTCGAGCACCGCCATCTGGAAGATCTCGTTGCGCTTCTTTTCGCCGCCCGAGAAGCCTTCGTTGACGGAACGGTTGAGAAAGCTCTCGTCCATCTGCAGCAGCTTGAGCTTCTCGCGGGCGAGGAACAGGAAGTCCATCGCGTCCATGTCCTCTTCGCCGCGCGACTTGCGAATCGCGTTGAGGCCGGTGCGCAGGAAGTAGCTGTTGTTGACGCCGGGAATCTCGACCGGGTACTGGAAAGCGAGGAAGACGCCGGCGACGGCGCGCTGGCTCGCGTCCATGTCGAGCAGGTCCTCGCCGAGAAACTCGACCGTACCCTCGGTGACGTCGTAGTCCTCGCGGCCGGCGAGGATGTTGGCGAGCGTGCTCTTGCCGGAGCCGTTGGGGCCCATGATGGCGTGCACTTCGCCCGGTTTCACCTCGAGGTTGATGCCCTGGAGGATGGCGGTGTCGTCGACACCCGCCTTGAGGTTCTTGATGGTCAGCATGTTGCTTCGTTTTCTTTTTGGACTTAACCGACGGACCCTTCGAGCGAAACGCCGAGGAGCTTTTGCGCCTCGACGGCGAACTCCATGGGCAGCTCGCGGAAGACTTCCTTGCAGAATCCGTTCACGATCATGGACACGGCATCCTCGGTATCGATGCCGCGCTGGTTGCAGTAGAAGATCTGGTCTTCGCCAATCTTGCTGGTCGATGCCTCGTGCTCGACCGTGGCGGTCTTGTTGCGCACCTCGATGTACGGGAAGGTGTGCGCGCCGCAGCGGTCGCCCAGCAGCATCGAGTCGCACTGCGAGAAGTTGCGTGCGTTCTCCGCGCCCGGCATCACCTTCACGAGACCGCGATAGGTGTTCTGGCCGCGCGCGGCGGAGATGCCCTTCGAGATGATGGTGCTCTTGGTGTTCTTGCCGATGTGCACCATCTTGGTGCCGGTGTCGGCCTGCTGCTTGAGCGCGGTCAACGCGACCGAGTAGAACTCGCCGATCGAGTCGTCGCCCTGCAGGATCACGCTCGGGTACTTCCAGGTGATCGCGGAGCCGGTCTCGACCTGCGTCCACGAGATCTTCGACCGCGCGCCGCGGCAGGCGCCGCGCTTCGTGACGAAGTTGTAGATGCCGCCCTTGCCGTTCGCATCGCCCGGATACCAGTTCTGGACGGTGCTGTACTTGATCTTGGCGTCCTCGAGGGCGACCAGTTCGACGACAGCTGCGTGGAGCTGGTTTTCGTCGCGCATGGGCGCGGTGCAACCTTCGAGGTAGCTCACCTCGGCGCCCTTGTCGGCGATGATCAGCGTGCGCTCGAACTGGCCCGTGTTCTGGGCGTTGATGCGGAAGTAGGTCGACAGCTCCATCGGGCAGCGAACGCCCTCGGGGATGTAGACGAACGATCCGTCGGAGTAGACCGCGCTGTTGAGCGCGGCGAAGTAGTTGTCGTTGCGCGGAACGACGGAGCCGAGGTATTTGCGCACCAGCTCCGGGTGCTCCTGGACCGCCTCGGAGAACGGGCAGAAAATGATGCCCAGCTCTTCGAGTTTGTCCTTGAACGTCGTCGCGACCGAGACGCTATCGAACACGGCATCCACGGCAACGCCGGCCAGCGCCGCGCGCTCGTGGAGCGGAATGCCGAGCTTCTCGTACGTGCGCAGCAGCTCGGGATCGACCTCGTCGAGGCTCTTGGGGCCGTCCGCGGCCGACTTGGGAGCGCTGAAGTAGCTGGCAGCCTGGTAGTCGATCGGCTCGTAGGCGACGTGGGGCCACTTGGGCTCCGTCATCTTCTGCCAGCTGCGGTACGCCTCCAGGCGCCACTCGAGCAGCCAATCCGGCTCCTTTTTCTTCATCGAGATGAAGCGAACGACTTCCTCGTTCAGGCCCGGCGGGAGGCTGTCCGACTCGATGTCGGTCACCCAGCCCCACTCGTAGTCCTTGTTGGCGAACTCGTGGATGGTGTCGTCGTGGGTGCTCATGCGGGGGAGTCCTCAGCCCCGTCCGAGGCTGCTCCTTCCGATTCCCCGGTACCGGTGATGGTTTCGGCAGAACCGGGCAATCCGGAAAACGGGATCTTGCAGCCGCCATTCATCTCCGAAAGCCGCACGTCGGCGAGCGCTCCACGGATGGCCGTGTTGATGCGGCTCCAATTGTCCTCGCAGGGACAGTGGCCGGCGATTAGGCAGTCCCGCGGCTGGCCGTCCGCACACTCCGTGATGGAGATGGGGCCTTCCAACGCTTCGATGATGTCCGTGATGGTGATCGAGTGCGGATCCCGCGAAAGGGAGTAGCCACCGTGGACGCCTCGGGTCGAGGAAAGCACATCCGCGCGCGTCAACGCCTTGAGGATCTTGCTCACCGTCGGCAGCGGCAACTTGGTCTGCTCGGCCATGTCGCGAGCGCTCAGGACCTTCTTGTCTCCTCCCTCGAGGAACTGGGTCATGAGGACGATGCCGTAGTCGGTTTGGCGCGTGATTCGAAGCATGTTGGAACCTAAATGGGACCATGGGGGTCCCGTTTTGGATAGGGGAGAAGCCTGATCCCTATTTTCCACTCCCTGAAGGGAAACGCAATCTCCCTAGGGCGGGACGTAAGTCCCTGTGAGTTAATGGTTTATACGCCGGAGTTCCAGGATAGCTTGAACCCGGACGGACGCGTCTGCATGGCGTCGAGCCGCTCGCAGGTCGTTCCGGCCAACTCTGTGAAGGCCTTGCCGGTGGAACTGTCGGGGCTTTCGATCACGATCGGCCGTCCGCTGTCGCCCCCGGGGGGCACGGTCGGATCGAGCGGAAGGCTGCCCAGCAGCGGCACATCGAACTGCTTGGCGGCCTTCTTCCCGGCGCCGGAGAGGAAGATGTCGGTGACTTCGCCGCACTTGGGGCAGGTGAAGCCGGCCATGTTCTCGACCACGCCCACGACCGGCACCTTGACCTGCTGGAACATCTCGATCGCCTTGAGGACGTCGAGAAGGGCCACATCCTGCGGCGTCGTCACGACGACCGCACCGCTCAGCGGGACGGTTTGCGCCAGGCTCAGCACCGCGTCGCCGGTTCCCGGGGGCAGATCCACGATCAGGTAGTCGAGCTCGCCCCAGGCAACGTTGGTCAATAGCTGCGTCACCATCTTGCCGACCATCGGGCCGCGCCAGACGACGGCGGACTGATCTTCGGGAAGCAGGAAGGCGACCGAAATGACACGGATGCCGTGGCGCATCGCGGGAATCACGCGCTGGTGCTCGTCACCCTGCGCCTTGTGATCGCCGCAACCGGTCATGATCGCGGCACTGGGGCCGTAGATGTCTGCGTCGAGCAGGCCGACCTTGAGGCCGCGCTGCGCGAGAGCGATCGCCAGGTTGACGCTCACCGTCGACTTGCCGACTCCGCCCTTGCCCGCGCCGACCGCGATGATGCGATCGACCTTCTCAAGCGGGTTGGGCGTCGCCGCGCCGCCTCCCTGGGCGGGCGCCTCCGGCGGCTGCGCGAACGAGATGAAGACGTCCTTGACGCCGTCGACCGACTGCGCGGCCTGCTTCAGGCGATCCGCGAACGCGGGCTTCTCGGCCATCGGCACGTTCACGGCGACGGTGATCAACACCTTGCCGTTGGTTTCCTTCAGGCCGACGAGTTCGTCGGTTCGTACGAGTTGCGCGAGCGCCTCGCGAATGGCTGTCAGCTGTTCGGTCATGCGATCAAAACCTCATCGCCCGCTTCGAAGTCTTTGTCGCCTCGGCGGACTCGGCAGGCGGCAGTGTGTGCATCGTGTTCGAAAAAGATGATCCAGTCCTCGTCGGCCGCGCGTCCGACCCATTCCACCTTCTCGGCGATGGTGCGCAGCGGCTCGTTGTCGTACGCCATGACATAGGGCGTCCGGAGGTGGGTGCGCGTCGGAACCAGATCGGCCGCGTACAGCAGCGTGGTCGTTCCGTCGCTCACCTTGACCATTTGCTGCCCGCGCGTGTGTCCGTGGACGACCAGCAATTCCACGCCGTCGGCCACACCGGTTCGTCCGTCATGGAGCATGAGCCGGTCCTGCTCGAACAGGGGCATGAAGTCGAGCGGGCGGAAGCTGGCGCGATCCTTCGGGGCAGGGTCGCGACCCCACTCGAACTGTTCGCGCTGCAGGTGGTAGTGCGCGTTGGGGAACACCGGCGTGCCGTCGGCTCGCGTCGCGCCCCCCGCGTGGTCGAAATGGAGGTGGGTCAGGATCACGTCCGTGACGGAGTCGGGATCGTGGCCGGCGCGTCGCAATGCCTCGTCGGGGAGCAGGGAATTCTCCAGCCGATAGATGGAGTTCTGCTTCTCGCTCCACTTGTCGCCGATCCCCGCATCGACCAGAAACGTGCGCTGCGGGCCGCGAATCAGCAGCAGGCGCATGCCGAGATCGATCCGATTGCGCTCGTCGGCGGGGTTGGTCCGCTCCCAGAGCGGCTTCGGCACGACCCCGAACATCGCTCCGCCATCGAGGGCGAAATCTCCGCTCTGGATCGCGTGAAGTTCATAGGGCCCAATGCGCAGCACGCGCGGTATTCTGCCGTAGATGGTTGATCGGGCGAAGGATCCGAACCCGAGGCGGCGGCCGGTGCGTGCCGTGCCGTGGAAGACGTCCCTCGCCGATCGCACGAAAGCCGCCCTGGGGGAGGTTCCCGCCTACGTCCGGCGCGCGCGGAATCTGGAACGAAACCTCGACGCGCTGTTCGCACGCGGCGCCAAACGCTACGAGGGGATCATGCGCTTTGTGGCCATGCGGCAGCGGGAAGGACGTTCGGAGGCGGTGGTGCGTGGAACGATCGAGCGCTGCAACGCGCGCTGGCGCAGGTGGGTCGAGGCCGACGACCGCTTCGCGCGGATCAATGCCGAAATCGCGGCGTACAACGAGTACTATCCCGAGGAACGGCAGGCGGCGCTCAAGCACGTGCCTCTGGACCAAGTGACGTTCGAGCCGCGTGCGCCGCTGGGACCCGACGACTTGTACGCGCGGTTCCCGTTCGCGACGGCTACTTCTTGATCAGGATGTAACTGAAGGGCCGCGACTTGATGAAGATGTCGCCGGCCTTCAGGTTGTACTTGCGCCGCATCTTGCGCCGGGTGCCCGGGACCTTCTTGTCGAACTCCATCAGCACGTTGCTCTCGTCGTTGGAGATCGTGTAGGCGACGCCGTCCTTGAGCTTGGTCACTTTGGGGTCGTTGATGGTGACGCTGATCGGATAGCCCGTCACCAGCTCCTTGAACCCCTCCTGTTTGCTGACGAAGTCGCCCGTCGTGGGGGAGGCGCAGGCGAGGAGGCCGACGGCGAGGACAAGGAGTGCGCTCCGCATGGTTCCCTACCCGTCCTTGCCCGCGGGGACCGGCGCCTTGCCTGTCTCCGGCGTCTCGGTTGCCTCGGCCGGTTTCTGTTCCACGGCGTCTTTGAGCTTCTTCAGGCCCACTTCGTACATCGGGCCCACGAACGCGTCCATCTGCGAAGCGATGTAGCCGCCGATGATCGCCTGGTCGATCGCTCCGCTCATCGTCCAGGTCACCTTCGTGCCCCCGTCCGTCGGCTCGTACTCGATCGTGGACACGCTCGGCATCCGGTTCTCGTCCTGCGTGAAGACGAGGTCGAATTCGATTCCAGTGGCCGGATCGCTCTTCGTGAACGTGAGTTCGCCGAGTCCGTCCGTGGAGGTCCAACTCTGGCTGGCCCCGACGCCGGTCGTCCGGGGGCTGAGCGTGACCACCATGGAGTCGTCGTAGTCCTGCCAGGGAGTCCACTCGTCCCAGCGCTTGAGGTCGCCTACGAGCTTGTGGACCTCGGCCGGCGGGGCGGCGATCACGATGGAGCGCTTCAGCGAGAAGTTCTTGTCGAGCATCATGCCGCCGACAGCGAAGACAGCCACGAACAGCAGGACCATCACGAGGAGAACGATCATCACGATACGCATTCCGAAAAAGCTAACAGACCCGCGAAGGCCCATGGCAGGCAGGAAGCCGCTTTCGTTGTAATCTCTGTGTCCGTGTCCGGCAGAGTTCGCGATCCCTACGACTTCTTCTTCGGTGAAGTCCTGAACATCCCGCCTCCCGGCGGCGACCCGGACCACTACACGATTCTCGGATTGCCGTTCTTCGAGCAGGACGAAGACAAGATTCGCGCCGCCGGACACGACCGCAAGGCGATCGTCCGATCCGCCCCCCAGGGGAACGCGCGCTTCGAACATGTGCGCGAAGAGATGCTGGAGCGTGTCCGCGAAGCGCGGCGCACGCTTCTCAACGCGGAGGCCCGCCGAGCGTACGACGCCTTCCTGATCGGGCAGCCGGGCGGCTCCGAGTTACTTGACGATCCCGAGTTCGCGCTGGCCGACGGGGCGGAATTCGCGGATCGGTACCGCATCCTTCGCGAGGAACGGCGGGGTGGGTTCGGGAGAATCTACTCGGTCCTCGACACCATCGAGGGGCGCCGGTGTGAGCTCACGGTCCTGCCGCCGAACGCGTCGCGCGATCCCGGTCGTCGGCGCCGGGCGGAGCGCGCGCTGCGTCGGCTCCACGCGTTGCAGCATCCCGCCATCGTGAAGCCGGACGCCGTGGGAGAGGCGGAGGGGTTGCTCTTCGCGCGCTGGGTGGCTCCGGACGGGTTCAGTCTTCCGCGCTACGTCGATCGTCAGCCGCACGGTCGGCTCGAGCCCGAGGACGCGGCGCCCATCGCCGATCGCATCGCGGAAGCGGTCGCCCACGCGCACGCGCGCGGCGTCGTGCACGGTGACTTGCACCCGCGCAGCATCTTCGTCGGCCCCGAAGGCCAGGTCCTGCTGACAGAGTTCGGACTCGCCGTAGGTGCGCAGCCGCCGAAGCAACTGCCGCGTTCGCCGTACACCGCACCGGAGCGCGCGCTCAACGAGGCAGCCGACCGCTACTCCCTCGGCGCGGTCGTCTACTTCATGCTGCGCGGCGAGGCCCCCTTTCTCGACGGCGGTCGCGGCCTGGTCCCCAAGCCCCTCCCCGATTCTGTTCCGTTGGAACTGGCGACGACCACCCTCGGGCTGCTGGTGCGTGAGCCGAGCCGCCGACCGGACAAGCAGCGCTTCGCCACCCGCGCGGTGGTGCGAAAAGACGCGGCGCGTTTCGGGCTGTTCGGTCGCAAGGCAGCGCTCATCGGGATCGCGGCCCTCATCGTGGTCGTGATCAGCGCTGTCGTGCTCAGTCGTTCCTTCGCCACGGACGGAGGTGGTGCGGATTCGCCGGCTGCGCAGGCGTGGAAGCTGATCGAGGAGCGCCGCTTCGCGGATGCGGTCGCGCTCCTCGACTCGCATGCGGAGTCGGATGAGAGGGTGCACGCTCCTCTCGCGAGTGCTTTGGAGCAGCGCGCCGTCGAACTCGAGCGCGCTGGCGATCCGTACACGGCGCAGCAGATGCTCGAGCGCGCCCAGCGCCTGGCTCCCGACAGCGGCCGCCAATCGACACTCGACCGCGTTCGCTCCGAGACTCGCCGCCGCATGGAGGCGGTTCGTGTCAGCGCCATCCAGGTGACGGCCTCGCCGGTCGTCGCGGTGGATCCCTCGGTGGGTTCCGCCGGGGCCAAGCTCGAACACATTCGCGTGAACGGGGAGGCGGGAGTCGTGGGCAACAACCCGCTGACACTGGCCGAGGGCGACCACTCGATTCCCTTCGAACTGATCGACGTTGTCGGCAATCGCCGGGAGGACACGGTTCCGATCGTGGTCGACCGCTCGGCACCCGCGGTGCGCATCGTGGAGCCGCAACCCGACACATGGTTGCGCGACGGCAGCCTGCTCGTTCAGCTCGAGATTCGCGATCCCCATCTCGCCGACACAGTGACCATTCACGGGCGGTCCATCGCGCGTGCCGGGAACGCCGCGCAGACACGCATCAATCTTGCCAACGGGCGACATGAGATCGTCGTGGAAGTCGCGGATCGCGCCGGCAACGTGACGCGCCGCACGGTCTCCGTGAACGTCGACGACTCGGCGCCCAGCATCCAGCTTGAGGAGAAGCGCTACGTGACCGGGGACGGTCGCGTGGAGCTCAAGGGGAAGGGTCTCGGGAAGGGGGTCCGGCTGCGCGTCGACGGCAACGACGTCGCGGTGGACGAGAACGGCGAGTTCGAAGTGCCGATTTCGGTCACGGGCGATCGTACCGTCGAGTTGGTTGCGACGGGGCCGACGGGTGCGGTGTCGAAGATGTCGGTCGACCTCGTGCTCGATACCGAATTGCCGCGCGTGACCCTGAAATGGTCGCGACGCGACGCGAATGACGCCCTGCTGTACGGCACAAAGGAGATGGACGCAGGGGCGATTGCGATCCCCCTCGGCGTCACCGATCGCACGAAGGTGCGGTTCGAGCCTTCGGAGGGCACGGTGGCCGACGGCGTGTGGCGTCTCCTTCCGCACCAAGGAGAGCGCGAGGTCACGCTTTTCGTGCTGGACGAGGCGAACAATCGCGCCCGGGTCGACGCGCGCCTTTCGGGCCATCGTGCGACTCCGAAGCTGACCGTCGAAACGACGCTCGAGGAGCGCACGCGGGACGCGAAGGCCGCATTGCAGATCGAATCCGACAAGTCGCTGTTCCTGAACGGGAAGGCGATCCGCGGCGGACGCATCGAGTTGCCGTTGCCGGAAGGCGAAGTGGAGTTCCTTGTCCAGGCGATCGATCCGTACGGCAACACGACCGAGTGGCGCCGCACCGTGATCGTCGATCGCACGCCGCCCAGGCTCAAGCTCGTCGGCGCGCCCGAACGCGGAATCGGCACGCAGGAAATCGTGCTCGAAGCGGACGAGGATCTCGACTCCATCACCTGTCTGTCGCAGACGCGCGAGCGCCCCGGGGCGCGCGCGACGTTCACGAGTTTTCTCGAACCGGGCCGCGAGCACATCCACGTGGTCGCGCGCGACCTGGTCGGGAATACCGCCAAGGCCAAGTTGCCGCTGCGCGTCGTCGACCGCGTTCTCATGTTGGACGGCGGGAGTGCGCTCAAGGTGCCGTTGCCGCAGCACGGCGCGGAATTCACCGTCGAGTTCTGGGCCCGCGCGACGCCGGCCGTGGATCCCGCGGTCTTCGTCAGTCGCGGCGCGGGATCGAGCTACCGGATCCACTGGGCGAGTATCGACGAAGCTCTGCCTCATGCGCTGCTCCACTATTCGAAAACCGGGCTGATGACCATCGTCGCGAAGAAACAGCTGCGCGATCCGACGGACTGGCATCACTACGCGTTCGTCCGCGAGACGAACCGCACGCGCTTCTTCATCGACGGCAAGCAGCAGGGATACAACGAGTTCAAGGATGCGTTTACGCCCGGCAGCGACTACCTGCTGGTCGGCGCCGGTGCCGTGGGGCAGGCCGATGCGGTACTGGACGGATTGATCGGTCGCATGGACGAAGTTCGCGTATCGAGCACGGCGCGCTACTCCCGCGCCTTTACGCCGGCACGTCACCTGCGCGCCGACGACCAGACCCAGTTGATGCTGCGCTTCGATTTCGCGGTTGCCGGCCGCTTCCCCGACTCGTCGAAAAACGACCGACGCGTGCAACTGCTCGGCCAGCCGAGACTACTCATCGAGGCGGAGTAACAGCGTGGGTCGATGCGAGTGGGCCAACGCTCCTGCTTTGCATGGGTACCACGACGTGGAGTGGGGCGTTCCCGAGCACGACGACGCGCGCCTCTACGAGAAGTTGACGCTGGAGGGCGCGCAGGCCGGTCTCAGCTGGGCAACGATCCTCAACAAGCGGGAGGGCTATCGGCGGCTCTTCGAGGGGTTCGACGCAACCCGAGTCTCGCGTTTCAACGAGGACGACATCGCCCGACTCCTCCAGGACGCGGGCATTGTCCGCCACCGAAAGAAGATCGAGTCGACCATCTCCAATGCGCGCGCCGTCCTCGCTGTGCAGGAGGAGTGTGGCTCGCTGGACGCCTACATCTGGGGGTTCGTCGATGGTCGGCCGATCGTGAATCGCCACGGCTCGCTGCAGGAGCTGCCCGCGCAGACCGAGCTGTCGATGAAGCTGAGCAAGGACCTGAAGCGCCGCGGCTTTCGCTTCGTCGGGCCGACCACGGCCTACGCGTTCATGCAGGCGGCCGGACTGGTCAACGACCACCTGGTGTCGTGCCCGCGTTGGAAGGCTTTGGCGTGACGCGGGGCGGTCGGTAGCCCCAAACAACGCGATACAAGAGGACGGCGGCGACGCGTCCACGGATCTCGATCGGTTGCTCTTCGATCGGCCCGACCTCGGCGAAGGGGAAATCCGGCTCGCGGTCGAGGGACGGGCGGTCGAAGCTGACGAGCAACGCCGTCCTGCCGTCGAACATCTGGGGATCCTGCCAGACCGCGCCTATGAGCCCGTCGCCTTCGACGAACGCCGCGGACGTATGCAGCCTGTAGTCGTCCGCGCTATAGAACTCCAACTCGCTGCTGAGTCGATAGCCGCGTGCGTCGATGACGAAGCAGCGCTCCCCGGTCTCCGCGTCGAACTCCGCGGCGAGGCGGTCCACCTGCTGCGCCGTCGCCTTCCAGCCCGCGGGGTGCTTGGTCGGAGTCGGCGGCGGCAGGCCGGGGAGACCGAGCGTGACGTAATGCAGCAGGCCTCCGAGAACCATGAGCATGCCGACGACGGTGGCCTTCCAGACTCTCGCGGCGATGCGCCTCCGTTCCCAGTAGATCCACAGGTGTGCGGCCATCGCCGGGACGACCGCGAGCCAGATGGGCTCGGTCCACGTGATGCTCGTCGGCCGCCGGATCGCTCCGTAAAGGGCGAAGACGGCGAGCGGGACGATCGTGCAGGTTGCGAGAAAGCGGAGGCGCCGGTCGCTTGGACGCGTGAAGAGCACTCGCCCTGCCAAGGCAAGTCCGGGCGGCGTCAAGAGGATCAAGACATACAGCGCGAGCAGAGGAAGCGCAAAGCCCCCGGACGCATGCAGCTGGCTCGGGAGTTCGAAGGTGAACGACGCCCAGTCGTTCGGCGCGTTCCAGTCCAGAGCGGGAGTGAACAGGATCGCGGCGCAGACGATGGCCAGATAGGGGCCGGGGCGGCGCCAGTGCGAGCGCGCGTCGCGATCGACCAGCATGAACAGCACGACGGCCGGTGCCAGCAGACCCATCGTGTGCTTTGAGAGCAGGCCGAGACCGAAACAGATGCCGACGCCGATCCAGGCTCGCGGCCGATCGCCGAACAGGGCGCGCTCCAGGTAGAACAGCGCGCCCGCGTAGAAGGCCAGCAGCGGCGCATCCGGCGTCGCGAACATCCCCGTGCCGAACAGGAGTGGCAGCGTGCCCGCGAGGAGCACGGTGCCGAACGCCGCGTGGTTGTCGTACAGATTGCGGGCCAGCAGCACGAGCCAGCGCAGGGTGAGAATCCCGAGCAGCACGGGGCCGATGCGAACCCCGAACTCCGTGTCGCCGAAGATCGTGGTGCCGAGCCCGATGAGCCACCCGATCATCGGCGGGTGGTCGAAATGCGTCGAGTCGAGGTGCCGCGCGTAGTTCCAGTAGTACGCCTCCTCCGGCAACAGCTCGACGACGCCCATGTAGACAACACGCAGTGCGAACGCGTACGCGATGGCAGCGACCGACCACACGCGCCAACGCAATTCGGGGGCGCGCGCGTGTTCGGTGGAGAACACGAAGAACACGGAACCGAGGTAGTTGACGATCGCCGCCGTGCCGACTCCCGCGATCAACCCGAGCTGAGCGGGCAGGCGGAGGACATGGACCGTGAACGCGATCGCTCCGCCGCGCAGGGCAAGCGCGAGCAGGCCGATCCCCAGGAATCGCGCGTAGCGGCGTTTTTGACCGGACGGGAAGACGAACAACCGGTTGAGCGTGAAGTTGAGGACGCTGGCCAGCAGGAAGCCGGAGATGTGGGCCGCCGCCAGGCTGCCGCCGCTGGTCAGGATGAGCTGGAAGAGACCGAGGTCGACGAAGAAACCGATCAACCCGACGATGCCGAATCCGACAGCGTTGCGCGGGTTCGGGTCGGCGCCGCCTGCCGTCGCGATGCGCGCGACGAACTGGCCGAGCCCGGTGGTGCGGAGTCTGTCCGGAAGGCGACTCACCGCGCTGCCCCGCACACGCCTCTGATCATCGCGTCTTTTTATCAGTTGGGGGGGTGGGAACCGCTGTTCTGCCCGCCATTTTCATATCCTGAGAGCATGAATCTAGGGCTCACGGGGCAGACGGCAATCGTTACCGGAGGGAGTCGCGGCATCGGTGCCGCGGTCGCGGTCGAATTGGGTCGGGAAGGCGTTTCGGTCGCGATCACCCATCTCGGGGACGAGCAGGGCGCGGTTGCTACCGCCGCCGCGATCCAGGCGCTCGGCGCGAGCGTGATGGTGGTGGAGTCCGACGTCTCGGACTTCGCCGCGGCGGACGCCGTCGTCGGGCAGGTCATGGCCGAGTTCGGCCGGCTCGACATTCTCGTTTGCAACGCCGGCATCACCGCCGATGCCGTCTCCTGGAAGATGGACGAGGCGCAGTGGGACCGGGTGATGGCGGTCAATCTCAAGGGGTGTTTCAACTACTGCCGCGCCGCCGTGCCGCACTTCCGGGCCGCCGAATGCGGGCGGATCGTCAACGTGACGTCGATCAACGGTCTGCGCGGCAAGTTCGGTCAGGCGAACTACGCGGCCAGCAAGGGCGGCATGGTGGCGCTGACCAAGTCGCTGGCAAAGGAACTGGGCAAGTTCGGCGTGACCGTGAACGCGGTGGCGCCGGGCATGGTGCTCACGGAGATGATGCAGGCCGTGCCGGAGGAGGCGCGGGCTGCGGCGATCGGCGAATCGGTGACCGGCCGCGTCGCCGAGCCGACCGACATTGCGGATGCCGTGGCATTCCTGGCCTCCGCACGGGCGCGGCACATCACGGGCGAGGTGCTGCGCGTCGACGGCGGCCAGTACATCTGATTACCAGTTTGGCGCTTGGCACCAAACTGGTACCGGACTACGGGTTGGCGGCGAGCGTTTCGCCGGCGGCGATCTTCTCAAGGCGTCGCTGACCGAGCAGCGCCGCACCGATGGCGGCCGTGAACTGGGCCAACGGCTCCTCCGGCACGTTGACCTCCCCAAGTTCGTTCTGCATCTCCTCGACCATCGCCGGATAGCGAAGGATGCCACCGATCAGCATGTACTCCGGTTCCATGCGGGCGCGCTTCATGAGCTGAACACCGCGCTCGACGAGCGAGACGATCGCACCGCGCGTGATGTCCGCCGGCGAGCAACCCTGCGACAGGTGGTTGATCACCTCGGACTCCGCGAAGACGGCGCATACCCCCGAGATCGTCGCGGGCGTCTTCGACGTGCTTGCCAGCGGTCCGATCTCCTCGGTACTGAAACCCATGTAGCGCGCCGTCTTCTCGATGAACGCTCCGGTGCCGGCCGCGCACTTGTCGTTGAGACGAAAGCTGCGGACCTTGGCGTCCTCGTCGATACGCGACACCTTCATGGTCTGGCCGCCGATGTCGAGGACCGTGCGCGTTCCGGGGAACAGGTGGATCGCGCCGCGCGCGGTGGCGGTGAGGTCGGTGGCCTTGACGTCGCGGAACTCGACCTGGTTGCGGCCGAACCCGGTTGCGACGACGTACTCCACATCCTTTCGCGCGATGCCTGCGGTAGCCAGGGCGAGATCAAACGTCTCGTGGGCGATCTCGCTCAGGCGGAAGCCCGTCCGTGCCATCGCCTTGCCGAGTAGAGTGCCCTCCGCGTCGAGGAGCGCGACCTTGGTATAGGTCGATCCGACATCGATGCCCGCTGTGCACTTCATCCTATTTCTCCTGTGTGGCGTGGGGCACGCGAGCGGCCCGAATGTGGTCGAGTCCGAACAGTGCGGCGCCCAGCGCGCCCATGTAGTGCGAGTCGGGGCTGACGTTGAGCTTGTGTCCGATGAGGTGCTCCAGCGTGGCGATCATGCCCAGGTTCTTGGCCACGCCGCCCGTGAACGTGATCTCCGGCTCGATGCCGACCCGCCGCAGCAGGCCGACCGAACGCGATGCGATGGACTGGTGCACGCCGAGCAGGATTTCCTCGACCTTGCGCCCGCGCCCGAGCCACGACAGGATCTCGGATTCGGCGAACACGGTGCACGTCGTGCTGATCTTGACTGCGCGCTCGGCGGTCAGCGCCATCGGGCCGAGGTCCGGCAGCGGGATCTCCAGTGCCGCGGAAGCCGCGCCCAGGAAGCGCCCGGTTCCGGCGGCGCACTTGTCATTCATGCAGAACTCGTCGATCTCGCCGGACGGCTCGACGCGGATCGCCTTCGTGTCCTGCCCGCCCATGTCGATGACCGTGCGCGTGTTCGGGAACATGCGCACCGCACCGCGACCGTGACAGCTGATCTCGGTGACTTGCGTGTTGCCGAACGTGACCTTGTAGCGTCCGTAGCCGGTTCCGACGACGAACTCGACCTCCTCCTCCTCGACGCCGGCGTCCTCCATCGCGACCTCGAAGGCGTGCTGTGCCGCCTCGATCACGTTGGCGCCCGTGTCGGTCAGCGCGCGTCCCACGATGTTCTCGTCCTCGTCGATCACGACCGCCTTGGTTTGGGTCGAGCCGACATCCACTCCTGCTGCGTATGCCATCGTCTACTCCTTCTCCGCGGCCCGACGATGGGCACGTGCTTCCAGTCCCTCGAAGAATGCATCGGCGCGGTTCTTGAGTTGCGCCTCGGAAACCACGCGCCGGTCCATCATGTCGCTCTCGATGAACAGGCTCGGGATGTCGACGCGATCGCGGAGCGCGCGGCGGCCGTCGGCGAGGCCGGTCGAGACCGTGCGACAGCTCTTGATCGGGTGGTAGACGACGCCGTCGAGCTGGAACGGTTCGATCATCTCCTCGACGACTCGATCGTGGTGGAACATGCTGTCCATCGCATCGCGCACGCTTCGGAGCACGCCGTGGGAGAGGGACTCGATCGGGTTGTCGAGGTCGTACTCGAAGCCCACGTTGCTGCCGCCCGATGCGAACCAGAGATAGGTGGACGAGACGAATACGCCACCCCATTCCCCGAACAGCTCGGAGAAGCGCCGGAAGATCGGATAGCAGGGGACGCCCACGAATGCGAGGCGCCACTTGTCCTCCGTGACGGTACCGATCTGCTGCGCGACCTTCTGCTCCAGCTCCTCGACCAGCTGCTCCATGTAGAGCGCGCCCGCTTCGGTTCCGCGCAGGCCGTTGGAGATGCCGAGGTAGACCGTGCCGTCGGTGAGCGCATTGAAAACCGGAGGACTCGCGCGGTTCAGCTCGAGGACGCGCTTCCAGGCGACGCTCGCGCGGTTCGCGTAGCCCATGACTTCGCGGAGACGGTCGATGTCGAACTTCTTGCCGGTGAGCTCCTCGCACAGCGTGATCAGCTCGCGCAGTTGCGCCTCGATGTAGCGCCGGTCGCGCTCGAACGCGTCGCTGCCCGGTGCCGATTGCTGGCCGTCTTCCCGGGTACCCGGGATGTCGAGCGTGAACACCTTCGTGCCATGCAGTCGCTCCCAGATCTCCGCCCACTTGATGTAGGTGTTGCACGCGTTGGTGGCGATCGCGATCTGCGGCTTCGGAATCTGGCCCAGCGGATGGGCGCCATCGCGCAACTGCACGGCGACATCGGCTTTCACGTAGCCGCAGATGTCCGGGCTGTATCCGTAGTCCTCCGCCTCGCTCAGGAAATCATGCGCGACGTGGCGGACGGCGGTCTGAATGGAGTTGATCTCCGGAAACACGATCGGGTAGTCGAAGCAGCGCAGGATCTCGGCGATGCTTCCCATGACAAAGACGTACGCCGACGGCTCGCCGGCTTTCGCCGAAGCGTCGAGACTCGCGAACCACTCGCGCACGAGGCGCGCGCCTTCGGCGTTGCCGCGACCGATGATGGATGTAGCTGTCATCTCTAGCGCCCTCCTAGGCGAACAGGATGTTCTCGACGAACGTTTCGATCTGCAGCTCCAACTGCGAGAAGCTCGTCATGGATTCCTGGAACTCGGTCACGATGTAGGGGATGTCCGCTTCCTCGAGCGCCTTGGTGTAGGCCACCTGCTCTTCGAGGCCCGGCTCGCACATCTTGGCCGCCGCGACGATGGCAGCGTCCGCTCCCGCGTTGCGAATGCGCTCCAGCAACATCTCCTCCTTGGGCTTGCGCAGGTCGTGCTGCACGGGGCTGTAGGAGGAGTGCTCGAGGTAGGCGTGGGCGAGACGTTCGAGCGGGTCGCCGTCGGTGGCGACGTCCGCGGTCAGCCATCGGAGGCCGATCAGGAAGTCGTCGTCCACGATGTAGCAGGACTGTCCCATCATGTGGACGAAGTCGATCGGCGGCTGCTCGCAGAATCCGCCCTCGAACACGACGCGGATGCGGTCCTGTTGGCGGAGCGGCCGTTCGCGTAGCTGCGGGAGCACCCACTCCATGAGCTCATTGTGCTGTTCCCGCGGCATGCGTCCGGCCAGCATGACGAGGGAGTAGGCTTCGTCGGCCGTCACGAGCCAAGGCGTGACACGCTTGATGTCGTACAGTTCGCGCAGCAGCTCCCGGTTGCGATTGAACACCGCGATCGATCGGCGCAGATCGTCCTCCGTCACCTTGCGCCCGGCGACCTCCTCGATTTCCGACAGCACGGCGGCGTACTCGTCGCGCAGGTAGGGGATCGCACCGGCAGAGTTCGCGTTCTGCGGCAGATACAGGATGCGCGAGCGGTAGTCCGCGTTGCGCGCGAAGATGGCTGCCAGGTTGCGCGCGGCGTCGCAGATCGGATGGCTTACGAACATGTCGAGTTGAAGCCGTCCGCTCAACGCGAGTTCCAGCGATGTCTTGATGATCGAACACAGGTACGAGCCGAAGCGCGACTCCGCCTGCATGGCGTCCACGGGTGCGCCGTGCACCTTGACAGGAAGCAAACCCGCGGCATGCGCCAGCTCTTCGGGGAAGTAGACCTGGAAGTGGCCGAGCACCTTGCCGCCCGCTTCGCGCCAGCGCGCAACCGTCGGGAAGTCGATGTCATCGGCGAGATCGCGACACTGGCCGAGCACGCTCTCCAGGGGCTTGCCTTTCCACGAGTCGAATACGTTGACCGGTTTCATGGTGTTATCCGTCCACCCATGCGGGCTTGCGCTTTTCGAGGAATGCCGCGATGCCTTCGTTGGCGTCCGCGGTGCTCATGAGTTCCTGCAGGTAGATGCGTTCGAGCTCGGGAATGCGGCTCCGCATCGTGTCGTAAAGGGGCGTTCGCGCGGCTTTGGTGGCAAGCCGCAGTACCGCGGCCGAGCGGGGACGAATCGATTGCTCGATCAGCTCCTCGACGGCGGCCTCCAGTTGGTCGTCCTCGCACACGCGCTGGACGAGTCCGGTACGTGCGCCCTCCTCGGCGTCGATGTCGCGCCCGGTCAGGATCAGGTCCTCGGCGAGCGCACCGCCGACGCGCCACGGCAGAATCGCGCACGCGACCGGCGGCAGGACACCGAGCTTGATCTCCGGCACGGCGAAGCGGGCCGATCGCGCGGCGTACAAGTGATTGCAGAACGCGACGAGTTCGAACGCGCCGCCGAAGCACAGCCCGCGGACGGCGGCAATGGTCGGAAGCGAGACCTCGATCAGCGCGTCGAACACGCCGTGGAACGCCGGCAAAAACTGCTCGACTTCGCCGGCGACGTGCTGCGGGACACTCGCGCCGTACGAGAAATTCTTGCCCTCCGCGGTGAACAGGAACGCCTTGAGCGTGGAGTCGGCGCCGTGTTCCCGAATGGCCTCGGTGAGGCTGAGGCAGAGATCGCGGTCCACGATGTTGCCGGGAGGCGCGGAAAGCCGCAGTTCGCAGATCCCCGCCTTGCGCTCGACAGTCAGGCTCATGCGACCGGCTCCGGCGTGTGCGGCGAGATGGCGCGGATCAGCTCATCGTTGAACGGATGCCCTTCGGCGAGCATGCGGCGCAGTTTGAGGAAGTCGGCCTCGCGTTGTCCGCGGGGACCGTAGTGGAAGGCCGGGAACCCGGCATTGGCCTCCGTGGTCATGTTGAGGGCGAGCCAGGCCCGGTTGGACTGGTGGTTGCGATCCCAGTGCTCGAGCTTGTGCTTGCGCAGTGACTCGATCGTCTTGGTCGTGCAGTCGGGCATCGTAAGCGCGAGCTTGTAGGTGAGTGCGTTGACCTGGGTGTCCAGCTTCGACAGGT
>Ga0070729_10002549_pt1 | contig 23300 bp, 16 predicted proteins | sample tdDd472_FD_66725 | JGI IMG/M metagenome (GOLD analysis project Ga0070729, IMG submission 66725) | Marine sediment microbial communities from the Atlantic coast under amendment with organic carbon and nitrate - tdDd47.2 | ecosystem: Environmental > Aquatic > Marine > Coastal > Sediment | place... | reverse complement strand
GCTCACCGGCGTTGTGTACCTTACCGCCTACGGCATGGGCTTTGCCGTGCCCCTGTTTATCACCGCCCTGTTTGCGGAAGCCGGGGTAAAGTTCATTCGTTCCGCCAGCCGCTATTTGCCGGTGTTTGAAAAAGCCGTGGGCGTGCTGCTGCTGGTCACCGCCGGAACCCTGATGTTTGATCTGGTGATGCAGGAAACCGCTGCCGACGCCGATGCATCCCCCGCAGACCGGGTGGCGCAGGCGGAGGTGGTGACCCCAGACGAATTTCCCCTGATGGTGGAGTTTTATTCCGCAGGTTGCACCATTTGCGACCGCATGGCCCCGGTGGTGGAAGGCCTCAAGTACGAGTGCAACGGCAACAACGTGGAAATCCGGCAGGTGGATGTGTCACAGCCGGAGTTCAAACACTTTTCCAAAGACTACCGCATCATCGGCGTGCCCACCTTTGTGTTTATCGAAAAGGATGGCTCGGAAATCGCCCGGCTGGTGGGCGAGCAGACGGAAAGCAACCTGCGGCAGGCCATCAGCGCTTTAAGGGGCGAACCCTGTCCCGGGGTGTCCTTTATCCCTGAAAATTTCCTTAACCGCATCAACGGAACCGTGAATACAAACTGCGACGACAAGGCCGAAGCAGGCGCAGAAACCTGCGGAGGGTAAAGCCCGCAGAGATTACCGGGCATCGTTGACGCCTTGCCGGTGTCATGGTAGTACTTGGTACAGTGATTGACCCCATGACCCAGGCGAACGGAAAAATCATGACCCTCAGACTTCTGTGTATTTCCCTTGTTATGTCGCTTATGCTGGCGGCCTGCGCCACAACTCCCCGGGTGTTTGTGCCCGGCCCCAAAGGAACCATGAATGCTGCTCAGCCATCTGATGGCGTATTGCAAAATACCCGACTTGATGGCGGGTTTATCTATCTGAAGCCTGTTATTGACCGTCGTCGGGCCCGTCCCGAAGACTTTGGCCGCAGCGATGAAAACCTGCTGGCCATCAAGGGTGCTTCGGTGCCGGAGCTGGTGGCACAGTCTGTTACCGATAAACTGCGTCGCGCCGGATTCAGCGTGAAACAGCTCAAAAAAGGTGAAAAACTGCCAACTCCCATGGGGTTTTGCCCCCTGGAGCTGTCAATTACCATTGAGCGTTTCTGGGTGCTGGCGGAACCCATGGGATACGATGGCGTTGCCCAAACCTACCGGTATTTTATCAGCCTTAAAACCACCATGCGGTCCCCCAAAGAGAACATTGATTTCTTTAAAAATCATCCCCTGGAAATCACCCGGGAGGTTTCCCGCAGCGAGATTGATCCCTTTATCGATAAAGCCCCCAATAATGAGTATCTCCGGCGGCTGCACCGCACCGCCCTGCACAATCTGTTCACCATTCACCTCAAAGAAATCAGCGACAATCTGTGGGAGCTGGTTCGTCAGCAAAGCTGGTGCCCGGCCCTGCGGGGTGATCCCATGCCCGAGACCTTTTACGAGTAACACCGCGCCCTGCCCTCTGGCGGGGCATTTTTTTGGGGAATCGCTTTACATTGAAATGCCATGGGTTTATTACTGTACTGTTTGCAGTTTTTAAAACCACTGCCATTGTGACGGCGGCCTGCGGGCTGCGGTATCATAAAGGAGATATACCCATGACACGGCAATTAACCGACAATGTTACCCTGTTGCACCATGCCCGCAAAGGCATCGTTACCCCTCAGATGGAAGCGGTGGCCAAAGCGGAAGGATTGCCCGTGGAGACCATCGTAAAAGAACTGGCCGAAGGCCGTCTGGTGATCCCCGCCAACATCAATCATAAAAATCTGAACCCCTGCGCCATTGGCCGGGCTGCCACAGTGAAAATCAACGCCAATATCGGCAACAGCGCCCTTTCCAGCGATATCGAAGGCGAGCTGAAAAAAGTCGATACCTGCGTCAAATACGGTGCAGACGCTTTGATGGACCTGTCCACCGGCGGTGATATCAACACTATTCGTCAGGCCATTATCGATCACAGTCCTATTCCCGTGGGCACGGTGCCCCTGTATCAGGCCACGGAAATGGTGGAAGATATTCTGGATATTACTGCGGACCATCTGCTGCAGGTTATCGAAATGCAGGCCAAACAGGGCGTGGATTTTATGACCATTCATGCGGGTCTGTTGTGGCGTCATTGTCCCATGGCCGCAAAGCGGGTGGTGGGTATTGTCAGTCGTGGCGGCGCGATCATGGCCCAGTGGATGATGCACCACAAGAAGGAAAATCCCCTGTACGAAAACTTCGACAAGATTCTGGATATCTGCGTCAAATACGATGTGACCCTTTCCTTGGGTGACGGCCTGCGCCCCGGTTGCCAGGCGGATGCCTCGGACAAGGCCCAGTTTGCAGAGCTGGACGTGCTGGGCGAACTGGTGGACAAGTGCTGGGAGCGTGACGTGCAGGTCATGGTTGAAGGACCGGGACATGTGCCCTTTAACCAGATCCAGATGAACATGGAACGCCAGCAGGAAGTGTGCAACAACGCGCCTTTCTATGTGCTGGGCCCCATTGTGACGGATATCGCCCCGGGCTACGACCATATCACCAGCGCCATTGGCGCAACCATGGCGGCGTACAGCGGCGCCAGCTTCCTGTGCTATGTGACTCCCAAGGAGCATCTGGGTCTGCCCAACGCCGATGATGTCCGTGAAGGTATTATCGCCTACAAAATTGCCGCTCATGCCGCGGATATCGCCCTTGGCAAGCCCGGCGCTGCCGACCGCGATCTGGAAATGAGCAAGGCCCGCTTTGCCTTTGACTGGCAGCGTCAGTTCGATCTGGCCCTGGACCCTGACCGGGCCCGGGAATACTTTGACGAGAGCCATGCGGCCCACGAAAGTTTTTCAACCAGCGATTACTGCACCATGTGCGGCCCCAAGTTCTGCGCCATGCGGGTATTTAAGGGCGACAAAGAAGAGAAAAAAGAAGACACCACAAAATAAGGTGCCTTCCATAATCTCACTATCCCACGGCGGCCTTCGGGTCGCCGTTTTTGCGTGCGGGTGTGGTATTTACGCGGCGTTGCCGGAATTATTTCGGCGGTGGCGTTCCTGCAAAGCCGTGACAAATGCCCGCAGCCGTGCCAGTTCCGCGCGGGTGGGCTGGTCGCTGTGTTCTTCCTGCTCGTCCCGCCATTCGCACAGGCCCAGGCCGTTGATGGTGGCCCACCAGGGCTGCTTGCGGGCGCCTTCCAGCGGGTCTGCCAGCAGCCGGAAGCGATGGCCGTTTTCCCGGTTTGCAAAGGTCATTAAAAGACCCCGTTCCGCAAACACTTTACGGTCTTCGATCCACCATTTTTGGGCCAGAGGTTTTTCTCCACCAAGGTACGGTCCCAGCATGGGGTGTACTTTTTGGGAGATAGTTGTGAGTAACCCCGGTGTTGGCTCTGTGAGGGTGCCGACACCGTTACTGTTTTCACCGGTGTCCAGTGTGGCGTGCAGTTCTGGATTGAGCTGCGCAAAGATTTCCGGGCACCAGCGGCATTCCTGGCAGTTGCGGTCGCAGGTATTCAGGCGGTCCAGGGCTTCCGGGGGCTCGATGTAGCCGTAATCCGGGTGCTGCCGGCTTTCCATGGCGATATAGGCGTCGGCAAGCTCTATCAGGTTGGGGGTCAGGCGACTGCGGCCCTCGATTTTGACAATATCCATGATTCCGGTATAGCGGGGCAAATCTGCGGGAACAATCTGGCTTTGCCACAGCAGCCACATGGCGTTTCGCCGCACTGCCGTGCAGTTGGTGCGGATTTCGTCCAGGCTTTTTGTCGCCATGTTCCGGTCAAAGGCAGAACCGTACACAATGGTCCAGTGCTGGTGTCTGAAGGGGCAGGCGGGCAGGCAGCCGTTGTTGACCACCAGTCGCACCGACAGGCCCATGGCGCGGATGCGTTTGAGCATCCCGGTTTTTTTGGTGAGTATCTGGGCTGCGGTAACCCCATTGACTCCGGCTTCCCAGCGCCAGAAGGATGCCTCGTTGATTGAACTTACGTCACTGGTGACCGAAGAATAGAGTTGCAACTCCGGCCAGCGGCGGCGCAGCTCCCGGGCAAGGATGACGTTGTTTACCGTGGCGCTCATCCAGCGGGTGTCCAGGTGCTTTTCCAAAAAGGCAAAGAGAGGGTCAAAATGCAGGGGGTCCGGGGCATCGGCGTTGAGCACGATGTTGGTCATGATACCCGCCCCGGCCAGACGTTCCTTAAGGGCTAAAAACGTGTCTTCATAGCGATCGGGATCGCCGCCCCGCCAGTTGTACAGGGTAGGATGCACCGATGGGGGAAGCGGCGCATAGACCGATTCCACATAGGGTGCATAATCCGTGACAATACAATCAACCCAGTCGGGGTCGTGATTAAAGGGCAAGCTGAGCTTTAGCCCCGTATCGAGAAAGGCTTTGCCGAATTTTTTTGATGCAGATCGCATGGGGTACACTCATGCTGAAGGTTCACCGTCGTCCAAATAGCCCAGTCAGTATACCGCTGATGCCACCAGAGTGTCAAATGCAGTGGCACGATTGACAGGTGTAAGCGCAATGAATTCGAGCATGGACGATTTGGCACCCAAATGCCTCATTTGGGGCCTGATGTTGAAATTCGGTTGATTTGCCCGGACAGTTCTTCTATCCTAAGCATTCATCACCGGTCCCGATGCAGGACCGATAACCCCCTTTCCGGCGGTGCGTCATTAAATTGACGCCATGTGTCAAATGTGCTAGGACAAGGGCTGAGGTAGTTGTTATGAAAGATACTGCAGTATTGTACGAAAAACTCTCCGGGGCTCTGCCGCCGGACCGTATCACCCAGCGGGATGCCGATCTCTTTGTGTATTCCCGCGATTGCTGGCCCAAAACCATTATGTGGACCGAAGACGGGCGTCGCCCCTACAACCCCGATGCGGTGGTGTTTCCCCGCAACGCCGGTGAAGTGGCATCCGTGGTAAAGGCCTGCGCGGAACTGGACGTGCCGGTTATTCCCTATGGCGGCGGCAGCGGTGTCTGCGGCGGCGTGGTGCCGGTCAAAGGCGGCGTGTCCATCGATCTGAAGGCCATGAAGAGCCTGCATGGTATTGATCCCGTGAATCTGGTGGCGGAAGTCGATGCCGGTATTATGGGCAGCCATATAGAGGAAAAGCTCAACGCCGCAGGTTTTACCCTGGGGCATTTCCCTTCCAGTATCATGTGTTCCACCGTGGGTGGCTGGCTTGCGGCCCGCAGCGCCGGACAGTGCTCCAGCCGCTACGGAAAAATCGAAGACATGGTGGTGGGCCTGGAAGCCGTTATGGCGGATGGCCGTATCGTGCGAATCAAACCACCGCTGATTCATTCCGGCGGTGTGGACTGGAACGCTATCCTTGTGGGTAGCGAGGGCACACTGGGCATTATCACCAAAGCCTGGCTCAAGGTGCGTCCCCAGCCGGAGCACCAGCGTTTTTTGGGGATCAGTTTCCCCAGTCTGGAAGCCGGTCTGGATGCCATGCGCGAGGTGATGCAAACCGGTCTGAAACCCGCAGTCATCCGGCTGTACGATCCTTTGGACACCTTTATCAACAAGCTGCACGGCTCTCCCCAGGACAGTAGTCTCAGCAGCCTGATGCTGGACCAGCAGGCGTTGTTCTCCGTGTTAATGGATGAAACCGCCGGTGCCATGAAACTCAAGGCCATGAACCGGATGCTGCGGCGTCCCGGTATCATCAACCGGCTGGCCAGTCGCCTGCCGGGTGCTGTGTCCATGGTCACGATTTTCGAGGGTTGCAAGCCGGTGGCGGACGCGGCCCACGATGCGGCGGTGGAGATTTTCCTGCGGCACAAAGGCGAGCTTAAAGGCGAAGAACCCGCCCGCTACTGGATGAAAAAGCGTTACGCCATCAGCTTTAAGCAGATGGGCGTGTTCCGTTCCGGCTCTGTGGTGGACACCATGGAAGTTTCCGCCCCCTGGGAGCAGGTGCCGCAAATTTATCACGCGGTGCGCAAAAATCTCACCAGCCTTGCCTATGTCATGTGCCATTTCAGCCATGCCTATCACGACGGCTGCGCGTTGTATTTCAGTTTCGCCACCGCCGCCGCCGAGCGGGACGCCATGTACGACCGCTACGACAAAGTGTGGAGTACTGCTTTGTCCACGGTGCAGGAAAACGGCGGCACCCTGAGCCACCACCATGGTGTTGGGTTGAGCAAAAGCGGCCTGATGCTGGCGGAGCAGGGAAGTCTGCTGGGAGTGTTCGGCTCCCTGAAGCAGCGTATGGACGAACCCGGTATCATGAACCCATCGAAGTTAGGATTGTAACCACATGGATACCTGGATTGATGCATTCAAAGAGGCCTTTCCTCAGGTGCCTCTGAACCCCATGGGGGATATGCCCGCCGAGGGCCTGATCCGTCTGGCGCCCGCTGCCATGGGCAATCTGCCCGGCTGGGAGGTGACACCCACAAGCCCTTCGGTGGTGCCGGAGGTGCTGCGCTGGATGGCCAGAAACGATGTGAACTGGTGTACAACCTTGCAGGCGGCGGTGGAAGGCCCCTGTGATGTATATCTTTCCGGAGCCCGGCTTCCCCGGCGGGAACCGCGACTGCAACCCAAATCCCATCTGGTCACCGCCGACACCGGCATGAGCCTGGGGGATCTGGAACGCTGGCTCAATAACCACGAACTGACCCTTGCCCCCATTGAAGCCTCGGCCTGCGACATCACCCTGCATCAGGCCATAAGCGGCGAAGCCTTTGTGGAGGCCTGTCTGGGCGGTGAAGCCCTGCGTGACCGGGTGGCGGCTATCGGTGGTATTCTGGGAACCGGTTTCCCCTTCCGTACCCGGGCGGTGCCCCGGGCGGCCACGGGGCCGGATTTCAAATATCTGTTTTTCGGTAACCACGCCATGCGGGGGTTGATGCTGGACGTGACTTTGCGGGCGGTGCCCCGGCGTTTGGGAAGCCCGGATTTGTGGCGCTGGCTGCGTACCACCTCCGCTACTGCGGCGGCATCCCTGCTGCGGCGGCTTGCACAGGATGATTATCCCTGGATAGCTCTGCACTCCTTTCCCACCGATGATAATCTGTGGGAAGTGCGTATGGCCTACAACCGGAATCATCCCCTGGCAGAGCCCATGATGGATGTGTGGGAGGAATCCTCGGAACTGGCGCTGCAAAGCGGCCCCCTTACCGCCAGCGGCGGCGAAGTTGCTCTGCCTGCGGCGGAAGGTCCCTGGCAGATATGGGCGGTGTCCCATGCCTCGCTGCGGAAACTCCTGGGACGCATTGATGATGATCTGCAGATAAATGTCTTCAAGCCCCAGCACGATCATGTGCTGCTGCGGCTGTGCCTGCCGGGGTACACCGGCGATGATGCGGACAGTCGGCTTGAGGAATATTGCAACAATCTTATGGCCCGGCGGCTGTATCCCCATCAGGCGATGGGCGAGGCTCTGGGCGATCAACGGGAAGTATCATGGCTGCACGACCTGAATATATGACGAACCTGGATTCGTACAAGGCGATGCTGGATACCTGCATCACCTGTCCGAAACTCTGTGTTCATGCCTGTCCCGTAGGCGAGGCCACGGGCAACGAACGGTTTTCCCCCTGGGGCAAAATGACCATGGCGGCCATGATGTACCGGGGTTTGCGGCCCATGACCGCAGAAGACGCCGAAGTATTTTACTACTGCCTGGGCTGTATGCAGTGTACAGCGGTATGCAAGCCGCTGGTGTTGGTGGAAGAGGCTCTGGCACAGGGGCGCATCGCTGCCCACCGCGCTGGTGTAGCCCCGGAAGCCATCAGCGACTGGGCCGATAACTTCCGCCGTTTTAACAATCCCTATGGCGAAGATCTCAACGACAAGCAGCGGGACCTGGTGGAGGAAATGTTCTGGAGCGAAACGCCCCAGGCTATTTATCTGCCCGGCAGCACCCAGCTAGCCCTGGCCCCGGAACACACCAGCCGGGTATTTAAAATATTCCAGATGCTGGGCATTGACTATGTGGGCCTCTTTGTGGGCACTGACACCGACCTTGGCGTCAGCCTGTACCGCATGGGGCTGGAAGACCTCTTCCGCAAGCATGCCTACCGGGTGTACCGGCAGCTGCTTGGCTTTAAGCTGATTGTCACCGCCGATGCCGATGTGCTGTATGCCCTGCGGATTCTGTTGCCCCGCTATGGCTACAACGTCACCGCCCGGGTGCAGCATATCAGCGAATTTCTGCTGCCCTATGTGCAGAATCACCATAACGAGGCCACCGATGACCGGCCCTGGGCTTTGCATGAAAGCCCGACTATGACCCGTCATCTTGGCATTGAGGCCGAACCCCTGCGGCTGTTGCGGGTATTGTTCCGTCATTCCTCCCGCTCCCTGCACTGGCGGGGCCGGGAAACCTGGTCTTCGGGCTGCGAAGAACCGGTGGCGACTCTGTACCCCGAGGTCAGCAAGAACGTGGCTACCCGCCGCATTAACGAAATTATCGAACACGGCGCACGACTGGTGGTCACCACCAGCCCCGGCGACTATGCCCAGTTGAAGAAGCATGCCCCGTCGCATCTGGCGGTGGAGGATATTATCGACATAGTCTATGACCATTTTGCAGGACCGGACGCATGACCAATACAGATCATCCCTGTCGTAAAATCGTATGCGTGGTAAACCCCAACAGCGCCAACGGCCACACCGGCCGTCACTGGGCCGAAATGCAGGCAGCGCTGCAAAAGGCACTCGGCGATTTTGAAACCCGTTTTACCGAATACGGCGGCCACGCCTCGGAGCTGACCCGGCAGGCCATTGCCGAAGGGGCTGATCTGATTGTCAGTGTGGGGGGTGACGGCACCCTCAACGAAGTGGTTAACGGCTATTTCGATGAGGACGGCAACAGCGCATCTGACCGTTGCGCCTTGGGAATCATTCCCCGGGGCACTGGCGGCGATTTCCGCAAAACCTTCGGGTTTTCAACAGACCTACAGGAAGCCGTGGACCGGCTGAAGGTCTGTAACACCACCATGGTGGACGTGGGACTCATGGACGCCATGGACCTGCACAACAAGCCGGTGCAACGCTATTTTGTCAATATTCTGTCCTTTGGCATGTCCGGTCTGGTGGATCATCTCTGCAACACCACCACCAAGGCGTTAGGCGGCAAAGCCAGTTTTCTCATGGCCACCATGCGGGCCTTGTGGCAGTGGAAAAACGCCAAAGTCCGCATTACTCTGGATCACGACACCGTGATAGAGCCCACTATTCAGACCGCATCAATCGCCAATGGCCGCTATTTTGGCGGCGGCATGATGATGGCTCCGGTGGCGGATGTCACCGACGGTATTTTTGACGTGGTGATTATGGAAGATTTCACCCGGCTGGAAACCATCACCCGGGGCGCGGCGGTGTACAAAGGCGAACATATCAACGATCCCAAGGTATCCAGTTACCGGGCGAGCCACATAACCGCCGAAGCCGTGGACCCCGGCGGTCCGCCGGTGCGGCTGGATATGGACGGCGAGACCCCGGGCCAGTTGCCCATCACCGTGCAGGTGGTCCCCCGGTCCCTGCGGCTGGTGGTCTAAGGGATATCGCGCAGTACCTGAATACGACACGCGGAGGAATGCCATGAGTATTGCAGCGGCAGTATTTTTCATGCTTCACGGAATCGCTCATCTGGTGGGCTTTGTGGTGCCATGGAAACTGGCGAATATGGAAGACGCTCCCTACAAAACCACCATTTTTGCAGACCGTATTGACCTTGGCGACACCGGCATTCGCATCATGGGTATCGGCTGGCTGCTTCTGGCCCTGGCCTTTGTGGCAGCGGGCGTTGCGGCGCTGCTGGGAGTTTCCTGGTGGCCGTTGTACACCGTTATTGTGGCGGCGGTTTCCCTGGTGTTCAGCATCCTCGGCGTGCCGGAAGCCAAGCTGGGGGTTCCCATCAATATCGTGATTCTGGCGGTGATTCTTTGGGGTATGCAGGCGGGTTGGAACTTTATCTGACACCAATACAACCTTAGCGGGGCACGGTTTCGGCGTAGGCATTGTAGAGCTTGCGGATTTCATTCACATATTTTACCGGGCGGTCACCCCGCACATAGCCAAAGCGGGCGCGGCGGGCATAGCGGGAATAGCGCAGCATCAGCATGGCTTTTTCCACGTTGTCGTCCCAGCGGTTGGGGTTGAGCCCCAGTTGTTCCGCCAGCCGCCGGGCGTCCAGCACATGGCCGTAACCCGCATTGTAACTGGCCATGGCCATCCAGGTGCGTTCCGTGGCCGGGACGTCGGCCTCAAAGCGGTCCCGTAAAATTGACATGTAGCGGATGCCCGCCCAGATGCCCTTTTCCGGGGTCGTTACTTCCCGGAACCCCAAAGACCGGTAGGTTTTGGGAAGCACCTGCATAAGGCCCTTTGCGCCCATGGAGGATTCGGCCCTGGGGTTGAACTTGCTCTCGTAATACATCTGGGCAACCATCAGCCGCCAGTCAAAGCCGTAGCGTTGGGCATAGCGGCGCACCGTATCGTCCCAGGGCGATATCTGCCCGGTGTTGCGGGTACGCGCAGGAACCCGGCGTTTGATTTGCCGCTTGTTGCTGAAGTATTTCTTTTTGGTCATGTTGTAGAACATGCCCCGGTAGCTGCGGCGTACATAGCGGTTAAGTTCGTGCAGCAGACGGGTGTCGGCGGCCCGCACCGCAAAGGCCACGGGGACGTCTTTGCGCAGGGTCAGCGCCGCCCGGACGTCATCCCGCATCATGTCTTCGATTTCCAGAATATTGCTGTCCGCCACCGTCAGATCGTATGTGCCGTTGGCCACGCCATCAATGAGGTCCTCGGGTTCCATGTCGTCGGGAGCCGCTTCCAGATCGATACCATAGCCCTGCCGGACAAGATCGCTGACCGTATCCCAGTGAGAGCTGTTGCGGCACAGCACAATCCGGCGTCCGTTAAGATCTGCCAGGGATGCAAGGGGGTCCTCCGTCCGGGCCACCAGAACTTCGTCCACATAGTTGTAAGGATCGCTGAAGGCCACGCCCCGGGCTCTGCGGTTGTCGGTAACGGACATTGACGCGGCAATGACATCGCCCCGGCCTTCCAGAAGCCAGTCGATAAGCTGATTGCGGTCCGGGGGCACAATCATTTCCAGCCGGACTTTTTGGCCGGTGGCGAATTTTCGCGCCAAGGCGTAATCAAAGCCCTGTAGTTTTCCCCGCCACAGATAATAGGTGGCGGCGCTGTTGCGGGTCAGCACCCGCAGCAGTTTGCGTTCCTTGATCTCCGGCATGTCCGCCCGGTACATATCCGTATGCTGATGTCCCACAGCGCTGGTGGCGATAAAGCTGTTGATGGCCGCCAGCAGTTTTGGGCTGTTCTGCCGCACCGCCCAGGCGATGTTCCGGCTTTTGGTAAGGTTGAAGGCAATGCGCAGATCGGAGCGGTAGCTGAACACTGCCTGCGCCAGATTGCTGTCCGCCACGGTGATGTCGTAATCGCCCCGGGCAATGCCGTAAATGATCTCTTCGGAGTCCAGACGTTCCGGGGCCGCCTCAATGAAAAAGCCGGGATACTTTTTTTGCAGGCTGATTACCGAGTCCCAGTAACTGCTGCTGCGGCGCACCGCAATGATGCGGTTTTTCAGATCTTCGGGAGCCTTGATGGCTGCGTCATCGTCGCGGCAGATCACCTGCTCCACCACCGACCGGATGGGATCGCTGAAATCCACCAGCCGCGCCCGTTTGGGGGTGATGGTGTAACTGGCGGCAATGACATCGCCCCGGCCCTCAAGCAGCCAGGGGATAAGATCTTTGTATTCTTCCACCTGTACAATTTTGGGTTGCAGCCCGGTTTCGCGGACAAAGGCCCGGGCCATGCTGCGTTCCGAATCCAAAGGCGAGCCGCCCCGGGGCAGGTAGGGTTTTTCAAGCTGGGGGGGCACCAGAATGCGGATTTTTCCCCGGGCCGCGAGACGATCCATGTCTCCGGTCTCGATATATTCCCCGGTTGGACGTCCGGTTTGCGGGGCAATAACCTGGGGTTCGGCACCGTTGATGCCACAGGCAAGCATCCACAACGCAGTCGCCAAAATCGGCAGGGCCGCGGCAGCGGCGCTCTTGCGTCTCATGCCCCTGTAGTATAAAGGCGTGGCCAGGGCCTGTCAATGCGTGGAGCCGGGGCTCACGGGAATCCAAAAAACGCAGGGAGGCAAAGAAACCTTGCCAGATGATGCAAATGCGATATAATGATATCTGTAGAGACGGTAGTGATTCAGCAGCAGCTACATTTTAACGGGAGAAGTTTATGATGCGCTATGTGCACTTTTGTAGCTGTTTTTGTCTTTTGTTACTGTTCGCCATAATTTCAGCCGGTTGTGGGGAAGATGCTTCCTGCGCGGCCAACGAACGGATGTTCAACGGCGTCTGCGTGTGCGTCTATGGGTATGAACGGGTTGGGGGCGTGTGCGTGCCTGCTGGAAGCGTTGACGGGGACGAAGACCTGATAGACCCGGAATCCGATGGCGATGATGAGTTGGAAGGCGGGGAGGGAGAAGAGCCGGAGCAAAGCGGCCCGGAACCCTGTGATAACGAAGGCGAGACCCGGATGGTCTCCTGCGGTGACAACGGCAACGGCATCCGCGAGCAGACCTGCGTTGACGGCATCTGGGAAAATACGGGCACCTGCAGCGATCCCGACGAATGCAGAGACGGTGACCTGCGGGACGGAAACATTCCCTGCGGTGATGACGGCTATTTTTATGCCGAAATGTGCATCGGTGGTCGCTGGGGCATGTCCACGCAATGCCTTGAACATGAATATTGTCTTGAAGGCGCTACCCGGGGTTCAGAGGTGGTGTGTGGTGTCAACGACCATGGCGTGACTCTGGATATCTGCGAAGATGGTTTCTGGCGGGGAACCGACATCTGTATTGACGCCGAAGTGTGCGAAAATGGCACCACACAAAGCCTCGACTGCGGATATAATGGAAACGGAAACATGCAGCTAATGTGCGCCAATGGTGCATGGCAGGTCAGTATTGCATGTATTGATCCCGATATGTGCTGCAACGGCAATCGTGCTGCATCCGGAGAATCCTGCGGCATAAATAACCGTGGCAGGCTGGTACGGGAATGCGTCAATGGCCAGTACAGCGATACCGAAGACTGCCTGGACTATGATGTGTGCCTTGATGGAGAGGAATCGACCCAGCCCTGCGGATTAAACTTCCGGGGTCAGACAGTGGTTGCCTGCAATGAAGGCCACTGGGGAGTCGTACCTCCGGTGGAATGCGACAATGATCCGGATGATTGTGTGGACGGAACCGCCATTGAAACCGGTGAATCCTGCGGCCTCAATGACCGGGGAGTGGAACTGCGCCCCTGCGTGGGGGGGCATTACAGTGATACAACTCTGTGCCGGGATCCCGATTCCTGTACCGATGACGAGACCCGGGACAGTGAGCTCGGCTGCGGTTCCGGCGGTGACGGCCATTACACCGAAACCTGTGTAAACGGCGGCTGGATTGTGGGGGATGCATGTTCAGAGGCCAGCGGAGTGTCCCTGGTTGGTAACGCCACCGCGTTGGATGCCCTTGCAGATACCGGGACCAGCAGTGCAAAAGAATTCAATGGCACCATGTTTTTTGAAGTGAGCGATGCCTCCATGGGCAGGGAGTTTTACCGGACCGAAGGCAGCGCCGAAAGCACCGGACTTATGTGCGATCAGGTGCTGCAGTATCCCCAGCAGGAAACCGATCGCCATCACATTTTTCACTGGTCTGACTTGTATTTTACCCGCAACGGGCGGCTGTGGAGTTATGCCCAGGGGGCTGACGTTCCCCGGGCGTGTTTCCCCCAGTGCCGCCATCTGGCAGGCGGAAACAGCGCCGACTGCCCGGTAATGCGGGAGGATGACTTCATGTATGTCTTTGAGGGGGCAGTATGGTTCACCAGTCCCAGGGGACTGTGCCGGATTGATGACTGTGACTCGCGCTATGTGTGCTTCCCTGGCTGCGGCGGCGGCATTTATACCCCCATTGGGTCGGATTTCAATGAACGCCTGTTTATGCTGTACAACGGCGAAGCCTGGATGTTCCAGAATAACATGATGACCCGCCTTGCGCCGGAGCTCAGCGGTATCACCGGGGGATTTTTCGCTGATGATGTTTTGATGCTCTGGAAACAGACCGGCGAAAACACTGTCAGATTCTTTGGCGTTAGCCCCCATGGCGCGCAATGGGAAATTCCCCTTAACGAGCGCATGGGAATGCTGGCATATCTGAGGGACAGCGCCACCGGGGGCCTGTGGGTAGTGGCCCGGGACGCTCTGTGGTTTACCGATGGCACGGTTGAGGGAACGGTCATAAAAGCTGATCTTCCGGACATCGCATCCGCTTCCATGCGTATTATCGGCGGAAAGGTTGTTATTGATGCCCGTTACGGTTTTTCAACCCAGGGACGGGAGCATGTCCTGCGGGGACGCTTCCGCTATGATAAACAAAGCGGTGAACTGACCTATCTGGAGGTTCCCGGTGACGGTACCTGCCCAACATTGCATACCGGCGGCGCTTTGTATACCGCCTGCCCCGGTGAAACCATTCTGTACCGGCTGGACTACGATGATCCCCACTCTCAACCGGTTATGGCTTTTAACAATTTTGTGGGCTTTGTGGATACGCTATTTGAGGGAGAAATATACTTTAAAACTGTGAGAGGCAACGACTTTGTACTGTGGGCCACCAACGGCACCACAGAGGGCACCCGCATGGTAAGCGCCCTGCAACGCATGGTAACCACCGAGGCGCTTGCCCCGGACCGGCTGGGTATGACTCCTCACAACGGTCAGATGTATTTTGCCCGGCTGGAACCAGAGCCACCGGTTGAAGATGAACCTCCCACATACACACTTAAGGTGCTGCACTCCAACGCTGCGGGTAACGGCTATGAAACCTGGGGCGAATGCAGCGGCTACAGCGGTGACGCCAACTCCATAGACCGGCTGATGGTCTTTGACAATGCGGTGTGGGCCGTTGGCCCCGGCGGTTATACCCCGGTGGAGGACGATACCCTGTGCAATACCGTACCCGGCGAATTTGTTGCCGAGCCGGTACTGATCAACGGTCTATGGTACTACCTGCGCAAAGAGGTAAACACCAACCGCATCGTGCTGAGCCGCAGTAACGGCACCGGCGATGGCACCTTTGTCATCAGCAACTGGGCGGCGGCGGCAAACGCCGGTGAGCGCTTTATCACCGGGGCTGGCGGGCATATATACGTTACCACCGAAACCCCGGATGGATTGCAGCTTATAAAGGAAGTTGCTGCTGATGGCAGCGGCATCAGTGGTATCGAGAGCCTGGACAACAACATGGTTACCAATCCGCGCCCACACTGGGCCGTGGTGGATGACAGCGTGTTTTTCAATGCCGAGGGCAAAATATATGATGATGAAGCCGGGGCCTGGACGCCTTTGGGATACCAGTTGTGGCGCTATGATCAGGACAGCGGAGAAGCGCAGTATGTGCCGGTCAACGAGGGCGCGACCCTCACCTGGAGCCTCAGCGAAATGGACGGTGATCTGTATTTTCTAGAGGCACAGCAGGAGCCGGTAAGTCTGTATGTTATGCCCGGCGGCGAAGACCCGCAGATGCTCCAGCAGGGGCTGTACATGTATGACCGTAACCGGGTGAACCTGATTCCCTGTGGCGACGTGGTGTATGTCATCAATAAATTCGATGCCGCCCCCACCAACAATACCGGCGAATTTGAAACCCCGGAACTGTGGGCCACCGACAGCAACGGCGCATGGCCGCTGCTGCAAACCGATTTCGGGGCAAAGTTCCTCAACCTCAGCGAGGCGGTCTGCCATGACGGCAAGCTGTATTTCAACAACTACGATTATACCCACGGCATGGAACTGTGGGTCAGCGAAGGCCAGGGTTTCAATACCCGGCTGTACTACGACATCGCGCCGGGGCCTGCGTCCTCGTATCCCCATGACTTCCGGGTCACCGGCGGCAGGCTGTTTATGGTTGCCGACGACTGTGTTCACGGCCCGGAGCTGTGGAAGGTTGAGTAAGCCGGTCCTGCAACAAAAACTTACCCCGCGACCCGCCCCGCCCGGCGGGTCGTTGGTTTTTAAAGGGAGGGTATTGCCTGCGGGGCCGCGCCGGGCTATGCTGTAACGTGTAACCGACAGGCGGTACAGGAGGAATCATGCGCATTTTCGCCATTGTATATGCTTTGCTGGTGGGCATAGGCATGCTGGCCCAGTGGATCATGTTTATTGCCTCTGGCCAGGTCCCCCAACTTGCCACGGAACCCGCCCGTATCGCCATGCACCTAAGCGCCGAGGCCGCCTGCGCCCTGAGCCTTATCATTGCGGCCATCGCCTGGCTGCGGCAGCGCACATGGGCTCCGCGGCTGATGCTCTTTGCCTGCGGCATGCTGGTCTACACCCTTATTCAAAGCCCGGGATATTTTCTGCATTTGGGTCAGTACGGCTTTGTGGCCATGTTTGCAGCGCTCATGCTTCCGGCCCTGATCATCAGCGGATGGCTGCTTTGTGGAAAGCAATCACCGGCTTCGTAAGCTAATCCCGGCAACAGCCGTCATCCTCGGGATCAAAGGGGCGGGGACAGCGGTCTCCGGTTTCGATCTGCAGCGTGGTGTGGGCAATGTTGTGATCCCGGGCCAGCATATCGTTGACCCGCTGTATCAGATCGTTGGGATCATCCAGCGGCTGGGGGGTGCAGAGGTGACAGGATAAAAACACCTCCCGGGAACTCACGGACCAGATGTGCAGCCCATGCACCGCGCTGATGTCGTCGATGGAAAGCAGATCATTATGAATGGCCTTTGGGTCCACGGATTCCGGTGCCGCCTGCATAAACACCCGCAGGCTTTCGGTCAAAATCCCCGCAGAGCTGTACACGATCATGCCCACAATGCCCAGGCTGATGACCAGATCCAGCCAGAACCAGGGTTTGAACAGCAGCAGCACACCCACCGCCACCACCGCCGCCGAGGACAGGGTATCGTACAGCAGGTGTAAAAATGCGGCCTTCATGTTCAGGCTGCGGCCCCGGTCCTTGTGTAACAGGGCCATGGAAATGAAGTTGCCCGCAAGACCCAAAGCCGCCACGGGTATGAGAATGCCGGGGTCGATGGTCACGGGATCATGAAAGCGTTCCACCGCCTCCACCACAATAAAGATGCCGATACCGATGAGGGTCAGGGCGTTGATCAGGGCCACCAGCACCTCGAAGCGTCGCAGGCCGAAGCTGTAGCGGGCGCTGGGTTTGCGGCGGCTCACCTTTTCCCCGGCATAGCCTAAAAGCAGGGCCAGCACGTCGGAAAAATTGTGTCCCGCATCGGAGATCAGGGCCAGACTGCCGGAAAGCACACCGGCGACGTACTCCGCCACGGTGATGATGACGTTGAGGACAATCACCAGCCCCAGTCGTCCCGCCGGGGTGCCGTGGTCGTGATGATGATGATGGTGATGGGTCATGGGCGCACCTTTCCCTGCCTTCCTCCCTGAAATATTGTAGTGGAGAAGGCCCTTGTCAACCGAAGCAGGGAAGGGGGAGGGAGATGCATCGCCACGGGCCATTCCCTGAGGTAGCCGAAGGCGTCTCGAAGGGTGGCTGGTGATTAATACCCTTACGTCACCAAACCCATGAAAAATGGGGGTTATGACGACATCACTTGCCTGCAACCCCCATCCAAACCTTTCCCCATGAATGTAGGAAGGCTTTATGGATGGTTACGGTTTGCAGGCCAGGCAAATCATTTCCGCTCTCTCTATTCATGGAGAGAGTTGGAGTGAGGTTATAATGAAAGGCCCGGGAAAACTGCGAAAGCAGGAATCCATGCAGGGAATGGATACGGAGCAAACCATTGAAAAATGCAGGTTATGACGATATCAGCACGTCATAATTGTAGGTCGGATTAAATTCTAATCCGACATGCAGGGGAGAAATGGAAGGCTTCCCAAAAGTGGGCCGGGTAAAAGATTGCCCGACATAATATTTCAATTTATCCTGTCATAGTATCTATCAAATTCCTTTATTATATTTGGGTTGTAAAATTTCTTTTTTCCGCCTTTTTTATTGTCAGGATCTAAGTATCTGACCCAGGCAAAGCGATCATTTTTTTCAAGCTGCTTTTTTATAGCATAAAATTGATTGTTAAGTTTAAAATTTGAATATCTCCTCTTTAGGTGGGCTATAAGGGTATCATATTTCCAAGGATATTTTTTCTGAATATCCTCTTCTTTATTAATTATGGTTAGTGCCTCTTTTTCCTTGGTAAGCTTGGTTGAGATTGAGTCATCTGCCTTTGATTTTGTAAAGGTGACATCTATGTTTACTGTTACAGAATAAGGTGCCAATGGATCAGCATTTGGTATTTCTAAAGTTTTAATGAATCCTAAAAAACTTTTTTCCTCTGGATTTAGCATTAACCCCTTCATTGAGTGAGGCAAATCAACGAAAGCAAGTGGCATAAGGTACATTTCAAACTCTGAAAGCTTTCGATTAAACCATTCCATAAGGGCTGTCGCAAAATTTTTAGTGCATGCAGCACCAATTTCTTGAATACGTATCTGAAAATCAGGAGATTGGTTGTAAAAATGGATGGCAGAATCCCTAAATTCCATTACAGCCTGAATATTGTCCCAAGCCCGGATGTCTAGGACTTCCATCTTGCTTAACTCGATTGCAAGATGATTTAGGCTATGTGTCATTGGGGTGCCCGCCCTGTTGTAAATGATATAGAGTTTTGAAGATTTATTGCCATTGAGATTTTTACGTGGTTTTTTGACGTAAAGGCAGTTCTTCTTATTACCATTTAAGTCCAGCCACTTTGCTTTTAAGAGGAGCTCCCAAGCATTGATTGCGAGGATTGTAAATGATTCCGTACGGTATGGAAATCCAGGCTTATTATAAATTTCAATAGCTGAAACCATTGCAGAGATGGCTCGATCAACTAATTCTTTGGATCTTGATTTCATTTTTAGCCCTCAGGTTCTCATAATTATTTTAGTGGCCTTAGTCCAAGCGTTTAATCTCTCCTCCAATGACCCCTTCTAGCTTCTCGACATAGTTGTTATGAGTATTTTTAAAGTTTTCAAGAGAGCCATTGCAGAGGCCCGCCTTGAGCGGAGGCCAGTTTTCTCCATACCTGCAGATTTCCCTGTGGACAATATCAAATATGGTGTCCAGACCTGTTTGATGCTGTATTTTCCAATATTTTTGGCCAATCGGTAAGTAAAGCTTTCTCCCGTAAAAGATAATATCAGTGAAATATTCAATCCTGTCAAAAGCTTGATTAAAAGGGGTTGGTGTGGCGTCAAAAATGTTCGTTGTGCCTGTGATGTGTTGTAGGAAGCCGTGTAAGGGGGGGACAAGGTGTTTGAAAACAGTATTGCTGCCAGTGGTATCGTCATGGCCGTGGCATGAAATGTTGCGAATAATATCTGGGTAATAGGTTATTCCTCTGTCATCACTAAAATCGAGCAGACAACTCTGTAGAAATCGAATTGCGGAAAAATGCTTGTTTGCAGCTAGTGCTCCCATACCAAATGCGTAGATCAGTGAAGCTACAATGAAGCGATAGAGTATCTTTCCATCCCTACTGTGCCGTAAATTCTGTTCAATCGTGTCTGGAATTTTTTTCAGTGCCTTTTGCCAGATTTCAATGTCCCCATCATTGCTCCAATACCCTCCAATGGCGAATATGTGCAAAAGCATTTCCGCTTGATTAAGGTATCGTTCCAATATTTCATCAATTTTACCGTCCCTGTTAAATGTTGGGTCTTTGGTCGCCTCCAAAAAGCGGTCCACTTCCTGCATAACAAAGTCATGGAGTTTAATGCGGTGTTTGTCCTCCGCCAGATAGCGTTTAACCGTGGCGCTGGCTATCTGCACCGTCACCGGGTGCACCTGCCGGTATTCGGCAATGGACCGCACTTTTTCCTCAAGCTCCTCAAACAGTTCATCAGCGCCAGCGGTTGGTATTGGCTGGGCTTTTCTGTGGTCAATGATTTCCCGCGCTTTGTCGCCGTGCTCTCCTCTTGATATCCAGTAGGTTTGAAAGCGCCGGTTGGGGCAGCGCTGTATGGCGTTTCGCAGGGCCGTATCCCATTCCCCGGACCATCCGCAGATTATCAGCCCGTAATCGTCGAAGATACGGTCAATGTAACCGTTGAGAGCATCGTCGTAGGATTCAAGTTCTTCGTAGGTGTTCTTGGTATCAAGATCTTTATAGTCACCGTGGAGCTTTATTATGGTGCAGGCCCGCTCATGCACAAGGGGCATGGCTCCGGGAATATCATTTGAGTTGGCTATCACCGTAGGCTGGATGCTTGCATCCTCAAGAGCCTGTTCCATCAACCTGTCAAAGTTTGTCGTGAGGATAACCTTGATATAACCGGCCTTGACCAGTTTTGCGATGGCCCTGTGGGCGTTGGTGGGCTGCTTGTCGCCGTTTTCCTCATCTTCAGCGCTGCGCTCAAAGTAGGGGGCAATTAAACTGCTGCGGGTTGCCTGCGTTGGTTCCTGCATTTCCAGCAGGCTGGAGTAACCGGGCTCTTCTTCAAAGGTTTCTGTGAACCATGCCACAGGGTCTTGTTCCGCTTCAGCAGCGGCACCCTTTACATGGGCAATCTTCATGATCAGATCTGTCATGATGCCCCAGCCGGTTTTGATATTGGCGGCGTGGGAAACACCGGAACCCAGCAGCAGGGCATAGACGCCTTTGTTGTTTTCCATGGACAGGGCAAGACTGGTGAGGGGATCGAGGTTCATGTACAAACATCCATTGTCAAATCGTTGAGTACTGCGCAAAACCCGTTACATTGCATGTTGTTACCTGTTGACTGGCACACCCTGCCGCCTACCCGCAGGAAGAATAAGTAGAGATGCTAAAATGTCAAGACCAGTTCCGGCAATAATATAAAGAAATACCCCGTTTCCCTACCCGGCATCCCCCCGCCCTTTTCCTGCTTGCGGCGGCCCCCTGGTTTTTTTTCCGGGGCAAATAGTGACATAAGTAAAGGTTTTCCCGCGAAAAGGAGGTCATTTTTACGGTCAGGCAAAACCTTTGGGGCGGAGGAGGGCGCGCCGAAGCCAAAAAAGGGCGCGCCGTCAAATCCCGTGAAAAGCGGTCTTATTTGGATAAAACCCCATTTTAGGGGAGGGGAGCGTCCCGTGGCGTGGCGAAAATTACCCCCAGCTGCCCCGTGAAACCCCGGTGGTTGTCCCGTGGAGGGCAGGGGAGATGCCCCGGTTTGGGTCGTGGTGAGAAATATGAATATAACATAGTTTAATTAATGTATCAATGCTGCATTGGGCCCGGGTGTGGCCGGGCCAAAACAATTATAACATACAGAAAATACTGCAATAAAATATGTGATAACTATTGAGATGCCGCTGTTGGGGTTACGCGTATTTACGATAAACTGGAAAAATACGGTGAAATGCATATTATGAGCATGTAAAGTATAGTTATGCTTAGAAATAGCCCGGTCGGACCGAAGGTAGCCGCTGTGTCCCCATGACGGTAAAACGTTAAAAATCCAGTTAAAACAAAGTGTTGTGGCCCTGCTCGATCTTCCCGGGATGGTGTAGGTTTCGGTAAAATAAGGCTACCCAAAACAAAAGAGATAAGACCCTGTAAAAACAGCGACATAGGATAAGAAAATTTATATGCTGCATTAATGGCAAAACCGGCCCGAAATTCCCGGCAACAAGGGTGATAACGAACACATAAAACAAGTTTATGTCGGAAATGCCAAAGATTGACGTTAAGGGCTGTAACATACTGAAAATACAGTAGAAAGGGCATCCTCAGCGCCAATATGACTCACAGAGCCGGCGAATAAGGCCGTGGCGCTGTTAAGTTAGCAAAAGATGCACAGCGGAAATGAGGGGTCTTTGGGCTCTTTTACAGGTGTGAAATGCCCTCTGATATGGCAAAAAAACGGCGATGCAGGGTGAAAAGAGCTGCCTGTGGAGTGGAAAACAGGGGAGACGGAGTTGAAAACCGGCTTTTCGGTGATACGGAGGCGGGTTTTCCACAGTGGTGGAAAACTTAGCTCTAAAAGCGAAAAACAGGGAAATATGGGCAAAACCGGTAAAAATCCGCTCTTACCACTTTGCGGGCAGCTATGCAAAAAGTAGCGAGTTGATTTGGGTGCTGAAACAGGGGCAAATAAGTAGTGTTAAAAACCCGCAGCAAAAAGCGGGAAAAACTTGGTGATTACCGCCCCTTGTGCTAGTATTTCCCCTGACGCTATATATGTTCTGCGCGGTTTGCGGTTCCGGCCAAAGTGGCACTGTATTTGCGTTCTTAATTGGGGCACGCAATGGCCTTTGGAGAAAATTGATGAGCAAAAAAATGGCAAGTACTCAAAAACGTTATGGATTTTCCCTGCTGGAGATGATGATCGCCCTGGTCATCGCAGGGATTTTACTGGCAGTGGGTGGCACCTATTTGCATAACCGCCGCCCGGTGACCAACCTCAACGGTGCTGCCACACGGGTGTGGGGCGAGTTTCAAAACGCCCGTTCCGCAGCCATTCGCCGCAACGCACCGGTGGTGATTCGCTGGTCCAGCGCCGGGGTTACCCGCATCTCCAACGGTGAGCAAAAAGCCAACATCATCACCTACGTCGACCTCAACGGCGATGGATCGTACTCGTCGGAAGATACTCTGGTTTCCGAGTACAGCTTCCCCAAGGGCGTCAACGTTGACACCCCGGGCGAGGCCACCTTCCGGTTTACCCCCAAGGGCTATTTTGAAGACCTTGGCGGCGGCATGTCCCCCTGGGATTTCGTGCTGTCCACCGAGGGCGATGACGACAGTGAGACCCGCGGCATCCGGGTGTTTATCCCCGGTTCCATGCGGTATTTCTATACCGGGATTACCCAGGATGAAGGATAAGCAGGATACGAGGAATGCTATGAAAAAACGCATATTTACAAATCGCCTGCGCTGGAGTGACAACCGTGGATTCACCATGCTTGAAGTGCTGGTCAGCGCCGGTATCGTGGGGGTCGGGCTTATGGCCTTAAGCGCCATGCAGGTTACGGCCATGCGGGGCAATGCCGGAGGGCAGCGGCTCACCGCCGCCACCCAGATCGCCATGAGCAAGGTCGAAGAGCTGAAATCCATGCAATATTACCAGGATATCACCAACGCCTCAAACATCCACGCACCGGATGTTATTGTCCCCACCTCCGGCGAACTCAACGAAGGCGAACGCAACGAACGTATTCAGGCCGACGGTCAGGCCTGCAACAACGAAGATACCATTCCCTGCCCCTATA
>Ga0070729_10002539_pt1 | contig 23339 bp, 14 predicted proteins | sample tdDd472_FD_66725 | JGI IMG/M metagenome (GOLD analysis project Ga0070729, IMG submission 66725) | Marine sediment microbial communities from the Atlantic coast under amendment with organic carbon and nitrate - tdDd47.2 | ecosystem: Environmental > Aquatic > Marine > Coastal > Sediment | place... | reverse complement strand
GTAAATATATTTGACAAAGAGCCTCTTTATCAGCTGTTTAAAAAACCTTATATGCAATATTTCAAAGAACAAAACTATAATCAATTGAATTTGTTCGACTTATAACGAAACGCTAGTGATTCTTTGTATTGGTTTTATTCAAGCCAATTTATACCCAACAGATCGTTATCAACGAGTTTATGTCTTCCAATGCGACCACATTACAAGATTCCGATGGTGATTATCCTGATTGGATTGAGCTGATAAATACCGGCGAATTTGCTATGGACCTTGCTGGTTATATGATATCTGATGATACCCTGGTTCCTGGGAAGTGGATTTTCCCCTCAATGACTATAATGCCGGGCACATTCCTGGTCATCTTTGCCAGTGGTAAAGACCGATATGAACCTACCGAATTGCATACTAATTTTAAAATTAAATCAGAAGGTGAATACCTGATTTTGAGCAAAAGAGACACAGTTGAAATAAACCTTATCGATCCGGTGGCTTTGTCTACTGATATTAGCTTTGGCCGATACCCTGATGGGAGCAATGATTTTGTGAAAATGGTAAACCCTACACCCGGATATTCAAATGCACCTGGTGCTTCTATCCTGGAAATTTCTGTTTCAGCGGGGTTTTATGACACACCTTTTAAAGTTGGGGTTTCATCAACAGGTGATGATGATACCATCTATTATACTCTTGATGGAAGCAAGCCGGGGCCTGGCTCCTTCATTTACACCGATTCTATTTATATTGGCTTCACTGATTCTATCCCAAACGGCATTTCGACCATACCAACAACTCCCGACTCACTGCGCGATCATTTCAGAAAATGGACGCCGCCAGAAGGACTCGTGCCTAAAGTCAATGTTTTAAGGGTGGTGGCATACCAGGATGATTTACCAGGGTGCCGTGTACATACCAACACCTATTTTGTTGATACCAATATTTATGAAAAATACCCTTACCATATAATATCTTTAACCACCGATAGTGCAAACCTGTTTGGTTTCGAAGAGGGAATTTATGTTCCGGGAGCCCATTTCGATTCTACTGATACTGACAGGACCGGTAACTATTACCAGAAAGGAGATGAATGGGAGCGACCCGTGCACTTCGAGTATTTTGAGGATAATGGTCAAAGGGTTTTGGATCAGGATGCCGGGATGCGAATCCATGGAAAAATTACCAGGCATGCAGCACAAAAAACGCTCAGATTGTATGCTCGTAGTGAATACGGTAAAAGCTATTTCAATTATCCTTTTATGATAAATGACGACCAGGATGAATATAAACGAATATTGCTCAGAACTACTTATGCCGACGGTTCCCAAACTATAATTAAGGATGTAATGATACATGACCTCGTGAAGGATTTCAACTTCGAAATGATGCATTATCGCACGGTAGCAGTGTTCATCAATGGCGAATTTTGGGGTACGCATACAATTCGTGAGCGGATTGATAAATACTATATTTCATCAATTTATGATGTAAACCCGGATAGCCTGGACCTGCTTGAAAATAATATGACCGTAATTGAAGGAAGTAGTTATGACTATCACAATATGATAAATTATATCATACAGCACGACCTTTCTGTTGATGAATATTATGATTACATCAAAGAAAGGATGGATGTTGACAACTATATCGAGTTCCTTATAGTACAATTGTATTTTGGCAACATCGACTGGCCGGGGAGCAATACAAAATACTGGCGTGAACAAAAGCCTGGGGCCAAATGGAGGTGGATACTCTTTGATCTGGACAATACCTGTTTCGATTGTACTTTCAACAGCCTCGACTATGCCACTTTCGAGGGGGATACCTCATGGCAAAATCCTTCATGGTCAACTTTCCTTTTCAGAAACCTGCTCAAAAATGAAAATTTTGAGGAACAATTCCTCGATCGTTTTGCTTTTCATTTAAATCACAGTTTCCAAACCGATTCTTCGCATTCGAAGATTGAAGAGTTTGCCGATCTTTATGGCCAGGGGATTGACGCTCACATTCAACGCTGGAATTTTCCAAGAAGCCGCGATGGCTGGCTTGGTGATATAAGCTATGTTCTGCATAACTTCGTTGAGGAGAGACCCTGCGAAATGACAGAATTTATTCTTCAACATTTTAACCTTCAAGCGGAAGATTTTGGATTTCTATGTCAAACAACTATTGCCGATAACCAATCTGGGAATGTTACGGTATTTCCAAATCCTGCGGATGCTACGATTAAAATTCAAATAGAAAACTGGCAAACCGATGTTTCACAAATACAAATGTATAATGAAATGGGCCAACTTGTGTTGGATCGGCAAATAAATACTTCTTATGGCAGATCTAATGAATCCCTTGATATTTCTAACATGAAACAGGGAATATATTTCTTCAGGATATGGGGAGTAGAACAATCTGTCGTCACCAAATTTATTAAATCTGTTAAATAGGCATGCGTGCAAATTTGGTGTAATTATTGATAATTGCACAAGTATAATCATTCATTTTACTGGTTTTATCCACAGATAAATTAATTTTGCAGCATGAAGAAATTTCTTTTTTTCAACTTTATTCTATTATTGGTTTTTTTAAAGCCTGTTTTTAGCCAGCAGTTGTATATTAATGAGTTCATGTCATCGAACCTGACGACTCTCCAGGATTCGGATGGTGATTATTCTGACTGGATAGAAATATTCAATGGAGGCAATAGTGCAATAAACCTTGAGGGATACATGATTTCTGATGATATTGAAGATCCTGAAAAGTGGATTTTTCCGTCGATTTACCTGATGCCAAATTCGTTTTTGATGGTTTTTGCCAGCGATAAAGACCGTTATGATACCACCGAACTTCACACAAATTTTAAGCTAAAATCTGATGGAGAGTATTTGCTCCTGAGTAATCCCGAATCAAACGAGCTGGATCGCATCGACCCTGTTACCCTGTCGGCGGACATTAGTTTTGGATGTTTTCCTGATGGTGATGATAACCTGGTAATCTTGGTAAGCGCCACTCCCGGAAGTACAAATGCACCGGGCACATCAGTTTTGAATTTTTCAATGTCTGCCGGATATTATACCTCAGAATTTAAGCTGGGTCTATCTACAATTCATGCTGCTAATATTATTTATTATACACTGGATGGAAGTATGCCTGGCCCCAACTCGGCTATTTATTGCGATTCCATTCTAATTACCAACACTGACCTTTTGCCCAACCGTTTTGCCAATATTCCTACAACACCCGACCCAATGCAAGACCATTTTAGGAAATGGACAATCCCAAACGGACCGGTTCCAAAAGCAATTGTTGTTAGGGCCATTGCTTACAGTGAGGGTGTTCCAAGTAGTGCTGTAGGTACAAATACTTATTTTATTGATCCCGATTTTTCTGAAAAGTACCCTTATCATATTGTATCCATTACTACCGACAGTGTAAATTTATTCGGGTTTGATGAGGGCATTTATGTGCCGGGTGTATATTTTGATTCCACTGACACCGACTGGACCGGAAATTATTACCAGAAAGGTGATGAGTGGGAGCGACCTATGCATTTTGAATATTTCGAAGGCAATGGTAGCAGGGCGCTAAATCAGGATGCCGGCATGAGAATTCATGGCAAAATTACCCGGCATGCTGCGCAGAAATCTCTCAGGTTGTATGCACGTAGTGAATATGGTGAGAGCTATTTCAAATATCCATTTATGCTGAATAGTGATCAGGAGGAATTTAAGCGACTAATCCTCAGAACTTCCTATGCTGATGGATCACAAACTATTTTTAAAGATGCGATGATCAGCGACCAGGTAAAAGATTATAACATTGAAATGTTACATTACCGGCCCGTGGTGGTTTTTATAAATGGAGAATATTGGGGCACGCATACTATCCGTGAGCGTGTCGATAAGTACTATTTATCATTAATGTATGATGTTGAAGCCGATAGCCTGGATCTGTTGGAAAACAACATGACAGTAATAGAAGGCAGTAAAGATGACTACCAGGATATGGTGACTTATATTGAGGAGCACGACCTGTCGATAGATGAACATTATGAGTACATTAAGACAAGGATGGATGTAGATAATTATATCGATTTCCTGATAGTACAATTGTATTTTGGTAACATCGACTGGCCGGGAAGTAACACAAAATACTGGCGCGAACGAAAAGAAGGTGCCAAATGGAGGTGGATCCTATTTGACCTGGATAATACCTGCTTCGATTATACTTTCAATAGCCTTGAGTATGCCACTTTTGATGGAGATACCTCCTGGCAAAACCCATCATGGTCGACCTTACTTTTTCGAAACCTACTGAAAAACGAAAAATTTGAAGACCAATTTCTTAATCGTTTCTCACATCATTTAAATAATACCCTGCAGCGAGACAACATGATTACGCAACTTGGGGCGTTTATTGATCTTTACGAGTTAGGTATCGACCTGCATATTCAGCGATGGAATTTTCCGCGTAGCCATGATGGATGGTTGGGTGATATTAATTATGCTTTGCACAAGTTTATGGACAGACGGCCCTGCCAAATGACAGAATACATCCTTGATTACTTTGGAATTACCGAGGAAGAATTCGGCTTTGATTGTGATTCAGGTATTGGAGACATATCAACCCATCGTATCATTTATCCTAACCCTGTACGTTCGGTTGTAAAGGTGAAAATTAACAACTGGGAGGATGATGTAGCAAATCTTAGAATTTATAACGATATGGGACAAAGTGTAATGGATATGTCATTGAATGCTTCTGCTGGTAAGGTTAATGAGGCCATTGATGTATCAAATTTGAAACCGGGGATATATTTCATCAGGGTATGGAATGAAGGGCAATCGGTTGTTACAAAAATGATTAAAGCTTCCAATTAAGAATGATTCAGCAGCTTAGAATATCCATAGTCTTATTGATATTTTGCCTTTTTAGCAGCCTGGCATTTTCGCAAGTGAAAGAATATTTCATCGAGTGCGATCCCGATGACTTTGCCTACATATATGAGCATTTCGAAGATGACATCTATATTCCGATTTCCATAAGCTACGATGGGACTACCTGGACGGATACCGAAATGCGTATACGCGGCGACGGATCACGTTACCTTCCCAAGAAATCACTTAAAGTAAGGTTTAATGGCGAACCATTTGCAAATGGGCGGGATAAACTGAATTTCAATGCTGAGTACGAAGACAAGAGCTATATACGTGCATTCATGAGTAGCCGTGTTTTTAGGATGGCGGGACAAAAATGCTTCGATACTGACTTCGCCCGGCTTTATTTAAATGGTGACTTTCTGGGTTTGTATCAGATGACTGAAAATATGGATGACTTTTTTCTGGAGGCGAATGGTTACGATCCGGAAGGAAATTTATTCAAGGCCACCAGGGATGGTGCATGTTTGAGCATCTATGACGACCTGACCAATTTCTGGGAGCAGAAAACCGGCTCGGGAAATAAGGAAGACCTGGCCCTGTTTATTGATGAAATCAACCAGGTAAGTGTGGGCGATTTTCATGCTTTTTGTTCATCACAACTGAATTACGATGTGATGGTGAACATGATTGCCTGTAATATGGTGCTTTCCAACCAAAGTACATACTACCACAATTATTATATGTTTCACGATGTGGGTGGAAATGGGAAATGGGAGATGCTGCCCTGGGATTTGGATAAAACCTTTTCTGTTTACTCCTGGCGAAACCATACTTATAGCTCAGCTCGATGGACTCCTGATAATCCCTATCTCGAAAAGGCTATCCTGAATCCCGAGATGATGGATGACATTAAAGCACGTGCCAATGAGATTTTTGATCAGGTGTTCAATACAGAAACAATATGGCCGATGATCGATAGTTTGGTGGAAGTATTGCAACCTTCCGTTGAGCAAGATGAAACCGATGATATCCAAAATGTTGATGAATGGCTGAACCAGGTGCAGATAGAAAAAAACCATGTATCCAACTTCCCTTCAAGGCTCAATGGGTATTTCGATCATGTTCAATCATCTTTTACTGCTGAATTAACTCCGTTTCCCTTACCACCTGATGTTACTTTCAAGTGGTCGCCATCCATTGATCCGGATGGTGAACCCGTTGAGTATCATTTTCTGTTGACCTCTGGATTTCAGTTTGAGCCCGAACTCACGACAGTATATGAGGGACTTGAAGATACTACCCTTACGATTGAAAATATTGAGCCTGGAGAATATTTCTGGAAAGTTATTTCTGTTGGGACTGATGATCAGGAAGTAGAATCCTTCGACTCAAAGAATTCGCTTGAAATTAGAGAAACACAAATTCTTCCGTGTATAATCGAGGAAGATTTGCATTTGATCAAGGAAGAATCTCCATATCTGGTGAAGTGCAATATCCTGTTATTATCAGGCGTAAAACTTTCCATCGATGAGGGCGTTGAAATTGTTTTTGAGGATGTTTACTCAATCAGGGTTTTAGGAGAAGTTGAAGCTTCCGGGGCAGCACAGGATCCCATAATTTTTAGGCCCGGGCCTGGCGTGCCATATTGGGACAGCATTAGAATGGAAAATGCAAGCGGGCCTTGTAAATTCAGGTATGTACATTTTATAAATGGCAGGTTAAATGCATTGTATTCGGATGTATTGCTTGAAAATGTGTATCTGGAAAATACACGACAGCTCAACTACTGGAATGGCTTGTTTAATTCGAAATTTGGAAATATTACTGTGAAGAACAGTAGTTTTTCCGGTAATAATACCGGTGAAGGGTTGATTTTTTCTCTACCTGAGTCAGCTCTCGTCGAAAACAGTTATTTCTACCAAACTCCTGATGCCATTGAGTATTTGCATTATAATGGTGGTATTGTGAGAAACAATGTGATCATCAACTGCCATGACGATGGTATCGATTTCGATAATGTGCATAATGCTATCATTGAAAATAATATCATCTACAATAATTTTGACAATGGCATCACGCTGGATACCTGTATGAATGTTGTAGTTAAGAATAACCTGGTCGTAGGTTGCACCCAGGGGATAAATCTTAAAAATAATGCCCATGCCGTTCTCATCAACAATACACTTTATCAAAACGGGAACAGTATATGGCTGTATGAAAAGTATGCCGGAAGTGGGGGAGGGCATGCCACGATTTTAAACACCATCATTTCGCAAACAACAGGTTTGGTAATTGATGCCGATGAGCTTTCAAGCTGGACCATCGATTATTCACTTTGCGACACCGAAGTAATAGAAGGCGAAGCTAACGTCTTTGCTAATCCTGAATTTGTAGCTCCTGCTGATAGCAATTTCACACTTCTTTCAACTTCACCTTGCATTGATACAGGCAGTCCCGATAGCCCGCAGGATCCTGACGGAACGCGTGCTGACATGGGTGCGTTTTTTTATAACCAGGGTGTGTTCGATGTTATCATCAACGAGATTAACTATAAATCTTCTCCTGAGTTTTATACCGAAGATTGGGTTGAGTTTTACAATAACGATGAGTCTCCGGCTGATCTGTCAGGCTGGGTTTTTATGGATAGTGATGACAATCATAAATTTGAATTTCCTTTTGGTACAGTAATCGAACCGGGAGCTTATATTGTTCTTTGCAGTGATTTGGGATTATTTACCCAGTTAAATCCTGATGTAGAAAATGTTATTGGTAGTTTTCCATTTGGACTAAGCAGTGGTGGAGAGTTGATCAGGTTGTATAATAATACAGGGATATTGATTGATTCGCTTGAGTATGGTATAACAAACCCCTGGCCTGAGGAACCAAATGGGGAAGGCCCAACCCTTGAACTAAAGAACCCATTTCTGGATAATTCTCTGGCAGTAAACTGGTGCGCATCTGTGGACTATGGCACTCCGGGCATAGTAAATAGTTGTATTGTTTATGCTATTGATGAAAAAGACATAAGTCCATTTTCCATAAACATTTTCCCAAATCCTGTTACCATAAATGCATACCTTGAGTTTAGCAGCGAGTTGTCAGGGAAACTTGAGATCAGTATTTTTAATAGTACCGGCAAATTGTATAAAACGTACTCCAGACAAGTTACCAGTTATTCGCAATATCTATTTGATATTGATGACTTGCCTGAGCGTGGTTTATACCTGGTTAACCTTTCTTTACATACAGGAACACGATTATTCCATCAACAAGCAAAGTTTGTCGTGATCGAATAACCCTTTGTTCTGATGTGCTTTCAACATAAAAAGCCTGCATTTTTCCTTTCCTACCAATTAAGTCAGTAAATTTGGCCATCTAAACTTTTTAAAGATGAAGAAACTAAAATTACTGCTTGTCTCGCTTGTCATTGCCAGCCTGGTTGGCTGTGAGGAAAAAACAAAAACCAACAGCAAATCTTTGGTAAACCTCAGCTTCGAACAAAACGAAACGGTAACTTACTACGAGGCCATTGAAGCTTATCAGACTCTGGCCGATCATTATCCACAAGCCAAGCTGTTGAATTATGGAGTTACGGATGCCGGCAAACCACTTCATCTATTTGTGATGTCGAAGGAAAAGGATTTTGATCCTGAATCTATCAGGGAAAACAAAAAGAGTATTGTACTCATCACCAATGGTATTCATCCCGGTGAGCCGGAGGGTATTGATGCAAGTATTTGGTTCGCTGACGATGTGCTCAGGAACAGTGACGGACTGTGTGCCTTGTTGGACAACACCGTGATTTGTATCATACCTGTTTATAACATTGGCGGATGCCTCAACCGTAGTGCATTCCATCGTACCGGACAAACTACACCAAAAGAATGTGGCTATCGCGGCAACGCGAAAAACCTCGACCTGAACCGGGATTTTGTTAAGCTGGACACAAAAAATGCACGGGCTTTTACCGCTATTTTCAGGGAGTGGGATCCTGATATTTTCCTCGATACGCACACTACCAATGGGTCGGATCATAAATATGTGATTACACTCATCCCGATACAACCTTGCGGATTGCCTGATAATTTGAGTGATTTTTTCAGGAGTAAAATGATTCCCCATTTGTATGAACAAATGGCCAATACTGATTATGAATTAATTCCCTATGTGAACTATATGAACAGATCTCCTAAAAGCGGCATTAGTTTATACATCCAGACGCCGAGGTTTTCCACCGGATATGCCGGATTGTTTAACTCACTTGGTTTTATGACCGAAAATCATATCTACAAGGATTTCCCCGACAGGGTGAGATCGGTGTACAATTTTATCCGGATTATGACTGAATTTGCCAGTGAAAACAGCGACGAGATCATCCAACTTCGGCAGGAGGCAAATAAGAAGACTTCAGGACAAAAGGAATTTACACTCGATTGGAAACTGGATACCACAAAATTTGAAATGATCAGATTTAAGGGTTACGAAGGGGAGACGGGAATAAGTCCGGTTACCGGGCTTGAACGCTTTGGCTATAATCGCGATAAACCTTACGACACGATGGTTCCGTTTTACGATCACCACTTGCCCGAAAAGGTTGTTGCTGCACCAAATTACTACATCCTGCCCCAGGCTTGGGAAGAAGTTGTAGAACGTCTGGAAATGAATAAAGTGAAAATGCAACGCCTTGCAAAAGATACCGCGTTCGAAGTTGAACGCTATTATATTGCTGATTATAAAACATCCAATCGGCAAAACAACTGGCACAGGTATCATTATGAGCTGAAACTTGACCTGAAGGTAGAAATCGTTCAATTTTACGAGGGTGATTATATTATTCCGATGGACCAGGTAGCCAATAAATACATTGTTGAAGTACTGGAACCAGAGGCTTTGGATTCATTCTTCAGATGGAACTTTTTTGATCCCTGCCTCGAACGACGTGAATATTATTCATCCTACGGTTTCGAAGAGAACGCCATGAAATACCTTAATGAACATCCTGAATTTAAAAAGGAATTTGAAGAAGCCGTTATAAACGATCCTGAGCTGGCTAAAAGCCACCGCGCTCAGTTAGGCTACATCTACGAAAACACTGAATGGGCCGACAACCGTGTTGGTAGGTATCCGGTAGCAAGGATTAATGAAGAAGTGGAATTACCAGTAAAATAATATTTAAGTCTACCCGGATAATCTATTTTTGAATCAACACTTTGCGCATCTCATCCAATGGCCCGCTAGAAACCTTTAAAAAATATGCGCCATCCTCAAAATCATTCACCGGGATAATAACCTGATCAGAAAAGAATTCTTGCGAAAAATATAGCCTGCCAGTAATATCAAAGAGTTGAACTAAAGAAGGTGCTACACGCTTTGCAGTTCTGATGCTCAGATATTGGTTTGCCGGGTTTGGGAACAAAGCTGTTATCAATTTGGATGTTGCCGTTATTTTTTCATCAATCCTGGTGTAAATGTCAAATAGGGGGAGGTAATCAACAATTCCAAGTGTAGGATCATCGGGCTGATGGAAAATGTGCATTTCAACGCTATCCGGATCCATCGTGCCCCAATAGTTGTTTTCGGCCATTATATCACCAGGTGTGTTGTTGTAAAAGTCATAAACTTCACCCTCGTTTCCATTATCGAAGAATTGATTCAGCCCAGCATTGATATCATTTTCTAATTCACCAAAGTTAGGTGCTGCTGTTCCTTGAATTGTTATTCCCCAAAGGTTGCCAGAAATCTTGTTGCCGCTTACAATGGATTGGTTGCTCTCATTTCCAAAAAAATTAATACCACTGCCCCCCAGCATAGGATTACCCTGGGTATCGTTATCCTCAATCACATTATTTCTAATAACCGAACCAATGTTGTTGCCATATTGAGTGATGCCATAGCGGTTTTGGATGATGCCATTTCCTTCGATCCGGCATTTCAATTCGCCACCTACAAGCGTGGTAACAGCAATTCCGCCTACCTGCTCATAGCCAATATTTCCAATAATATCACAATGGGTTATTCTAATGCTATCCTCACCTGAAGTTCCAAGGTTGACTTGTGGCATATTTGTGTTGGAACTTACATTGCCAAATAAATAGCAATGGTCGATTTGTGGTGAAGAACCAGCGTTGGCTCCAGACAAAACTGCCGGACCAGCATTCTCAACAAACTCACAATTGGTAAATGTGGGATGGCTCTGGTACAGGTCGACGGTTCCCGAGCAATTGTCCTGGTTAAAATCATTAAATCCACAAGCCAAAAATTCAACCATCGAATTAACCAGCTTTATTCCACCGGCATTTTTAAAAAACACCTTTTCCAAAAACGAACCCATACTGTTTTCAAACCTGAACCCCATGTAATTGTTGTTCCCTAAACCAAGCCCCTTAAAAGTTACTTCGTCCTGCAATTCAAGTTCAGTGAACAGGACACCGTTTATTGTGATCAAAACTTCCGGATGACAAACAACAATGGTTTCTGTATGAAACGAAATGGTATCCAGAGTCAGGATGTTCAGATTTTCCAGGATTTCGTATTCATCATCTCCATTGAGAATAATTACGCCATCAGAGTTTGTCACCAGGTCATCCATGGTCCAGTTTACGCCCATACCGGGAGTGGAGTACTGAGCCTGAATAGTAGATATTACGAACATTGAAATAAGTAGAAATGCTATTTTTTTCATGACCGGGATGTTTTGTGTTGACCAAAAAATAATTTTTGAGCAAAGATAATTCAATCCATCAGGATATTTTAATTCATCAACATTCATTTAGCTTTTATTACTTTTGTGGCCTTTATAATTTGAAACAACCTGATAAATAAATCATGAGCGAACTGATTAAACACGAATGTGGTATTGCCCTTCTAAGGTTACTCCAGCCATTGGAATATTATCAGGGGAAGTATGGTACAAGTTTTTATGCACTCAACAAGATGCATCTGATGATGCAAAAACAGCACAATCGTGGTCAGGACGGTGCAGGGATTGCAAATATTAAGCTTGATGTGGATCCGGGCGTGAGATACATCAACCGATACCGTTCAAATACTTCCACTCCTATTATTGATACTTTTAAACATATTTATTCGAAATTTAATGAGATTCAAAAAGAGCATCCCGAATTGTTGAAGGATGTGAATTGGTTGAAACAAAATCTGGCGTTTACCGGAGAGGTTTTCTTAGCACATTTGAGGTATGGAACTTTTGGCGGCCATGGCCTCGAGAATTTGCATCCGGTAATGCGTGAAAGCAATTGGATTACTAAAAACCTTGTCCTTGCCGGAAATTTTAACATGACCAATGTGGATGATTTGTTTGGCCAGTTGGTTGAACTTGGCCAGTATCCCATCCAAACTACAGATACAATAACTATACTCGAAAAGATTGGTCATTTCCTTGATGAGGAAAATGAAGTACATTACCAGAAGTATAAAAAGCAAGGCCTGGTAAAGCGTGAGATATCTGATAAAATTGCCGAGGATCTCAATGTTCAGGAAATTTTAATAAATGCTACCAAGCGTTGGGACGGCGGATATGCTATTGCCGGAATGCTGGGGCATGGTGATGCGTTTGTAATGCGTGATCCTTCAGGGATTAGACCTGTGTTTTTTTACCATGATGATGAAATTGCCGTTGCAGCTTCCGAAAGGCCGGTTATCCAGACCACTTTTAATGTAAAGTCGGATGATGTAAAAGAACTGCGGCCAGGGTATGTGTTGATCATCAAAAAGGATGGTAGCATTGAGGAGCTTAATTTCACCAAACCGCTCGAAAGAAAAGCCTGTTCTTTCGAACGTATTTATTTTTCGCGTGGTACCGATAAAGACATTTACCAGGAGAGGAAAAATCTGGGTAAATTGCTTTCACCTGAAATTCTTACTTCTATAAATCACGACCTGGAGAACACGGTATTCTCATATATTCCAAACACTGCCGCAGTAGCTTTTAAGGGCCTGATTGAAGAATTGAATACCTTCTGCAACCGGATTAAGTCAGACAGGATTCTCGAATTGGGCCAGGATATTACTCAGGATAAACTGGATAAAATTTTATCTTTTTCGCCCCGCGTTGAGGATATCGCAGTTAAAGATGTTAAACTGCGGACTTTCATCACCAAAGATAGTGGTAGAGATGACCTGGTGGGCCATGTTTATGATATTACATACGGTGTAGTTCGTGATGGCATCGACAACCTGGTGGTAATTGACGATTCTATTGTCAGGGGAACCACGCTTAAGCAAAGTATAATCCGCATCCTCGACAGGCTGAATCCAAGAAAGATCGTTATTGCATCGTCTGCGCCACAGATCAGGTATCCTGATTGTTATGGAATAGATATGGCCAAGTTGAGCGATTTTGTTGCTTTTAAAGCAGTTATTGATTTGCTTCATGAAACTAAGCAGGAACATATTATCAACGAGGTATATAAAAAATCAAAAGCCCAGGAAGATTTACCAAAGGAGGAAATTGTAAACCATGTCAAGGATATTTACAGGCCTTTCACAGCAAAGCAGATTTCGAATAAAATCGCTGAAATAGTTACTCCTGCAGGGATCAACTCAAAGGTTGAGGTTATTTATCAAACCATCGAAGACCTGCATGCGGCCATTCCGCATCATACAGGCGATTGGTATTTTACCGGCAACTACCCAACGCCGGGTGGCAACAAGGTAGTAAACCAGTCGTTCATCAATTATGTCGAAAAGAAGGATGTAAGAGCGTATTAAAGAATGTTTGGTGTTACGCGTTTAGTGTTAAATGCTCAATGCACAAGGTTAAACGCTAAACTCCCAAAAGTACTTTCACCGGATCATTACCAGCGAACAACATTTTTTCAGGGGCTTCCAGCATTTCTTTAACTTTTACAAGGAAACCAACACTTTCACGGCCATCAATAATCCGGTGGTCATACGATAATGCAACAAACATTATCGGATGGATTTCCACTTTGCCACCCACAGCAATCGGACGTTCAACGATGTTATGCATCCCCAGGATTGCGCTTTGCGGAGGATTAAGTATCGGTGTTGATAGCATCGAGCCAAATACTCCGCCATTGGTTATGGTAAACGTTCCACCGGTCATTTCATCAATAGTGAGTTTACCATCACGGGCTTTGGTGGCAAGTGTTTTAATTTCCGTCTCGATTTCGTGCATAGCAAGTGTTTCGGCATTGCGAACCACCGGTACCATCAAGCCTTTGGGTGCGCTTACTGCGATTCCGATATCTGCATAATTATGGTAAACAAATTCATTTCCATAAATCATGGCATTTACCTGTGGAAAATGTTGAAGAGCCTCTGTTACGGCTTTGGTGAAAAAGGACATGAATCCTAAAGAAACACCGTATTTTTCCTTAAACGCCTCTTTGTACTTTTTCCTGATCTCCATGATGGGCGTCATATTTACCTCGTTAAAGGTGGTGAGCATAGCAGTTTCATTTTTTACTTTCACCAGCCTTTCGGAGAGCTTTAACCGGAGGGTGCTCATTTTCTTTTTGTCACTATCACGTGTACCTCCCCACGAAGCCACAGAGGAAGAAGTACCGTCAGAAGCTTTAATATTTTGCCTGTCATCCAAAAACTGAACTACATCTCCTTTTGAGATCCTTAATTTCCTGTAAAAATTAACAAGATCCTGTTCTGCAAGATCGTTGGCCTCAAGCAATTTTTTGGCAAGAGGAGAAATATGAATACCACTTGGTTTGGATTCGGCAGCTTTTTGTTTGACGGGGTCAGAAGTTTTGGGGGCCACTTCTTTTTGTTTTTCCTCCACCTTTTCGGATGCTGGTTTCTCAGCTTTTTTTTCAGGTTTTGGTGTTCCTTTAGCATCAGTATCAATGGTACACATAATGGTGCCCACATCAATGGTATCACCCTCTTCAACCAATAATTTTACTTTTCCTGATTCTTCAGCACTGATGCTCAGGGTTGCTTTATCGGAATCGATTTCGGCAATTTCTGTATCTTTTTCAACGTAATCACCATCGGCAACCAACCAGGCTGCAAGTTGTACCTGTGTGATTGATTCGCCCGGACTGGGAACCTTAATTTCTATATTCATTTTTATCTGTGTTATCTTTCGATATGTGTCAAATACTGTTGCAGGTTTCAAGTTTCAAGTTGCAGGGAAGTTGCACCTGCAACAAAAACCTTATTTGTTATTTTATTTTTATCGATTTGTTTAGCATTGTTTGAAAATAATTTGAGCTTAACCTACTTCATTGGATGAACAAAATTTGCAGCAATCACTTTTTCAGGATTTTCAGCAAATGATTTCCAACGGTTACCGATACAAATCATACGGCATTCCTCTTTTACCATTGGGCAGTCACATTCCTGGAAAGATTTCTCGATAATCTTTCTCTGACGGATCACATGGAATTTAGCTGATCCGGTTGCCGGGCTTCCACTGGCAGGCCTTGCCACAGCATGCAGTTGAACCTCGGGGAAATTCTGCGACATAAAATACCATGCCCCCATATTCACCGGTTCTTCCTGTGACCAAATGTAATCAACTGCCTGATGATATTTTTTAATGATTGCTTTCAATTGATCCTCTGGCAAGGGGTATAGTTGCTCAATGCGAATCAAAGCTGTATAATCAAGTTTGTTTTTCAGCTTTTCTTCCAACAGATCATAATAGAGTTTGCCAGTACAAAATACCAACCGGGTAACTTTATCAGGATCTGCAGTTGTGTCGTCAATAATTTCTTTAAAACCACCCGTACTTAAGTCCTCGATGGGAGAAACACATTTTGGGTAACGAAGCAAACTTTTTGGTGTAAATATTACCAGTGGCTTACGGAAGTCCCTGTAGAGTTGCCTGCGAAAAACATGAAATAAATTAGCCGGAGTGGTGCAATTTACAAGTTGCATATTGTTTTCGGCGCTAAGCGTTAAAAATCTTTCCACACGGGCACTGGAGTGTTCCGGGCCCTGGCCCTCATAACCGTGGGGAAGTAAAAGAACCAGGTCGTTCATCACATTCCATTTATCCTCTGCGCTGCTCAGGTATTGGTCGAAAATGATTTGGGCACCATTGTTAAAATCTCCAAATTGAGCTTCCCAGATGGTCAGATTGTTTGGCGTTTCCAGTGCATAGCCATATTCAAATCCCAGGACACCATATTCTGAAAGTGGAGAATTGTACACCTCGAACTTCGCCTGCTTATCGCTGATGTTTTGTAAAGGAACGTATTTCTCCTCCGACTCATCAATTGTTAAAACTGAATGGCGGTGAGAAAATGTGCCACGCTCACTGTCTTGTCCGCTAAGTCTAACAGCATGGCCTTCATTCACCAATGTGCCATAAGCCAAAAGTTCGCCCATCGCCCAATCAAGTTTATTGGTTTTAAAAACCATATTGTGGCGGTCTTGCTGTAATTTGGTAATCTTGCGGTAGAACTTTTTGTCACCAGGTAAATCAGTGATCCGTTTTGCAATATCAAGTAAAACTTCCTTTTCGACACCAGTATCCGGCGAGTAACAAAAATCTTTATCTGTCGCTTTTTTTATTCCTCCCCAATGCTCGTCGATGAAAAACTTTATATTGGTTTTCTCCTGCTCCCTGGACTCCTCCAGGTTTTTTTCGAGTTTGGCGTTAACCTTTTCTTCAAATTCTTTGATAAATTCATTGGTTACAACGCCTTCTGTTATTAACTTTTGTGCATATATTTCAAAAGGGTTCTGGTGTTTTTCGATGGCTTTGTAAAGCAAGGGCTGTGTAAATCTTGGCTCATCACCTTCGTTATGGCCATACTTCCTGTAGCACAACAAATCGATAAATACATCTTGTTGAAATTTATCCCTGAACTCCATGGCAAATTGGATAGTATATGCCAGTGCTTCCACATCATCACCATTAACATGAAAAACGGGCGATTGAACCACTTTGGCCACATCAGTACAGTAAGTGCTTGAGCGGGCATCGAGGTAATTGGTGGTAAAACCGATTTGGTTATTTACCACGATATGTATTGTACCACCGGTCTTGTAACCCTTAAGCTGCGACATCTGTAAAACCTCGTAAACTACACCCTGTCCTGCAATGGATCCATCTCCATGTATGAGTATAGGAGCAACTTTTTTTGAATTGCCACCGTAGAGGTCATCAATTTTAGCACGTGAAATACCTTCAACTACCGGGTCGACAGTTTCAAGGTGAGACGGGTTTGCAGAAAGTGTGAGTTTTACTTTTTTACCTGTGGTCGTTGTCCTTTCACTCGAATAACCCAGGTGATATTTAACATCTCCAAGCAAGGCCTCATCTTCGTATTCCTTGCCTTCAAATTCCGAAAAAATATCGCGGTAGGATTTACGCATAATATTGGCCAGTACATTTAGTCTTCCACGGTGAGGCATGCCAATAACAAATTCCTTGGTGCCCAATTCAGCCCCTTTTTCCATAATTGCATCCAAGGCCGGAATCAGGGCTTCGGCGCCTTCAAGAGAAAAACGTTTTTGCCCGGGAAAACGCTTATGGATAAACTTTTCGAAATTAACTGCACGTGACAGTTTTTTTAAGATGTAAATTTTATCTTCTTTGGAAAAAGGCATGGAATTTTTAGTGCGTTCCATGCTGGCCCTTATCCATGATAAAATTTCCAGGTCCCGGATAAACATAAATTCAGCGCCAACACTTTTGCAATAGGTTTTCTCGAGATGGGCAACGATTTCAGCGAGCGTGGTTTCGCCGATTCCTATTTCGTTGCCAGCCTGGAATTTTTTATTGAGATCAGCCTTTGTCAGGTCAAAATTTTCAATATCCAGGGTAGGCCGGTACTGGCGTCTTGTCCTAACAGGATTTGTTTTTGTAAACAAATGGCCCCTCAGCCTGTAACCATTAATGAGGTTGATGACCCTGAATTCGGACGGATAATTTATGCCGGAAGGTGCATCAGCGTTGCCATAGTGGGCCTGAGCAAATTCATATCCTTCGAAGAATTTTTTCCAGCTTTCTTCCACTGAATCCGGGTCAGTTTTGAAACGCCCAAACATTTCTTCGATCATGTTGGGGTCGGCATTACCTAAATAGGAGAATTTATCCATTACTTAAGTGCTTGTGTTAAAACTACAAAAGTATGATTTTTTACTATCTGGGTTTATTAATATGAGTATACCATGATTTTGTAATAACTGATTAAAGGTTTTAAAATAAAATACTTAGATATCAATCAGGCTGAATGATTAAGATACTTTTTAAAATATTTAACATTTAAATGCTTGGTTCGAAAAAGCTTTCGTTAAAATTCACCAGGTATACTTTTTTTGTTGCGCGGGTGATGGCCGTGTACATCCATCGTAAAAATGCGCGATCAATCTTGTTGTTTGGAAGGTACGGTTGATCAATGAAAATGGTGTCCCACTGTCCTCCCTGCGTTTTATGGCAGGTGAGGGCATAGGCAAATTTAACCTGTAAGGCGTTGAAGTATGGGTTGTTCTTTACCTTTTCGGCTTTCCGCTTGCTGTTGCTAACGTCGTTGTAATCCTGGCTTATCTCATCGAAGAGTCTCCGGCTATCAGCATAAGAAAGTGATGCGGATTCTGATGTGATCGTATCCATTAATAATTTTATTTCCAACTCGGGCTCATCCGGATAGTCTGTCAGGCGAATGATAGCATCAGCAAATTTGAAACCGTAGAGATCTTCAATTCTTATAATTTTCAGTACTTCAAAAATATCCCCATTGGCAATAAAACCTGCCTTAGAATCGGAGGGTAGCCAGAAGTAGTTGTTCTTTACAACCATCATATAATCCCCGGCAGCAATCTCATTTTCCCTGAATAAAATCCTGTTCCTTATTTCACGATTGTAAATATTTGCTCTTTTGTTAGAGCGTGTTATCACGATGGTATTGTCGTCGCCCGAAACGGAATGTGCCGACATTAATTCATCTTCCAACTGTGATGCTTCAATCCAGACTATGTCGGTAAAATCACTGATGTTGAATATTGGCAATTGATATGACTGGTTTTGCAGTTCGAGACGCAACTTTGTTGCATTCACTAATATTCCTGAATCCATCGACTGACGCATAACCTCAGTAAGTTCAAGTTTTCGTGTTGTTAATTGATAAGCTGTTGTTAAATATTGACTGTCCATAGCTGGTGAAACATCCAGCCCGACGGGTGGTAATTGTGCTACATCACCGATGAGCATGAGTGAACACCGCCATCCGGAATGAACATAATCAATCAGGTCAGTCAGCAAATCTGACCGGGTAATAAACTGGCCGTCGTTTGTTGGATTATTGCCCGGGATCATTGAGGCCTCATCCACAATAAAAATGGTGTTTTTGTGCAGGTTGTCAATTCGATGCATTAATACAGAACCATCACGGGATGTTCTTGGCTGATAGATTTTTTTATGAATGGTAAGTGCCTGTTTCCCCGAATAGCTGGCCAGTACTTTAGCCGCTCTTCCGGTTGGGGCAAGTAAAACAGTTTTAATCCCAATTTGTGGAGCTGCCTTTACAAATGAACTGAGCAAGGTTGTTTTTCCGGTTCCGGCATATCCTTTAAACAGGAAAACCTCATATTTTCTTCTGTTCAGAAGAAAGTCAGAAAGTGCCAATATCAATATCCGTTGTCCTTCAGTGGGAGTGAAGGGAAACTTGCTAAAAATCAAATCTTCAACGGTTCGTATATTCATCAGCGTTTAGCTTTGGCTTTGGCGATTTGAGTTCCGAGTTCTAAGTTGAAATTAATAATACCAATAACCCATCCTGATTTTATTTTCATATTCAAGCATTCTTTCATTCTCACATTCTCTCATTTAAGCATTCTCACATTCAAGCATTAGAAAGGATACCCAATTCCAAAATTCCAGATCACATCGCTAAGTTGAAGTTTTGAAATTTGCCATCTGTTCCCTGAAGGATATGCCGGATTTTTCATGGGTGCTGATGCATCAATCCTGAAAATAAAAAAACTGAAATCCAACCTTACTCCCAATCCTGCATCAATGGCCAGTTCACCCAAAAACTTATCGAATTTAAATTTACCCCCCGGGAAAGTGCTGCTTTCTTCCAATAACCAGATATTTCCGAAATCGGCAAATACCGCACCTTTAAGGAAACTGTAAATGGGAAAACGATATTCGAGATTGGCCTGGATAGTGATATCGCCCATACGTTCGAAATAATTACCTGAACTATCCACAAAGGAGCCTGGCCCCAGCGACCTGTATCTCCATCCGCGCATACTGTTTGCGCCACCAGCATAGAAACCTTTTTCGAATGGCAGGCTGCTCGAGTTGCCATACGGGATACCAATGCCAAATAATGTTCTGTATACTACAGTATTGTCCTCATCTAATGCAAAGTATTTACGAAAATCGATATCGAATCGAATATACTGGGCATAAGGAATATTAAACACGGTATGCTGACCCTGTTCATTTTCAGTTGCATTGGAAGCACTTTTAATCAAATTTAAAAGATTACCTGCTGTTTCGATATTCCATCTAAAATAGGTAAAGTTTTTAACCTTGTTTCTTTGCTGGTTGTTAAAAATATAGGTGTATCTCAAGGCCATGATAAAATGATCGGTATATTGGTTTTTTAACCTGGGGTCATTCAACTCATCAATTTTTCGGATAAAAGCTGAATCGGGAAATATAGATACCGAATTAATCTCTGCGGGTATTAGATTGTGATTTACGAATTCCTTTGCCTGCCAATTATAACCAAACGAGAGGTTGGAAACATACCTTTCATAATCAGGCCGGTTTTGGTAATTGACACCAGTTTTTATTGTTGTGCGTGGCTTCAAAAGTTTTGGTATCCTGTCTTGAGAAATGGGAAGGAGGAATTTTGGGAAATCCACCCTTGCCTCGATGCCTGTTTCAAACGTATTGAAAAATAGAAAAACATCATCACTTGTCCCACTACCTGATTGCCACTCAACACCTCCGGTAAGCTTAATTGTCAGCACTTCGCCACCCCTGAATATATTTAAATTTTGGTATACGAAATTACCTGCGATTCCAAGTTTTCCACCGGAGTTAGTGCCTTCCGTTTCGATGGAAAATGATTGTACCGGCCTCCTTGCAAGATTGATTGCACAGTTAAGATAATTGTTTAAAGTATCCGGAAGTTTTGAGTTAAATTCCGACCGCTTAAATTCAATTTGTGCAAACCCATATAAAGGAAAGCTAATTAATTGCTTTTGTGTATTTTTTTCAGCCTTTTCGCTATACAGTTTGAGCGGCTCCATGAAGATTGAATTCCTGATTGCTCTTGGCCTGATTTTTAATTTGTCACGGTAATAAAACAAATATCGGTTGATGCCCAGATTGGGGTTGGGATTTATATACAGCGACATGTTTGACGTATCGGTGCGCAAAGGATCGAAATTGGGATTGATTGAAATTTGGTTGATAAAATACTTCTGATGATCCTGTTTAACAGTAGTTTCAGGGTTTGTATCACTGGCCATTTGAAGTTGTTCAATCTTGAGATGAATTTCGAGTTCATGATTTTTAAAAGCGCTGTCAACTTCATAATAAATAAACTCCGGAGAAAAATAAAAGTAACCGTTATCCCTCAAATGACTGGTAATAATATACCTGTCGTCATCCAATAAATTAGCATTGTAAATGCTATTTAGCTGGGCTAAATAATTGCTTTGGTTTTGAATAACGACCTCCCTTAAAATAGTATCCTGGATATCATAAAATATTTTTTTTATAGTGTAGGGATGTGAAAGGGAGATGTTGTATTTAACTTTTGCCTTTTTGTTTTTTTTAGAGACTTCATGGGAAATTAAGGAATTAAAAAAACCATAGTTATCCAGGTATTGGTCAATCTGGTCGATAGTTCGGTCCACTAAATAAGGGTCGAATATTTCGGGTTCACGGCCAAAAGACTTGTCCAGCCATTTTTTAAATTTCGTTTGCCTTCCCTTACTGGCCATACTATTAACCCATACACCCGGACGAAACACCCTCAGAAACTTTTTATTGGGTTTTTGAATAATAATTCCATCTAGCTCGTCGGGATCGAAATTCAGATCTTTCTGGCCGGTATTGCTTTTATCCAGTGAGATGCTGTTTTTATCCAATAAATATTCACCTTCACCAACATTATGGGTTAGGCTACACCCGGTTAGCAAGGATAAAGTTATTGATAGCAGCGGGATTATCCTGTTGATTAATTTCCTCAATACCGTTTTGATATATTTTTACAAATGTATTAAATAGCCCTTTAGGTACTTGATTTTTGGTTCAGAACATTTCAACGAAAAATTCAAATGGCTATTTTGAGTGAAATTTTTTTTCTTTTTTCTTGCACGAAAAAATAATAGCAGTATATTTGCACTCCCTTTTGAAAAAGTAAAAGGGTAAGATGATAGCAAATCATCAGCGTTCATAAGGGTTTTGGGAGATTAGCTCAGTTGGTTCAGAGCACCTGCCTTACAAGCAGGGGGCCACTGGTTCGAATCCAGTATCTCCCACATTATAAATCAAGTAGTTAGATTAATTTCTGGCTGCTTTTTTTGTTTTTGGTGTAAACATGGTGTAAACAATAACAGGTTTTATTACTTCCATTATTAAAGCAGTTAATTTCCATCATTCAAGGATGAAAACTTATAGAAATTTTAATGTTATCGAAGATACCATCACTATTGCTGTAGATCACCCTAAAATTAAAAGACCAATTGCTTCTTCTTTTGATACGGTATTCTCCAGCCTTCCGCCGATTCAGTTCCACATGTATTTATTATTTCTTCATCCACATAAATTGATAAGCAGGATAATTGTATTGAAATTGGTGCAAATCTGGTTGATACGCCTCCGTTGTAGGCCTGCTTCAGCGAATGATCTTTAACTAAAGGTATGTCCAATGCCAAACCAAAGCGTGTGTTTTCCAGGGAATTCTTATATTCTCCATCATTGTCTGCTAAACTCTCAAATCCATAAAGATTAGAAGATGCGGCAAGCCACAAACCTTCTTTAAATACGTACGACCAGTAGGTCTGAAAACTTACCACTGGTTGTTGCTTTGCTTTATTACTTCCATAGAAATCATTTATTACTGGTAAAAACCCATGCCGCAATTTTTACTTCAAATAGTTTCTTTTTTAGCTGCCAGGATGCACCCAATGCGACCTTGATTGCCCATCTGTTCATTCCGATATTGTTAAACTTTTTGGGATCGGAATGCCCTGGTCGGGCAACCAAACGGATTTTAACCCGCTGTTTAATAAAAAATTAACGGCGGGTTTTTTATTTGGGGGACGATTTAGGGGACGATACTTTCTATTCATTACAATTAAATTTTTTACAAAAATAATTCACCTTTTGGACCTTTCCAGTCTTTGGTGCCTCTCAAATTCTCCTTTCATTTTGTTCCACAATCTACAATAACTACTCACGATCCTTTTAACCCACATTGTGTAAAAAGATCACTGATTTAGAAATTTTCTGTTGATAACCCCACTATTTATCAACAATACAAGATGTAGTAT
>Ga0070729_10002536_pt1 | contig 23359 bp, 24 predicted proteins | sample tdDd472_FD_66725 | JGI IMG/M metagenome (GOLD analysis project Ga0070729, IMG submission 66725) | Marine sediment microbial communities from the Atlantic coast under amendment with organic carbon and nitrate - tdDd47.2 | ecosystem: Environmental > Aquatic > Marine > Coastal > Sediment | place... | reverse complement strand
TCAGCACTGCGCTGATACAACTGACAAGATAATTTTCCGTCAGCCACATAAAACTGGAAGAATGCATGGCAGGGCATAAGCGCCATCTGGTCCAGTTCTGACACATTCCATGCAGACACAATAATCCGGCGTGAATCGGGATTGTTACGCAGGATATCGAGCGTCTGAGCAAGCTGGTCAACACTGCCACCATCCGGCGTTGGCCAGGAGCGCCACTGCTTACCGTATACCGGCCCCAAATCACCATTCTCATCAGCCCACTCGTCCCATATAGAGACGCCGTTCTCTTTGAGATATGCCGTGTTGGTGTCGCCGTTCAAGAACCAGAGTAGCTCATAAATAATAGAGCGCAAATGCAGCTTCTTCGTTGTAACGAGAGGGAATCCCTGCTGCAGATCAAAGCGCATCTGATGACCAAATACGCTTAATGTGCCGGTTCCGGTACGGTCATCCTTGCGGGTACCGTTGTCCAGAACGTGTTGCATCATATCCAGATATTGCCGCACGTTACGAGTCTTCCTCTACTTGGTAATGGCTGCTTCGGGCGATACATTCCGCCGGTAAGCAATAATGATAAACAGAGCGCCACAAATAATCATCGGTGCACTCAGAATTTGTCCCATGGTTAACCAGTCAAAGGCCAGGTAACCGAGATGCGCGTCGGGCACCCGCACAAATTCGACGCTGAAACGGAACAGGCCGTAGCACAACAGGAACATGCCGGAGACAGCCATAACCGGTGGTCGACGTGATGCAAACAACCACAATATCGTGAACAGTACCGGACCTTCCAAAATAGCTTCATACAGATTGGAAGGATGCACGGGCGTACCGTTAACTATGACAGCCCAGGGCACATCCGTTGTTTTGCCCCAGAGCTCACCATTAATGAAGTTGCCTATACGACCGGCGCCCAGCCCGATAGGGACAAACGGGGCCATAAAATCGGTAACCCGGAAAAAGGTGCTGCCCACTTTGCGGGCCAGTAGCCACATAGCCAGCAACACACCGAGCAAGCCGCCATGGAACGACATTCCGCCCTCCCAGATACGCAGCATGCTTAACGGGTCGTTAGCGAGATTCGTCCAGCCGTAGAAAAGCATGTAGCCAACGCGGCCGCCCAAAATCACGCCCATCGCTGTATAAAACAGCAGGTCGTCAACCTGTTCGAGTTTAAACGGCTTGCCCCACTGCTTAGCGCGATAGCGGGCCAGAGCCCAGCCACCCACGAAGCCAATGAGATACATCAACCCGTACCAGCGGACTGCCAGTGGGCCGATTTCTATCGCGATGGGATCTATGCCGGTGTAGGTGTACACGGCACCGATTCTAGCACCATTATCGTCATCAGATGGCAGCACTGACAGGAACTCTTTTTGTCTGACCTCTATATAATCCACACATGAATAAATTAGCCAACGAGTCCAGTCTCTACCTCAAGCAACACCAGGACAATCCTGTCGACTGGCATCCTTGGGGCGAGGCCGCGCTTGAACTCGCCGCCAAAGAACAGAAGCCTATATTGCTATCAATAGGTTACTCGGCTTGTCACTGGTGCCATGTCATGGCCCACGAGTCGTTCGAAGACCCGGCAATTGCAGAAGTCATGAACCGCCTGTTCATCAATATAAAAGTTGATCGTGAGGAACGCCCCGATCTCGACAAAATTTATCAAACCGCTCATCAACTGTTAAACCAGCGTGGTGGCGGCTGGCCACTAACCGTATTCCTGACACCAACCGATCAGCTCCCGTTCTTTGCCGGCACCTATTTCCCGAATACAGAACGACAGGGTATGCCCGCCTTCCCTGACCTGTTGATGCAGGTCGCGCAAGGCTATGAAGAACATAAGAATGACCTCAACACGCGCAGCAAGGCGATGGTTAGCGCCCTGCAAAGTCTTGAGCCGCAACTCCCGGAAAAAAGCATCGAGCTCACAGATGCTCCGCTAACAGCTATCCGTGAGCAATTAGCCGACAACTTTGATAGTGACTGGGGCGGCTTCGGTGATGCACCCAAATTTCCACATCCCGCTAATCTCGAGCGTTTGCTGAGGCATTGGCGCGGCAGCTCCGCTGAGACAGAACCCGATATCGAAGCCTTGCTGATACCCGCGCTCACGCTCAGCCGCATGCAAAACGGAGGCATTTACGATCAGATTGGCGGGGGCTTTTTCCGCTACGCAGTAGACCGTGAATGGCAGATCCCGCATTTCGAAAAAATGCTCTACGACAACGGGCCTCTGCTCGCCATCACTGCACAACTCTGGCAAGCCAGCGGTGACGACTCTTTCCGGCGGGTAGCCGGTCAGACTGCCGACTGGGTACTGAGGGAAATGCAATCGCCGGAAGGGGGTTTTTATTCAACGCTGGATGCTGACTCGGAAGGCGAAGAAGGCAAATTCTATGTCTGGCAACCGGATGAGCTGAAAGACGTACTCGACACCTATCAGTACACCGCCGCCGGGAAACTCTACGGCCTCGACAAACAAGCTAATTTTGAAGGTAGCTGGCATCTCACGAATCACCTGTCACTTGATGAGTTGTTTGAACAAACCGGCTATACCAAATCACGACTGCAAACACTGCTAGGCGATGCTCAACAGGCCATGCTGGTCGCCCGGGAGAAAAGAATCCGGCCTGCCCGTGATGAAAAAGTTCTGACTGCATGGAATGCCTTGATGATCAGAGGGCTGATAATTGCTGCAGCCGCTTTAGAGCGCAAAGAGCTGGCTGATTCTGCCGGACAGGCATTGGACTTTATTCGCAGCAATCTCATTGTTAATGATCGCCTACTTGCCTGCTACAGCGAAGGCAATGCACAGATCCCGGCTTACCTTGATGACTATGCCTATTTACTGGATGCGACAACCGAACTACTGCAATACCAATGGGATTCGAACCTGCTGAGTTTTGCCATCTGGCTGGCAGACAAACTATTGGAACTGTTCGAAGACAAGAACAACGGCGGCTTTTACTTTACGGCCAATGACGCAGAGCAACTCCTGTATCGTCCGAAAACGATGAGTGATGATGCTATTCCGGCGGGCAATGCGGTTGCGGCATTAGCGCTAAACCGGCTTGGCCACCTACTTGGCAACACGGCCTATCTGGATGCCGCCGAACGAACATTGAAACTCGCATGGTCCGGCATCAATGACTTCCCGCACGGGCATGCCACCATGATCACAGCTCTGGATGAGTTTCTCACTCAACCTGAGATTGTCATCGTTCGAGGTGAGGAAGCTGCTCTATGGGCAGAAGCCGTGCGTAAACTCTACACACCAACAAGACTGGTATTCGCCATACCCGATGACGCAGCGTTGCCCGACTCTCTTGCTGCCAAGAAACCGGGCGACGTCACCACCGCGTATATTTGTCGGGGCATGACCTGCGGCGCACCAATCACATCCGATGAAGAGCTCGCAACAGCACTGCAGCCAGCGTAAAAAGTAGGTGACCATGAAGCAGGAATACTACACAGAAGAACGCTGTCATATTCTTGAGTATCACAACACGCCGGATGACCCGGCAATATCGGTCGCGCGGGCACGCGTAGAACCCGGCATCACCACCAAATGGCACGCGGTGTCCGGTACTGAAGAGCGCTATGTCGTTCTCGAGGGCCGGGGATATGCCGAAGTTGGCGAGTCTGGCCCGCAAATGTTAGCGACTGGTGATCACCTGCTTATTCCGGCAGGTGCGCCACAGCGAATCAGTAATCAGGGCGACTCGGACCTGATTTTTTTATGTATTTGTACGCCGCGTTTTGAGTGGGACAACTACCAGTCACTCGAACCGGCAGACTAGATACTAGTCACCCTGTAGCTCACGCAAGACCGAAACCGGATCCTGCATAATTTCCGGATACCAGTCGCGCATGACCCGAAGGTATTCGACGGGCAAGTCCTCCAGTGCGAACACCTTGCTGCCGGCAGCCCGGGCAGTGGTTTGCCCCCCAACACCCTCAGCACCCATCCATTTTCTCCAACTGGTTACGCTCTGGTAGGTCACATCAACCGGCGCGCTGACGAGCGCCTCATTCTTCACATCGGCCAGACTGCCGTGATAGGTAACGAACTCGTTATACGTGTGTTTCCCCATCATCGGATGGTCGGAATCAACATTGATGAAGCTGTCTTCACGAATCCATATATCGTCATTCTGAACAACTGCAGGGCCCAACTGAGTGCGCAGTTCAAACTCGCCAAACGCTGGATCCCGGGGAATCTCTACGCCTTCGGTCGTGAGAAAAATCTTGTACGGGCCAAGTTTTTGCTGCGGTATTTCAACCACCCGACCCGAGTAGGGGTTCTTAAACGCCTTAAGCGGTTTGCCGGTGTCTACGTCGGCAAAATAGCTCAGCTCCAGCATAATCATTTCATAACGCCGGTCGTTGATACGCCGGTATAGCTGAACACTACCTGCATGCATCCTGTAGATCGGATCGATCCGGCCATCCACCACCCCGTAACGCATACCGCTTAGCCAGGAAAACACGGGCCTTTCATCCAGAGAGCCCCGCAACTTGATCAGCGCCCGCAACAATGCCTCAGGATTAGCATTAATATCCGTTGCCGCAGATACCCCCGGCAGCGCCATCGCCGCCAGACCAGCCACAACAAAATCACGTCGCGTGGTCATCACCAGGGAATAACGCGCCCGTTATAGTTAATCGGTGCGCCTTTATCTTTAACCGTTAGGGCTGCGATATTTTCCGCCACTGCTGCTGCGCTTTCTTCAGGCGTGATTGACGGTCCGTCCCACCCTGAGTCTTTAAGCAGCTGGGTACCCACCATGCCGGGCGCCAGCAAAGCAACGGTCACGCCTTGTGGCCGCAATTCGGCGCGCAAACTGCGCATCGTCATATTCATCGCAGCCTTGCTGGTGCGGTAATAGATCATTTCTTTCATTCCACCCATCAGCTTCAATGATCCTATGCCGCTGGCGAGGGTCACAATTTTCTTCTGGTCGCTAGCCAGTACGGAAGGCAGAAATGCCTCCGCCATTTTCATAGGACCGTACACATTGATCGCCATCGTCAGCTCGAATTGATCGTAATCCAGCGAACCAAAACGCTGCTTGTCCAAATCACCAAGCAAAGCCGCGTTATTGATCAGCACATCGATAGCGACACCCCGGTATTCCTCTGCCAGCGCGTCGATACGTGGCAGGTCCGTCACGTCCAGCTGCTCAATAATGACGTTCGGGTTTGCTTTCGCAAAGGTTTGTAGCTCGTCTGCTTTCTCCGGCGAACGGGCCGTAGCAATCACATTCCAGCCGGCTGCCGCATAATGTTTAACGAAGGCATAACCTATGCCGCGATTCGAGCCGGTGATCAGCACAGTAGGCTGCTGGATATTGACTCGTGACGGACCGTCTGCCTTGCTCAATGCCTGCTGGCAGGCCGTAACCAAGACCAAAATGAAGATCGCCGAAAAAGTGCGTTTAAACATAAACTTTGCTCCCGATAAGCCAACTGTATCGCTGAGACCAATACTGCCCTAGTAGGAAGGTTTGCTTTTCGCCTATAGGACAGTCAATCCACTATTCGAACATCGCAGCGCAATAATAGCCGGACACTAAGTCAAGCCGATACATAGGAAACACCAGAATACACGTCCACCTTGCGACCAAGACCAAAGACCTGTAAAACAGCTTCTTAATCGGTCAACCGATTTTGCTATCATCCGTTACGGATAATGTATTCCAAACTTCGAGAGAGACAAATTATGAAAGCTATCCGAATTCTTGGTGCCGCTCTTCTGGCAACAGCAAGCATTAGTACTGCTATGGCTGCTGGTCACGACGGCCCTGAAATCACCGGTGAAGGTTCTTGCAGCTATACGCAGGAAAACATGTTTGCCGGCCCTTACAGTGTATGTCAGGAGCCTGTTGGTCCTGAGTCATGTGCTGCACTTGGCGAAACTGCCGATAATGCTGATGCAAAACACAGCGCAACAGAAGCTTGTGCAACCGAAGGTCTGGTTGGCACCTGCGATCTGGGCGCGACTAAACTGCATTACTTCGACGGCGATGCTGACGGCCTTGAAATCGGCTGTGGCTTCCAGGGTGGTGACTGGATACCTGCCGGTTAAAACCCGCTAAGAAGTTATTTAGCAAAAAGAAAGGGGCGGTTATCCGCCCCTTTCTTTTGCCTGACTTTTATAAAAAGCTTTAGGTTGTCGAACTATCCGAATATTCCTTTCAACAGGAAGAAGAAGATAATCGACAAGAAGGCGCCTGCAGGAATCGTAATCACCCAGGACAGGAAAATCCGGCCCACCACGGCAAGGTTGATCGCGCTGATACCACGCGCAATACCGACACCCAGAACCGCACCAACCAGTACATGCGTTGTCGACACCGGCATACCGGTACCGGATGCGAACACAATGGTAAATGCCGCAGCAAGTTCAGCAGAAAAGCCCCGGCTAGGAGTAAGTGCCGTTATATGACTACCAACTGTAGTAATCACACGCCGGCCATATGTAGCCAGACCAACCACAATACCCGCACCACCCAGAACCAAGATCCATAGCGGCAACGAGGCTTTCTGCATTACCTCGCCGGTTTGCGCCACGCTCACCACTGCCGCGACCGGACCGATAGCATTCGCCACATCGTTGGAACCGTGAGCAAACGCCATTGCGCTGGCCGTAATCACCATCAGTACGGCGAACACCTTTTCAACAGTGGCATAGTGAAAACGCCTCTCGGCATTCTTGTCCACTTTAATGCGCATCACGAAGAATCTGCCTATAAACGCAACGATCACCCCTGCGACTGCTGAGCCCAGATAGGCTTGCACAGTAGAGACTTCCAGACCAATGTGCTTGAGGCCTTTAAATAAAGTCACAAGACAGATCAGGAACACGGTAAAGAAAATATACATCGGCGCATATTTCTGAGCGCGCTCAAAAGGATCACTTTGAGAAAGGATGAGTCTCTGTATCGATGTAAAAATAAGAAAGGCAAAGATGCCGGCGGTCAGCGGTGATATCACCCAACTGGCAACAATCGTTCCGACCTTCGCCCATTTAACAGACTCCGGCCCCAGACCCACCGCTGCAAAACCGACAATCGCACCCACAATAGAATGCGTTGTGGATACCGGCCAGCCGCGCAATGATGCAATCAACAACCAGGTACCGGCAGCAGCCAGCGCTGCCAACATACCGAAAACCAGCAACTCCGGGTTAGTCGTAAACGCGGTTGCATCGACCATGCCTTTGCGGATCGTAGAGGTTACTTCACCGCCGGCTAACACTGCGCCCGCAAACTCAAATATTGCGGCAATGACAATTGCCTGTTTAATCGTGAGCGCTTTCGAGCCAATAGAAGTTGCCATCGCGTTTGCGACGTCATTGGCACCGATGCCCCAGGCCATAAAGAGGCCGAATGCGGCAGCGAGAGCCAGATAGATATACATTTGTTCCATTTAACTTCCCGCTTATTGCGTCATTAAGAGTTCGAGGCGACGGCCAACGCGCTCAGCCATATCACCGATATCGCCGACCTTCTCTATAATTCTGTATAAAAACATCACGTTAACTGGCGGCAGATCGGCTTCCATAGCAAACAAAATTCGCCGTAGATCAGCCTGCTGTGTATCGGTGTCATTCTCAATTTCATCAAGGTCATTAATCAGTTCAGCAACCAATTCAGCCTCGGCACCACGAAAACCGGTTTCGTAAAGCTCATCCAGTTCACGAATCGTTTTGCGGGCGCCTTTAGCAGCATCAACATTGCGGCTAACGAATCCGAGAAACGGTTTCTGCAGGTTGTCCGGCAACTCCATCTTTCTGCCAATAACCAGACCGGATACGTCACGCGACAAATTAGCAATCTTATCCTGCACCAACACCAACTCTAAGAGGTCGCCCCGGGCCACAGGCATAAACAGTGCTTTTGACAGCTGCATGCGAATCTGCTTTTTTACATCGTCGGCTTCATTCTCAAGCTGTACGATTTTTTCGCGGGACTCGGCTACCTTGTCCCAATCAGAAGCGACTACGCATTCGAAAAAATGAATCAACTCACGTGATGCCTTGTAACAGAGTTCCATATGCTCCTGTATAGGAGCTACCGGCGATGCGCCGAATATTTTTGAAATATAATTTCCCACAGTGTCTCCCCGCTGCCTGATTCACAATCTGATCAGGTAAGGTAATTCTCGCATGCAAACTGACGGTAATAAAGAAATTAGAAGAATCTGACCCGGCATTCTCATACACCTAATTGCAGTCGTTTTACGTCTATAATAGACGTCGGTCTGGAGAGTCCCTATTTCTATGAGTTCAGCACCTGCCATTCACATCGAAACGCTATCTGATAGCAGCACAACTGTGCATATCAGCGGAGACTGGCAACTCAGTGCCGAACGCCCCGATATTGACGCCACCCTGAATGCCGTCGCAACCCGGCAAGGCGCTATCGCTTTCGACACCGCGCAGCTGGGGGAATGGGACACCTCATTCATCACTGCGCTCATCAGCATCAATAAAACTGCAACCGGAGCGGGAGCCGATATTGACTGGTCGGGGCTGCCGGAAGGTGCAAGGCGCTTAATCAAACTGGCCTTTGCCGTCGAAGAACGTGAAGGCGCACGTAGAACGAAGAAACGTGAATCGGTTTTTGAACAAACCGGACAGGCAACCATCGAAATCCTGGAGTCTGCCAAGGAAGTCGTCACCTTTGTTGGTGAGCTAACCCTATCCTTTGGTCGCTTCTTCAGAGGCAAGGCCAACTACCTTAAATCAGATCTGCGGGTTGTGATTCAGGAAGCCGGTGCAGAAGCGCTGCCCATCGTGAGCCTTATCAGCTTCCTGATCGGCATGATCTTCGCTTTTGTCGGCGTCATGCAGTTAAAGAATTTTGGTGCCGGCATCTACACAGCCGACCTTGTGGCTGTAGCGATGGTCCGGGAAATGGCGCCTATTATGACCGCCATCATCATGGCTGGCCGTACCGGCGCGGCTTATGCAGCGCAGATCGGCACCATGAAAGTTAACGAAGAACTCGATGCCTTAACCACGCTGGGTATAGACCCTATCGACTTTCTCGCCCTGCCAAGGGTTATCGCACTCATCATAATGATGCCTTTGCTGACCATGTACGGCAGCTTGCTCGGCATTCTCGGGGGTATGGCTGTCGGTGTTTCAATGCTGGACGTAACCGTGGTGCAGTACATCGCTCAAACAGAACGCGCGGTAGGGCTAAACACACTTTATGGCGGCCTGTTCAAAGCAACGATCTATGGCGGGCTGGTAGCAGTGGCCGGTTGCCTGCAAGGCATTAACTGCGGAAACAATGCCATGGCTGTAGGTCAGGCCACCACCAAGGCTGTGGTTATGGGCATTGTCATGATTGTTGTGAGCGCCGCACTCCTTACAGTCATCTATATCAATCTGGGGATCTAGACGATGTCGAACCCGCACATCACAGTTTCCGACATGACGATGGCCTACGGTGATTTTGTCATTCAGAAAGACCTGAGCTTCACGATTAACCATGGCGAAATCTTCATCATCATGGGTGGTAGTGGTTGCGGCAAAAGCACCTTGTTGAAATGCCTCATTGGTCTGAAAGAGCCTGCTCAAGGTTCTGTCTCATTTGATGGCACCAGCTTCTGGAGCTCAGACGAGGACGTTCAACTCGAACTCAAACGCAAATTCGGCACTCTTTTTCAAAGTAGCGCTCTCTGGAGCTCAATGACACTGGCAGAAAATGTCGCACTCCCTCTTAAGCAGTACACAGAGCTCGGCAATACTGAGATCAACGAGATCTGTTCATATAAGCTCGCATTAGTGGGTCTCGCAGGCTTCGAAGACTTCTACCCCAGTGAGATATCCGGCGGCATGAAGAAACGGGCCGGTCTGGCAAGAGCTATGGCCATGGACCCTGAAATATTGTTCTTCGATGAGCCTTCTGCAGGCTTGGACCCTATCAGCGCAAAGCTTCTGGACGACCTGATTCTTGAGCTGCGGGACAGCCTGGAAACCACTGTAGTAGTTGTTACCCACGAGCTTTCAAGCATTTTTGAGATCGGCGACAACTCTGTGTTTCTCGACCCTGTCAGCAAAACTCAACTCACGACCGGCAACCCTGTAGAATTACGGGATAAATCGCCTATTTTTGAAGTAAGAAACTTTTTACAACGCGGTCTGGCAAAAGACTAACGCTGTCATGAGCAACTACAGAAAGCTAAAGGATTTTCAGGTATGAGCAAGCAATCCAATCCTGCAATGATAGGCGGATTTGTTGTCGGGGCAATGGCACTGCTGGTTATCTCCACACTCATCTTCGGCGGCAGTGAACTGCTCAAAGATAACGAAAAATACGTCAGCTACTTTGACGGATCTGTCAAAGGTTTGCGCGTGGGCTCCAGCGTTCTCTTCCGTGGCGTAAGGATCGGGTACGTGACAGACATCAACCTGATTGCATCGGTTGAAACGCTCGAAGCCAAGATCCCCGTTGTATATGAGGTCGATCACAGCAAGTTTTTGTTCGTACAAGGGCGTAGCGTGCTGGACGATGATGACATGGCACCCGGCATAGACGCATGGATTGATGCCGGTCTGCGTGCGCAGCTTGATTCTGAAAGCTTTGTCACCGGCCAGCTGGTCATCGAACTCGACTTCTATCCCGATACCGACGCCGAGTTCCGCAACGAAACACTGCCTTATGAAGAGATACCCAGCATTACCTCAGGGATAGCGCAGATCATCGAAGATGCGCAACGCTTTGTTGTTGACCTACAAACCGAGTTTGATGTTAAAGAGATCAGCGCGAAGGTAAACAGCATACTTGACGGTGTGGATGAACTCGCCAACTCACCAGAGATGCGCGAGGCTATCGCTGGCCTGGACACCATAGTGAACAGCCCCGACACGCAGAACATCCCGAAACAGCTCAGCGATTCGCTGGATAACCTGAATGCTGCCCTCTCGGACACCCGCACTTTGATCAACGATACAAACGAAAACGTTGCGCCGGTCGCTGCCAGTCTTGCAAACACCCTCACTGAAGCAGAAAAACTGCTGCGGGGCGCGCGAGCTCAGCTTGATGGAGAGTCGGTTATTGCTGTGCAGTTGGGCGAAGCGCTAACAGAAGTAAGCAGCGCGGCACGTTCCATACGGGCGCTGGCCGACTATCTGGAACAGAATCCCGAAGCTATTATTCGCGGCAAACAATAGGCGAAATCATGATTATTTCTTACCGGCATACCCCACAATTGTTAGCCAAGCACATCGGCGGCGCTGTATTGGTTGCCGCGCTGTTGCTATCCGGTTGCAGCCGAAGCAAAGAAACGGCTTACTACTCCCTGTCAATGCCTGAACCCGTTACACAGAGAGTTAACGCCGAAGAATTTGCAGCGATTCGTATCGGGCCCATATACACGGCCACCTACCTGAATCGCCAACACATCGTTACCCGCACCGGTAACAATCAATACCGGATTGATGACTACGCCCGCTGGATCGAGCCGCTCAACAAAACCATCCAGCGCTATATAAGCATCGGACTCAACAACCAACTGGAAGATTATTTTGTATTTGAATTCGGTACCGGCGACACTCTCTCAGAAGCCCGCTCATATCAGATAGTAATGGAAGTACGCCGGTTTGACGTTGATAGCAGCGGCTTAGCCGTACTTGATGTGCAATGGGGCATCGAAAGAATCAATGATGAGAAAATACTCTATGCCCACAGCGAGTCACTCACCAAACAGACTGATGCCGGGTCATACGCAGCACAAGCTGAAGCACTGAGTGGACTGCTAGACGAGCTTTCAACCATCATGGCTAAGCGCATCGATGAACTCGGAGATGAAGCCGAAGCAGCAGACGGTGAGGATGAGGGCTCAATCTGACGCCCCCCCCCCGCTTAATCGGCGAGTTGAGTCTTTACCGAGTCATCAATCCAGAGAATAAAGTTGTCGTGCTGGGCGATGCCCTTTGCATTAAAGGTGTAATCCAGGCCCCGCAAACCACGGCGTAACTCCGACTGCACCACCCGCGCACCAATCAGGTTCGTGACCACGAGCACACGGTAACCGTCTGCCTGCGCCTGCTTAACGGTCTCCCGCATTTGCAAAACATTCTGCTGACGCACGTCATGTGGTGCGTCATCCTGCAAGGACGCCACCCCGGCAGCCGCAAAACCGCCTTCCTCTTTCAGGTGTTCGGCAAAGTCATTCAGCATAGCCAAAGTCTTCTCGTTATCTTCGGCAGACTCCGGGCCATGTGCCGCCACCAGCACGAACTCTTTGTCCGGGTCAGTGCTTATCTCCGCAGCATGATCCAGCAAAATCTGCCTTATTAGCGGGTGATCCTCCGGTGGTGATGCGAAGCGTAACTCGGCATCGGCGGTAACACGCGGCACTGCTGTGTATGCAGGCTCATCGCTGCGACCAAATATGTAGTTCCACTGACGCATCAGGCTATTGTGATTCCCGCTGACAACCGGAACGACCACGATAGTTTCAGCGCCCGCGGCCTGAAGATCATCCACCGCATATTGAAGATGCCCGGACATCGTCATGGCCATTCCTAAACCCAGCGCCGTCGGATACTCCGTAGAGACCTGTTCAAGGCGCTGCCGAAACACAGCGTCGCCCGCATCACGGTAGCCATGCGCCAGGATCAAAACGCCGGCATTACCGTTAAGCGCTTTATCACTGATGTACCACTCATAGCTGGAACCCATGCGACCCATCACCGCGGCGATCTGTGCATCATCCGCACGGGCAAACTGTTCCACCCTCTGGCGCAGCTCAGCCAATTGCTCTTCTGACAGACTGTGCTCCATGCCATGCATACGCCGACCCTGCTCGTCCATCCCGTACATTGAAGCCTGATGATGAGCATGATCATGCTGCGCATCGGCGGCGTTGCTTAGTACGGGAAGCATGCTGCTCACAAGCAACATCAGACTGCACAAAACAGAAGTCTTCATAATCTGGAACCTTTTGGTCGTTTGTCAGACAATTAAGCTCAATATACCAATCTAACTCCGGATGTCATTATGCGCAGGTCTCGTTTTATCGCCGCCGCTCTACTATCAACCACTTTAGCCGGCTGCAGCACTCCGGATAACGCGCCACCCCAAAGTACCGGGCAGCTTGCCTTTAACCCCGAAGAACTGAGTGACGGCATGCGGCCACAGGATGACTTTTACGGTCATGTGAACAGCAGCTGGCAACAACAGACCGACATTCCTGCCGAGTGGCCCCGCTACGGTGTGGTCATCAAACTGGTCGAGCGCACCGAACAGCAGATCCGCACGCTCATTGATGAACTCAACGAGGCTGAACACGACGACGGCACAGAAGCACAGAAAATCAGCGACCTGTATCTGAGCTTCATGGATCAAGAAACTATAGAGGCGCGTGGCCTACAGGACCTGCAAAACGACTTCGAACGAATCGATGCCATTAGCAGTTATGACGACATTCCCCGCTATATGGGCAATGCACTGGCCGATGGCATTACCGGACCGGCGGACTTTTACATTGATGTTGACGGAAACAACCCCGACAAAAACCTGATTTATTTCTGGCAGAGCGGTCTCAGCCTGCCCGACCGTGATTATTATCTGACCGACAATGACAAGTTCAACTTAATCAGAGAACAATTCGGCCAGCACATTAAGCAACTGTTTGAAATAGCCGGCCTGCAAGATGCGGAAGAGGCTGCAAGCAGCATTCCTAAAATTGAAAAAGCGCTGGCCGAGATCCAGTGGACAAGGGTTAAAAGCCGCGACCGCGAAACCATCTACTCGAACAAGTTCGACAACCGTAACGCGCAACAACTCACTCAGGAATTTGACTGGAATGAATTTACCAATGCAATAGGGGCAGGCGATGCTCTGAGCGAGTCCGTGCATGTCATTGCGCAGACTGATTATTTTGCCGGCCTCGGACCAGTCATTAAGCGCTTCACCGTAGAAGAATGGCAGCACTACTTTCGTTTACGTCTGCTCAAGCACTACGCGCCATACCTGAGTAAAGATATAGGTGACGAGAACTTCTCGTTTGATGGAAAAATCCTGCGTGGCCAACAGGAACAACGGCCCCGAGACAAACGTGCCATCCGTCTCGTCAACCGGGCCGGTGGCGAAATGCTCGGGAAACTCTATGTAGAGCGCTACTTTCCTCCTGCCTACAAACAACGCATGGAAGAACTTGTGGAAAATCTGCGGGCCGCTTATGCGATGTCTATCAATGAACTGGAATGGATGAGCCCGGTTACTAAAGATGCCGCACTGCTGAAGCTAAAGGCCTTCAATTCCAAAATCGGATACCCGGACAAATGGCGCGATTACAGCAAACTGCAAATCTCGCAGACCGACTTAAGTGGCAACGTACGCCGCGCTAACCGCTTTGAGCACAAGCGGCAGATCGCCAAACTAAGTCAACCGGTAGACCGCAGTGACTGGGGTATGACGCCGCAAACCGTTAATGCTTACTACCGCCCCACGTTCAATGAAATCGTCTTTCCGGCAGCTTTTCTGCAAAAGCCCTTCTTTGACCCCGATGCTGATGATGCTCATAACTACGCCGCCATCGGCTCGGTCATCGGCCATGAGTTCAGCCATGGATTTGATGATCAGGGTCGTAAATTCGATGCTAAAGGTCGCTTAAGAAACTGGTGGACTGATGCCGATGCAGAACGTTTCGAGCAACTTAGTGCGGGACTGGTTGCCCAGTACAATGCCTTCCAGCCACTGCCTGATGTCAACCTTAATGGCGAGCTCACTCTGGGTGAGAATATTGCCGACCTGGCCGGCCTTGTTACCGCCTGGAAAGCCTACAAGCTGTCACTCAATGGTGCTGATGCTCCGGTGATTGATGGTTACACTGCCGAACAGCGGTTCTTTATTGGCTATGCATTGTCGAATCGGTCGAAGTGGCGCGATGAGTTCCTGAGGAAAATCCTTTTAAGCGATCCGCATTCACCGGACAGGTACCGGGTTATGGGTGTACTGCCAAACATCGAGCTGTTTTATCAAACCTTTGATGTCAACGAAGGCGATGACATGTATCTGGCTCCGGATGAACGCGTCAAAATTTGGTGAACTTACGACCCCGCCTGATTAGTCAGGGTCAGGCGATACTCTCACTGAACGAATGCCGCAGTTGCCACCGGAGAACAGGTCCGCAAGTGCGCCCGGCATTTTCTCCAAGCCCTCGACGATATCTTCGCAGTTCACTAAGGTCCCGCTTTGATACCAGTCATACAACTGGTCTTCGGCTTCGGCAAAACGTTGCCAGTAATCAAAAACCACAAAGCCCTGCATCCGTGCGCGATGCACCACCAGATTGCGGTAATTAAGCGGACCTGCAACCTCGCCGGTTTCGTACTCGGTTGAGATTGCGCCGGCGATAGCAATACGCGCGTGCATCGCCAGGTTGCCCAATACGGCATTCAGTATTTCACCACCCACATTATCCAGGCAGACGTCGATACCCTCCGGACAATGCTCTGCCAGTGCCTCTGCGACACGGCCATCGTGATAATTGATTGCAGCGTCATAGCCCAGTTCGTTGACCAGCCATGCACACTTAGCATCGCTACCGGTAATACCCACCACTTTGGCCGCACCCTTCAATCGGGCAATCTGGCCGGCAACCGATCCAACGCCACCTGCGGCGGCCGTTATCACCACGACATCACCGGACTGCATAGCTGCGGCTTCCAACAAACCAAACCATGCTGTCGCACCGGCATTACCGAGAATCCCCAAGGCCATCGTGAGAGGGCGCACGGGATGACGCACCTTCTTCATGCTCCAGACAAAATCTTCAGACGGACTCAATACCGAATAGTCCTGCCACCCTGTTGAACCGACCACAATATCGCCGGGCTTAAAGTCAGGGTTGCGTGATTCAATAACTTCGCCCACGCCCCTGCCGCGCATCACGTCACCAATTTGTACCGGAGCGTGCGGCAGCAAGCCTCCTGATGTATAGGAACGCTGTGCCGGCGAGGTACCTAAACAAATCGTACGCAACAAAAACTCACCCTCAGCAGGCTCAGGTACAACGCCCTCAACCAACTTCAGATGCTGCTCCGTTGGCAGTTCTTTCGCCTGGGGGCGTTCATTGAGAATCCATTGCCGGTTCACGCTGTCTGCCATACTCAAATCCTGTTGCAACAAACTTGCCCTGTTTACTAAGATAAGTAACGATACAGCCTAGCAAGGTCGGTCAAAAACTTCACCGACGCAAACATTCACGCAGGGACTAACGGATCAATGCTTGAAAGACTGAATCAGTTCATTATTCGCTGCTCGTTCTCCGCCTGGAAGTTTATTCTGCTGTTTGCCGGCTTTATCGGCTCATTGCAGGTGCTGAATATGATCAGCGATAAGTTCAAACTTCAGGCCGGCGGGCATGAACCCTTCGACTTGCAAAACGGGCTGACAGCCGGCCAAATCTACGAACAACTGTCCACTTACACCGAGCAGGCATTTCTTCTCTACTACAGCTTTACCGCTGTCGATTATTTGTTTCCGTTGTTTGCCGGCTTTTTTCTGGCAGCCATCTGGGCATTTGTGCTTCGGCACACGAACTCGCGCTGGTATGAGGTAGCTCTGCAAAACAATCTATTTGTATTGCTGCTCGTTCCAACCTTTTTCGACTACGCCGAAAATATAGCGATCCTGAGCACACTGTTACTGTGGCCGGAACAAGCGGAGTCATTTACCGATGCGGTGGTTGTAGCTAAGCGCGCCAAATTGGTTACGGTAGTGCTTGCGCAAGGCTCAACATTGCTGGTGCTAATTTACGGATCAGTCAAATGGATTCAACGCCGACTCAAGTAAATGCACTGACTTAAGTCTACTCGCCCGCAGCCAGGCGCTCACTGACCGCCGCTGCTATCCATTCCTCGTAATTAGGATGTTCTGAGAAGCCCTTGTCCGCAAACTTGTAATCAAGACCCCGGAGGTCTTCCTTGATGTGGGCCTGAACACCGAAACTGGCGGATGCCGCGACAACCACAATCACCTGATCACCGCGCCGTTGCGCACTGCTAATCCAGCGCCGCAATTTCTTCACGTTAGATGCCCGTATAGGCGGGTAAGCATCATCCTGAATATTGATCAACTTAACGTCACGAAAACCGCCCTGTTCCTTAAGGCGGCTGACATGTGGCGCCAACACCTCCAGGTCGAGCACATTGTCTTCCACATCCTCAGGTCCGTGACCAACGATGATTACCGTTTCGGTCTCGGGGCTAATGCTTTGTTCGTTGACGTGATCCAGAATTATTTGGGTGATCAACGGATGCGCATCAAAGTGATTCGTCATTAACACCCGTGCTTCGGTGTTAACTTTCGGCACGTCAAGGTACGAAGACTCATCAATCATCCCAAAGACATACTGCCACTGCCGCGTCAGCGTGTTGTGCTCGGTCATTGCTGTTGGCACCAGCACAATAGTCTTTGCTCCTGAATCGGTCAGGTCATCTACCGCCGACTGAATATGCGAAGACATCATCATCGCCATGCCAAAAGAAACTGCTGTCGGCCGCAGCTCCGCCATCGGTCGTAAACTCTCTACAAAGAGCCTGTCGCTGTTTTCACCCACGCCATGAGATAAAACCAGCACACCGGTATCGCCCCGCAATGACGTATCACTGACATACCATTCATAATTTGGGCCCATCATGGCCATATTCATCTGAGCTTCACGGTCAGTAAGAGCGCGGTACAGGGCAATCTTCTCGCGCAAGGCTGCCAGTTGCTCATCAGTCATCTCATGACTCATCTTTTCACCAAGACGACGACCCTCCGCATCCATCTCAGGCACTGATGAACCATGCTGCATATTGTGGTGCGCATGTTCATCATCCGCTGCGAAACTCACAGACAAACAAGCCCACATTGCCAGCGTACTTATAATTCCGGTTAATGCAGTTTTCATGCTTTCTCCTGTCACAAACAACGCTTGCCGCTCAGTCTTCCGGCAAAGCTTTAACACCCAGCATCTGTGCAACAGATACCTTAAGTTCCCTCAACACAGACTGCTTCTCACCGTGCTGAATAATATGCATAGCAGCCGACTGCACCATGCCCATAATCATGCTTGCCAATGCGGCCCTGTCCCGACGGGCTAACGCGTCAATAGAATCCAGACTTGAGCGCAAGATCGTTACCGGCTGTTCATGCAACTGCATAACCCGCCCGCGGAACTCCGGACTCGCCGCACGAATCTCCCGCATCATTTGCATCGTGGCATGTGCCGGGCCCGTCGCGGCCTCGATCTGCAGGTCCAGCCAGGTACTGATTCGCCGCAAAGGACTGTCGATACAAGCGTCCAACTCTTCAAAGCTTTCGAGCAAAGGCGCCATATCGCGTTCTATACAGGCAAGCAATATGCTTTCTTTATTCGGGTAGTAGCGGTACAGGGAACTCCGTGCCAAACCCATCTGCTCGGCAATCTGCCGCATATCGGTATCTTTATAGCCGTGTTTGCGAAACAGGCTGTTAGCCGTATCCAGCAACTTCTCGGTTTGCTGGCGCACGTGTTTTTCAACGCTGGCGGCTTCTATACGTGGTGACACCTGCTTAGTCCTGCAGCCTGCCGTCGACAATACTGAGAGAGGCGTCTGCCACCTCCAGCATGCTGTGGTCATGGGTCACCATCAGAGTTGCCACTTCATGCTCGTGACATTCCTTAGACAGCAACTCGACAATCTGTTTGCCCCGCACCTGATCAAGCATTGATGTCGGCTCATCAACCAGCAGCAGCCCCGGGCGCGTCATCAAAGCCCTGGCGATACCCAGACGTTGACGCTCACCACCCGACAACTCATCCGGTCGGCGATCGACCTTGTGCGCCATATCCACTTCAGTCAACAACTGCATTGCCCGCGCACGCGCCTCTTTGCCGGTGCGGTTACCGCGCAGATGCTCCATCAGTAACAGCTGGTCCAATGAGTTCAGAGCAGCAATAAGGTTGGATTGCTGAAACACAAAACCTATAGAACCCAGCCGCAACTTTGTTAACGCGGCGGGTGTCATGGCAGTGATCTCTTTGCCGTCAATACTAATCGTCCCCGAGGTCGGGGTACGCAAACCACCACAAACTGCCAAAAGGCTCGATTTACCGGCGCCCGACGGGCCCAGCACGGCCATTAGCTGCCCGGATTCGACCCGGCAACTAACATCATCCAACGCCTTAATCTTCTGATCACCGTCACCCAGCTCCAGAGAAACGTTAGATACATGTAATCCGTTCATTCGTTTCTCCTAGCGTGTCCGGCCTAAAGCGATAATGGGATCGATGCGGCCAATCAGCCGGACCGAGACCAACGCACCCAGCACACCCGCAACCACCAGCAATGAAGATGAGCCGATCACATTGCTCATCACCAGCATGAAGGGACTACCGGATGATTCAAAAATGCTCCCCAGCCACAAACCACCACCGGTACCAAAGGCCGTAGCGAGAATCATAAGGATCAAAACCTGCGCCAGATTGTCCTTCAGAAGGTAAGCGGTTGAACCGCCCAGTGCTTTCACCAACCCTATTTCCTGAGTCCGCTGAATAGTCCATATGGTGAAAAAGGCGCCGATCACGAGCGCTGAGATCACCACCATAAAACCCTGAATCATCTGGACCGTCTGCACTTCTTCTTTATAGCCCGACGATGCGGCATAACCCTGCAGCTTGGTCATAGTGCTGGTTCCCACATCGATATCGGTGTTCTCAATATCTGCTGCGGGGTCAAGCTGCAAGGCAATCACGCTCGCATAATCAAACAGGATAGCCGGCAACTCCTCACCCGGTGGCGGACCTCCCGGCGGGCCGTAAGTCGCTTCCTGCCATTTACGCATTGGCGCGTAAATCACGGGGACATGGCCGATATTGTGCTCATCGGTAATACCAATAACGAGCAACTCGGTGAGCACGCGATCAAGAATTATGACGTCGCCAATCTCCACGCCTTTTTTATCTGCCAATAATGCCGAGATAATGACGCCGTTCCCGCGTTCACCCAATTGTTCACCCGATACCACCGTAGCTTCGAGAAAGCTGCCGTTCTCCACACCCCAGAGAACCACATCATCAAGCGGGACATTATCGGGGCGGCGCGCTGTGAACATCGTATGCCCCAGAGGCTCGGCTGCCAGAACGCCCGGAGCATCGCGCCAGGCCTCCCACATTTCACGTTCGACCATACTGTTGCGGTAGTTCGGCCGCTCGTTGTATTCAAACGCAATATGCGTGACATCAAGTGCCATCAAACCGGAGATATTATTTTTGATAAGACCCGATGCAAGGCCGCTGAGCAGCGTCATGAGAAAAGCGACCAGCGCGATGACCAGCCCCATCAATACAAATCGGCCTTTTGCATAGGCCAGATCTCTTAGTGCGAGAAACATAAAAGCTACCTTTTACAGCGACTGCGGATATGCCTGTGCAGCAGATATACCCATGTTAGCGACACCGTGTCAATAAAATGTCAGACAACCGGCAAACCAACCGATAACAGGACAAAACACAAAATGCCTGTACCGCAGCCCCAGCCAATTGGTTAGCCTAGAATAAGAACAATTAAAGACCGCTAAACTCTTCACCCCTATCCAGCCTTTTTATAAAGGACAAACGCGCACACTATGAAAGCATTGAAAATTATCGGTTACACACTGGGCGGCATATTCGGCTGCATGATTTTTGCGCTGCTGATTGCGCTTTGGGCATACCGCGACATTCCCGCGGAAGACCTGGAAGCTAAATACACCAATGAAGCATCGCGCTTTATGAATATCGATGGCGTACGCATCCACTACCGGGATGAAGGCAACCCTTCCGGCCCGGCCATAGTGCTTATTCACGCTCACTTTGCCAGTTTGCTCGGCTGGGAAGACTGGGTCGACGCGCTTAAAGACGACTACCGCGTTATTCGTTTTGATATGACCAGCCATGGTCTGACCGGCCCTGACCCCTCCGGCGACTACACCGTCGAGCGCACCGTCGAGCTCACCGAGAAACTGATCGATGCTCTCGGCATAGAAAACGTAACCTTCGGAGCAACATCGCTCGGCGGCACCATCGCGTTGCACTATGCGTCAAGGCATCCGGAACGGGTCAACAGCCTGGTATTGCTGAGCCCCGGTTCGCTTGAAGGTCGCGAGCAAATGGAGAAGCGTGGCGTTCCCGGCAAGTCAGCGAACATCCTCCACTACATACTGCCGCGTGCCCTGCCTGCCTATATGCTCTCCAGCGCCTGGGGAGAGACCGCACCGCTGCCGGAGGAACTCATCGACCGCTGGTACGATATGTGGATGCGTGAAGGTCAACGAGAAGCCGAACTTGACCGTATACGCCAATACAAGCCCGATGGCATCGAAGAGATCATTGCCTCTATTCAAGTGCCTGTCTTCATCCTTTGGGGCGAAGCCAACCCTCAGGCTCCCGTCACACAAGCACCCGAATTTATCCATCTGCTCAATAACTCACCTTCCGTCGTACTCAAAATCTATCCCGGCGTCGGTCACATGGCCGTTCAGGAAGCCGGCGAATTAACAGGAGTTGATGTACGCGCTTATCTGGACGGCAATCTAAAGCTGCCGGACGCCAGAGGTGAGGATGACACACGCCCGGCACCTGCCGAAGAGGGTTAGAGCAGGCGCAAAGCCATACACAGATAGCTATCAGTTAACGGAGAGTAACCATGCATAAAAAATTGATTCTAAGCGCATGCGCAACACTGCTTATTGTTGCAAACACGGCATCGGCCGACGGAGACCATGACGACGACAGCAATGCAGTCAAATACCGGCATCAGGTCATGGAGACCATGGGCAGCAGTTTCGGTGCCTTCATTCTGTTATTCACCAACAAAGTCGAGCAGCCTGCCGAACACTGGGTGGCCAATGCCAGGAACCTTGCAAGCGCAGCAGCATTAACCAAGGACCTCGTACCCGCAGGCTCAGAGGGTGGTGAAGCCTTGCCCGCTATCTGGAAGGACATGGATGAGTACCAGAAGTATGCTCAGGATGTGGCAGATGCCACCGCACAACTGGCTGCATCTGCAGAGGCAGGTGACCGGGCCGGCATGGGCAAAGCATTCAAAGCCGCCGGCCAGTCATGCAAAGGGTGCCACGATAAATTCCGTGAAGAAGACTGAACGACGCCAAACGTTTATTGCCGGTGCCCTATGCTGCACGGTCCTTTGGACACCGGTTGCCACTGCTGCCAGTCACACAGAAACAACAATAGAGCGGGGTAAGTACCTGACTCAGGCTGGCGGCTGCATCGCCTGCCACACCGCTGACGATGGCGTGGAACTGGCTGGCGGCAGGGCAATGGAATCACCTTTTGGCACCTTCTACACACCCAACATCACGCCCGACCCTGATACGGGCATTGGCGGTTGGACCAATGAGCAGTTCATTAAAGCGCTACAAGACGGGCGTCGCCCGGATGGCAGTCACTACTACCCCGCCTTCCCTTACCCTTCTTATACCGGCATTAGCGATACAGATGCCACGGCGATCAAGGCTTACCTTAACTCGCTTGAACCCGTAGCTCAGAGCACTCGGGAGCATGAATTGGTTTGGTACGCATCGATGCGCTGGACGCTAAGGTTCTGGAACTGGCTATACCTGAACAACGAGCGATTTACTCCGGACCTGAAGCAATCCGACGACTGGAACAGGGGTGCTTATCTCGTTCGGCATCTTGGGCACTGTGCCGAATGCCATTCGCCACGAACCGTGCTTGGAGGGTTGCGAAACAATGCCGAGCTAAGCGGCGCACCCGGCTTCGGTGACAGTAAGAAGGCGCCTAACCTGACACCCCACAAAGACGGCCTGAAAGGCTGGAGCCAATCCGACTGGGAGCTGTTACTTGAGATAGGCATGCTGCCCAACGGGGATTTTGCCGGTGGTGAGATGGGCGCAGTCGTCGACGACAACACCGCTCTGCTGACGGCCGCAGATCGTCAGGCGATGATTATTTATCTGCGCTCACTCAAACCGCTACCCGGCAGAGATTAGATCCCGAGCTTCGACAACGTATCGGCCATAGACTCAAGCAAACGTGCCGCTTTCGGGTGCTCTGCTTCAAATTCGCTGGCCATGCGGGTCAGCTGGTCATTAAGAGGCTCGTCATGTGCTGCCAATAATGTCTCCAGCTCTGCCAGACGAGCATCTATAGCGGCTTTGCCTGCTGCATCTATATCGCCGGGCTGCTGCATATCGTTACGCAAATCAGAAACGAGTTGACTGAGTCGGTTGCTTTCCATGATCTTATTCTCACTCACAAGATTAAATTCATCATGCCACTGACCGCATCAACAATAAAGACAGGGCCATGTAACAGCCATTAAAAAAGGCCCGCA
>Ga0070729_10002531_pt1 | contig 23373 bp, 22 predicted proteins | sample tdDd472_FD_66725 | JGI IMG/M metagenome (GOLD analysis project Ga0070729, IMG submission 66725) | Marine sediment microbial communities from the Atlantic coast under amendment with organic carbon and nitrate - tdDd47.2 | ecosystem: Environmental > Aquatic > Marine > Coastal > Sediment | place... | reverse complement strand
CGGGCCCTGGTCGCCATTCGCGACAACGACAACGCCGCCCGCGTCATGGGCGTCGACCTGCGCAGCTTCAAGCTCTACGCCTTCATGGCCAGCTCGTTCATCGTCGGTATTTCCGGCGCCCTGTACGGCATCTTTCTCAGCTTCGTCACCGTCGACGGTTTTCCCTTCCTGCTGGCGATCGAGGCCCTGGCGATTCTCATCGTCGGCGGCATCGGCAGCGTCGCGGGAACGATCCTGGGAACCGTCTTCCTGATCGGCTTGCCGGAAGTCACCTCTGCCGTCTTCTCCATGTTCGGCGGCGACGCCATCCGGGCACTCACGACCGGCGCCCACGAGGTCAAGGGCATCCTCTACGGGCTGGTCATCATCCTCTTCCTGAGGCTCCAGCCGCACGGGCTGATGGGCCTCTGGCAAGACGCCAGGCGCCTGTGGACGCTCTGGCCCCTTCGCTACTGAATCATCTCGATAAATTGGGAGGAATAGACCAATGCGAAAGACTGGCAGACTGTCCGCCGCCATTGCGGCCACGCTCCTGGCGATCCCGACGCCCGGCCATGCCGAACAGGGCATCAGCGCATCCGAGATCCTGCTGGGCGAGGTCGAACCGCTCACCGGTCCTCCGGGACTGCTCGGTATCGCCCACAATATCGGCGTTCGCCTCGCCATAGAGGAAGCCAATGCCAAAGGCGGCGTCGCCGGTCGCAAACTCAGGCTGATCGCCGAAGACGACGGATATGTCACCTCGCGCACGATCCAGTCCCTGCGCAAACTGATCAGCGTCGACAAGGTCTTCGCGATCACGGCAGTATCGGGTTCCGGACAGGCGGTCGCATCGCTGCCGATCCTCAAGCGCTCGGGCATCCCGACGATGATCCCGATCGGGCCGCTTCCGCCTCTCTACAATCCGCCCGTCAACAACGTTTTCGTCGTCGGCCAGTCCTATACCGAAGGCATGCGCCAGCTGGCACTCCATCTCGCCACGGCCAACCCGGGCGCCAAATGGGGCGTGATCACCCAAGACGATGACTACGGCAAATCGCTGCGCGAAGGCATCGCCCAGGCGCAAAGGGACGCCAAAATCAACATCGTCTACCGAACCAGATACGCCCGCGGTCAGAAAGACTTCTCCTCGGAAATGCTCAAGGTCAAGGATGCCGGCGTGGAGGTCTTGATCGCTGGCGGAATCATCTCCGAGAACATCGCCATGGTGAAGGAAGCGGAGAAGCTGGGCATCAAGCCGGTGATCGCCACCTTCTGGCCCGGGCGCGTAGCTCCGGTGCTCAAGGCGATCGGACCTGCCAGCGACGGGATCTACGCGGTCGACTATGTCGCGCCGCTCAAGTCGGATGCCGGCCGGAATTTCATCGAGCTTGCCAGAAAGTATCTCTCGGAGAAGGAAGTGGCGCGGATCAACCGATATACGCTGACCGGCTACGCCTCCACCCGGGCGCTGATCGGCGCGATGAAGGCTTGCGAGAGCGAGCTGACCTGGGCATGCACGATCAAGGCGCTGGAAAACAATCCGCCGGTGGAAACCGGCGTTCTCGCGCCGCTGGATTTCCCGGCGGGCAAGCGGTTCTCGAACCAGAAGGTCCGGATCATGCGCGCCGATTTCGGCACGCTGAGTTTCGAGCCGGTCGAATAATCCACTCGCTGGCGCCGGTTACATGCCGGCGCCAGCTTGTCTTGCCGAGAATTTCTCCTGGACCCACAAGCGCCTTCTTCGCGGATGGGCAACCGGAAACATGGGTAACAGAACAGCCCAGTGACATGGGTGACGGTTTTCCCCATTTGTTCATGGCTCCCGCGGAACCGTTCCCTTGGTGGACCCGAGCGGGCGCGCTGCGGCTGGATCCGTACAAGCGTGCCCCGCCGCTTGACGGTTCCGAGCACGATCGGGCCATTCTTGATAAGCTAGAGCGTTTTCAACCCTGCCCGATCTTCCCCGAGATCCGCCTCTTCAGCTTCGGGTCCGGCTGCCGATTGCGTAGATCGGATCGTCCGGGAAAGCCGAGCCGATGGGCAAGCGAGGTCCGAACCGATCGGATTCGGACATGTCGGGCGGGGTTTGCTCCTCGACCCAGTCATAGACCACCGTGCGATCGGCGACGCGCCATTCATGGCCGCGTTTCTCCATCCGGTCGCAGTAGCGGCCGGCGAGGAAATACTGCCTGACCACTCCCTCCTTGTCGGGGCCGCGCTGCAGCGCATTGAAGTAGCTTTCGACAATCGCGACGGTTGGAGAGTCGAACTCGATCAGGATGTTGGCGACCTGATGGATATTGCGCGGCTTCATCTTGAACACATCGAGGGCGTGATCGATGAAGCCCGACGCCGGTCCCGAATAGGCGCCATGGCTGTCATGCGCGTCCGGCCAATAAGCGCTGCGAAGCGCCGCTTCGTCGGCCCGGTCGATCCCGCGGCTGTAGCGATACATGCAATCGCGGATCGCTTCCCTGTCGAGGAGTTCGGTCAGTTTGCGGTCATCCATCGGCTGGGTCCTTTCGGTGTCAGGAGCGGAATGTTTGCCGGTTGGCCGAAAATCGACGAAACCCAATGACGCATCAGATTCGCGCTGCGGACGCGGCAAGATCGGTTTCGCCGAAACGGGTTTCGGGGAGGCCTGCGACTCCAAGCCCGTCGATCGCGAACAGGCATCCGCCTTCGGGGTGCTTCGAGATCGCCCGACCGGACCCGGAATCCCGGATCGAGGTGACGTAGAGGGTGGCAAGGTCCGCACCGCCGAATGCGAGGCTCGAGGGCAGATCGGTCGGCGCGTCGATCAGCCGGTCGAGTTCGCCGCCGGGCGTGAATCGGGCGATCTTGCCGGCCTGAACCAGGCAGACCCAGAGGCAGCCCTCGGCATCGACGGTGGCGCCGTCGGGCCCCGAATTCCATGGCGCGGTATCGACCAGGATCGCCGGGTCGCCGAGTTTACCCTCGCCAGGTCCGTAATCGTATTTCCGGATCGCCCGGTCGAGGCTGTCGGCGAAATACATCCGCGTCCCGTCCGGGCTGAAGCACAGGGCATTGGAGATGCGGATGCCTGTCGCCAGAACGCTTGCATCGCCATCCGGATCGAGACGCCAGAGCTCGCCCAGCGGGTCGGCATGGATCCCCATCGTCCCGCACAGGAAGCGGCCGAAGCGATCGGTCTTGCCATCATTGAACCGGATGCGCTCATTGGCCGGATGTGGCCTGAAGATCGGTGTAAAGCCGCCTGCTTTCAAATCGAGGAAATAAAGACCGTCGGCGAGACCGACAATCAGGCGGCCGCCGGTCGCCAGCGCCACGCATCCCACAATGGACGGCGCGTTCCACGCCGCAAAGGAGCCGCCAGCGGGGTCGTAGCAGCGGACAAGCCGCGAAACGCCATCGACCCAATAGAGCCGTTCGTGCCGCGGATCCCAGACCGGGCTTTCACCAAGCATGTCCGGCTTGTCAGACACCCTTCGAATGTTCGGCCTCATGTCTTCGACCCTCTTTGCGGACCCTACCGCCCCTGCTTCGCTCCCCGGTCGATGGAAAGCCCATCTCGACCCTGCGGTGAGAGCTTGTCACGGGTGGTCAGGAGCGGCTAGCTTCAATACATATTTGCGATGAGGTTTCACATCCGTGAAGACCTTTCGGACAGGGAAATACCGTCCATGCAAACCTCGCAGGTGAAATCCGCGACCCGCGCGATCGAAATTCTCGATTTCTTCAAAAGGGTGAAGCAGCCGCACGCGATGTCGGAAATCGCCAATGCGCTCGGCTATCCGCAGTCGAGCACCACCGTTCTTCTCAAGACCCTCGTGACGCTCGGCTACCTGAATTTCGACCGGGTGGACCGGCTCTATTTTCCGACTCCGAAGGTTACCTCGCTGGGCGACTGGATTCCGCGCGCGCTGTTCGGGCGAACCCGCATGCTGGAGGCCATGCAGGACGTTCATGCGGAGACCGGCGAAACCGTTGCGATCCAGACCCGCAACGACGTCTTCCTGCAATATATCCAGATCATCCAGTCGGTGCATCCGCTGCGATTCCATGTGGACGAAGGAACCCTGAGGCCTTTGACGCACTCGGTCGTCGGCTGGACGCTGATGTCTCCCCTGCCGGACGACAAGATCGACAACATCGTCCGGCGCGCCAACATTGCCAGCAAGAACGGGGAACGGGTCAAGATCGGCTTCGTCATGGACGAGATCGCGAAGATCCGGGACAAGGGTTACGGCTGGACCGAGAACCGTCCGTTTCAGGGCGGCGGGACGATCTGCCTCCTGTTGCCGGCCACAATCCGGAACCAGCCGGTGGCGCTCGGGCTCGGCGGCCTGGCAGAACGTATTCGCGACAATCACGACCGCTACCTCGCGGTTCTCAGACGCGCCGCCAAGTCGGTCCGGCCTCCGGCTCCCTTCGACCAGCCCATAGATTCCGGTAACTGACGGAGTTCCGTGACGACGCCCGGGTGCGGGTTCGATGCGAGCGGCCTCCCCGGCTATGCCTTAGGGCGTTTCCGCATCGGCAAAACGGATGACCCCGGGCAGAATCAGGACGGATCTTCATCAGGGCGGATCTTCCATGGCAGGCGGCACGCGACCGCCGATCGCTTCGGTGCACTCCCCGGCGACCTCGACGAGACGCTGCGATATCTCGGTTACGGAATCCAGCGAGACCTTCTCCTCCGGCCCCCAGAGCACGATCCCCAGGGCGACGTGGCCGGCCCTGTCGAATACCGGCACCGAAGCGAAGTGGAATTCGTGCCGCGTGTCGTCCGCCAGTTCGCCCGGATTGAACCCCTCGAGTTCCGCCGTCATGCGACGAAGCTCGTGGGCGCCGACATCCGATTTTCCGCTGGTTGAAAAATAGGCCTCGCGGGCCCAGCTCCTGCTGGCCTCGTGGCCCAGGCCCAACGCGTAGCCGCGACGTAGGATTCGGTCGATCGCATCTTCGTATTTCTTTCCTGCCTCAGGCTGTCCTTCAGCCGAATAGGCGACCCACTTCGCCCGCTCCACGGGCGTTCCCCAAGCCGCGAAGATGCCGCCCACCGGCGGCACGAAGGGCATACGAAGCCCGACGCGGGACGGGAATCCGACCGCCAGGGACTTGCCGTAGGACCCCAGCACGACCAGTTCGTCGTCGACCAACGCCACGACCGCGATCTCGGTGTCGAATTCGGCGGCAAGGCGGTCGAGCCGGTCGCGGATGCGGTCCAGGAGCTTGATCTTCTCGACGATGATCAGGTCACCGCTGACCAGGGTTTGCGAGGAAAAGGTTCCGTAACCTCCGCGATAGAAAAGCAGCGGCGTGCCAGGGTTGCCGACCGCCAGACTTCTGACCCGGCAGATCACGATCAGATGGTCCCCCGCCTCGTGAACCTGTTCCTTGACGCATTCGATATTGGCGATCGACCCGGCGATCAGCGGAGCGCCGTTTGCCGATTTCACCCAGGCGATATCGTCGAATTTGTCGGCCCGCTTCGACGCCAAGCTGCGGCAGACGTTCTCCTGTTCCGCGCCGAGGACGTTCACGCAATAGGTTTCGCAAGCCCCCAGTCTCGCCCAGGTGGCGGAATATTTTCCCGGCATGAAACTTACCAGCGGCGGATCCAGCGACACGGAACCGAAACTGCCGAAGACCATCCCGACCGGATCGCCGTCGCCATCGCATGCCGTCACCGCGACCACGCCCGTCGGATACTGGCCGAGCACCTCGCGGAAATAGTCTCCCGATAATGGTGGCGACGCGCTCCCCATCATGCCCTCCCTCAACGGCCGTTTCCGGAAACTTCCGCTCTCATCCGGCTCCTTCGGTGCGACGGCTGCAGGCCGTCGCGTCGACGAATTCGATATGCGCCCGAACTTCGCCGGCGGGGCCCAGCCATCCTCTGGAACCGGCGAAGGCCAGCATCTTGCGGAAATCGGTCTCCCAATCCGGCTTATCGGCCAGCGGAGACAGGATCCTGACCGCATCCGGACGAATCCAGACATGGTCGCCATCGGCCAGCTCGCCGATTCCGCCCAAGACGCTTTCGACCGAATCGCGGTGGATCGCATCGAGGGCAATCGAGAAACGGCCGAAGTCCTCCGCGGCGTCGAGCCAGGCCGGCCCGACGCCCGGGATGACGATGCGCATCGTTCAGGCCGATACGCTTTCGGCCGCGGCCGCGGCCGTGCCGGCGCCGAGGGCTTTCCGGATCGCCGGAATGACCTTGTCGCCCCACAGCTCGATCTGTTTCAGCATGGTCTTCTGGTCGAAATCGCCCAGCTGGGTCTGCAGCGCGATGTGACGCGGCTTGAGGATCTCGATCTCCTCGAGCATCTTGTCGATGACCCGGTTGATGCTGCCGACCGGCAGGTTTTCCCGCATCTCGTCCAGGCTCATTTCCTGCTGTAGCGGCACTTCGCGCATGAGATAGCCGTCGTCGGTCTCCTGACGTCGGTCGCGCAGGCTTTCCGACAGGCGGCGGGCGAAACGGGCGCAGTCGAGATAGGCGTCGATCTCGGCCTTGTCTTCGCTGACATAGCCGCAGCGCAGGAAACCGTATTTCGGCGCATCGACCTCGACGCCGGCCGCTTCCGCCGCCTCCGCCATCTTCGAACGCAGGACACGGATGGCATCGTTGCCGCCGAGCAGCGCGGTGATGAAGAGATTGTATCCCTCGCGCATGGCCCGGGCGCGAACCAGGGGATTTCCGGTCGTCACCCAAAGGGGCGGCATAGGATCCTGCACGCAGCGGACATTGAGCGAACTAGTCGGGATTTTCAGATACTGGCCATCGTATTCGAAGGTCTTTTGCGTCAACGCCATCGGAATGATGTCCATATACTCGGAGAACATCTTGCTCGACTCGGCGAGACTGGTGCCGAAACGCTCGAACTCGAACTGCTGGTAGCCCGATCCGATGCCGAGCTCGAGGCGCCCGTTCGACAGCGTGTCCACGAGGCCGACCTCGGCAAGAAAACGCGCCGCATGGTAAAGCGGCAACACGCAGACCGCCGGGCCAAGCCGGATGGTCGAGGTCTTGGCGGCGGAGTGGGCGCACATCATCAGGGGCGACGGCGACAGCGCATAATTGTTGAAATGGTGCTCGGCATACCAGGCCATGTCGAAGCCTGCCTGCTCGGCGGCGACGGTCTGCTCCACCGAGTTCTGGATCACGTCGTAGGACGATTGCTCATAGCTTCTCTGCTGAGCGAGCAGGAATACACCGAATTCCATTCTTATCCTCCCTGGTCACGGTGCCCGACAGGATAGGGATTTGCGTTTATCGTAACAATTGCTATTCTATCGACATCACCTTTTCATAAAACGCAAAGGTAATCCGTGGACAAGCTGAAGGCCATGACCCTTCTGGTCTCGACCGCCGAAACCCATGGTTTCTCCGAAACCGGCCGGCGATTCGGCATGTCCACCGCCAGCGTGTCCCGTCGGATATCCGAACTCGAGGAGCATCTGGGCGTGGTCCTGCTCCACCGTTCCACGCGCAATCTGGTTCTGACCGAGGCCGGGCAGGCCTATGTAAGGGAGGCCGAGGAGATCCTGGCCGCCGTCTCGCGGGCCGAGGCCGGTGTGATTGCGCTGCAGGACTCGCCCAACGGCCTGCTGCGCGTTCACTCGCGCACCATGTTCGGGCTTTCGCTTCTGGCGCCTCTGCAGGCAGAGTTCGCGGAAAAATACAGGGATCTGACCGTGGAACTCCACCTCTCGGAGCGGCCGGCGCGCCTGCGCGAGGACGGCTTCGACGTCGACTTCAGGATCGCGCCGCCTCAGGAAAGCGGGCTGATGCGCAAACGGATGTTCCAAAGCGAAAGAATTCTGGTGGCTTCGCCGGACTATCTCGACGAGGCGCCGCCGATCCGCCGGCCGCGGGATCTCGCCGAACATCGCTGCCTTGTCTACTGGCTCGGGGCCGATCCGCCCTATTGGCGCTTCCGAAAAAACCAGCGGGTCGAGGAATTGGGGATTCCGTCGAATTTCTTCTCCAACAACGGACAGGCACTGCTCGAAGCCGCCCGGGGCGGTCACGGATTGGCGCTGCTCGACGATTATACCGTCGCCGGAGACATTCGAAGCGGTCGCCTTCGGCGGGTGCTGAGCGATTATCAGGTGACCAACACGACGTTCGAGGGAGGCGTCTTCGCAACCTTCCTCGAGACGTCGCAGATGCCGGCCAAGTTGCGGGTGTATCTCGACTTCATTTCGGACTCCCTGCCCCGGCACATGGGGCGCGTTCCTTGACCAGACGGTCAGCAGGTCCTATTAGAGCATCGTCGAAACGAGATCCCCGGCGACAAATCCATGGATCAGATCGAAGACCATCCGACAATAATGACCGGTGACCAGGCCGAGCCCAGCGAACGGGTTCGCGAGATCCTCGAGACGGGCGCCCGGATCTTTGCCGAAAAGGGTTATGACGGCACTTCGATGCGGGACATTTCCAAAGCCTGCGGTATTTCGAAGGCGCTGCTCTATCACCACTTCGAGAGCAAGGATAATCTCTACGCACGGATCGCCTTCAATTCGAGCCAACACCTGAACAACTACATCGAAGACCGGATTCCGCAAACCGGAACCGCGGCCGAGAAGATCAAGGCGTTCGTCGTCGCCATGGCCTCTTTCTTCCAGGAGCACAGGTGGGCCTGGATGGCGGCCAGCGCCGCGTTCTGGAATGATCCCGACAGGCATCGTCTCGAATTGCAGATGCGGCGCCGCAAGCAGCTGGAAGGAAAGCTGCGGGCACTGATCCGGGAAGGGATCGACAATGGCGAATTCCACGAGTCCGACCCGGCGATGACAGGCAGGCTGATCCTTTCGGGCATCAACTGGATGCATCGCTGGTACGATCCGACCGGCGAGTTGACCCCGCCGGAGATCGCAGCGGTTTATTTCGACACCCTGTTCGAAGGCCTCAAGCGGCGCGACTGACCGGACGGCGGGATCGACGGAACGCGCTCGATTGTGCACGGGAAAACAGGCCCATTCCAATTTTTCCCGATGCGTTTTACGGTTCGTTGCTCGACAACGGATACGTGATCCCGGACATTCCGACGAGAGTTGTGTCTTCTGGCCGATTTACGATTCATTGCCGGAACTTCGGCTCCCGGTTTTCCGGAACATTCCCTTCGATCGGAGGCTTTCTCATGCCCGTGAGTAAAAATCGACGCAAAGGCCGACAAAAAGCCAAGACCAAGGCAAAGCCGAAAAACTCGATCGACGAGTTGTCGAAGACGATTTTCGACGCCGTGATGTTCGAGTTTCCGGATGCTTCCGAAGAAGATGAGGCGAACGGAGGAAGTGATGATCTTTCTCGCGCACAGGATCTTGTTTTCGATGCCTGGGAGGCCCCCACAAAGCGGGCCCGCGTCGCCATTGCGCGCAATGCCCTGGAACTGAGCGAGGACTGCGCCGACGCATGGACCTTGCTGGCGGAAGAAGGGGCCAAGGGCCTGGTCGACAGACTGCGGTACTATGAAAATGCCGTAGAAGCGGGCAAGCGAGCGATCGGCGAACGCGCTTTTGTCGAAGATGTCGGATATTTCTGGGGTTTGCTGGAAACGCGCCCGTACATGCGCGCCCGTGTCGGTCTGGCCGATAGCCTGTGGAACCTGGGCCAGCGGCAGGAAGCGGTCGAACATTTGAAGGACATGTTGCGGCTGAACCCCCATGACAATCAGGGAATTCGATCCATCCTTGCCGCCTACCTCCTTTTTCTGCACCGTCTGGACGAAGCGGAAGCCCTGCTGAAAGACTACGAGGACGAGGACTTCGCACAATGGTGCTTCGATCGGGCGCTGTTGCTCTATATGAAAAATGGGAAAAGCTCGAAGGAAGCGCTGTCCGCCTTGCACAAGGCGCTCACGGTCAATCCGTACGTGGCCGACTACCTGCTGGAAAACAGAAGAATTCCGAATGCCCAACCCGAAGGATACATGCTCGGAACCCGTGAAGAGGCCATCTTGTACACTGTGTATAGCAGTGCGGCGTGGAGGAACGCGGAGGGCTCCCTGATCTGGCTCAGCGAGAACCTCGACCCGAAGCTGGATTTGTAACGGCGGTCCGCCGCCGGACAGGCGCTTCCCGAGACCTCAGGAGCAGTCCCGGATCGGAACCGGAGCCACTTGCCAAGCGTCAGGCCAGGATCGCCCGCCCGGCGATCCCGCCCGCTTCCAGCATGTCCAGAACCGATTCCGCGTCATCCAAAGGGAAACCCGTACTGGGGATCGGACGGATCGCTCCGCTTTTCGCCGGTTTCATCAACTCGGCGAATTCGGTAATGCACTGGCGATGCATGATCTCGCGTCCTTCCCGGGTCAGGCATCCCGCCTGCGCCGGCGCATCTGCCGGACGATGTTCAACTGATGGATCTGGCTGGTGCCCTCGTAGAGGCGGAACAGCCGCACATCGCGGTAATAGCGTTCGATCGGCGAGTGGTCGGCGACATAGCCCGCTCCGCCGAAAACCTGTACGCAGCGATCGGCGATCCGGCCGCAGGCTTCCGAGGCAAAGTATTTGCAGATCGAGGCTTCCAGGGCCGTATCGACGCCATCGTCGCGCTTGCGCGCGGTTTCCAGGATCAGGGCGCGGGCGGCTTCGATCTCGGTGCGGCAATCGGCAAGGAGGCCGGCGACGAGCTGGAAATCGATGATCGCCTGCCCCGATTGCCGGCGCGTTTCCGCGTGCTCCATCGCGAGGTCCAGCATGCGGATCGCCGGACCGGTACACAGCGCCGCCAGGTGAATGCGCTGCTTGTTCAGCACCTTCATCGCGGTGCGGAATCCCTGCCCCTCGATCCCGCCGATCAGGTTGCGGGCGGGCACGCGAACATTTTCGAAATGCACTTCGCCCACGGGCGAGCCCGACTGGCCCATCATCCGGTAAGGGGCCGAGGTCGCGAGTCCGCCCATGCCGCGCTCGACAATGAAGGCCGAGACCCCCCGCGCCCCGGGCGTGTCGGGATCGGTCCGGGCCATGACGGTGAAACAGTCGGCGATCGGCGCGTTGGTGATGTAGCACTTCATGCCGTTCAGCAGGTAGTCGCCGCCGTCCCTGCGGGCCGTGGTCGTCAGTGCTGCGGCATCCGAGCCGGCCTCCGGCTCGGTCAGGGCGAAGCTGCCGGTCCATTCGCCGCTCGCCAGTCGGGGCAGATACTCGGCCTTCTGGTCCGGCGTTCCGTCGGCCACCAGCGCCTCGGAACCGATGCCGGTATTGGTGCCGACCCGCGCCCGGAAGGCGACCGCGCATTGCGACAGTTCCATCGCCGCCATCACAAGTTCCTCGGTCGTCAGACCGAGGCCGCCATAGTGTTCGGGGATCGACCAGCCGAAATAGCCGCGCTTCGCCATGCCCGCGACGATCTCGTCCGGGACTCGGTCCTCGGCGGCGACGCGGTCTTCGGCCGGATGGGCGACCGCGCGCACCCACTGGTGCACATCGGCCAGCAGAGCATCGAGTTTGTTCCTGTTCCGGATCATGGCGCCGTTCCCCCGGTTTCAGACGATGCCGGCGACGCGCAGCCGGGCGATGGCATCCTCGTCGAAGCCCAAGTCCTGCAGGATCGCGTCGGTGTCGGCGCCCAGGTCCCTGGCGGCCCAGCGGACCCGGCCCGGATTGTTGGTCAGGCGCGGGACGACGTTCTGCATCCGCACGGAACCGAAATCGTCATCGTCGACAGGCGTCACCATCTCGCGCGCCTGCATCTGGGGATCGGCGAAGATCTGCTCGACCGAATAGATCGGTCCGATCGCACCGTCCTCGCGGGCGAAGGCGGCAAGGATGTCGTCGAGCGCATGCGCCTCCATGTAGGCCCGGAAGGCCGCGTCGAGTTCGCTTCGGTGCGCCAGCCGCTGGGCGTTGGTGGCAAAGCGCGGATCGTCGATCAGGTCGGCCCGCCCGATGGCGCGCATGTTCGCCGCAAACATCGAGTTGGTCGAACCGGTGACGGTCACGTAGCGGCGGTCGGCGGTGCGGAACACGTTGGCCGGAGCGGTGTACTGGTTGTTGTTGCCGTCGCGTTCGCGCACCTGGCCGAGCTGGTCGTATTCGATGGCAATGTTGTCGAGGATGCGGAAGGTCGCCTCGGTCAGGGCGAGATCGATCTCCTCTCCCCGGCCGCGGTTTCTGTCGATGCCATGGAGCGCGGCGAGGATCGAGAACGCGCCGAACAGCGCGCCGATGCTGTCGCCGATCGGATAGCCCGGGTGGACGGGATCGCCGTCCTTCATGCCGGTGATATAGGTCAGGCCGCCCATCGCCTCGAAAATGCGGGCGAAGCCGCCCTGGCTCGATTTCGGTCCGGTCTGGCCAAAGGCCGAGACGCGCAGGATCACGAGCCTGGGATTGATCGCCCACAGCGTTTCGCGATCCAGCCCCCATTTCGCCAGCGTGCCGGGACGGAAATTCTCGATCAGAACGTCATGGCCCGCGACCATCTTCTTCAGGATCTCCGCGCCCTCGGGTTGGCGCAGGTCGAGAGTGCCGTATCGCTTGCCGCGATTGGTGACCTTCCACCAGAGCGACTTGCCATCGCGAAAAGGCGGGAAACCGCGCATGCCGTCGCCATGGCCCGGAATCTCGAACTTGGTCACCTCGGCGCCGAAATCGGCCAGCAGCGAGGCGGCGAAGGGGCCGGCGATGATGGTGGCGATATCGAGGACCTTCAGTCCGGCCAACGGGCCGAAGGGGACGTCGGTCTTGGTCATTCGGACCTCACGGGCGTGTCGGAAACGGGTGTTCGCAATTGCCGGTGGCCCCGATTCCACTGATCGCAGGAAGGTGGTGTCGGGCGACGGCGAACGCATAGCCCGACGCTGGCTTGTCAGGCATCCTGGGTCTCTCTGGCGCGGCGCCCCGCAAGTCCGGCCCAGGCGGCCCTGCCGACGGCCCAGGCCAGAATGGCGAAGACGATCACGATGATCGTTGTCGCGATCGGACGGTTAAAGAATGTCCCGAGATCTCCGCCGGACACGGCGAGCGTACGACGGAAGTAGATCTCGATCGTCGGACCCAGGACAAAGCCCAGCAAGAGCGGCGCCACCTCGAAATTCAGCGCCTTCATGCCCACGCCCAGGAAACCGAAGGCCAGCAGGACGTAGATGTCCCAAACCTGGTAGTGCACGCTGTAAATCCCGATACAGGTGAAGGCGACGATCACCGGGAAAAGAAGGTTGTAGGGAATTTTCAGCAATCGCACCCACATGCCGATCAACGGCAGGTTCAGGATCAGCAGCATGACGTTGCCGATAATGAAGCTGACGACAAGGCCCCAGAACAGGTCCGGCTTCGACTGGATCACGTCAGGTCCAGGCAGGATGCCGTGGATCATCATCACGCCCAGCATGATTGCCATCACCGGGTCACCGGGAATGCCGAGACTGAGGGTCGGAATAAAGGCCGACTGGACCGACGCGTTGTTCGCGGCTTCCGGTGCGGCAACACCCTCGATCGCGCCTTTGCCGAACTCCTCGGGGTGCTTGCTGACCCGTCGCTCGACCGCATAGGAGACAAACGTGGCAACCAGCCCGCCGGTGCCCGGAAGGGCCCCGAAGAACCCGCCGATCGCCGAGCCGCGCGCCATTGGCATGTAAGAACGGCGCCAGTCCTCGCGCGTCGGCGCCATGTCCTTCATGCGGATCTTGCCTTCCTGGACTTTCGGTAAATCCGGCCGGCCGGCGTTCGAGATGATTTCCGGCAAGCCGAACAGACCGATGGCCACGGCAACCAGCGGCAATCCGTCGTAGAAAACGGTCTGTCCGAAGGTGAACCGCGCAATCCCGCTGTTGAGATCGAGCCCGATCAAGCCGATGGCCAAGCCCAGTGAGACAGAGGCCAGAGAACGGATCGACCGCCCGGTTCCGATCACCGAAGCGGCAACCAGGCCCAGAGCCATCAGCGCCACATATTCCTGCGGCCCGAAATTCAGGGCGACCCGCGACAACGGCACCGAGAAGCCGGCCAGGAGGACGACACCGAAAGCCGTGCCGACAAAGGACGCTATCGCCTTCATGAACAGGGCCGGTCCGGCGCGGCCCTTCTGTGCCATCGGATAACCCTCGATCCCGGTCACGGCGCTGGTCGCGGTGCCGGGCAGATTCATGAGGATGGCCGCCGTGGAGCCGCCGAAATCGGCGCCGTAATAGATCCCGGCCAGCATGATGAGGCCGAAGGTCGGGTCGATGTGGAAGGTAATCGGCATGAGCATCGCCATCGTGGCCATGATGCCGATCCCCGGCAGCACGCCGACGACCGTGCCGAGAAACACGCCGAGGAAACAGTAAAAGAGGCCTTGCGCCGAGGCGGCGACGCTGAACCCCAGCGCAATATTGGAAAGCAGATCGCTCATGTCAGAATGCCTTGATCTGCAATCCGAGACCGACCCGGAATATCAGCGTCGCGATCACGGCCGTGCCGACGGCAAGGAGCGCGGCGTATAGAACGGGTGTCTTGCGGTTGCCCAGTGCCGACAGGAAGACGGCAAGGAAAACCGAGAGCAGCATCCCGAAGGCTTCGACCGTGAACGCGAAGGCGATGAAAGCCGCGGTGAGACACAGGATTCCGCGCATCTGGTTCTTGTCGACCGGTTGAGGAGCGGCGCTGGGCCGCGCCGTGACGACCATCACCAGCGCCAGGATCATCATGAAGGAGCCGATCATGACCGGGAAAAATCCCGGTCCCATGTCGTTCAGGCTGCCGGCACCGTAGCCGGATGCCTCGATAACGATGAAGCCCCCGATCGCAGCGGTGACGATCCCGGCAATAAAATCCTCAAGTCTTTCGATTGCGTATCGCATTGTTTCTCCCCTCCGGATCGTGTTCGTTTTGTTCAGTTGCCTCCCCGGCCGGGTGCCGGACCTGCCCGAAGTGACTGGCCGGTGATGTGAGCCGCCCCGGCTCCGATCAGGAACCGGCACAAGGGCCCAATTCCGTCAGTCACCGACCCGCGCCACTCGAGCGCGTTCACCCGCAGACCGGACGGCGCCCATTCCAGCGCGATCGTTTGCGCCATCATGCGGCCGGCGGCCACCGACGATGTCCCGCCAGGGCCAGCGCCTTCGCCGAAGACGAAGAGCAGTGCGAAATCGCGGCTGCGGTCGGCGTTCGCCGCACGAATGGCGGTTTCGCGGATATTCGCGAGTGTTGTGCCCGGATCGGTTTGCGTGGACAGGGCCTCGAAATCGACAAGCGCACGCAACGGGCCTGCCGTTTCGATCTCGGAACGGTCCGTCAGCGCCAGGATTCCGCCTGCACGGCCGGCAGGAAGAACCTCCGGCGCATGAAGCGCAGCGATGACCCCATCCGATACGGTCCCGGGCGCGGGCCCCGCGGCCTCGGGCGCCGGACCTGCCAAACCGCCGCCATCCACGAGCACGGTTTCGCCCGACAGGACACGCCCGTCCGGGCCGGCCGCGAAGGCGACGGCTGCGGCGATGTCCTCGGGAGTCGCCAGCCGGCCCATCGGAATCGCAGCCGCAACCTTGTCGAGATCGACCAGCCCTTCGGCGGCGAGCGAGGCGACCAGCGGCGTCAGCGTATAACCGGGCGCCACGGCGGAAACGGCGATGCCGCGCGACCTGTAGTCCGCGGCGAGCGCCTTTGTCAGCGCCACGATCCCCGCCTTGGTCGCGCTGTAGGGGCCGCGCAACGCCAGCGGACGCCAGGACGCGCCGGAGGCGAGGTTGACGATCCGGCTCCCGTCACGGAGCACCTTCGGCGCTTCCGCACAGATTGTCGCGACCGCCGTCAGGTTCAGCGCCACCAGACGGTCGAAGGCCGCCGCCGGCAATTCGATCAGCGGTTTTCCCGACGTATCGGTCATTCCGGCATTGTTGACTATCACATCCAGACCGCCCAGCGCTTGCGCCGCCCGACCCGGAAGGGCGGCGGCGACATCCCGATCGATGAGATCGGCCTGAAGTGCGACATGGCCGGGACCGAGCTCGTCGACACGGGACCGCGCGGCGGCACCGTCGATATCCGCCAGTGCGATCCGGGCGCCGTCCTCTGCGAGCGCCTGACAGATCGCCCAGCCGATCCCGCCCGCTCCACCGGTCACCAAAACCCGCTGTCCGTGTTCAGTCATTGTCCCGACGTTCATCAGGCGAGATGTCCCTATGTAATGGCAATCCCGATGCCACCATCGGCGGAAAGCACCTGGCCGGTGATGAAATCGCTCTCTGGCCCCAACAGGTAGCCGATGGCCCGCGCGATATCGTCGACGGTGCCGAGGCGTCCCAGGGGCGTGTCGGCGACGCGCTTGGCGTCGCGGGCCGCATCCCGGTGCTTCATCGTACCCTCGGTCGGTATCGCGGAAGGCGCGACGGCGTTCACGCGGATATTGCGCGGTCCAAGCTCGACCGCCGCGGCGCGGGTCATGCCCATGATGCCCGCCTTGATCCCCGAATAGACCAGCGAGCGCGGCGCCGACCGGAACCCGGCCGCCGAGGCGATGTTGACGATGGTCCCGCCGCGCGCCTCGTCCATCGCGGCGGCGCCGAACTTGATCCCCCAGACCACGCCGGAAAAGCCGACATTCAGCATCCGCTCCAGCGTCTCGGGCGCGATCTCGGGAATCGCCTGATACCGTACCCATGCAGCGTTGTTGACAAGTCCGTCCAGGTGCCCGGTGCGGTCGGCCACCGCGGCCACCGCCGCCTCGACCCCCTCGATGGTGGCGACGTTCCGCACCACCGGGAAGGCCTCGCCGCCGGCGGCGGCGATCTCGGACACCGTCTCCTCGGCGAACTCTTCCTTCAGATCGTTCACGCCGACGATCCAGCCACGCGACGCCATCAGCTTCGCGGTCGCCTTGCCGATACCGTGACCGGATCCGGTGATTAAAAGCGACTTCTTGTCAGAGGCCATCGGGAATTTCTCCATACCAGCCGTTGTCGGAAGTTGTCAGAACACGTTCGGCGAGGGAGTCGAGACCGTCCGCGGCGGCGCCATAGGCGGCTTGCGCCCGCATCTGCCGCAGATGACGGTGCAACGGCACTTCCCAGGTAAATCCCATGCCTCCGAAGACCTGGATCGCGCTCTCGGCCACGGCGGGCCCGGATTTCGCGGCTTCGAGCCACACCGCATCACGCGCCATCGCCGCTTCCGCGCCCGTGGTCGCCAAGGCCCGGACAAGGCCGTTCTTCATGGTTTCAACCGCCAGCGCGTCGCGCGACAGGCGGTGGCGCAAGACCTGGTTGGCGGAAAGCGGCTTGCCGAACTGCATTCGTTCCTGGGCGTAGTCCGCCGCGATCGACAGGCATTGCGCCGCGGAACCCTGGACATAGGCCGCCCTGAGAACGATGGCCTCTTGCTTGAGCTCCTGCACGGTCGCAGCGTCAACGACGATCCCGTCCGCCGGTCCGAACAGCCGGACCAGGGCATCGGGCGCGTCGACGTCGAAAGCTTCCACCGGTTCCGGTTTCACGGCATTGCCGACCGGGGCCAGAACCGCGCTTCCATCGGCCCTGAACAACAGGACAAGGTCCGCGTCCATGGCCATCGGCGCCGCGCCGACGACCCCATCCTCGGCCACGCCACGCCACGCGATCGTGGCGACGACCTCTCCAGACGCGATCCTGCCCGCTATTCCCGTATCGGCCGCGGCCAGCGCCTTCGACAGCAATATGGTCTCGATGATCGGATAGCCCAACAGCCCGGCGCCAGAGGCCCGACAGATCGGTACCGCGAACTCCAAGGGCAGATCCAGCCCGTTCACGCTTTCGGGCGCGGTGACGGCCAGGAGCCCGGCCTCGGCCAGAAGCGCAGTTCGTTCCGATACCGCATCGGTCGCGGCACAAGCCTCCATCACCGCCTTGGCGGTGTTTTCGAAATCCTGCGGATCCAGATCGTCTGCCATGGTTCAAGCCGCGTTTCTGAGATTGAGGATCCGCTTGGCGATGATATCGAGCTGGATTTCCGTCGTGCCGGCATAGATCGTCTCGGCCCGGCTCGAAAGGTAGATGTCCTCCATCCTCGCCTTCACGTCGCGCAGCGCCTGTCCGGCATCGGGCGGGAAGCGCGAAACGATCTCGAACGCAATCCGGGCGAACCGCTGATGCGCCTCGGACCAGAACAGCTTGGGAAAACTGCCGCGCGGCCCGATGGATTTTCCCGCCAGCATGTGATCGACCAGTGTCTCGACATGGCCTTTCAGCATCTCGACGGCGATCCGCGCCGCGGCCAGTTCGGCATCGTATTTCCGCAGGATCGCGAAAGCGCGCCGGTCGCTGCGGCAGGCCGCGACCAGGTGGTCGATCTCGCTCTGGAACCGCCAGGCCCGGTACATCCGGTTCGACGCCCGCTCGATCGACAGGACGCGGGTCGCGGTGTTCCAGCCCTCGTCCGGGGCGCCCAGCATGTCCTCTTCATCGACGATCACGTCGTCGAAGAACACCTCGCAGAACGACCGGTCGCCGTCGATCGACCGGATCTCGCGCACATCGATGCCGGGCGAGTCCATCCTGACCGCGAACAGGACCAGGCCCTTGTGACGATCTTCAGGCTTGCCGATCCGCGCCAGCAGCAGGCAGCGCTGCGACTTCGAAGCGCCACTGGTCCAGATTTTCTGGCCGTTTATCTTCCAGCCATCGGCGGTTCTTTCCGCCCGGGTCCTGAGACCGGCCAGGTCCGACCCGGCACCGGGCTCCGAGAAACCCTGACACCAGATGTCCTCCATCTTCAGGATCGCCGGCAGAAACCCGGATTTCTGCCGCTCGTCGCCAACGGCCATCACGATCGGTCCGACCAATTCCTTGCCGATGGAGTTGACGGCATTCGGAGCCGGGGCCAGGCCGATCTCGCGGTTCGCCTCCAGATGTTCGCGCAGGGTCAGGCCATGGCCGCCATATTCCTTCGGCCAGGTGATTCCCGCCAGCCCGCCGGCGTGCAGCGCCGCCTCGAAACGAATGCGTTCCCGCAATGTCGCGGGCGTATCGAAGGCGCGATCGGTGCGCAGGTTGTCCGTCAGGTTCTCCTGCAGCCAGCGCCGCGCATGGGCTGCGTAGGAGTCGCCCGGAGTTCGCGCGGCGTCCGGCCCGGTCGCTGTCAGAGTCATGCGGCTGTCTCCGAATTGGCTGCGGATTTGGGAATGATCAACGCATCGAGGGCGACGGCACCCTCGCCTCTTGCTCGGACCAGCAAGGGGTTGATGTCGATCTCGGCCACGTCGTCGGCATGACGGGCGGCAAAACGCGACAGAGCCGCGATAATGTCGGTCAGCGCATCGAGATCGGCCGGCACGCGGCCCCGCGCGCCGTCGAGCAACGGAAAGGCCTTCAGCTCGCGCAGCATCTCGCCGGCTTCCGCTTTGGTAACCGGTGCGAGGCGCAGCGCCGTATCCTTGAAAATCTCGGCGAAGACGCCGCCGAGGCCCACCATGATCGCCGGCCCGAACGAGGGGTCCGTGGTGGTTCCGAGGATCAGCTCCGTCCCGCCGGCTGTCATGGGCGAGATCAGCACGCCGTCGATCCGGGCGGTCGGCATATGGTCGGCGGCGGCATCCATGATCCGCCGGAACGCTGTGGCGCTCGCATCGGCGCCAGCGACGCCAAGTTCCACACCGCCCATGTCGCTTTTGTGCTGGATATCCGGCGACAGGATCTTCATCGCCACCGGCCCGCCGATTTTCGCCGTCGCCGCGGCCGCCTCCTCCTCGGTGACCGCAACGAGTTCCTCGACGAAGGGGATGCCCGCTGCTGCCAGAGCCCGCTTCGCCGTCGCCTCGTTCCGGCATGCGTCGGCGTCAAGCGGAGCCGGAGCGACCGTTTCGTACATCGGCGTCTCGTCGCGGACGGCCTCCAGCCGGGCCAGCGCCGCGATGCCGGACATTGCAGCATCGATCGTCGGGAAGCAGGCGACGCCGAGCCCGCGCAATGCGTTCACCGCTTCCCCGGGACCGGAAATGCAGGCGACAAGCGCCCTGTCCGGGTGACGCGCGGTTACGCTTGTGAAAGCCTGCAAGAAGACGTCGCGAAGACGCGGGATTTCCATTCCCAAAGCCAGCATGACACAGAGCGTCGTATTCGCGTCGTCCCCGACCACCGCTTCCAGCAGCGATTCCATAACTTGCGGGTTCGCTGACATCTGCGCCGTCGCGTCGACCGGATTGGCGGTCGCGGCCATCGGCAGGAACTCCCTGATCCGCGCCTGTGTCGCATCGGTCAGCGGGTTGACCGCAACCCCGTGGTCCGAGGCGGCATCCGCCATCATCACCCCGAATCCGCCAGACGCCGCGATCATCGCGGCAGAGGGCGATTTACCGATCCGGCGACCGTCCAGCGCCTCGATGGCGGCGCTGACCTGCACAAGCCCCTCCAGCGAACGGACCCTGATCGCGCCGTAACGGGCGAAGACCGCGTCATAGACCCGGTCGCTTCCGGCCAGACCGCCAGTGTGCGACAGGGCCGCCTTCCGACCGACATCCGACGTGCCGATCTTCAACACGACCACCGGCTTCTTCGCCGCCCGCGCGACTGCAAGCGCCCGCGTCAGCCGGCCCGCGTCGCGGCAGGTTTCCAGACAACAGAGGATGACCTTGGTGTCGCTGTCGCCGGCCAACCATTCGATGGCGTCGCCGGCTTGAATATCGGCCTCGTTCCCGGTGGCGATGAACCGGGCCACGCCGGCACCGGTATCGGACAGCATCCGGAGCGCGGCGCTGCCGATATTGCCGCTTTGCGATACGATCGAAACGCCGCCTTCCGCCGGCATAGCCTGCTCGAGCGCGATCGAGAACGTACCGATCGCACGTTCGCGCACACCGATCGAACCGAGGCAATTCGGCCCTACGATCCGCATACCTGTATTTTCGGCAAGCGCGGTCATCCGCTTCTGCAACTCGGCGCCCTCGGCCCCGGATTCGGCGAAGCCGGCACTCAGGACCACGGCCGCGCCGACGCCACGCCTTGCGGCGGCCTCGAGCGTTGCCAGCGCACCGGCACCCGGCACCGCAACGACAAGCAGATCGGGGATCTCGGGCAGATCATCGACCGATGGATAGGCAGGCAGCCCCTGAATCTCCCCTGCCTTCGGGTTGACCGGAAGGATCGTCCCCTCGAAGCCGTGCTTCAAAAGCATGTGGACCGGTCGCCCACCGGTCTTGGTCGGGTCCGACGAGGCCCCCGCCACGGCAATCGAGCGTGGCCGGAAGACCTTGCCGAGACCACCCTCGCGAGTGGTCGAAGAGGTCATGTCAGCGCCCCTTGAAAACGGGATCGCGCTTTTCGAGGAACGCCATGCGTGCCTCGCGGGCATCTTCTGTCTTCGACAGCGCCATCGTGAAGTTCTGTTCCATTCGATAGGCGTCGCGCTGCGGCATGTCCTCGACCATGTTGGAGGTCTGCTTGGCGTATTTCATCGCCAGGGGAGCCTTCCTGGCGATCTCCTGCGCGACGGCCATCGCCGTCGGAATCAGGTCCTCGGCCGAGGTCACCTCCTCGATAACGTTGCGCTCTTTCATTTCGGCCGCGGTCAGGCGAACCCCGGTGAAGAACATGCGCCGCGCGGTCGAGCGGCCGACCATCGCATGGACCATCGCCGCGCCGCCGGCAAGTCCGACATTGATTTCGGGCATGCCGAACTTCGCTTCCTCGGAGGCGTAATAGATATCGCAGGCGGACATCAGTCCCATTCCGGCGCCAAGCGCGACACCGTTTATCGCCGCAATGACAGGCTTGTCGCATTCCCGGATCGCATTGCCGGTCTCGCGGATGGCCCGGTTGTGGGCCAGAAAGTCGCCGGGATCGTCGGGATCCGGACGGTCCTTGAGATCGGCGCCCGCGCAGAATGTCTTGCCGGCTCCGGTCAGGACGGCGCAGCGTATGTCGTCGCGCTGTGAAATCTCGTCGAATATCTCGATCAGCTCGTAGCGGGTCGCACGGTCGAGTGCGTTGACGGGCGGCCGATCGAGCGTGACGAGCGCCACCATGCCATCCATTTCAACGCGAACATTTTTCTTGTTCATGATGTCAGCCTCCCAATTGAGCGCGGCCCGACCGGACGGTCAGTCATACATGGAAGTTAGCTGGGAGCCCTTCCCGAGGCAACAGGAATTTTGAAGAACAATCCTCTTGACTGACCGGCCGGTCACCTCTTACCGTAATGCAGGTTCCTGGGTAAATCGCCCGTTTCATTCTCAGGGAGGAGACAAGAAATGAACCTGTTCAATCGCAGAAATATCCTCGCCGCAGCGGGCCTTGCAGCCGCTGCAGCGCTTGCGCCCGCCGGCGCGTCTGCGGCCGGCGAGACGATCCGTCTTATCGTTCCCTATGGCGGCGGCGGCCTGGTCGATGGCCTCGTTCGCGAGATGGCGGACACCATGACCAAGGAGCTCGGCCAGCCGGTGGTGGTCGAAAACAAGCCGGGATCGAACGGCATTATCGGTGCGTCTTACGTCGCCGCGGCGAAGCCGGACGGCCTGACCTATCTTGTCGGCGCGACCGGCCCGTTGTCGCTGAATACGCTTCTTCGGAAAAACCTGCCTTTCAGCATGAAGTCGTTCGAGCCCGTCGGCACCATGTTCACCGGTCCGCTGACGATCACCGTTCCGTCGAAGATGGGCGTCAACAACCTGGACGAACTCAAGGCGTGGGCCAAAGCCGGCAAGCCGCTTCGCTACGCGATGCTCGGTCCCGGCAGCGTGACCCATCTGTTCGGCATGGTCCTGCAGGACGTTCTGGGGGCGCCGTTGACCAAAGTCGCCTACAAGAACAATCCCGAGATGATCGTCGACCAGATCGGCGGGCAGATCGAACTGAACTTCTCGACCCCGATCTCGCTGGTCAAGCATGTCAAAGCGGGTGACCTGAAAATCCTCGCTATATCCACGGACAAGCGCATGGGCCGTTTTCCGGATTTGCCGTCCGTGGTCGAACTGGGCCATCCCGAGCTGATCTCGTCGTTCTGGTTCGGCCTCGTCGCGCCGGCGGGAACCCCGCAGGCCGAAAAAGACCGGGTCAGCGCCGCCTTGCAGGTCGCGATGAGCTCGAAGTCGCTACAGGACAAGATGATCAAGGTCGGCATGACGCCGATCGTGGGCGGTGCCGATGCGATGCAGGCGCAACTGGACTGGGACCAGAAGTTCTGGGGCGGCGTCATCAAGGCGAACAATATCTCGCTCGACTGATCCCGCATCGCCGGAAAACGGAAAGCCCCGCGGCTTCGCGGGGCTTTTTTATTTGGCAGCGCAAGAACCTGACGGACCTCAGCGCCTGACCAGCCCGCCCATCAGGATATCGGCATATTGCCCGGCGATCTCCTCGGCCGACAGGCCCTTTTCCGGATCGAACCAGCGGTGCATCCAGTTGATGCCCGACAGAACCAGCCGCCCCGCGACAGCCGGGTCGATATCGCCGAATTCGACCCGGCTGTCGCGGGGCGGCTGGTTCTGTCGGGCATCAACTG
>Ga0070729_10002530_pt1 | contig 23378 bp, 22 predicted proteins | sample tdDd472_FD_66725 | JGI IMG/M metagenome (GOLD analysis project Ga0070729, IMG submission 66725) | Marine sediment microbial communities from the Atlantic coast under amendment with organic carbon and nitrate - tdDd47.2 | ecosystem: Environmental > Aquatic > Marine > Coastal > Sediment | place... | reverse complement strand
CAAAAAATGAGACCAACAACGCAGAGATGAGGAACTGTAGAGGTTGCCAAGATCAACAAGGAAGGAAGGAATAGCCATGTCTGAACTTAAGCAGAAACTATTTGAAAAAATCGAAGGATGGCGCCCCCGGACCACGCGTTTGCTGAAGGAACACGGGGACAAAGTAATCGGCGAAGTCACCATCGCGCAATGCATTGGTGGCATGCGCGGTGTCAAGAGTTTAACAACGGATATCTCCTATTTAGATCCCCAGGAGGGCATCCGTTTTCGAGGATACACAATTCCAGAAGCCTTGGCGGCACTGCCAAAGGTGCCAGGCAAGGAAATGCCATTCGTGGAGGGATTCTACTACCTCCTGCTGACCGGCGACATGCCCACGCAAGCACAGGCAGAAGCCGTAGCAGATGACTTCAAGGCCCGTCAGAATGTCCCCCAATATGTATTTGATATGCTCAATGCAATGCCTCGCGATTCGCACCCCATGGCCATGTTTTCTGCGGCCATTGTCGCGATGCAACGCGAATCAGTATTTGTAACCAAGTACAACGAAGGCATGGGTAAGATGGATTATTGGGATCCCATGTATGAAGATGCGCTGAACCTGGTGGCAAAGCTTCCTCAAATAGCCGCTTACATCTACCGCTTGAAATACAAAGATGGAAACATTATCCCATCGGATCCCAACCTTGACATGGGAGGGAACTTCGCCCGAATGATGGGCATTGATGACCCTTACGATGAAGTTGCTCGCCTTTACTTCATCCTCCATTCCGACCATGAGAGCGGCAATGTGAGTGCCCACACGGGCCACCTGGTAGCAAGTGCGCTTTCCGATGTGTATTACAGTATTTCAGCCATGATCAACGGCCTGGCCGGACCACTTCACGGCTTGGCGAACCAGGAAGTCCTTCGCTGGATTCAGAGCGTCATGAAGGTTATGGGTGGTACCTTACCGACCCACGATGAAATGAAAGAATTTGTGGAAAAGACGCTCAAGTCGGGTCAGGTCATTCCGGGCTTCGGTCATGCAGTATTACGCAAGACAGACCCGCGTTACACTGCCCAGCGTGATTTCTGCCTGAAGAACCTGCCCAATGATCCCATCTTTGAGTACGTAAAAGTACTTTACGATGTGGTACCTGACATTCTCCTTGCTCACGGCAAAGCCAAAAACCCTTGGCCCAATGTCGATGCTCAATCAGGAGTCATTCAATGGCACTACGGCCTCAGAGAGTACGACTTCTATACCGTTCTGTTTGGTATCGGACGCGCCCTTGGTGTCACAGCCAACCTGGTCTGGGATCGTGCGCTCGGTTACCCACTCGAGCGACCAAAGTCACTAACGACCGCGATGCTGGAAGAGATCGCCGGAATCTAATCCGTTTCACTCAACGAAAACGAAAACGCCGGGCAACCGGCGTTTTTTGTTTATAATGGTCTTTCTCAGGGCACAACTTCACGACAGGAGCCTCCAATGCACCTTTTTCTAGCATTTATCTTCTTGAGCACGCCAAGTTCCGCTGAAACATCCCCACTCTGGATCAGTATGGACCAAAGCGACTACGCAAGTTTGCAAAGCGTTCAAAAGTCGCATTTCCCTGAAGGACCGTACGGTGACACGGAGCAGCATGGCCAACGGATTCTCTTTGAGCTCGCCTGGGAGGACTTACCCGCCTTTTCTGCGGAAGTACGTCGAAGCCTGGGAAGACATGGTGGATTTGTGGCTCATCGCAGCAGACAGGAAGCATTGAAATCCCTGAAACAAATTGACATCAAAGCATTCAAGCAGCGCGATTACATCCTCGATCAAGGTGACTTAGTCCAGGCATTCCTTTCTGAGCTCGCCGAACCAACAATCCGAGCGACAATCGAATCGCTATCTGAGTTTGTGAACCGCTACTATATCCATCCGGGAGGGGTCGAATCCGCTGAATGGCTGTATGCCGAATGGGCGCAATTTGCGCTTCAAACCCAGGATGGGTATGTTAGCTATATCAACCACCAAGGCTTTGACCAGCCATCTGTGATGTTCACGTTACCCGGCGTAACAGACGACAACTCCAGCGTGATCCTCGGTGGCCACCTTGATTCCACGACTTCAGGCACCGTTCTGGCACACACACGTGCTCCGGGCGCTGACGATAACGCAAGTGGAATCGCATGCCTCACTGAATTAATTCGAACTATGGTTAAATTGAACTATCGTCCACAGACGACCGTTCACATCATTGCCTACGCCGCAGAGGAAGTAGGTCTGCTGGGCTCGGGTGATATCGCCTCCCATTTCGCGAATGAATCCCAAAACGTGCTTGGGGTACTTCAACTTGATATGACGAATTTTTGGGGATCTGCCGTGGATGTCACCTTCATTTCAGATTACACTGACGCCAACCAGAACGACTTTCTTATGGACCTGATCGATACGTATCTTGATCTGACGTACCAGAGCAGCCCATGTGGCTATGGCTGTTCCGATCATGCATCGTGGACCCAACATGGCTATCCCGCTTCCTTCCCATTTGAGGCGCCGATAGGCCAGCACAACCCTTATATTCACAGTGCCGATGATACACTTGAGAACTGTGGCGATCAAACCGAAAAGGCTCTGGACTTTACCCAGTTGGCAGCTGCCTTCCTAGTGGAATTGGCCAAAGGTCAATTGACGGCCCCCACATCACCGCCGGGAGTGGCCAAAAGATGGATTCCGCACGTCACACGATCAAATGGAGGCTTTGAAACACGGTTTATCGTTCAAAACCAAGGCCAAACTGCCACGATCGACCTATTCGGATACAACGAAGATGGAGACCTCATCCAAAGCCAAACCGTTCAGATCGATGAAATGAGCTATTCCGTGTTGACTCGCGAAGACTTATGGAATACGGAAGTGAGTCATTTTTCCATTTTCGGCCCAGAATCCGTTCGAATGATCGCGGCCATCGCACCGAGCCACGGACAGGGTGCGAGTGCCCATATCCCAGAGAGCGGACTTTATAGCAATAATGTCTCCTTCTTTATTGGAGAATGGGAAACCGTTTTCGATGGAATGGCTCTGATAAACACGGAGGATCATGAGCTCGATATTACAGTACGTCTGGACGCCCGGGCGGTGGACCAACCCACCCAAATCGAAACCTTCTCCTTGGAACCCAAAGCGAAACTGCTTCTCGATATCTCGAATCACTTTCTGGCCCAGGATGCGGACAGCCGGCTGACCATCGAAGCAAATGGTTCGTTTGCGATAACCGTATTACGCGGAACAGCTCCAAACCATGTACCGGGTTTTCTCTACCAGACCCTCCCCCTACCCTAAGTAGCCTTCAGAAAAGCAACTCATCCTGAAAAAAGAAAGATCTAGGAATTGCCACCACCAGGACTAAAACCTGATAAAATAACCTTTTGTTTTAACTCAAGGAGCGTATGCAATGTATCGAATCATTTCAATCTTCCTAATCGGCCTCACCTGTTCAGCTTGGGCACAGGACGAGGAATGGAAAATGCAAGTCAAGGAGGATCAATACATCCTGCCCTCTGGATATGCATTTCACATTTCCAATCCCTTAGGTCCGGTTCGAGTCCAGCCATCGAAAGACGAGAAATGTCATGTGACGGCCAGAATTACCTTTGTTGAATCATTTGAAGGAGTAGCTCAACTCGAACCCAAAATGGATGCAAACGGAATTCAGCTACACGTACGCTTCCTTAAGGAAGGGAAAGAGATGGAAGCCTTAACTCCGCTCACCGTCAAGGTAGACCTGATCCTTCAAATCCCAGAAAAGCATGACCTGCACGTGACAACGGACGCAGGTCCTATTGAAATCGATCGAGCGGGATCCGCCATTCATGCCAAATCCAAGACTGGAAATATCGTCATCAAGGCCAATGGCCCCGTTACCAGCTACAGCTCAACGGGAAAAACTAAGGTGTATTTCTACAACCGAGACAAGCTAGAAGGAAGTGATATTAAGAGTTACGCCGGTGCACTGGCCATTTACCTGCCCGAGGGCTGTGACGCTCTATTCACGGGGAAAACGCGAGGCAAAGTGGTCAGCGATTACCGCAGTGAAGTGGTCCCCGATAAGGACTCTAAATTCAATGCCATCACCATAAATCTCGGCAAAGCGACCCAAAAAATCAATGCACTTTCCGAGCAGGGCGGGCTCCAGATTTTCAGCTTCTTCCCTGGATAAGACCCACCTCTTGGCTCAATCAGTCGTGAAGTAATTTGCCACCTTCTGCCAAAACGCTCGCCCCGCCGGTCCGTGGGGCTTGTCCTTAAGTCGCGCCAGGTACATGTGAGCTGTTATTGGTTCTAGCTCCTCAAGCTGGGCAATGAGTTCCTGCTCCAACTCTTCCTGGACCGTATGAAGCGGCAGGCGCCCCCACCCTAAGCCTTTTTGGATGAATAGTTTCTTCGCACCTAGATCAGTCACGTACCATTTTAGTGTGTCGTTAAGGACGCCCACATGATCCTCAGAGGGAAGGGTACTTTTGAGGATCACCTGAGGAAAGCCGAGCAGGTGCGTAACGGTGACTTCCTTCTCCCTAGTGAGCGGATGATCGACCGCGACACATATTGGCATGGGGATCGTAACCAGATCCTGAATGACGAATCGACTGGGGTTGTGGAACGATTCTAAAATGGAAATATCGAGATCCTCCTGGTCCAGGAGGCGTTCTCCACTCAATACTTCAATGTTCAGGTGTAAACTCGTTTCTGGAAATTCCGCTCGAACTTCTCGCAAAATGGCCGCGATAGGCTCAAGAGGCATGAGAGCTGAAACGCCAATTTTAAGCTGAACTTCGTCGTTATCTACGAGTTCTCGCGCAAATCGATCGAATTCCCCAGCCTGGGCGAGCAGACGACTCGCTCTTTCAAAAAACAGCTTGCCTTTGGGTGTCAGCGTCGGCTTGTAACGATCCCGATGAAATAGCTCCACATCATAGTAGAGTTCCACTTGACGCACGGCATAACTCACGGCAGATTGGGCCTTGTTCAAGTGCTCGGAAGCAGCACGAAACCCGCCCTGTTCAAGGATGGCCTGAATCACTTTCAAATGTTCAATGGATATCACCGTAACTCCTAGACATCGAGGTGGGCTGTTTCAAGGGCTTGTTCAATCGTTTGGTCTAGATTAATGCATCAATCCAAGATTCGCAGCCGCGTTTGACAAGTTCAAACACGTTGCGAAAGCCTTGAGGTCCACCATAATAGGGATCAGGTACCTCGCCGACACGTTCCTGATCCTTGATGTGTTCAAGAAACATGCGCACCTTACTCGCATGCTTGTTACCTGCCATTGCTTTCATGTCCTGATAGTGGCCATAATCCATGGCAAGCAACAAATCGAATGTTTCAAAATCGGATTGATGTATTTGGCTGGATCGAATGGAGCTCAAGTCCACCCCGTGCCGTAGTGCTTCCTTGGAGGATCGAGAATCTGGGCGTTCACCTACATGATAGGCCGAAATACCCGCGGACTCGACCTCGAAACGATGGCCTAAGCCTCGTGCATCTACCAAGTGCCTGAAAATTCCCTCTGCACTGGGAGATCGACAGATATTGCCAGTGCAGACAAAAAGGATTCGAATGGTCTCAGAACTCATCAGGTCCCTCCACATGGACTTTTTTCATGAGGTAGGTGCCAAGATAGAAAAACGGAGTATCCACCAGGGCAACCAGGAGTTTAAAGCAATAGCTCGAAATTATGACATGAATGATGTCCTCGGTACTCCAAACTCCGGCGAACAGAACCGTAACCACTGCGATCGTATCGACAAGTTGGCTGACCATAGTCGAGCCGTTATTGCGCAACCACAGATGTTTGCCTTTGGTAAGACGTTTCCAAAAGTGAAATAATCGAATGTCAAGGAGTTGGGCTAATAGATAAGCAATCATGCTGGCGAAAACAGCGCGTGTCGTTTGACCGAAGACAGCAAGATAGTGCTCTTGAATGACCGGATCCTGAATTTCTGAAAGCGGAACAATTTTTCCCAACTGCAAAATTCCGAGCATGAAAAGACTCAGGAAAAAGCCTAAGTAGACGACTTTATTGGCCCGCTTACGGCCATAGCACTCACTGATTAAATCCGTTACTAGAAATGTGATGGGGTATGGAAGAATCCCCACAGAGAGTGTTACTTTGCCAACGACTGGAAGATGGAAATCAAAAAACTTGAAAACCAGCATGTTAGCTACAATCAGACACGTGATAAAAATTCCGGCGTAAACCAGAAACAGGGTTTCGTAGAGATTCATCCCTTTTGGTTCGCGATGGGTCATTCTTTGAATTCCTTGAAAAGAAAGCTAATGGTGTGTTTTAAAACATGACGGGGAACCATGCGTGATGCAAGCACATTGAGACGATTGTTCAGTCCTGTGACTACTGCCGCCTTCCGCTTGAACATGGCGTCCAGGCCTGCTTGGGCCACATCCTTCGCTGACATGACCCCCTGACGAAGGTAGGCATCGTGCCCCTCTTCGATCCCGGAGGATTTGAAAAAGCCCGTGGCCGTTTTTCCCGGCTGAAGACAGGTTACTGAGATATTGCTACCTTCCAATTCCCATGCGAGACCTTCCGAGAAGGTGTTCACAAAGGCCTTGGTTGCCGAATAATGTGCAAACTGCGGAACCCCCTGCCAGCCTGCAACACTCCCGACATTAAGAATATAGCAATCCTCCTTGCAGGCTCGCATAGCTGGAAGAAGCAGGTAGGTCAACTGGGCCATAGACACCATATTGACTTGGGCCATATCGGCATAAAATGTCCAGTCAGGTTTCTGAAAAGGGCCAAAGAAACCGAACCCTGCGCAGTTGACCAAAATCCGAATAGGTAGTTGGTTCACCCGATCTGCCAAATCCGCAGCGGAATCCTTTTCGGCCAGATCGATCGCCTCAATGCGACAATCCACCTTGTATTGTACCGCGAGTTCATCACCAAGAGCGGTAAGCGACTCCTGCCGACGAGCAGCCAGAACCAGGTTGATTCCCTTGGCCGCCAGACCACGAGCAAGATCGGTTCCGATTCCACTGGAAGCGCCCGTTACCAGGGCCCATTGAGCCAGGCTCATGGGCTCGCCTGCTCTTGTTTGGGATTACTAACAACCTCAACCAGACCAATCTGCTCTGGATCAATAGACTTCGAAATATGGAAGAAGCCATTGAGATGACCCTGTTTTCGGTCATTTTTTGTCATCTCAAACATTTCAAGGTCAACGAGGGCGGTGGCGACTCGACTGCCCTTCATGTTATAAAAATGAAACTCGAGCATTTGCATCGGATCACACATTTCAAGTTGAAACCGAAAATGGATCTCATCGTCCGCAGGTTCGAAGCCCAGACGGACCACCTTGTTGACCCGCAGCATGCCCTCGATGTTCTTGCCCTTATTGTTCACATGGAGCACCTTGAAAAAGGACTGCTCACCTCTTTGGTAAACGACCGAGGTCCCCCGAATTCGGCGCTGATGAATGTTCTTCATCTTCTGCTTCGGTTTTCGACCCAATTCCCGAAAAGAGAAATAATCGACCTTTTTAATCGTACTCTTTGAGATGGTGATATAAACGCCATCCTCATACCAGTAATAATTGTACAGGTCAGTTTTCACGTCGGAAAGTGTGAGGATGCGGGTCCCATCCGTGAGGATAAGTTCCGTGCCGTCGACGTAATACGCCTCTTGAAACATCAAACACCAAATTAGGAGAAGCATGCCAGCTCCGCGATCAAAATTTATGGGGTTTGAACCTCCACAAGTGAGAATTCAAACTCATCATCCTCATTCAAGGTGTACATCAACAGTCTACCGCGCGCATTGAGAAGACCGCCGCCTTCACCAAGCTCCGTCGTCAATTGACCGATGATTTTCCCTTCAAAATCGACGACTACGCCTTCGATCTTGTGAGTGTAAGGTGATTCATTAAAAACCAATAATCGGTTATTTTCAAGGGGGAATAACTTAGAGTAGAAGGGCATTTTCTCTGGAAACAAGAACTTGACAGGACGACCGCGCTGAAATTGTTCTCTGAAAAGATTGAATTCTTCCTTGTCCGCTTCCGTCACATCACGCTGGACGATTTTGGGAGAAATTGTTTTGATGGCTCCATCAGCGGATATCATCTCGACCTTTGGGTCAGACGAATCTCCAAGGAAAATACGTCCATCACCGGCGTGCACCCCAACAACCATGGCCGCGTTATAGGCGCGAACGGTGAAATTGGTGGGCCGGCCATCGCTGACCGAAAAGGAAACCGTATTGTCTTTGCCAGTTTTAAAAACCTTCTTGTCCTTACCCTGTGCGTCAATGGTCTTGACCGCATACATAAAATGGTCCTCGTTGAAGCGCCTGTAGGCCAAAAGAAACGTTTGCGGATCTATAACTGCAAACATTTGGGTTCTTGCCCTGGGAAGATTTAGGTTGAGTGACTCTTTAAATGTGCCCTGATTATCGAAAACCGATATCTTGCGTTGAATACCATCGAACACATAGACCGAATCGCCGACCACATAGATATAACCCATTGGACGGCCGCGTCCCGAAAATGAAAACTCACCTGGCCCTTGCCCTGGCTTGCCGATGGTTCTCAAAAATTTACCGGTCTTGTCCCAGACAAAAACGACCTGGGCTTCCCCATCAACAAGATAGACTCGGCCGTCCGAATCGATATCAAAGCTGAGCGGATTTTGAATAAAATGATCGACCGTATCCGATAATTGGAACGTCGTGGTCGGTTCAAGTGTTATTGGATGAGCGAGGTAGAATAAACAAACGAGTAGAGACATAGCACACTCCCAAGCAAATTTGATGGGGCTATTCTAATATCAAGCTAACCTTAACACCACTGTTCTCGACTGAAATCCGTTGTTTTTACATGCTTTACAACGTTCACTTAACTTTTGACACCCATTCGTTTGAAAGAAACAGCGTCCAAGCCTTCCTGGCGTGTCAAATTGCTTTCAGCAGGTCAATGGGCTGGATGTTCCAGGCCAAGACTGATCGTACAGGAAGAGATATTCCTGCGAGAAAAGCGATTGTCTCAGGGTGCACGTTATTCACTGTTTTACGAGGCAAAACCATCAGGGGTTCGGATATCCGGACAAACCATAGTTGTTGAGCCATTGGAGAATCCCAGAAAAGGGGGGACAACCCCTCTTCCGGGCATACGCTACTCAATCGCCATAAATTGCATGATATCGATAATCGTATACGGTTGACCCCAGCCTTCAAGATAGTCTTCGAGAGTCAAGTTCTGCATGCAGGCATCACCTGCGGCACGAACTTGGATGTGATCGACATACCATCCGTCCCTGGTCTGTGAGCTATCGGTTTCTAATCGAAATCGGATTTTGATGGATGCTTCATCACTCCACTCTGGTATAACTGCAGAGTACTGAGTCCATGATCCGGCCCCAAAGCCATCTGAATCTCCTGTGAAACTGGCGAGGTTTATCCAGGGACCATCGCCAAGTTGATATTCAACTCGCCCATAGTCGTAGTTCGATTCAAGATTGTGACGATGCCAAAAGCTGAGCTCTGGCTGTTGCATACCGGTAAGGTCGAATTCAGGGGAAACGATCGAAATATCAATATCGTTCTCATAATTCCCTCCAGGGCTATCTGAAAACGCGTATTGACCGTCAAAGGCCCACTCATCCGTAACGGCCCAAACCCCTTCAAACACCCAATCAAGGGCACCTGCCTCGGCATCCTCGAAAAAGACATCGCAATAGGGTATCAGATCAAAATCTTCGAGTAGGTGCTGATCTTGTGCAATGGTGAAAGCGCGTTCCTGGACGAGATGATCGTCAGATTGCACGCGAATCGTTCCGCTACCAGCAACCAGCATCAAGCGATAGAACCCCGTGACAGGATCGGATTGGGCAGTAAAACCGTTGGCTGAAATCTGCGCCTCAAGCCCCTGATGCGTGTCAGCGTCTTTAACATATCCTTCGATGTATGTGTTGGGATGAGGCAGAAAAAAGTCCATGGCACTGACCACACCCCAAAAACCATCGGTATCTTGGGCGTGGGCATAGATCGTGTGCTTACCAGGACCAAGGGCATTTAGATCAATTGTTACTTCAGCTTGTTCAGTCGTCGTATCGAACGTGCCATCCGTTGCAGTGAAAACCAGAGGACTTGCGCTGTTCTGGGGCAGTTCATTAATTCCTGCTTCGACCGCTTGAATGGGTTGAGTCGGCTCTGCTCCGTTAGAATGATTGTAACGCGTATCGTTGGCGTTAAGCATTACCTTGCCCGAGCCACCTCCAAGTTGTATAAACTCGAAATCGGTTACATCGGGACCACGGCCCAGCATATAGGGCGCTTCACAGGCTTTTGCTGCGTAGATCAGCATTTCGAGGTTTTCGGGGAATATAGTCGATTCAAAAGAGGCGCAATCCTGGAAAAAAGAGGTGCCCAATTCAACCGTGTAGGACGCGACGCCGAACTCGCCGTACCCGTAATCCTTTGTGGTTCCATCGGTGAAGTAAAGACCGGTAGAAGACTGAGAAGGTTCGTAATCACCGAAGAACCCTAACTTTCTGCCAAAAGCTTGAAGGTCATCCCCATTTGGGGGCGCGTTGCCCGTAAAGCCCCATGACCAGAGTACAAGATCACCATAGGAGTGGATGTCCAGAAAGACTCCGTGGGCGTCCAGGGGGGCGGGGTCGTCTATATTTGGCCCACGCTGGTCCTCAAGAACGGATGAAGTATAGGCTATAATCCCCTGGGTTTCTGGCTCGGATATGGCCGCTGTTCCCCGGTAGGTTGTATCGCATGGATCGCCACTTGACCCACCGCAACAGCCCCATTCATAAGGAAAGTTGCGATTCAAATCAATCCCATAGCTGGATCCACTGCCACAGAAATCATCATTCGTGTTTTTTCGCCAACTCGCACCCGCCTCGGCGCGCTTGCGTCCATCTGGGTTGGCGTGCAGGAGAAGGTGGAGTTCCCGGTTGTCCACAATCCATGTCGCATCGGGATCCGTTCCATAATTATTGAGCAAATACTCTGCAAAGCGCGTGTTCACCTCAGCCGTGCTGTACTCACGCGCATGGATGGCGCTCATCGCCCACAGGTCCGGCTTATCACCAGGAATAGTCTGGTTGCTGATCTTTAAAACGAAAAGATCGTAACCATTTCCAGGATCCTGTACTTTTTCCCAACTGTCTCCAATATCGATCCATTGGGCGAGGTCGGGATAGTTAGCCACCAGGTCTTGGGCCGATGCATAGGTCTCCTCCACTGTCCGGTAACATGGATAGGATGGAATACCCTCAGTCTGCCCTTCAAGGTACTCCGAAACGCGGTGATAGAAGGCCGTCTGCTTCTCATCGAGCTCAAGGGCAAAGCCTTGATCACCAAGTGTTTCGATGATGCGATCATCCGCTTCGACCACGAAATACCCTTTGTCGCGATCCACTTCCCATGCGCCGTATCGGGCGGCAATCGGCATCGCGAAATCCCAATCAGAGTAGTAAACCCGAATCACCCACGGCCCTTCACCCTGCCAAACCGGGGCCTGTTGAGCCAGGGCCATCAATGTGAGACAACAAAGTAATGCAATACGTTTCATAGTTTTTCTCCTCATGCTCAGAGGCATTCTAGCATTAATCACAGTTTAGGCATCAGGATTTCCATACCTTTTCGAAGTGCATCAAAAAAAGATTTTATCGTAGACAGATCTAAGTATCAGAAGTCCCCTAATCGATCACAATCCTTGATGACTCCATGATCGCTTGTTTCAAAATGACGAATATCTTTTTCGTGCTCACGAAGTAAAGCGCCAGCCCCCATATCTCCTCTCAATCCTTTCAATTTCATGAACCAAGACTCAGGGAAACATACAGGATGCCCAGGTACACCCTGGAAAAAAGGTTGCAATGGCGACCTTGGTTGTTCCAGAAATCCATGAAACAGCTTATTGAGCGTGGAAACACGGACCTCAGGTTTATCGGCGAGGAAAATGGCCGCACCTCGAACCGATGCCTCTACCAATCCTTGCACACCCAACTTCAACGAACCGCTCAGTCCACCTTCTTGCCATTCGGGATTCTGGACAAATCGCCAACAGGATTGGACTTCAGATTGCACGAGTTCTTGTATGGCTTTTCCCTGACAACCGAGAACCAGGATTCTTTCTCCAACGGCCATTCGATCCAGTTTATGAACGAGGTGTAAAATAAGAGGTTTGCCTTGGAATGGGGCTAATAGTTTATGACCCTTTTCGAATCGCTTCGAACCACCTGCGGCCAGGACAACGCAGGCGATCGGCACGACTTCGTTAATTAATACCTTCTGTCCAGGTTCAAAGCAAGCCACGCGCTTTCATGAGCTCCAAGGTCAATTTCGCAGCATGATTCGCATGCACTTTTTCATTATTGAAAACCATATCATAGTGTTCAAAACTGCAGATATCCTGACCGAGATACGTTTTAATAAAACTATCACGATCCCGGCTCTGGTCCTGGACTAACTTGTAGGGATCCTCGGTGTGCTCCTGCCAGCGTTTTGAGTGGTTATCGACTCGCCAATCGAGCGACGCATTCAATCGAACGTGAATGCCATGCTGAAGCTTCCGCGTAAGAAGGGCCGCGCCAGCACCGAGGAAAATGACCTTACCGGCCTTGGCCAGCAAAAATACGATTTTCACCAGCTGCTCCACCGTTTCCCTTTGATTTGGCATCCCCAGCGCTTCACGGATGTAGCCCTGCATCTCTGAATGCCCAAACGAATCAAGTTGTTTGAGGCGTTCTTCCGAGAGCTGAACCCCTTCCTCGCTGAACAACATGCGCCGCCGAAAGAGGTACCACCCTTGGTCCCGCTCATTCAAGCGGTCTAAAAGGTTTTGGGCCAGATCCATCCCGTCGCAACCAAAGGCCCTGGAAATAGTGATGAAGGGAGCCACTTTGGCAGCGGGTTTTGATTCGTGGCTTTTAAGTTGAGCAGCAATTTTGAGGTCGATGTGGCTGGGAATCCAAACACGGGTCATACGGCGCTCCTTTCCAATTTCAAAAATTTGATCGGCCTCATGTAGGGCCACTTTTCGCATCTACCATTAAGTATATTATCGGCCAACTAATCCGAATACTTCACGAAAAAAACGAAAAAAGCCCGCCTAATGCGAGCTTTTCACGTGATAGCAAAGAGGTGGTTGTTTTTAAAAAGGTGCAACCACCAGATAAATGGATTCAACCGGTTGAAAATCTAATTTTGCGGCCATGGTCGTCTTTCCGGAATAGGAACTGAAAACACCTGATCCGCCGAACGGCGATGACTCTTCCAGAACACTAATGGTGCCATTGGCATCAACCTTTAGCGCGGCGGAGCCTTTCAAGTAACCTTCAACGCCTTTTCCCTGCATGGGTCGAGAAAACAGGGCTCCAATGGGATACTGTTCCTTTTTGGCATGCTTGAATGTTTTTGGCTTATATTTGGCAACCAGAGCTGCTGCGGGGATGGCCGCCTGAACTTTGTCCTTGATTTTCTTGGCTCGTTTGTGATCTGCCATCATTTTCAGGAGGTCAACAGATCCTACTTTAATAGCCTGATTGACCATCATGGGGAAATAATCTTTCTCTCGAGCTTCGAGCAGCATTTCATAAAACTCTGTAGAGTTGGGGTTCACCGTCTGTAACATCACAATTTTTACACCATGCGTGGAAGTGGATCGTTCTTCAAGCTTGGGCTTGAGATAGTAGAACAGACCAGGGCTGACGAAGGTGAAATCGCAGTAGACAAAATCGTTGCGACCCGTTTCATAGTCCACCACTGCCTCTTCAGCAATTTGGGCGTAGAGTTCAAAATAACGGGGATTCTGAACGGCGCAAAGACATGTAGCAGCCGCTAACCGAACGCGAATATCCTCGGTAGGATTCTCAGCAAATTTCATAAAGGTATTGGCATCAATCTGCCGTCCAAGCGAGCTGAGCAACATAAGCGCGACACCGCGATGTTCAGGAGATTTTGCTTCGAGTAAATTGGCATTCATGTCATTACGAAATCGGAACAGGTCCAGATTCCGAAATGCGAAAGCATATTGCAGTGCAAGATCGGCCGGCATGTTATTGAATTGCTTAATAATGGTTCGTACCCCGCCGAGCTGATAGCTGTCATAGAGCCCCTGGGCTCCTTCAAGAGTGGTTTCGGGTTTGATCAGCTTTCCGACAAAGACATCTCGCTCGTCCTGGGCTATCGAGAATAAAGAAAAGAGAATGAGTGATAAAAGCATGCCATTTTGTTTCATTGCCAATTTTCTCCAATTTAGAAAATTTAGTAAAACTTTTGCCGTCCCCTAACGTATAGACGCAGTTCTATCATGCCGAAATGTACTTTCATTTGCAAGGAGAAATCCCGCTTCTGGTCCGGTATTCAATTGACAAATCTTAACAGATTCTGGGCAGGATTTCGCCCATAGGAATGTCGATAACCCGTTCCGTTCCAAGAATTGTGCGAGACGTGACTAAGCCGCTTCTATCGCCGCGAACTCGGCCGATTATTGCAGAATCTTTACCTTTTGGATGGCGTCGCATGGCCTCCAGAACGCGGTCTGCAACAGCTTCAGGCACGGCAGCAATGAGTTTTCCTTCATTGGCGACGAATAAAGGGTCGACTCCCAGGATCTCGCAACAGGCTTTAACATCGGGGCGCATGGGAATCGCATCGTCGTCGAGTTGGATATGCACGCCCGAGGCGGTGGCAAATTCATTTAGCGTGGTTGCCACACCACCACGAGTTGGATCACGCATCGCGTGAATCTCCCTGGTGACGTCGAGCATTGACTCGACCAGGCCATTTAGTGCTGCTGAGTCACTCAAGATTTCGTTTTGAAATTGAAGGTTCTCACGCTGAGTCATTATGGCCATACCATGATCGGCCACCGTTCCAGAAAGAATGATCACGTCACCGGGTTGAACATTGGAAACACTGAGTTTCAAATCAGGCTCCAGCCGCCCAATTCCCGACGTATTGATGAAGACCTTGTCGCAAGTTCCCTTGTTAACCACTTTTGTGTCACCGGTAACGATACGAACACCGGCGCTTTCGGCGGCGAGCTTCATCGCTTGGACAACACGCATCAGATCATGAATCGGAAATCCTTCCTCCAAAATAAATGCCGCACTCAAAAAGAGTGGTTTGGCTCCGCTCATGCACACATCATTCACGGTGCCGTGAACGGCGAGATCGCCAATATTCCCACCTGGAAAGAAGATCGGATCTACCACAAAGGAATCGGTCGTATAAACCAGATCAGCCCCTGGCTCAAAACTTAATCGGGCCTGGTCCTCCATGCGGTCCAGTACCTCATTCTTGAAGTTGGACACAAAGACCTGTTCGATCAGCTCGCCCATCAGCCTACCACCCGAACCATGTGCCATTTGAATGGTGTCATGATCCAACTTTGGCATGGGGCATTGCAAACCCTTTGAAAAGTCGAAATCTTTTTTGTGTTCCTGGGTCACAGCTCTCACCTCTCACAGCCGAAAAATTGAGTTAGACGCGCCGATTCTTATAATAGGCCGAACACGCACCCTCGGCCGAAACCATAAGGGCTCCGAGCGGACTCATCGGGGTACATTCCTTGCCAAATGCAGCACATTGTGGTGGTTTCATTCGTCCCTGTAAAATAGCTCCGCTCATGCAAATATCGGGTTCATCGGGCCGTATGTCCGCGACATCAAAACGATGAATCGCATCAAATTCACGGAACTCTTTTTTCAAAGCCAACCCACTACCGGGAATGCTACCAAGTCCTCGCCATTTCTGATCGCTGGGCTCGAAGACTTTTAGAATGGTCTCCTGAGCTTTTCGGTTCCCTTCTTCTTTAACTGCACGTCGGTATTGGTTCTCCACCTTGGCTTCACCTCGTTCAAGAAGATCAACCATAATTGCGATGCCTTCGAGGAGATCCAAAGGTTCAAACCCCGTAGGAACGATCGGGCACTTGTATGTCTCTGCAATTGGCAGGTATTCCCAGTACCCCATGACCGCACAAACATGACCCGCAGCGAGAAAGCCATCAACCTGACAGGCCGGATCCGAGAGCAGCGCTTCCATGGTAGGCGGCACCCGAACCTGGCTGACAATCATGCTGAAGTTGGTTAACTGTTCATGCCGTGCCTGAAGGATCGCCATCGCGTTCCCTGGCACCGTTGTTTCAAATCCAATCCCAAGAAAAACGACCTCTTTGTCGGGATTCTCACGGGCTATGCGCAAGCTTTCCAGGGCCGAATAAACCATTTCTACTTGGCCACCCTCTGAACGGACTGTTAGAAGGTCTTTTTGAGAACCGGGTACACGCAGCATATCGCCAAAAGAGGCCAGAATCACATTCGGTTTCTGCGCAATCGCGATCGCCCTGTCAATGGTTTCCAAGGGGGTCACACAAACAGGGCAGCCAGGACCATGCACGAGATTCACGAGATCTGGGAGGGCCTGGTCGATGCCATGCCGAATGATGGAATGGGTCTGTCCACCACAGACTTCCATAATGTTCCACGGCTTTGTCACCGTGGCGTGGATCTTCTTTAATAGGTATTGTGCAACTTCGGGATTGCGAAATTCCTCAATATACTTCATGTGCTATTCCTTGGAAGCCGGCGATTCTTGTTGCCGGCCCGCCCGGGAATCGATCCGAGTCCAGCACATCAACAATTACGGAATCTTGTGAAAGGACCCACTCACCCACACCCACTTCAGGGGAAAAACTTAAATCCACGATACTGGGTGAAGCGCCCGTATCCAACATGCCAAAGAGCGTTCCATCCTGCTCCCAACAATCTACGATAAGCCCTGACTTCAACAAGTGCACACCTCCCACTTGGTCCTCATTTTAGTAGCAGAGCGCCGGAATTCATACTCTAATTTTTCGCTCTTATTTACTGTGATTAATGTTGGCACGGTGCAGATTGGTCCGTATCCGCATGTGGGAAGCACAGGCAGTTGGTGATGTGTTAAACTGTCAGTCATTGGGCGGGAGAGAACGAGGTAGTTCTATGGGTCCAGGTGCAGGTCCTCATCCGCAGAGAAAAATCATTCACATAGACATGGACGCATTCTATGCTTCGGTTGAGCAACGCGACAACCCTCACTTGCGCGGAAAACCCGTACTTGTTGGCGGCCAACCAGGAAAACGTGGCGTCGTCGCGGCTGCGAGCTATGAAGCGCGGGCCTTTGGTGTCCGATCCGCCATGCCCACAATTAGAGCCCAACAACTCTGCCCCACCGCCATCTTTGTTCGTCCCAATTTTGAACGCTATAAGCAGGTATCAGCCCAAATCCAGGCAATCTTCAAGGACTACACACCTCTTGTGGAGCCGCTGTCACTTGACGAGGCCTTTCTCGATGTCACCGGTCGCGCACGCTCTGCAACCTGGATCGCTAACGAAATCAGGGCTCGCATTCAAAATGAAACCAGGCTCACGGCTTCAGCAGGAGTGGCACCCGGAAAATTTTTGGCAAAAGTTGCCTCAGACATCCACAAGCCCAATGGCATTTTCGTCATAACGCCTGACGAAGTCCACGATTTCTTGGCCCAACTTCCTATTCGGAAATTTTTTGGGGTTGGGAAAGCTACCGAAGAAAAGATGAAACAGCTTGGCATCTCCAATGGCTCGGATCTCCAAGCCCTTTCGCTTGATTTCCTGGTTCGTCACTTTGGAAAAACTGGCCATTTTTACTATCAAATCTCAAGAGGTATTGATAACAGAGAGGTTAAACCCAGCAGGGAACGAAAGTCAATCAGCGTAGAGCGCACCTTCCCGGAAGACATTTATGAAGTGACTCATCTCGATCAGATGTTGCAAAACGTTTGTGAAGAACTCTCAATGCGCATGGAGAAAAAAGACCTGCTGGGTCGAACCCTGCACCTGAAAGTAAGATTGGAGAACTTCGAGACCCTTTCCCGTAGCTTCAGCCGGAGTGTTCCAACGCGCCAAATGACCGACCTTTATGAGACCGCATCCACCTTATTGTCCCATATCGAATTGAAAAACCGGGGTGTGCGCCTGATCGGAGTGGGTTGTTCTCATCTCCAGGATCCGGATGATCCCGAACAGCTCCTACTTCCTCTTGGTCCGTACGAATGAAGCAAACCGCCACATAAAACTGTCTTTTTCTTGGTTCCCAATGCAGAATCGATGATAGAGTTCGGGACCCCGCGATTTCCAAGGAGGATCCATGTGGTTACAATCTGAAAAACCCCTCCTGTTATTGGCACCAATGGATGGTTACACAGATGGGCCATTTCGCTGCCTGATCAAGAAGATAGCACCCGAATGCCTTGTGTTTACAGAATTTCTAAGTGCTCGAGAGATGGCTCAAGGCAGTAAGAATCTTCTAGACAAATTAAGATTCAAAGCGATAGAGCACCCGGTAATCGTGCAACTCTACGGCAAAGACCCGGAAGATTTTGTCACGAGTTCCAAAATCGCCCAGGATCACGGTGCGGCAGGAATCGATATTAATATGGGTTGCCCAAGCAAAAAAGTAGTAGCTCATAGCCATGGATCCGCCTTGATGAAGGACATCGATCTTTCCTCGCGCATCATCGAAAAGGTCCGTCAGAATATCTCCGTTCCGATTACCGTTAAAACACGATTGGGCTGGGAAAACCACGATCAGCTCATTCCCTTCATTCAAAAGCTCGAATCAGCGGGATTACAGGGCATCACCATTCATGGTCGCACCTACCGGCAGAAATTCAGCGGTTCCGCCAATTGGGACCCAATTTACAGTCTCAAGCGTGAAGTGGCCATTCCGGTTTTTGGAAATGGTGACATCGTCGACGGATGGACGGCCAAACAACGGCTCAAAAACCTGGATGGGGTCATGGTAGGTCGAGCCATTCTCACCAATCCCTGGGTGGTTGCTGAAGTCCGCAATCACCTTTTCTTTGAAGAAAAGGATTTTCCCTCGCCTCCACCTTTCCATCAGGTTGCCGCCTTGTGGATGGAGTTTGTTGAAGATGGCGCCGCTATCATGGGCGAACGCCGAGCGTGTTTACGTTTTCGCAAATTCATGATTCAAATTGTTCAAGCCCGACGTCCAGATTCAGGGCTCAGGCGGGAGGCGACACAAATTGAATCCATTCAATCGATCCAAACCCTTATGAACAAACTTCTTTAGAGCAGACTATTTGTCCGTAAAATATACTTGGACCATCGCTAAACCCTTGCGAGTTGACTCATTGCCATGTACATTTTTACCAAGGCTGCCCATAATGGGCACCTTAAGCTGTACATCGCTTTCGGAGTTGATCAAATAGATCGATAATCGATTCAGAAGGCATCAAGGTCCTACATTGAGGAAACACTTAAAAGGAGCTCCCCATGGCCAAACACAGAACTCGACGTGTTCACTCGCTCAAGGAAAGCACAAAAGTATCAACCAAGAACCGCGCCAAAAAAGTACAAGCAAAGATGAATGTCGGTATTCTGATGCGAAAGTACAAGGGAGTGGATGACCTGCTCTATTCCAAAACCTCCAACCTGGATGTCGTCTTTGATGACATGGACTTCAGCATCGAAGAGTTCTCTGACATCACCGGCTGCGATCTGGAGGAATTGTTGCAAGAATTGGAAGAACTTGTCACGGGGGTCTAATGGGCTTCCTAGCATTCGATCGAATCCAGTTTTCTGAAATAAATCAGAGCCCTTCAACCAACGATAACGCCTTTGAGGCCATTGAACAGAATCGTGTTCCGTTGATTTGGACGCTCAACCAAACCAAAGGTCGCGGAAGCCGTGGCCGCTCCTGGATCTCACCCGCGTGGGCGAGCCTTGCTATGTCGCTTGGGCTTGCAGGTCACCCTACCAACCTTGCCGGCTACCCACCTCCCCCAACGCATTTCCCCTACCCAATATTTGCGGGACTGGCCGTTCACGATGCGCTTGTCACCCTATTCCCCAACTTGGGGTCGAAGCTGCGTTTGAAATGGCCGAATGATTTAGTTCTTGGAGACAAAAAGCTGTGCGGAATTCTATGTGAATCGCGTTGGCAAGGATCATCTAAAGTACTTATTGTTATAGGGGTTGGAATCAACCTGAAGCAGCACCCAGAAATGGTTTCCATCCCGAAACCGTGGACTTCTCTTGAGCAAGAGGGTATCCAGGTGGATCCGGCAATTCTCGTCCATCAAATAGCTCACTCATTCACCGAACTGTCTGCAGCGACAGCCAACCAAATCTGTGCATCGTGGGAGGCACTTTCGCTTTGGCCCAAGGGATTGGATTTGGAAGTGACCAACTCCGGTGTTTCCTTGAGAGGAAGGTTCATGGGGCTGGATGAAAGTGGCGGCCTCGAACTTCAATTGGAAAACGGCCAAATCCACACCTTTGTCCACGCAGATCCCGATTTTTCAGTCAGGACTCTGTCTTGAAGATCACGCCAGAGCAATTTGCGATCATGCAGGAACAGGCCAAACACCTCGGTTTCCCCGAAATGAAGGCTGCGCCAGCCGGGCCCGTGGCCAACAGAAAAACGTTCGAAGATTGGGTTGACCACGGATTCCACGCCGAAATGGGCTGGTTCTCGAATAACCTCGAACGTCGCATGAACCCGAAACTCGTTTTCGAAAAAGCAAAGTCCGTTCTCATGCTCCTTGCACCACATTACAGACAAGAAGTGCGCCTGGCAGGGCGTAACCTGGCACGCTATGCAGCCGGTGATGATTACCACGATGTTCTAAAAAAACGATTGAAATCACTGTGTCGTCTTTGGCAGGAGAACTTTTCCGGCTCGGATTATCGGGTCTATGTCGACTCAGGCCCCATTGCAGAACGTTACTGGGCCGAAAAAAGTGGCCTTGGGTGGATCGGAAAAAACGGGAACCTGATTCATAAGCGTGAAGGCAGCTACCTGTTTCTGGCGTGTATCCTGACGGATCTTGAACTGCCATCGGGATCACCTCATCCCAACCACTGTGGCTCCTGTACCGCCTGTCTAGAGGCATGCCCAACCCAGGCATTTGTGGGGCCAGGAGTCGTTAATTCAAACAAGTGCATCAGTTACTTGACCATTGAGCATCGCGGTGAATTCAAAGCCACGACTACCTTTAAAGATTGGATTTTTGGCTGCGATATCTGTCAGGAGGTCTGCCCTTGGAACCGAAAATCGTCCAACTGGTCTGTTCTCGACGCCTTTCAGCCCCGCCCTCATTACATAAAACTCAACAATACGGACTTGAAGGAAATGTCGGATGAAACATTCAGGGAAACGTTCCGAAAATCGCCCATCAAACGCACTAAACTCGAGGGTCTTAAACGCAACCTCGTCATGATCGAACACCCCTTGGGTCCCGCCGCCCCCTAGCGGATCAAACATATTATTTTAAAAAATTTAGAAAAGAAGGCTGGGACTGGTGTCACCTTAGGGATTCCAATTCAACAATGGGCAGAGGCCTAGTCCTTCTTGGCGCAGGAGGCCATTTCGCTGCCAGGGACGCGGTTGGGAGATTCTATGATGTCGGCCAGAGGCCGACGCTTTATCGCACTTCATGGCTTTGCACGGCTCACCAAAAAAACAAGGGCTGCAAGCTAAATCACTGAGGTCTCACTTGGAAGATGCCGGAGTTCTGTTAGAGTATAGGTTGGCCTCTGACGAAGGCCAGAGAATTGGCATGATTCGGTGAAACACATCTGGAGGAGCCGTGACTCAAACAAAGAACCTATCTTATCTGTTCATGGCCTTTTTCCTCATCCTCTTGGCCAAAACCCACCTGCTCGGTGCATTTATCATTATCCTCTTTTCTTATCTGGCTTTGACTTATCTCCAGTTCAAGGGTCGAAAATGGGTTGGGGTCGCCCTCTTCTTTATTTTGGTCACCCTCATTTTTTACAGCTTCGGGTTTGTAATCAATAAAGCGATTGTGGTTATTCCAAGTGTCGCTTCCGAAGCCATTCCTAAGATAGTCGAGTATGCAAACCAGCAAGACATTGACCTTCCCTTCAGCGATGTTGAAAGCCTGAAAACCATCATAGTTGATGGAATAACCAACCAATTGGCAGCACTTGCCAACCTGGCAAAAGTAGCAACCAAACAGTTCGTATTCATTGTTATCGCATTGGTTATGGTTGTGAACTTGTACATCCGCAATAGCTTCCGACGTCAATCCGAAACCCAGGTTCAAAACACATTGCTTGACGAGTTCAAAATTCGTTTTTCCAACCGGTTCTCAACGTTGTATGAAAGTTTTCGAGTCGTTATGGGAGCCCAGGTGCTCATATCCGCAATTAATACCTTTTTGACAGGTATCTATATATTCGTCGCCGGGATCGATTACCCTTTTATTATCATCTTTTTTACGTTTCTATGCGGGCTTCTTCCCGTGATTGGGAATGTCATTAGCAACACTCTGATCGTCGGCATCTCACTGACCATTTCAATAAAAATCACCGTCATTTCCCTTGTCTATTTGGTGCTCATCCATAAACTGGAGTACTTCCTGAATTCAAAAATCATTGGGGAGCGCATAAAAACCCCAATGTGGCTCACCCTACTGGGGCTTGCCCTTGGTGAGAAGCTAATGGGTCTTCCAGGCATGGTCATCGCCCCGGTTCTCCTGAATTACATCAAAATGGAGCTAGCAGCGCTTCCACCCGATTATTTGGCTAATTTAAAATGGTCCTTACTACCTAAAAAGGGAGGTGCTTCTTGCAGATCGGATTTAAATGAGACATCTGCCGACGCTGAAGCCCCTTAAACAAGGTCATCCTCAAGATACGCAAACCTTTGGTAATATTCCTGAACCAAGAGTCATTTGTTGCTGCAAAACGCCACAAACGGGTTATCAAAACCCTGCTTTTTGGCTACAATACCGCAAAAGGTTTCCAGGAGGAAAAACATGAGCTTTATTGAAGATATACACGCAAGACAAATCTTAGATTCGAGGGGAAATCCCACTATTGAAGTTGAAGTACAACTGGTTTCTGGCTTTTCTGGACGTGCTGCCGTTCCATCAGGCGCATCCACAGGTGAGCGCGAAGCGGTTGAGCTCCGCGATGGCGACAAATTGATGTACCTCGGGAAGTCGGTTTTTCAGGCAGTCGAAAATGTCAACCAGGTTATCGCAGACGAACTCCTGGGATACGATATTCGCGATCAGCGCGAAATCGACCAACTCTTAATCGAACTCGACGGAACCGATAATAAGGGCAAACTCGGCGCGAATGCCATTTTAGGTGTCTCTCTGGCCTGCGCAAAAGCGGCCGCCAACTATTACGACCTGCCGCTCTATCGCTATATTGGTGGCAGTGGGTCCTGCCGACTTCCCGTTCCCATGATGAACATCCTTAACGGTGGCGAGCACGCCGACAATAATGTCGATATCCAGGAATTCATGGTCATGCCTTACGGTGCAGAATCCTTTTCCGAAGGCCT
>Ga0070729_10002526_pt1 | contig 23387 bp, 20 predicted proteins | sample tdDd472_FD_66725 | JGI IMG/M metagenome (GOLD analysis project Ga0070729, IMG submission 66725) | Marine sediment microbial communities from the Atlantic coast under amendment with organic carbon and nitrate - tdDd47.2 | ecosystem: Environmental > Aquatic > Marine > Coastal > Sediment | place... | reverse complement strand
GATCTCTACCGCCCGCGCAGACGCGTGGAATCCCCGGCGCTGCAACCGCGCGATCTCTCGAACCGCCAGGTTGGTATCCGGGAACGAGTAGACCCAGATTGCCCAGCCCTCGGTGCCCACGTCCTGCAGATAGGGCGCCATATCGAAATCGGCCGCCGATCGCGAATCGGTTTCGGTAGTCTCCGTGCCGGCATCCGGTTGCACTGCATCAGACGCGGGTCCGGGGATCAGTTCCGTCGGTGGCGACTCTTGCTCATTCTCGATCCGTACGAGGGTACCTACCGTTTCCGGTGCGTCGTTCTCGATCTCCCTCTCCACACGGGCCAGCTCGTCTTCAGAACCGGCAGGGTCCGAGCTAGCCGGCAGAGAGGATTCCCGCCCGTCGGTGGATTCGTCCTCGCCGGACGCCGGTTCCAGCGTCGTCAACTCGGAGTTCATTCCCCCACCCGTCCCCACGTCGGCCTGGGCCGTGGTCGGCACATCACCGAACTGTCCACCGGACGGGACCCGCACGTTGCGCAGGTAATAGACCGCGGCGATGACGATCAAGACCACGGAGATCACGGCCGTGCCCCAGAATACTCCGGAATTTCCCGTACGCCCGGCATAACCGGGATCCTGTTCTTCGGCTGCAGCCGGAGTCACAGGGATGGGATCCTGCCAGTCCTCGGCCCCGACCGCCGGTTCGGGCGTCTCTGCCCCTGCTGCAGCAGCGTTTCCTGAACTTGGGGATCCTGTGGACTCGGGCGCCGCGCTGATGGCGGCGGGCTCGGCAGGCACTTCTTCGGCGTCAGCGGACGGAGCCGCGGCGGCGACCTCTGCATCGGTGGGCAAACCGTAACCGATCAATCCGGTAACGGGATACCCGTTGCCCGCCAGAAAACCAGCGGTTTCGGCAATCTCATCCCCGCTGCGGGCAGCACGATCCCAGCAAAGCAGCCGGATATCCGCCACACGGGTCCACTGGCGGCCCAGATCGTTGGCCGGAGCAACGAGCAGCAAATCATCGGCCTGACGGCGCAGGCGGCTGACGAGCTGGTCCATTTCTCGCACCGTGACGTCCGTCGGCGTGAACGACCCGACACCCAACAAGTATCCCCTGCGCCCTTCGAAGGGTAACGGCTGGCCACACGTCAGCACTGAAGTACCGTAACGAATCAGATCGATCCAGCCTTCCTCCTCCCCGCGACCGGCCCAGCGCGTGAGCGACGATGACTCGTCGTCGCAATCCAGCACCAGGGCCGCCTGGTCCCGGGCGGCCAATTCGCGAGCGAAGGCCAGGGCCGTGGCGGCACTCAATGCGCTCTGGCCCGGCTCGTGCAGGAACAACCAGACCCGGGGCGACGACTCGCCGGCCATGGCGTCGTCCAATCCGTCGGCCAGCACGCTGTCCTCCGCGAAGCGCTTGACAACGCCCCAGAAATCCCGGGCGCCATCGAGGTCCAGACTACCGGCGCCCCAACCCGCGAGGATCAGCGGAAGATCGCCAGAATAATCCTGATTTCCATTCATCGACTATCGCTCCCAATTCACTGGGTTCCCGGCTAATTCGCCAATAGTGCCCACGCCTGTTGAAACGCGGCGCAGACCAAGGGCATTTCTTCGTCTGTGATGGTACGGACATCCACCGCAAGACCCTCCTGATTCATGCGACCGACCAGAGCCGGATTGCCGGCACGCAAATGCTGGTGGCAAGCCTCCAATTCGGCCCGGGGACCGGTCCAGAGCAGCAATCGCGACTCCACACTGGCAGTGGCGTAGGTTCCGCCACCAACGCTAGAGTGACCGGGCACAACCTCGGCCTGCCAGGCCTCCGGCGCCAGAGGGTTCAATTCATCTTGCAGCCGGGTGGCCCGCTGCTCCAGTTCAACGGGCGTCAGGGCCAGTTGATCCAGAGTCGGAATGGCAGGCCGATCTTCCGCCGCCAGATACAGTGTCAACACGGCATCCAGCGCTGCCAGAGTGGTCTTGTCAACCCGGAATGCGCGTCGCATCGGGTGTCGCCGCAGTCCGGCAACATGCTGCCGGCTACCGAGAATGACGCCCGCCTGACAGCCTCCGAGAAGCTTGTCGCCACTGCAGGTCACCAGATCCGCACCGGTGGCTACATCCTCGGCCAACATCCTCTCGCCGGCCGGCAATCCCAGGTCCTCGAAAGGATACAGGGCACCGCTGCCGGCATCGTAGACCAGTGTGGACTCGGCGTCCCGGCAGAGCTGCGCGAGTTCTGGCAGCTCCACATCCTCGGTGAAGCCCTTGACGACAAAATTGCTGCGATGCACCTTCAGCACCGTGGTCCCCGGCTCCAGAGCCCGTCGATAATCCTCTAGGCTGGTCCGGTTTGTCGTGCCGATCTCCACCAGGGTACATCCGGTCTCGGCCAGGATCTCGTGCATGCGGAACGAGCCGCCGATGGCCACCACCTCACCCCGGGACAGCACGACTCTCCCACCACGACTCAGATAGCGTACCGCCAGCCACACCGCTGCCGCGTTGTTGTTGACGATCAGGGCGTCCTCGGCCCCTGTCAGCAGCGCCGCCTTTTCTTCCACGGACCGCCCCCGGTGTCCCCGGGTGCCGGCGGCCAGATCGTACTCCAGATCCGAGTTGAACTGGGCGCTTATCTGAGCCGCCTGTACCGCCTCGGGCGGAAAATTGGACCGACCCAGGTTTGTGTGGACCACCACTCCTGTGCCGTTGAGAACTCGTCTCGATGCCGGCCGAAGCAGCGCATCCTTTTGTTCGACAATGGATTCCACCGCAATATTCAGCAATTGCTCGCGCCCCAGAATGGGACCGCTGCCCTGCTTCAGGGATTCTCGCAGGCGAGCCACTTCTTCTTGTACCAGACGCGTGACCCACCCACGCCGTCGGCCTGCGAGCAGGGGGGCAATCCGGGAATCCTCCAGGATGGCGCTCACCTGCGGGATCTCGCGTAATCGAGCCTGCGTCTGGGACATCTGGAAACCATTCCCGCATGCAGAGGTGCGAACAAGAAAGGCCGCTGTTCGCGGCCCGGAAAACCGACCGGAGCAGCAGCTTTCCACGTGGCTGAGAAAGTATCAGAACTCGGGCCAGATGTCCAGATTCCAAGTCGGATACAACAGGGGTTTGCAGCGCCTCACCGGTACAGTAGGATGCTTCCGGTCCCAAACGACAATAGTCCTCGAAACCGGATGTATGGCCATGAACCCACCCTCTGTCCGACTCTTGCCAACGGTCGGCCGTTTCCTGTCACCGGCGGCTTTCTTCATGATGGCGGTCCTGGCGAGCCTGCTGACCGGATGCAGCAGCACCTCCCCGGAACCGGCCATCGAGCCCACTCCGGGTTATCTGAAACTGGACCAGGCCGTCGGGCACCGGGACTTCAGTCCTTTGCGGGGGCGACGTATCGTGCTGGATCCGGGTCACGGCGGTTATTTCCGTGGCGCCCGTGGGCAAGACGGCCTGTCCGAAGCGGAGGTCAATCTGGGCGTGGCCCTCTATCTGCGCGGCTTGCTGGAATGGGCCGACGCCGAAGTCGCTCTGACCCGAACTGCAGACCACGACTTCCTGGCCGGAACGGACTCGAGCCTGGTCGCCGACCTCAGCTTCAGGGTTTCGATTACAGATTCGCTGCAACCCGATGTTTTTGTGTCAATTCACCACAACAGCAACGCTTCACTGGACCGCACACTCAATGAAACGCAAACCTACTATCCCCTGGGTTCCGAGGACGCCTCGCTGGATCTGGCCCGGGCTGTACATCGCCACTTCGTGCGCATGCTGGAAATCGAGCCGGCCCGCATCCTGCCGGGAAACTTCCACGTTCTGCGCAACGCCACGGTACCGGCCATCCTGGGCGAACCATCGATGATCTCGAATCCCGTGATCGAGGGGCGGCTGAGCCTGGCAGCCAGCCACGAGTTGGAAGCCAAGGCTTATTTTCTCGGATTGCTCGACTACTTTGCCGACGGCACGCCCCGGTGGTCCGGCGCCCCCCTCGACACGGTTCAGGTACCCGACCCAGAGCATCCCCCTGTGCTGACCTGGACCTTTCTGGTCGATCCGCGAGTGGAAGCGGGTGCCGATCCGGCCGCCGGCGACGGCGTGGGGCCGGAACCGGATCCGGCCACCTTCGAACTGCTGCGCGACGGACGACCTGCGCCCCTGCAGATCTCCGCCGACGGACGTCAGGTGGCCTGGCTGCCCGGTGCACCGTTACCGCACCACCCGGTGGTGCTGGAGCTTGTGGGCAGGAACCTGCGAGGCAAGGCCACTCCGGCGCGGCGTACGCTGTTGCTTCCGGCGGCCAGCAGTAGTCTCACGCTGGAAATGACGGCCGAATCACCCGACAGTAGTGCAGGCACGTTTGCCCAGACTCTGATGCACTGGCGTACGCCGAACGGCGCTCCCGCTCGGCCGGGACGACTCGTCTGGGGCTCCGACGGACAGCTGGGCGTCGGGGGCGCTAGTGCCGGCTGGTTGTTGATGCCGTCGGGCTCAGCACCGAGTGCAGGGGAGCGCATCGGATTCGTCGCCGACGGCGACACCATCGACCAGCCAGCCACCAGCATCACTCGGGATCTCCCCCCGGGCTGGAGCTGGCGTCTGTTGCAGCCTGAGCCGCCCGGTCAGGGAAGTTCCTCAATGGGACTCGAATCGGCCTCGGCAATGGGTCCCTGGCGATCCCGACTCCCGATCCTGAGCGACAATACCATCGGTCGCTTCCTGAGACCTGAGCAGCCCGTTATTCCGGTCCGGGATGATCAGCCCGTCTGGCTGGAGACCGCCGGAGTCCTGCCGGTGGTCATTGATCCCACCAGTCCCGACGCTGCGGCGACGGTATCACCCCTGGCGCGAGTCTGGGCCCAACCGCTCCTGATACCTGCTCTCTGGAACAAGACCGTTGTTCTGGATCCCGCTGGAGGAGGTACCGACGACGACGGCACCGGCCCCCTGGGCACCCGAGGTGCCGACCTGAATCTACGCACGGCCACGGCAGCAGCCCATCTACTGCGTGGTGCCGGCACCCGGGTCGTCTTGACCCGCACGGGCGAGAATCCGTTGCCACCGGACCAGAAGGTCCGCCTGGCCAATCAATGGCAGGCCGATCTGTTTCTCACTGTCGGACGATCCGGCGCCGGTGGCGGTATTACCGTCGGACACCACCCCGGCAGCCGGGTCGGTCTGAACTGGGCCGGGTTCTTTCTCGATGCGTGCGCGACCCTGGCCGACACCTCGACAGCCTTTGTCGCGGCGCCATCCTACGCTTACCTGTTGCGACACACGGCCTGTCCGGCCCTGGAAGTCTTCCTACCCGGTCCGACGGACCTGGACGCCGAAGATCGCCTGAACCAGGTGGCCTGGCCCCAGGCCGAGGCTCGGAGCATCTTGCTTTCCATCGCTGCGGCGCTCGGCGAATCCGAGATTCTGGAGCAGACCCTGGATCCGGCCCTGCTGATACCCTCGCTACGGGGGGCCCTGCCCCTGGCACGGGTGGATCGGGTGGTGCTGGACGGCAATTTCCCTTGGCTCCCCTTGGGAAACGTGGCTCCCAACCCTACCGGCGAGATCTCCGCAGCCGTATCTTCAACAGGGGCGCCGGGGCTCCCCGCTATCGGCGCCAGACACACTTTAGAGATCCACGCGGGGCCCATGTGGCAACTCTGGATTCTGGAAAAGGACGAGCAGGGATATCGTGGGAGCCTGGTCAGAACAAGACGGTGAGGCGCCGGGACTTCGCCGCTCGGAACCAGCGGCGAAGTTGCCGACCGGTAGCGGCCATTCCGCATTCACCACTCGAGCCCAGGACGCCTTTCGCAGGGGGTCTGGACGTCGGCTGATGGGAGCCGCCGGGGTGGCGCTTGTGGCCCTGATAGCGGCTATCCTGCTGGGACCGGATCAGCAATCGATCAAGAAGCGCTTCGAGTACTACGGCGCCCCGGGCGAGATGCAGATCATGCCCGAGGTTTCCATAGATCGGGGACGGGACCAGGTTCATCAGCTACCCAAGTCTCTGCAGGAACCGCCACCTCCGGCCAATCTCGAGATCGAGCGGGAAGACCTGGACCCCGACGCCACGGAAAAGGTCATGGTCAACGAATTGCAGCAGGAAGTGGATACCGACCGGCTGGCAGAGCTTCCGGATCCCGACGCCCAGGACGATTCCGACGATCAGGTCGAACTCTCGTTGCCCTTGCAGTCGAATCCCGATTGGTTCGTCCTGCATGAGGTGCGCCCCGCCTATCCTCTGAAGATTTCGGCAAAGGAGCGCCGCACGCCGGTCATCTTTGTCAGGGTCGCCATATTCGTGGGGCCGAACGGCGATGTCCTCGAGGCGATGATCACCGGTACCGACGGCAGCCGTCCCTTCACCGACGAGGTCCTGGAAAAGGTCAGGCAGTGGAAATTCGGCTGGCGAGTGGCACCGGGGGCCGGCCGCTGGATCGAAATGACCTGGAACTTCAAGAGCCCATTCTTCCGGGAAAAACCACCAGCCGGACAATTCCTGCGCTGAGGCGAACCAGAAGGCAAGCCGTAGCCTCGATCGACTACTCGGGACCGTCCGAATCCAGCTCCGCTGGGTGCGGCGGTTCGTTCTGCTCATCGCCATCAGCGTTCAGGTCCGCGGGTACGGCCAGGCCTCCATCCAGCGCAAGAGAATCAGCCAGGGAATCGGCCGCAGCTCCCTCGTTCAAAGCCCAACTCTCAGCAAATACCGCCGCAGGAAACGCTGCAATCCGCTCCGAGCGGATCATGTGCACGCTATTGGCGAACGACTCGGGGCCTTCAGCTACCACGTCGCGGTTGTCCAGTCTCCGGGCCAGAGCCTCGGCAAGCTGAGCCCGATTGGCGGCGCCACTGGCGTGCAGTGTATCGAGCAGTATGCGCATGGACTGATAAGTCTTCAGCGCCAGGCTGGTTGCCTCTCGAGGATAGAGATCGGGGTTCCAGCTCGCGTTGAACTCGTCGGTCCATTCTGCCGGAAAGAGCACCAGATCGCTGGGGAAGACGGCTCTTTCCAGGACCGTACCGGCCCTTTCTACCAGGCGCGGAGAGTTCCAGTTGCTCAGACCCAATACCAGCGATCCGGCCCGGTAGAAATCCAATTGTGGTCCCAGCAAGACCATCTGATCGACGGTCGCCGGCGCGAATATCACTTCGGGACGATGCTCGCGGACCTCCAGAATCGGCACCCGAAAGTCCGTACCCTGTGACGGGTAGGTGGACGTAGCCACGATCTGGCCGCCGAATGCTTCAACCTCGGCGGTGAACACGTCGGCGTGGCGACGCCCCTCGGGAGTATCCGGGTGAATGATCGCAAATCGTTCCTTCAACATGACCGTGGTCGCCAGCTGGGCCAGCAGCCGCACCTCGTAAAGGCCGGTGATATTGGTCTGGAAAACCCTGGAACCAAGCTGCCATATATGATCATTGGTCGCTGTGGGCGAAACCAGGGGTACGCCGTAGAGATCACACACCACAGCTGCAGGCACCGTTGGATCGCTCATCAGCGACCCGAAGACGGCTACGCTGCCCGCCTCTTCGCAAAGCTTTCGGGCCGCTAACGCAGCCTGCACGGGATCGCCACCCGTATCTTCGACCTTGAGTTCGAAGGTACGCCCGGTCTCCGCGTTGGCAGCCTGCGTAGCCAACAGGCAAGCGTCGAAGAAGGCATTGCCGAGCACTGAGTAGCGGCCGGAAAGAGGGCTCAGGACCCCGATCTGATCGGGACTGACCGCTTCCTTCGAACGCCGTCCCGGGCGGCCGTCTACCCCGGGTGAATCGGACAGCAAATCCCGGGTGGCCAGGGTCCAGCGGTCATCCGGACGCGCCGACTCCATGTGCGCAGTGACCGACTCGGCAACGGAATAACGTCCATCAGCCATCAGCGCACCGACTCTGAGGTATCCCAGGTAGGACCACAGCTGGCTGCTGGTGGAAGCGCCCATGAGTTCGGCCAGCTCACCGGCATCCAACGGCTCCAGATATACATCGGCCCTTGGCTGGCCATCGGCCTTGGTCCCGCGGGCCGGATCGCGATCGTGATACCGAACCAGATAGCCGGCCGCCGCCAGGGTATCGCCCATGGCCGCGGCCTGGTCGGCGCCTTTCAGCAGCGTCTCATCCACCAGCGGGCTGTCGGGATATCGGACCAGCAGTTCATCGGTCAGACCCCGCGCCATGGCCAGGTCACCGAGCCGTTGCGCCGAGAGGATCGCCATACGCAACACATCGTCGTTTTCCGCGAACTTGGGATAGTAGTCCACCAGGGTGGCGGCCAGATCCAGGGCTTGGCGGTCCCGGTGCAGGGAGTGCTCGCGCTTGAGCTGTCCATACAGGCGTTGAGCCTGTTCCAGACTGCTTCCGGTCAGGGACTCTTCTTCCTCTACCGGCGGTGAACCGCCGGAACCACAGGCAGCGAACCAGATCAGGCCAAGTCCGATCGCCAGCATCGGCAAAATCCTTAGGATCTGCCGTCCCTCCCTGGATAACCGCACCATGGAAGCCTCCTACTTCACGTCGAATCCCGCCGAGGCCAGAACCGTGCCGTTGGCGTCCAGAACTTTTACTTCCCAGTGACCGGTCCACGACGGCAGCAGTTTCTTGGACGACCAGGTGCGCCAGTCACCAGAGCCGACGTTTAGGTCGACGCGAGCCATGGTCCGGCCTTCGTGATACCAGGCGTGAGTCACCTGAGCAGGTGCGGCCAAGCCGCGGATACGGGTCAAACAAAAAACCTGGGGCGTGTCGGCGGCGAACTCGACGGCAGATCCCTCGAGACCGCGTGTTTCGCGATCGATACCGAGACCGAATCCGATCTCCACCTCCACAGTCGCCTCGGCTTCGGTCTGAGCGACAGCGCCCAATCCCAACGTCAGAAAACCGACGAGAGTCACCAGCGCCAGGGCTGTTCGCAGCGAATCCTTCATGGCTTACCTTCCTACTTCCGGAGTTCTTCGATGGACGAAGGACTGAGGACTTCTGGCTTGTAGAGGTTGTCCTTCAGGAACCGGGCATCCTCAGCATAGTCGCTGTCCGGGTATTCTTCCAACAGGATCTGCAGGTAGCGGTCAGCGATGCTGCGGTCGTCGTAGGACTCCAGGGCCACATTGGCCGCCATGAACAGCGCGTCGTCTGCACGGTCGGACGTGGGATAGTCGCTGTAGATCATGGTGAACAGATCGATCTTCTTGACCGGGTCGACCACGGCCATGGCCCGTGCGAACAGCTGCTCCGGATTCATACCCTGGCCGGGACCGAATTCCCCAAACAGTTCGACGCCGTAAAGCGTCCGCGCCTCGGCGAGGTAGTCATTTATGATCTGCTGCTGGAAACCAGGCATCATGTCGCGCAGGACCTTGTCCTGAGCCTCGGAAAATGTCAACGGACGGGAGTTCTCCCGCTCGACGATCTCCACCACGTGCCACCGATCCTGGATCCGAATCGGCGGATGGATTCCGTCACGCAGGTCGAAGACGGCGTCGGCCAGCAAGGCTCCACCATCGACGTTGGGGATGAAACCGCCCTTGGTGAACCAGCCCAGTTCCCCGCCCTGCTTGACCGTTTCCTTGTTCACCGAGAGTTCGCCAACCACGTACGGGAAGCTGTTCTTGTGCCCGCCCTGCATGAGTCGTTCGTAGACCTCATCGGCATCCTTGCGGGTGAGGCACTCCACATGACGCGCCATGACCAGTCCCACGCGCCGGTAGTGGTCCCGGTGGTGTTCATAGAACTCCCGCATCTGGTCATCGCCGGGCGCCTGGTCCCGCAGGAGACCATAATTGCGCATGGCCGTATCCAGAGTGTTGCGCCGCAGGGCGATCAGGGAGCGGGCCACGTCCTCGTCCTTGTACAGTTCACGATCGATAGCGCCCCGGACCATCAGGGTCTGGGATACCATCTCGCGCAACAAGAGAACGCGCCCCTCAGGGCCCTCGTAGCGCTTCTTCAAACGGTCGGGAAGCTCGTCGTAGTAGAGATCCAGGTCGTGTCGACTGATGGTCAGATCGCCAACCCGCGCCACCGGGTCCGACTTGTCCACTGTACCGGCTCCGAACAGGGGCTCCCATTCGAAATCGCCGGATCCGCTACCGTCCTGGCAGGCTACCAGCAACGAGAGCAGGGAGATCGACAACAGACACAGAAGCAATCGAACGGGGCGCATGGCTTTCACTCCTCGGGTTGATTCCAGGGCCCGGGCCAGCCAGCAGGTCAGAGCAAATCTTGCCGCCCGCCGTCCTCGAGCTCAGTGATTATTTCCTTGATTCGCTGGGCGTCGGCCTTTCGGCATACCAGCAGGGCATCCGGCGTATCGACCACGATCAGATCCCGGACTCCCAGCAGGGCCACCAGCCGATCCCGCACCAGCAATACATTATCGCGGCTATCGACGGAGATGACATCGGCATGTCCCCGGTTGCCGTTTCCCAGGGTATCGGCCAGTTCTCCCCAGGAATCCCAGCTGCCCAGATCGGACCAGCGGAACTCGGCAGCCTGCACCGAAAACCCCGGCAGCTTCTCCATGACCGCAAAATCGATGGAGTCGGCCGGGCAATCAGTATACGCCTCTTCCAATGCCGGGGCGAAAACGTCTGTTCCAAAGGCGGCGACCGCCGGCGCCATGCGCGCGACGATCTCGGGAATATGTGCCTCGGCCATCGCAGCGAACCAGTCGGGATTCCAGACGAAGATGCCACTGTTCCAGTAGAACCGCTCGCTGCGTACGTACTTCTCGGCGGTCGCGGCGTCCGGCTTTTCAACGAAGCGCACGCCGTCACGGAACCCGGAGTCGCTACCGTCGTCGGCAACCTCTAGATACCCGTAACCGGTTTCCGGTCGTGTGGGAGGTATACCCAGCGTGAGTACGGTTTCGTGGTCGCGGGCACGGACGAAGGCGGCCTCGAGCTGGCGGCGGAAAATGTCCTCATCGGGAATGAAGTGGTCCGCAGGCAGCAGGGCCACTGGCGCGGTGGCATCAATGCGACCGGCCACGCCGACGCCCAGTACGGCGCAGGGCGCGGTGTTCCGGCCCACCGGTTCGGTCACGACGTTCTGCGGAGGCAACTCCGGCAACTCGGCCCGGGTAGCATCCGCAAGGCTGCCGCTTGTGATCACCAGGACGCGATCGGCCCCCACCAACGGTTCGATGCGGGCAAACGTCTCCCTGAGCAGGCTTCGCTTGGAGGCGAGGGCCTGCAACTGCTTGGGTTGGTCCGCGCGGCTCAGGGGCCAGAAACGAGTTCCCCGCCCCCCGGCCATGATGACACAGATGCCCCGTTCCGCACTATTGGAAGCGGTATCGCCGGCTGATGCCATGGATCAGCGAACCTCCTGGTTCAGCTTTTGACGACCCACACCTTGGCCGTCACTTCCACTTCGGTGTGCAGCTTGACCGGAACCGAGTAGACGCCCAACTGCTTGATCGCCTCGTCGAGGACGATCTGCTTGTGGTCGAATTCCAGGTGCTCGCTCTTCAGGGCTACAGCGATATCCCTGGCCGTTACCGAACCGAAGAGCTTCTCGTCCTCGCCGGCCTGCACGCTGATCGTACAAGACAGCTCACCCAGACGAGCGGCGAGTTCTTCGGCGCCGGCCCGGCGCAGGTCGTCACGCTTGGCCTCGAGCTTCATGTGCTCGGCGACCATCTTCCGATGTCCCTCGGTGGCCAGCACGGCCAGTCCCTTGGGAATCAGGTAATTCCGGGCGAAGCCCCGGGCCACGGCGACCGTATCGCCCATCTCGCCCAGGTTATCCACGCTCTGCATGAGGATCACGTCCATCATCAACCACCTTTGTAAGTTTGCCGCCCCTGGGGCGGTCAGGAACCGGTGGGGTTCCCGTTGCCGTCATCGCCGGCTCCAGCGGTGGAGTCGTCACTACCAGCTCCACCGAATCTGTCATCATCGTCCTGATCACCAGGTCGATGCAATCGGCGCAAATCCAACCATTGATCGGCCAGGCCCAGCAGGACCCCGCTGATCACCAACAACGGACTAAAAAACACTCCCATCACTGTCCAGAAGATCACCTGAAACACGGCGGTCATCATCCGTGCAATCACAAACGCCTGAACCGCTACTCCCTGGATGCTGAGCAGGAAGCCCGTCACCAGGACTATGTTCAGGCCAGCGTCGGCCCACACTCGCTGCCGGGTCAGCATCAATCCGATCCCGGCAACCAGGATCCAGACCAGATAGAACGGCAGACGCCAATGGGTGAAGGGCGGCCACCTGTTCGAAGGTCCAATCAGGACCAACCGACGGGCGATCAACCACACCGCCAGAAGCAGGATACCGGCCTGGCCCAGAACTCCCACCACCAGCACCGCCGGATAGATCCGGACGGCCACTTCCGCCACTTTGGTGAATCGACGACTTTGTTCCGCCAGCGCGCGTTCCCGCTCCTTGAGCTCCGCGCTGTCTGGCATCTGATCCTTCACGGCCTCCAGCATCTGGTCGCTGAAGATCTGCAATTGATCTCGGGGCGGTACCTCGAGAAAACTCCAGATCAGCACCGGCAGCAACGCCGCCGACACCAGGGCCAGGGCTCGATCGAGCCGCCAGCGCAAGCCCACGACCAATCCCGCCGCCAATCCGGCGGCCACGTTGCCTGCCATCTGCCAGACCAGATCCGCAGCCAGCCAGCGCAAACCGACTCCCAACCAGATCACCGCGGCGATCACGGCCAGCCAGTACGGTCTGCCCGCAAGCAGAGCCATCGACCACGCCATCGCCACGACCAGGGGAATCGGGGCCAGGACCAGGAGAGCCGGACCACCAATCGTCCCGGTGGCAGCGACGCCACCAACCACTGTTGCATGCAACCAGGTCAGCAACAGCGAGACGATCAGCGCCGCCATCGGCGGCAGGGCTCCGGACCAGGTTCTAGACACGAGCAACTACCGGACTACCGGTAGTATTCCTTCACGAAAGGCAGCAGAGCCAGGTGCCGGGCGCGCTTGATGGCCACTGCCAAAGGACGCTGGAACTTGGGGCTGGTACCCGTATTGCGACGAGGAGCAATCTTGCCGCGCTCGGTCACGAACCGGCGCAGGAAGTCATCGTCCTTGTAGTCGATGGCAATCATTCCAGTCTTGCTGAAGAAGCAGACCTTCTGTTTGCCATGCCTTCTCTTCTTCTTCTTCTTCTTGATCCGAAGGTTCTTACGCGCCATCGGATTGTCCCTTTCGATGGGCCGCTACCGGTGCGGCGTCAGGCCGACCGGATTCACGGCGTTCCAGTTCTCGGCACACCAGATTCACTAACTTCAGCGATAGCAACTGCCTCTACTCGGCAGCCTCGCTCACGCTCTCGCTCTGCTCCTGGCGTCGCTTGGCCATGGCCCTGCGATTGCGTTCTTCCCACTCATCGTCTACGACGATCAGATGGCGCAGCACCTGGTCGTCCAGGCGCATGAGCTTATCGAGTTCGGCGACCGCGTCACCATGGCTCTGGAACTTGAGGAACATGTAGTTCCCGCGGTTCTCGTGCCGGATTTCGTAGGCCAGACGACGCACGCCCCAGTGGTTCTCCTGGGTCACTTCGCCCTCGTAGCCAGTCAGGATCTCCTTGACCCGCTCAACGCGAGACTCCATCTCGGCATCGGGCTGGTCAGCCTTCAGGATGAAGATCAATTCGTACTTGTTCACTGTAAACACCTCCCTCCGGACAGAACGACCCGGGTCCCTATTCGTCCGGAAGGGCCAGCTTGTGGCCTCCCGCAACGTCAGCCCGGGTAGGGATGTGACGACACAGCTCTGTAGCTGATATTCGGCTTTTTTTAGGGCACAATTCGCCCAGGACCGCCTCTTGCGGCAAGGAGGCAATATATTCGCCCCGCTGCTATCTCGCAAGAAAGAAAGCAAAACCTCCAGTTCACTCGTCCTCGCCTGCAGGCGGCCGTCGTCGATTGAAACGGCTGGCGGTCTGCTCCAGACCCTGTTCCAGCCAGTATTCCAGGGCTTCGCAGGCCATTGCCACGGTCTCCTGTACCACTGACTCCTCCTGGACCGAGAAATCCGCCAGCACGTAGTCGGGCCAGGTGGCCGGATCGAGGGGCTCTTCGCCTCCGGCGATCCCCAGGCGAAGTCGGGGAAACTCTTCTCCGTCAACTGCTTCTATGATCGAGGCCAAACCGTTCTGACCGCCACAACTGCCCCGCGCGCGCAGACGGATCGCTCCGAGGGGCAATGCCAGATCATCGCAAACCACCAGCGGTCGCACCGCGTTGACGGGTGCCGGATCCACTGGCTGCACCGATTCCATACTCTCTTGCGAAGAAATACTATCCCGAGACGGTTGCGTGCGACCCGTGACCGCAACCCCCGACACTGCAGACCAGGCCGTCAATGCTTCACCGCTGAGATTCATGTAGGTCAAGGGTTTGATCAGAACCAGTTCACCAGGTGCCGGTGATTCGCTGGTGGCCAGGTACCTGGCCGGGGATCGCGCAAAGGTCAGATCACTGCGCCGCGCCAGTTCCTCCACGACCCGGTAACCGATATTGTGGCGATTGGCCTGATAACGTTGGCCGGGATTGCCCAGGCCGACGATCACACGGGGGTCCTCTACGCTCATCTGATATCCTCTCCCTGCCGGGCCGAGTCGATCATGCCGAAGCGGCCATGCACCGTTGCCACCTCAAACGAAACAGCCGGCTCAAATGAGCCGGCTGTGACTGTCGTACCGTATCGAGTCGCCGGCGACGACGGAATCCAGAAAAGAAGCGAAACTAGTCGTCCTTCTTCTCGCCATCCTCATCAGTACCTTCGGCACCCTCTTCGCCTTCAGCGCCCTCTTCACCTTCAACGTCCTCTTCAGGCTCTTCCTCGATGATCAGGGCAGCCGGCTTGATGTTCAGAATCAAGGCTTCCGGATCGGAGATCATCTCGCCCACCGTCGACTTGAGGTCCTTGACGAAAATCTTGTCGTTGAGCTCCAGTTCCGAAACGTCCACCTCGATACAATCGGGTAGTTCACTGGGCAGACAGCTGATTTCAACCATGTTCAGCGACATGGCCACCGAGCCGTCGCCGGTTTTCGCCGCAGCGGGAACGCCCACAATTTCTACCGCGACAGGTACAACCACCGGCACACCGCGGGGAATCTCCATGAGATCGACGTGCAATACAGCGTCGGTCACCGGGTGTTTCTGGACCTCGCGCAACAGGGCAATGGCTTCTTCGCTTGCGCTCTCCTGCTGAAGAGCGAAAATCGAGCTGCGACCCGCCAGTTGGACCATCGTCACACCAAACTCATGCGCATCCAGTTCGACCTTCTCCGCCGGACGGTCTTTGCCGTACACGACGCCAGGAATCCGGCCTTTGGCTCGGGTGCGGCGATTGGCATTCTTGCCAGTGGTCTCTCGGGGAAAGATTTCAAGTTTAACGAGACCCATTGCGTCTCCTCCAAATTTTCTGGCCGCTGCTGCAGCCGGGCAAGGGCTCGCCGTCTGTTGCGGCAAGGAACCTTCTGGCACTTTGGCCCGAATGGACGACCTCGCATCGCCGCCACCAGGGAGAGCTACTCCGGGCGAACGCGCTATCATCCGTAAAAGGACTGCTTAAAGAAGCACTCGATCCAGAATCTGTCAAGGCGCCTACGACACACCGCCCACGACAGGAAGGGAAATCAGACGAACAGGGCCGAAACGGTCTTCTCTAGGTGAATTCGCTCAATGGCGTCTGCCAGCAGCGACGACATGTCCAGAATCTTGATCTTGGGGCAGTCGGCGAAGCGATCAAAGGGAATGGTATTGCTGACCACCACTTCCTTGATGGGCGAGTCGGTGAGCCTTTCCAGGGCCTTGCCGGACAACAATGGGTGGGTGCAGCAGGCGGTCACCGACAGGGCACCGTGTTCCTCGACACAGACTCGCGCCGCATCCGTCAGTGTTCCGGCGGTGTCGATCATGTCATCGAAAATGATGACATCCTTGCCCTCGACGTCGCCAATGAAGTTCATCACAACCGCCTCGTTCGGGCGCGGTCGCCGCTTGTCGATGATCGCCAGGCTCGCCTCCAGCCTCTTGGCGAACGACCGGGCCATCTTGATGGAGCCTACATCCGGCGCCACTACCGCCAAATTCTCGCGGGCCCAGTGCTCGAAGTGCCCCAGCAGTACCGGAGCTGAATAGATATGGTCCAGGGGGATGTCGAAGAAGCCCTGGATCTGGGGTGCGTGCAAATCGATGGTCAGGACCCTGTCGGCGCCGGCGGTCGTGATCAAGTTGGCCATCAACTTGGCGCCGATGGGCACCCGGGGCTGATCCTTGCGGTCCTGGCGAGCATACCCGAAGTAAGGGATCACGGCCGTCACCCGCCGGCAGGAAGCGCGACGCACAGCATCTATGAGCAGGAGCAATTCCATCAGGTTCTCTGCAGGCGGCATGGTCGGCTGCACGATGAACACATCGGTGCCGCGAATGTTCTCCTGGATCTTGATCTGGATTTCCCCATCGGAAAAGCGACTGGCCTCCACATCCAACAGCGACAGGTTCAGATTCTCGGCGATGCGTTGGGCAATGTCCGGGTTGGCATTGCCACTGATCACGACCAGTTCGTTGTACATGGAACGGTTCCTCCCGCACGGCAAGGTCTGGGTTTCGGCCAGGTAGGGTCAACTAGGGGTGAGCAAGGCAAAAAATCAAGACCGGAGGTGAAGGCGCAGATAGGCGGAAGCTGGACTATGGCTGGGGCGGCAGGATTCGAACCTGCGAATGCAAGGACCAAAACCTTGTGTCTTTCCACTTGACGACGCCCCAGTCAAGACCCGGAGATCAGAAGCTCTCCTCCATCACGGATCCATGGTCGTCATCGTCGTATGACCCGTGACTAGATGGAGGGGGGAGCTCACCGCTCTCCACACGTTGTAGTTCTTGCCGATAGGCGGCGATGACCTGGTTTTCCATCCACTCGCGAGTCGCCATGTTGATAGGATGAGCGATGTCCTGGAAAGTCCCGTCCTTGCGTTTGCGGCTAGGCATGGCAATGAACAGACCGGAAGCACCCTCAATGATCTTCAATCCCCGGATCACGAATGCATTATCCAGGGTGATGCTGGCGAATCCCTTGAGCTTGTTGTCGTCGCGCAACGTGATCCTGATTTCAGAAATATCCAAGATTCTCCCTCTCCGTGGCGAGCCCTAGCCACCGGCAGCATGGCACGGTGACGAGTGGATCATCCTTGAACCTTCACGCCAGCCGCATGCGGCCCAACAATTCGAACAAACCGACAGGTCTCTTCGAATTCCCCGGTGATCTCCCCCAGGTTCCGGCCTTCTGCAAACACGCCCACCACTGCGGAACCGCTCCCTGACAGCAAGGCTATCGGGGCCAGCTCACGCATACGCAACACCAACCGTTGCAATGACGGCTGCGAAGGCAGCACCACATCTTCGAGCCGGTTGAACCCCGGCCAGGTACTTTGCGGGAACCTAGCCAATAAGGGTTTGATAACTTGGATGTTAGCCTTAGCGCTGTTTACTGTCAATCCCATTTTAAGATCGCTATATACGTCGACGGTCCTTAACTCAAAGGGAGGTTTAACTATAAGGAACTGACCATTCCTTATCGTTGGCAGGCGGCTGAGCTTCGTACCAATGCCCCGCCCCAAGGCCGTTCCGCCGCGAATAAAGAAAGGAACGTCGGCGCCGAGAGGCGAACCCAACTGTTCTAGACGTTCAGCATCGAGTTTCGTGCCGAACAAACGGTCGCAGGCGACCAGTACTGCTGCCGCATCGCTGCTGCCGCCGCCGAGCCCTGCCGCTACCGGAATCTCCTTGTGTAACCGGATCTCCAGACGCCCCGACAGTCGCATCTCACGGCAGAAACGGCGCGCCGCCTGCCAGCAGAGATTGGTCTCGTCAGCCGGCACCTTGCGGGACCCTTCCACAGTGATACCAATCTCGGGTTCGCCACCGGCAAACTGTTCGAACAGCGTCACTTCCACCAAATCGAAGAGAGAGACTGCTTGCAGTATCGTCTCGATCTCATGATAGCCATCGTGCCGTTGGCGGAGCACTTCCAGGTGAAGATTCACCTTGGCCGGCGCTTGAACCCGGACCGTACGGTTGATCGCCTTCTTTCCGCTCTCGAATCCGATTGTCATCATGAACTCATTCCTGCCGACCGGATCGTGCAAAAATCCTGCTGCCATCGGCCCCAGGGCGACGCGGCCAGTCGCCGCTCCAACGAACGCCGGCGGGTCAAGCGCCACCAGAACCGATTCCACGGGTTCCGGGCATACAGTCCGGAACCGGGGGCAAAGGTGTCGCCCGCCCCCAGGAAGTCAAGGTCCAACAGTTCTGCCTGTCCAACGATCCGGAGGTCTTCCGGGGCAACGGCTCCAAGCCCGCGATCCCGGCACAGACGCAACCAGGGTACGCTCAACGGGTCCAGACCGCTCAAACGCGCGGTAACAGAGTCCACGGCAACCGGGTCGTTGCTCGCCAGGAGCACATTGCGCTGGACAGCACGGCTGCCGCCATCTTCCTGAACGTGCCAATAGACCCCATCCATGACCGCAGCAATCTCCCCCAGCATCTCCCGAGCGTAATCCACCACTTCGGCCCGGACCTCGCTACGAGGTACCTGACTCGGCCGCCCCAATCGTCCAGCGACCAGAGACTGGAGCAAGGCCACACCTCCGGCCACCGGCCAACCCGGGACAGCTGCGGGCACAGGCAACAGGATGGTCCGCCTTCCCCGCAGAGGCCGGGGCAGGCGAAATCCGTCGGCCAGGGCAGCTTCCAGGGCCGGCAGGGCCCCCGCGGGCCGGGCGGGCGAGGGTTGCCAGGCGTTCTTGTCCGTCAGTCTGGCGCCATACCGGTGCAGAAGATCCTTCCAGAGATCGCCGGACACCGCCGATGGTCCGGAGCCGGTTCCCGGCGCTGCGACCGGATGCACTTCCACGGAGTGTGCTTCATTTCCCTCTTGGTCGAGGGCAGCCAGAATCCCGGCCAGTTGCCAGGGTGGCGTCAAAGTTCCGCTCGGCCAGGTGCCGCGACCACCGGCGGCCACCAAGAGCGGGACCGACGCAGCGGGCGAGGAGGCGGTCGAAGGGTCGAGGCCCGCCACGGGCAACAAGCCCGCCACCGTCATGACCCGACGATAATCCTCGAGTACGGTTTCGGGACGGGTAGCAACAATGGCGACCGTGGATTTCATGGCAATCTCCGACTCAGGTTCCGATGATGCGTATGGCCATTGCGATCCAGCCCAAGATGATCGCTTGCAACAGCAGATCGTTCAGCAGGATCTCGTGAGGGCGTCCCCCTCGCGCCTCTCTGTACACCAAGTACAGATAGCGCCCCATGCCAGCCAGCACGAAAGGCAGGGTATAGATCAGATTCCGCGTGCCGAAATGGGCCACCGTATCGGGCCAAACCGTATAAAGAGCGTACATCATCGTGGTCAATGCGAAGCTGATGCCGATCAGTGCATTGAGCACCGGTTCTGTGTAGCCCCGCAGAACCGGGCGTGTATCACCCAGGGTCGAATCGATCTTGAGGAACTCGTCGCGCCGCTTACAGAAGCCCAGGAACAGCGAGAGAAAAAACGTACAGAACAACAGCCATACCGATATTCCCACCTCGGGACTGACCGGCAATAGCACCAATACGCCCGCGCTAGCTCGAATGACGAAGCTCATGCCGATGCCGGTCACATCCAGAATCGGGACCTGCTTGAGCCAGCGGGTATAGATCCAATTCCAGAGGAAGAACACTCCGACTGCAGCCAAGAACAACGGTCCCAGCAGCCAAGCACTCACGAGGCAGGCAACCAGCAACGCCAGGCCCGCCTTAACCGCCACCGCCACCGGTAGCCGTCCCGACGCCACCGGGCGATGACGCTTGTCAGGGTGGCAGCGATCCAGATCACGATCCGCGATGTCATTGAAGACATAGACCACACCGGAACTGAAACAGAACACCAACGCGCCCAGCACCGCACGCATAGCACAGGCGGGATCTCCCATCTTCTGGGCGAAGATCAATCCGGCGAACAGCAACAGGTTCTTGGTCCACTGGCGCGGCCGTAAATTCTCCAGAAAGGCGATCGCTGTTCTCATCAGTAGGCGTTCTCCCCTCGCAGCACGTGGTGTACCGTCATCAGCAAGATCTTGATGTCCAGTGCCAGCGTCCAGTTTTCTACATAGTGCAGATCATAGAGCGTACGTTCCTCGATACTCGTATTACCCCGCAAGCCGTGGACCTGAGCCCAGCCGGTGAGCCCGGATTGTACCCGATGTCTTTCAAAATAGCGTGGCATCTCCTGGCTGAATTTTTCTACGAAGATGCGACGCTCAGGACGCGGGCCCACGAGGCTCATGTCGCCACGGAATACATTCCATAGCTGCGGAAGCTCATCCAGGCTGAATCGACGGAGCACACGACCGATGCCCGTTACTCGAGCATCGGTGGAAGTGGTCCAGACCGGACCGCTGGCCGTCTCAGCATCGCACCGCATGGAACGAAACTTAACCATCGAAAACTCGCGCCCGTCCCGACCGATCCGGTCCTGGCGATAGAGTACGGGCCCCGGTGACGAGAGCCGCACCATGAACGCAAGCACTCCCAGCAGCGGAGCCAGAACCAGCAGCCCAAACCCGCTGGCCAGCAGATCGAAAGAACGTTTCACGATCCGGTCGACCCCACTGAGCGCTTCTTCGCGTACGGAGATGAAGGGCAATCCCGCAATCTCCTGGAGTCGCATACGGCTCGTGTGCAGAGCCAGTAAATCAGGCACGAACTGAAGATCCACATGTAGATTGGCCAATTCGGCCGCGACCTGCTTGACCAATGGCAGCTGATCGAACGACACGGTCAGCACGACCAGATCCACCTGATTCGTTTGCACTAGATTGCGTATTTCAGCAATCTCTCCCAGACAGGGAATCTCGGCTACTGTCACCGCATTCCGCCGACCGCCCCGCGCATCCAGTAACGACCCGGAATCCCCTTCTCCCGCCATATCGGCGTCCGGTTCCGGATCGCCGGCCACCCGGATCCAGCCCACCGGACGAATGGCAAGTCCGGGCAAATCCCTGGTCAGTCGCAGTAGGCGCGCCCGCATGGGACTGACTCCGACAAGTACGGTGCGGGTAATGTTCATGCCCCGCTTCAGAACCTGCCGCAACAACCAGCGGGCCACAACCCTGCCGAGAGTCAGGAAACCGAAGGTCGAGAGAAAGAAGAGCCCGAAGAACGACCGACTGAAGGTCAAGCCCCGCAGAAAGAAGGCCAAGGCCAACAACAGCAGGCTACCAAGTACCACACCCTTGAACAAGCCGATGAGGTCCTCTTCGATGGGCCTGCCGCCTCGTCCCGAGTACATGCCGCTGGCGTAGAAGATCCCAAAGAAAACCAGCAGGACAACCACGCCCGTTGCCAGATACATGCCCAGGGGGGGGATGCCGAGGGGCACCAGCCAGATCCCGCTATGGAACCGGAACCAGTAGGTGATCAGGAACGCCGATTCGAGCATCAACATGTCGGTGATGATCAGTAGGATGGCCTCGAAAGTGCCGCCTCGGATACGACCGCTCCCATTGCCGCCTGGACTGGTAACCGGTTCGCCTCGCCGGTCCGTGAAATCGGAGGGTTCCATATTCATCGCTCTCCCGCCAGAACCGTCATACGGCTCCGTTGCGGTGTCATGCTCCTCGGGCAGCCACGGGATCTCGGTGCAGTCGCCAAGCGGTGGCGATCTCATCGATCATCTCTTGCCGATAACGCTCGCGACCGAAGACGGCAGCGTGTTGCTCCATTCCCTGGCGGTCCCAGGGTTCGTCGAGCCGGGTATCATTCATAGCTTCTGCCAGTGCCGACGCCGACTGCACGCTAAAAAACACACCGTTGAGTCCCGGTTGTATGGTGTCCAGAGCGCCACCCTCACGATAGGCGACCACCGGCCGACCGGCCGCAGTCGCTTCCAGGGGAGTGATCCCGAAATCCTCGAGCCCCGGAAACACGAAACTGCGACAATTGAGATACCATCCCGGCAACTCGGCATCGGATACGGGTCCGGCAAACACGACCCGCCCGCTTCCTGAGGTGGACGAGGCGAGGGCCTGCAGCCGTTTCAATTCCGGACCACTACCCACCACAGCAAGCGTACGTCCCCCGACGACCGCTGCCTGTACCGCCAGATCGATCCGTTTATAGGGTACCAGGGCGGAAACTACAAGATCGTAGCCTTGTCGAGTCAAACCCGGCGGCGGGGGTGGCGAATCAGCCAGTGCAAATCGGCTGACGTCCACTGGCGGGAACACGATGCCCACCCGGTCGGGAGCCACTTCATACCACTCGAGGATACGCTGTTTTACCACGGTGGAGATGGCGAGCCAGCGATCCACCCGGGGTGCTGTTTCACGATCCCACTGCCGCAACCGCTGGGCCTGCCAACCAATGATCTGTTTGAGGGGGAACGGTTTGGTGCCGAAGTAATCGTCGAATCGATCCCAGACGTAGCGCATCGGCGTGTAGCAATAGCAAATCGACAGGGCGCCGGGAGCCTTGCGGGCGCCCTTGGCCACGCAGTGGCTGCTGGACAGGACCAGGTCGTAGTCGGCAAAATCGAATGCTTCGATGGCCCGCGGAAACGCAGGCAGAGCCCAGCGGTAAAACCGCTCCGCCGCCGGGATGTTCTGCACGAACGATGTGTGTACCCGACGATCCTCCAGAACTGGGCTTACCGATCCAGGCACGTGCAGCAGTGTAAAAAGGTCGGCCTGGGGAAAGATCTCCGCCATGACTTCGAGACACTTCTCGCCGCCGCGCATTCCGGTCAACCAGTCATGGACGAGGGCGACGCGAAGACCTTCCGGAACCTTCTCCACAGCGGTCGGATCAGTCATCGGTCTCCATCCAATCCTCGAGAATCATGCACAGCAGGTGGCCCATGGTGATGTGAATCTCCTGGATCTTGGGCGTGTGATCGCTGGGCGCGACCAGTGCGCTATCGACCATTTCCAACAACCTACCGCCATCGCCACCCAGGAAGCCGAACACGGCCATATCCTGACGACGGGCCTCCTCGACGGCCTTCACACAGTTGGCCGAGTTGCCCGACGTCGAGATCACCAGCAGGACATCCCCCCGCCGACCCAGCGCCTGGACTTGTCGCGAAAAAATGTGGTCGAATCCGTAGTCATTGCCCACTGCGGTGAGGCTGGAAGTGTTCGTGGTCAGGGCGATCGCCGCATAGCCCGAGCGATCGACCAGGAATCGTCCCACCAGTTCTGCGACGATGTGCTGGCTGTCGGCGGCACTCCCGCCATTGCCGCAGACCATGAGCTTGCCACCGCGTTTCCAAGAGCCACTGACGGCCACCGCAAGTTCCGTCACCGCGGCCAGGTGCTCCTCGCCCAGGCGTTCCAGAGTAGCTTGCAAGTCGTCCACGG
>Ga0070729_10002524_pt1 | contig 23407 bp, 13 predicted proteins | sample tdDd472_FD_66725 | JGI IMG/M metagenome (GOLD analysis project Ga0070729, IMG submission 66725) | Marine sediment microbial communities from the Atlantic coast under amendment with organic carbon and nitrate - tdDd47.2 | ecosystem: Environmental > Aquatic > Marine > Coastal > Sediment | place... | reverse complement strand
TCGAGGCGGGGTGGACGGGACTCGAACCCGCGGCCTCCGGCGTGACAGGCCGGCGTTATAACCAACTTAACTACCACCCCGTGGTGGGAGGCGGTTTGTAGGTCATCGCCGAGGATCTCGTCAAGCAAAAGTGTCGCCTGCGTGACGCAATTCTTCGGACGGCGTACAACGATCGTGCCTGCCCCCGCGACCCCGAATCGCACATGCGACGCCAACTTGCTGGACTGCCGATGCTTCTCGCCCTCGCCGCCGCTTCGGGCGCCTGCGGAGGCGACGGCGGTGGCGGCGACGCCCCGGCCTCGGACGCGGCCACGGACGTTGCGAGCGACACCGGCGAAGACACCGCGGGCGAGACCGACACCAGCGAAGACTCCACGGACGACGCAGCCGACGCCGAGCCGGACACGACGGCAGACGTCGACGACCCGGACGTGCGCCCGGCGTCCTGCTTCGACGACCTCGCGCCCGGCGAGGTCGAGGTGTTCTACGACGGATTCCCCGGGCGCGCCGGGGGCGGCACCGAGGGCATCGCGTTCGGCCCCGACGGGCGGCTCTACGCCACGGGCCTCGACGCCGTCTGGGCCTTCGACGCCGACGGCACGCGCCACCTCATCGCGACGGTCGACTCCGCCCTCGGGCTGGCCCCCACGGCGACCGGCATGGTCGTCGCCGTGATTGGCGAGAGCAACGCGCCCGGGGTGCTCGACGGCGCGGTGGCCCACGTCACCACCGCCGGCGACGTCCAGCTGTGGGCCACCGGCATCGCGAGCCCGAACTTTGCCACCCTGCTGCCCGACGGCAGCGCGCTGATCAGCGACGACTTCGACACCCGCGTCTGGCGGGTCACCGCCGACGGGACGGTCGCCGAGGCGATCGTCGACATCGGCTCGCCGAACGGCATGGCGTACACGCCCGACGGCGACGCCCTCATCGTCGCGTCGACGTTCACCGCCGACGGCGAGATCACCCGCATCCCCGTCGACGACGACGGGCTGCCCCTCGCCGATGGATGGCAGGTGCTGGCCCGGCTCGGCGGGGACGCCACCCCGGACGGTATCGCGATCGACACCGAGGGCGACATCTACGTCGCCGCGAACCTGCGCAACGAGCTGATCCGGGTGCCCGCCGACGGCGGCGAGCCCGAGGTCGTGGCGTCGGACCTCGGCACGCCCGCCAGCCTCGCGTTCGGCAACGGCGAGGGCTTCGACCCGTGCTCGGTCTACGTCACCCAGCTCTTCGGCTCGCAGATCCTGCGCGTCGCGGTCGGGCGCGAGGGCGCGCCGCTGGTCCCGGATGTGGACTTTGTCGACGTGCCCACTCCCGACGGCCCGGACGACTGGACGCGCTCGTATCCCGACGCGGCGACCCACCCGGCCCCCGAAGGCATGCGCTGGGCCCGCTCGATCGTGCACCTGCACTCCACGCACAGCCACGACGCCTGCGACGGCGACCCGCGGCCCGACGGCGAGTACAACCTCGAGTGCCTCGACTCGCTGCGCAGCGCGCTCTGCGACACGAATGTCGACATCGCGTGGCTCACCGACCACCCGGAGCACATGGTCGAGGTTCCGTTCGTCGACGCGCTGCTGCACCTCGAAGACGCCGGCGACACGCTGGAGCTCGGGGACGACGACCAGCCGCTGGCCAACCGCATCGCCTGCGAGAACGGGCGTGAGGTCGTCGTTCGCGCGGGCACCGAGAGCTCGCTCATGCCGGTCGGGCTCGGCGGACACCTCGCCGACGACGAGGCCGAGCGGTACCGGCTGCACGGCGGGCGCAACGCAGAGTCCGTCGAGGCGTTTCGGGCGTCCGGCGCGCTGGTGTGGCAGGCCCACGCCGAGGAGCGCAGCCGCGAAGACATGCGGGCGGTCGAGCTCGACGGCTTCGAGATCTACCAGCTGCACGCGAACATCGATCCGAGCATCCGCGAAGAGAGCCTCGGCCTCGACCCCGGCGCGCCGTTCGAAGACCTCGCGCCCTTTCTCTTTGGCACGACGGACGTGCACCCGGACCTCGCGTTCCTGCTCTTCCTCGACGACAACCGGCCGTCGCTCGCCCACTGGGCGGACCTGCTCGCCGACGGGCCCATCGTCGGTACGGCAGGGACGGACGCGCACGAGAACGTGTTCAGCGTCGAAGCGTCCGACGGCGAGCGCCTCGACAGCTACCGCCGGATGCTCTCGTGGTTCGCGAACTACGTGCTGGTGGACGGGGAGCTGACGGCGGCGAACACCCAGGCCGCCCTCGCCGCCGGTCGCGTGTATCTCGGGTTCGACGTGCTCGGCGACCCGGGCGGGTTCGGTGCATGGCTCGAGGTCGACGGCGAGCGGTTCGAGATGGGGTCGAACCCGAACAGCGGCGAGACGGCGACCCTGCACGTGACGGTGCCGACGCCGCAGATTGCTGGCGGGCCCGAGGGCGAGGTCACCGGGCGCGTGCTGCGCGCCGACGGCGACGCGTGGCAGCCGGTGGGCACGACGTTTGGCCCCGGCACGCACGAGATCGAGCTGACCGAACCCGGCGCCTACCGCGTCGAGCTCCGCACGTCCGCTGCCCACCTGCGCCCCTGGCTCGCCGAGTACGCCCTGCCCCTGGCGCTGGCGGACTTCCCGTGGGTGATGTCGAACGCGTTCCGGTGGCGGTTGGATGGGTGATGGGGGGCATGGGGGGCATGGGTGATGCCCGCATCGGCGGCTTCGCCGCCGACCCACATCTTCGATGTGAGGCTGCAGGGGGGTGGATCGGGCGTTTCGGGATGGCGCGGGCATCGGCGGCTTCGCCGCCGACCCACATCTTCGATGTGGGGCTGCAGGGGGGTGGATCGGGCACCTGGTCGAACTTCGACCAGATCCCCGATCACGCCCCCATGAAGTCCGGCATCGAAGATGCCGGCCGCGGCCTACGGCCGCGGTGCTCGGACCACCCACGTCGGTGACGTGCCCGCATCACCCATGAGGGACATGGGTGACACACCCCGTCACGGAATCTCGTTGAACGGGCGTGCGGCCGGCGGGTCGGCGAAGCCGGGGCCTTCGCAGTCGTTGCGCGAGTTGCACAGGTCGATCGACCAGTCGGTGCCGCCGCTGGCCATGTACCGGCCCATCGCGTTGAACATGAACCAGCCGACGTCGAAAACCTCGAGGTTCGTGCAGTCGCAGGTCTCGCCTTCGGGGCAGGCGTCGCGGCACGCGCGAATCGCAGACTCGGTCTGCCCGCCGGGGAACGCGAAGCCGTGCTGCCCGTCGGGCTTCGGGTACGGGAAGATCACGCCGCTGATGCCGCCGCGATCACGACCGTCGGGCGACGTGTCCGACCACAGGTGCAGCGGCTGCTCGAGGCGCGGCACCTGACCGGCCCAGAGGTCCGTGTCCTGGCTGAAGTTCTCGACGTCGAGGTGCACCGGGACATCCGGATTGTCGATCATCGTGTACCGCGGGATGTTGTGCACCGCCTCGAGCACGCGGGTCTCGATGAGCTGCTGGTTCGCCGGGATGCCCCAGCGGTCGTCGGTCTCGTGGAGCTCGATGAAGCCCGCCGCCCGCGCGATCGACGTACCCGTGCTCACCGGCACGCTCATGTCGCCGAGGGTGTTCACGATCATCACGTGGGCGCCGGTCTGCTCGCCGGTGCCGGGATAGAAGAGCGGCTCGGTCTCCATGTGACGCGCCCACACGGTCGGGTCCGCGCCGTCGAGCACGAGCTGGCCGATGCCGAGGAACCGCCGCATCTCGGGGTTCGCGCGCCGCAGACCGAGACCCTCGGCCAGCGCCCGCAGCTCAGTGCCGGGGTCGAAGATCTCGCTCTCGAACTCCACCTCGACCTCGAACGTATCCAGCGTCGCGGTCGGCGTCGGCGTCCCCTCCAGCGTGCAGTGCTCGTCACCGAGCACGAGGGACTCGCCGGGGTACACGGTGAGCCGATGCCGGTCGCCCCGGTCGCTTTCGACCGCCAGGCGGAAGGTGCCGGTCTCGGACACGTAGGCGCAGCCACGCTCGCCGTTGTCGAGGTTCTCGAGGATGACCGTGTCCCACGGCTGCAGCGCCGGCAGCGAGCCGACGTCGCGGCGCTCGTCCCGGTTGCCCGAGATGACCACCGTCTGCACCCGCGTGTCGCCGTCCTCGGTCGGCGTGCCGAGGTACAGCGGCGTCATCACGCGCAGCACGACCGCCTCGGGCACGCCGCCGGTCTGCGACCGCAGCCCGACGTCGCCGAGCCCGCCACCGGCCGAGATCGGCGCGGCGACCTCGACGTTCGGCTCCGTCGACGCGATGAGCGACGACATGATGCCGCCGAGCGAGCCGCCGGTGGCGTACAGGGGCGAGTCGAGGCCCATCTCGAGCACACCGTCGCCGTCGAAGTCACCGGCCAGCTCGTTCTCGCCGTCGCCGTTCAGGTCGTACGCCCAGCGGCGCTCGCCGTCGAAGCTGCGCACGACGCGCACGAGCTGGTGGTAGTCGAGCAGCGTCTGGCGCACGACGTCGCGGGTGTGAAAGAGGTACGCCGTCCAGAAGTCGGCGCCGCCATCCCGACGGCCGTCATTCGTGTGGTCGATCGCGCGGTTGCGGTTGATGACCGCCTCGCCGAAGGCGCCAAGGCCGAACGTCGAGAGCAGCGTGTCGGCCAGCTCGGCTTCTTCGTCGTTGAGGTCGTCGATGCCGTGCGAGACGTTGTCGATCGAGAGCGTCGCGAGGCCGTGCTTGGCGAAGTAGCCGTTGAAGTTCACCGCCTCGAACCGGTCACTGCCGTAGCCGTGGCCGAGGATGACCACCGGCGGCGCCTCGCCGTTCGCGCGGCGCGGGCACACCTCTTCGCGAGGCACGGTCAGCCAGAAGTACACCAGCTCGCCGCGCGCCTCGACGGGCACACGGTCGAGGTCCACCGGCCACGACTGGTCGTTGTACGGGATGGGCATGCCGTCCTCGTCGACCCGGTCGAAGAGCTGCGGCGACCAGTAGGCGCCGATGATGTGGAAGTCGATGTACGCCTGCGAGCCCATGAAGGCGGCGTACTCCTTCGACGTCGAGTCCATGCCGAGCAGCTGCTGGGCAACGAGCCCGAGGGCCGGCGTCCACTGCTCGGTGTAGAGGATGAACGGGTTGGTCATGTCGGGGAAGTTCGCCGCGCCCTCGTCCCGCAGCGGCAGGATCTCGGCCACTTCGGCCGGGAACTGCTCGCTCAGGTGGCTCTGGATCCCGTGCCCGTACAGACCGTCGCGCACGGCGACGAAGTCCGACTGGATCGTCTGCGTCGTGAACGTCCAGGCGAACGCGACGTCGTCGAGGGCGAGCCCGGCGGGCAGCACATCCGGCAGCGGGCGCAACGCCTCGGTCTGCGCCGTGTGATGAATCGTCGGGAAGGGCGAGCCCACCGGCTGGCCACTCGCGTCGAGCAGTCGCCGGGTGACGACCACCGCGTACGTCGTCCGCTCGCGCAGCGGCAGCAGCGGCCGCACGATCAGCGTGTTCGACTCGCGCTCGTAGAAGTACATGATCGCATCGGCGCGCCCGATGAGATCGTCCATCGCGGGGCTGTGCCCGGGGAGGTAGTTCGGCGCGTCCAGCGTGCCGTCGGCGTCGGTGTCTTCACCGCGGTCGAGCACGCCGTTGCCGTTGAGGTCCTCGTCGTGCTCCTCGAAGAAGAGCGTGAGGGTGTCGCCGCGCGGGTCGTTCTCGAGGTACTGCTCCGGGCGCTCGAGCACGACGGGGAAGTTGCCCTCACCGACGTCGAGCAGCTGGGCCTCACCGTACGTCGGCGAGCCCGGCGTGACGTCGATCAGATAGATGACGTCGTTGCTCATGTCGTAGTCGACGTCCCTGTGCCCCGCGAGGATGCTGTCGACATCCAGCGGCCCGGTGAACGGGATCGTGATCGGCTGGTACACGCCCCACCCATCGAGCTGATCGAGCAGCTCGCGGACCCGGCTCTCGAGCTCGGTGGGCGCGATCATCGACGCGTTCAGGCGCCGACCGGTGGCCGACAGGGGATCGTACCGCGTCGCGATATCGTTCGGCAGCGGGATCTCGGGCAGGGGCCGGTGAAAGAAGTCCATCGCGACGGTCGTCGAGGCGGACTGGGCCTTCGCGATCCCGTCCGGAGCTTCGGAGCAGCCGGCGAGGACGAGGGCGGCGGTGAGGCCGAAAGCGATGCGTGTCGTCAGGGTGTTCATCGTCGCCCCCCTCACAGTCGATACGAGATCATGAAGCGGCCACCGAGCACGGTGCCCGGCGACTCACCGGCGGCGTTCTGCATGCCCGGACCGGGCAGCAGCGCCGCGCCTTCGACGCCCATGACGAGCTCGGTGCCCGCCATCACGCGCCGGTACCGCACGCCGAGGTCGAGCTCGGTCGCGAGGTACGCGCCGGGGTCCCCGTCGAGCGCGTTGCGCGGGTCACCGCCGGCGATGCGCGTGTTGAACGGGTCCGCGGCGTCCGTCGCCGACCACGCCAGCAGCGGGCCGCCGTAGATCTCGAGCTCGGTGATCGGCCGCCACAACCCGCGGGGGAAGAGCGCCACCACGTTCGTCACCGACCCGCGCGACGTGAGCCGCGCGAGGTCGTCCGCCGGCACGCCGACGAGGTCCGGGTCGGACGCGGTCACGACGCCGCGCGCCGTCCACGCCGTCCACACGTACCGGTGCAGCAGCTGCCCGAGGTGGTAGTTGTCGTCGAGGCGAAAGCCGGTCTGCTCGCCGTCGTCGAAGTTGCGGTCGCCGCTGGCGTACACGCCGTCGAGCACGACGCCCCAGCGGCGCGCGGCCCACTCGCCCCGCACCGCGGCGGCCATCTGGCGTACGTCGTTCTCGGGGAAGTCCACCGACGGCGAGAGCTCGGTCGTGCCGATGATGCCGGCGATCTCGCCGGCCACCGAGAGCACGCCGGCGTCGCCGATCGCCTGCTCGTGGGCGCCGGCGGCGTCGATGACGATGACCTCGGTGACGTCGCCGTCGGACGTCTCCTGCTCACGCATCACGACGTACGCGCCGGCGTTGGTGGGCTGGTTGTAGCCCCAGACCACCGAGCCGATCATCTGCGTCGCCTCGTCGTCGCCGCGCAGGACGTCGTCGTCGAGCACGACGTCGTACGCACCGATGATGGCGATCTGCTGGTCCGAGAACGGCCCGATCATCAGCGCGCCGCGCAATACGCGGTCGCCGCCGCGCGGGTCGCTGAAGTACGCGTTGCCCGGCGCCCAGCCGTGGTCGCCGTCGTTCGCGAGCAGGCCGAGGCCCCAGTGCGACATCATCACGCCACCCATCAGGTGGGCGTACTGCGTGACCGAGAACCGGGCCCACGCCTTGCGCAGCTCGGTCGCCAGCTCGTCGTCGTTCGGCAGGTCGTCGGCGAGCTCGCTGCCGGTCGTCGACCCGACGTGCACGCCGGTGACGACGTCGCCCTCGACTTCGACGAACACGCCGACGGGCGCGAACGCCCGGCGCGAATCGAACGAGCCACCGAGCCGGACGGTCGTGTTGGCCACGGGGTCGGGCGCGAACGTCTCGCCGTCCCGATCGACCTCGAATTCACCGACCGCTTCGATCGTCTCGCGCGCCATCAGGCGCAGCTGGATCTGCGTGCCGCCGGGCTCGAACGTCGCGAGCGGCTCGTAGGCCGGGATGTGCGGGCCCGGTTCGAGCGGCAGAATCTGTGCGTCGACGGTGGTTTCGGCGTCGACCGAGGCGTCCGGGGACGTGTCCGCAGGCTCGTCCGCGTGGGCCGCCGACGCGCCCACGACAACCGACAGCGCAGCGAGTGCGCGAAGGCAGGGGTGATGCATGGGTCCTCTTCACAGGGGTGCAGGCTCGCGCGCACCCTGCCCCCGTCACACGATCGTTGCAAGGGCGGACCCTGCCGCGTCGCGTCAGGCGGGGCTGTGCGGCCGCTCAGAGCGGCGGCAGCAGGTCCTCGATCGGCAACGTGATCACCGATTCGTCACCGGTCTCGGCGTCCCGGAAGGTCAGCGCACGCTCGTCGCCCGGCGTGCCGTGCAGCGCGCGGCGGATGTCGTCGAGGACGGTGTCGGCCACCGACGCGCCGTCGATCGCCACGAGCACGTCGCCGTGCGCGATGTCCGCCTCTGCTGCGGCGCTCGGCGCGAACACCATCTCGACGGTCGTCACGCCGTCCCGCTGCACGAACTCGAGGCCCACGCGGTGCCACTCGTCGTCGTACGTCGGCGGCTCGGTGTACGGCCAGAAGCGGAAGGTCGTGTCCGGGCCCCGCACCTCGGTGATGAAGTGGCGGTACACCGGGTACCCGAGGAAGCCGTCGACCTCGATGCCGCTGCCGGTGAGCAGCGCGCGGATGTGGTTGTCGTCCGGGATGACGACCGCCCACTCGCCGGCGACCGTGTAGCCACCGACGTCCATCGTCGGCACCCGGGTGATGAACGCGTCGTCCGTGCCGTAGTTCGTCGCCCAGACGTAGCCGTCGAGCCGCGGCAGCTCGCCCTCGTACGCCGCCGCCATCGCGTCGTACGGCGTCTGCTCGAGGATCGTCACGCCGGACCCGGTGTCGGTGAGCAGGTCGGCGGTGCCACCGCCGGTCAGGGTCACGGTCGCGACGGGCAGCTCGTTCTGCAGCTCGTAGGGCAGCAGCACCGGCTCGACGTCGTCCATCCCCGGCGGGTTCATCGTCGGCGGGTCGGCGAAGATCCAGGCCCGCAGCTCGCTGTAGTCGATGTACGTGTACAGCGAGCGCATCGCGCTCTGGCCGAGCAGCGCGTCGATGTTCACGCCGATGTAGGCCTCGGCTTCGGACAGGTCGCGGCCCTTCGACGGCACGTCGCAGACCACGGTCGTGACGAGGTCGGTCTCGTCGACGTTGAAGAACGTCACCTCGCCGTCGGTGAGGTCGATGTCGTACGAGTTGATCTGCGCGCCGGTGTCGATCAGGTACCGGACCCCGTCGCCTCCGTCCCACGAGCCGACCATGATCGGCTGCCCGTCGATGGGGATCTCGAGGGGGATCGACGTCGAGAAGTCCGTGATCCGGTCGCCGCCGCAGGTGCCGGCGTCCGGCGCTGCGTCTTCGGCGGCGTCGGTCGTCGCGTCCGGCGTCACGTCGGCTTCGGCGTCCGGCCCGGCGTCCTCGCCCGCGTCCGGCGTCGCGTCGACCGTGGTGTCCGATGCGGTGTCTTCGGTGGCATCCGCCGCGTCGACGCCTGCGTCCCCGCTGGTGTCGGCGTCGTCGCTCGCGTCGACGGTGCCGATGTACGGCAGGTCCTCGGGGTCGTCGCTGCACGCGACGAACGCGGCGCCGATGCAGGTGACGCAGAGCAGGCGGCGAACGGTCATGGGAGCCTCGTGGCCGGGGACCCACGCAGGGTCCCGCGCCCGGGGATCCACGTCAAGGCGACGCGGGCTCGGCGCCGTCGTCGTCCGCGTCCTCGTTTGCGCCGTCGCCGGTCGTCGCGTCGCCGGCCGTCTCGTCGCCGGGCGCGCCGACGTCGAGGTCCCCGGGCGCGACGAGCGCGTCCCGCAGCGCGCCGATGACCGCCATCTGGCCCTCCACGTCATCGCCGTCGTGGGCGTCGACGAGCCCGGCCAGCGCGTCGAGCATCGCCACGATGCGCGCCCGGTCTTCGGCGTCGCGCTCCGACGCGCTCTGCATCGACTGCACGCTGCGCATGATGGTGCCGGGGCGGTCGAGCTGGGTCTCGAGCACGTCGAGCACAAACGCCATGCCCGCGTCGCTGTACGCGAGGTCGGCGTTCGCACCGACGAGACCGCTCACCATGATCCGCGGCAGGGCGTGATCGAGCGGGTGCACGATCGCCGGGTCATCGAGCCATGCGCGCATCACATCCAGCACCCGCGGGTCCGGCGTCCCGGCCACCGCCCGCGCGATGCTGTGCTCGACCGGCGTGCCGGACCACGCGGCCATCGCGGCGTCGGCGGCCTCGATCGCGCCGTCGGCGTCGGCCCGCAGCAGTGCCGAGAGCGCCGCCGCCACCGCGTCCGACCCGCCGTCGACATGCTCGCGAAGCACGGCCAGACGCGCGTCCGTCGGCACGCGCCCGAGCGCGCCGAGCGCGACGTTGAGGGTGGCCGTGGCGACGCGATCGTCACGCGACGCGCCCGCCGCCACGAGGGCGTCGAAGTCGGCGGCGAGGGCTCGGCACAGGGCGTCGGTGAGGGCGTCGTCGAGCTCGGTGTCGGTGGCTCGCTGCGCCGCGAAGAGCGCCAGCGCCGGTGGCCCGGACGTGATCGCCGCGCGGATGGCGTCCGCCGCCAGGATCACCCGCGGGTCGTCGTCACTGGCGAGGGGCGTGGCGTCGAGGTCGGCGTCGATCGCTTCCGTCAGGTCGAGCAGCGCCCGCCCTCGGCCCCACGGGTCGTCGTCGTGCACGGCGGCGTGCGCGAGCGTCTCGATGGTGGCCCCCTCGATCTCGGTCGAGATCAGCGCGACGCCACCGCGGTTCGGCGACACGATCGTCGGCTCCGACGGTGCGGGCACGGCGACCGCCGCCCGCGGCGCCTGCACGAGGATCTCGACCTCTTCGGACCATCCGTCGCCCTGCAGACCGATCACCAGCGGGAAGCTCCAGACCGTGTCGTCCTCTGCGCCGCGGCTGCTCTGCTGCTCGACGATGATCGTGGCATCGCCGGCGTCCTCGGACCACTCGACCGACACCGTCACCTCGGGGAACCCGGCGCGCAGCACCCACGCCTCGACGAACGGTTCGAGGTCCACCGGAGCGAGCCCGGCGGCGGCGCGCTCTTCGTTGGCGACGGCCTCGATCGTCGCGAAGAACCGGGCCGTCGCCGCGTTGCCGCCGGCGTTCTCGGTCAGGTACCGCCGGATGCCCGCGAGCAGGGTGTCGCGACCGAGCCAGGCGTCGAGCATCTCGAGGACCTTGCGCCCCTTCGTGTAGCTGATCGCGTCGAAGAGCTGCTCGGTGGTCGTCCAGTCCTCGTACACGATCGGGTGCGCGAACGGCCCCCGCTCGACGTCCATGTACCAGCGCCGCAGCCCGACGAGATCACCGAGCTGGCCGCGGAGCACGTCGAACTCGGCCTCCATCGCGAGCCCGGTCATGTACGACGCGAAGCCCTCGTTGAGCCAGACGTCGTCCCACCACTGCATCGTGACGAGGTTGCCGAACCACTCGTGGGCGAGTTCGTGCGCCGTCACGCCGAAGATGCTGCGCTGGCGGTTCACGGGCACCCGGTCGTCGAAGTACACGAGGCTCGCGGCGATGTTGGTCAGGCCCTTGTTCTCCATGCCGCCGTACCGAAAACCGGGCAGCGCGACGATGCCGTAGCGGGCCCACGGGTACGTGACGCCGTACAGGTCCTCGAAGATCTCCATCGACCGCTCGAGCGCGTACATCGAGTACCCGGTGGTCTCGCCCTGCCCCGGTTCGGCGTACACGGTGAGCGGGATCTCGGCGCCGTCGGCGCGGGTGTACGTCGCCTCGCGGGTCTCGAGCTCGGCGGCGACGAACGTGATCAGGTACGGCGAGATGCGGTCCGCGTTCGTCCACGTGCACCGCTGAAAGCCGGTCTCGTCGACGATGCACGGCCCCGCGTCGCCGTTGCTCAGCAGCGTGTACCGCTCGTCGCCGACCAGGGTGACCCGCGTCGTCGCCTTGTCGAATGGCTCGTCGACGAGCGGCAGCGCGAGGCGCGCGCCCTGACTCTCGAACTGGGTATAGAACGACGGCAGCTCGCTGTGGCGGCTCTCGACGACGAAGAGTCCGTAGTGGTCGCGGGCGCCCGCGATGCCGCTGAACACGGTCTCGACGACGAAGCGCGCGCCCGGCGCGAGCGCCCCGTCGAGGGGCAGCGTGACCACGTCACCGTCTCGCTCGATCGTGCCGGACCCGACCGCCGGCCCGTCCGCGAGACGCACGGACATGGCGTACAGGTCCAGGGCGGGCGCCGCGTGCAGTCGGACCGCGTCGAGCGCGGCGTCACCGACCGTCCCGTGCTGCACGATGCGGCCCGAGAACGACCGGGTGTCGTGCGAGAGCGAGAGCTCGATGTCGTAGTGGTCGACGTCGTACCCGGTGGCGAGGGACCGGGGGTGGCCGTCGACGACCGTCGACGGGGCCTCGAGGGCAAACGCCGACGTCGACACGAGGCCCGGGGTCGTCGGCCCGGGATCCGGCGTCGCGACGACCTCGCTGGACATCGTGAGCGGCGAGCAGCCGACAGCGGCGGAGCCCAGGACAATCGCGAGCGAGCACAGTCGGTTGGACAGATTCGACATGCGTTGCATCCGGTGGTGCACGAGGGAGGGCCCACCGTGGGAGGCCGCCAGACCGGGGTCAACCCTGCGCTGCGCGGACCCACGGAAGCCGCGTTACGAGTCGGTGACATTCAGCACGACGGGTTGACGCGAGGCCCGAGGTGATTCAATCGACCGCCGAGTCACCCCGAACCGCGTTCGGCTCCCGTCCGACGCGTCTCACACCTGTCGAGGATCGAACATGAACGTGAAGTACTTCGCGATGGCCCTGCTTCTTGGCGGCGGCATGACGCTCGCCGCCTGCGGCGACGACGACGACCCGGCCGGCGGCAGCGACACCGGCGCGGACGCCGCCGACACCGGCACCGGCGACTCCGGCGGCGGTGGTGACACCGGCGGCGAGGACACCGGCGGTGAAGACACCGGCGGCGAAGACACCGGCGGCGAGGACACCGGCGGCGAAGACACCGGCGGCGAAGACACCGGCGGCGAGGACGCTGGCGCCGACGTGACCGAGGACATCGTCGAGGACACCGCCGACGTGGGCATCGACGCCGAAGACGCCGGCGACGTGGGCGCTGACATCGGCGGTGACATCGGCGACGTGGGCGACGTGGGCGCCGACGTCGACTTCGATGTCGAGCTCGACGTGTTCATCCCGTCCTGCGACCCGATGTCCGAACTTCGGGCGACCGAGGACGGCGAGACGACCGGCACGTACTGCGGCACGGTCACGTACGTCGCCGACATCGGCTGGGCGTTCCAGGAGGGTCCCGAGGGGCCCGGCATCTTCGTCTTCGAAGGCTTCGACTGGGAGAACCCCGACGCCCTCGCCCCCGGCGACGATGTCGAGGTCGAGGTCAACGAGGTCAGCTCGTTCCGCGGCACGAAGCAGGTCGCCGGCTACGACGCCCTGACGATCACGCCCGAAGCGGTGGACGTCGAAGACCTCATCCAGGACCTCTCGGACGGCACCCTGCCGAGCGAAGACCTCGAGGGCGAGCTCGTCCTCGTGTCGGACGCGACCGTGACCGAGGTCGAGGACGACGGTGATGTGGTCATCTCGTACGGCACCGCCGAGGGCGTGATCTTCCGCCCGGACGACGTGACCGACTTCTGCGTCGGCGCCACGTTCGACGTGCTGGCCATCGTCAACGAGTGGGAGTTCGACGAGATCCACCGCATCCAGTCGTACAACGTCGAGATGGACGTCACGAGCTTCGACGACGGCGCGTGCCCCGTGCCGGCGCCGTCGCCCGAGGTCGGTGACCTCGTGATCAACGAGTTCCTCGCCGACCCGCCGGCGGACGCCCCCGGCGACGCGAACTGCGACGGCACCCGCGACGGCTCGGACGACGAGTTCGTCGAGATCGTGAACACCACCGACGAGATCCTGAGCCTCACCGGCGTGTCGATCACGGACGACAACGACGGCACCCCGCGCGACCGCTACACCTTCGGCCCCGGCGTCGAGATCCCGGCCAACGGCGTCGTCGTCGTGTTCGGCGGTGGTGACCCGGCCTGCGAAGGCTTCGACGACATCGGCGTGTACACCTCGGGCGGCATCGGGCTGAACAACGGTGGCGACATCGTCGGCCTGTACCTCGACGGCACCGAGCTCGACAGCCACACGTACGGCGCCGAGGGCGGCGCGGACGAGTCGCTGACCCGCAGCCCCGACGTGACCGGCGACTTCACCGGCCACACGACGGCCGCCGAAGGCGTCGCCTTCTCGCCCGGCACGCGCGCGGACGGCTCGGCGTTCTGATCGAACCCGGGTTCGACGACGAGGCGGGCTCTTCGGGGCCCGCCTCGCGGCGTTTTTGCGCCGATGACCGGCATCCCTGCCCGACGACGCAGCTCGGGGCCGGTGCGCGTGATCTTGCAGGGTTGTGGCGGTCATCCGCAGAGTGCGTACGATGAGGGCATGCATGACCTCACCTACCATCGCGCCCTCGGGCTCGCGGCTGCATCGCTCTGCGCGGTGCTCGCGTTCGCGTGCGCGGCGGACGCACCGTCGAGCGAAGGCGACGACGACGTGCAGGTGGACGCGAACGACGGCGATACCGGTCGCCGCCCGGTGACCGACACCGGCGCGGGCGACAGCGGCGACGGCGACGCGACCGACGACGCTTCGACCGACGGCGGTGGCGACGCCAGCGGCGACACCGACGACGACGTGGCGGACACCACCGTCGATGCCGAAGACGCGGCGGACGACGCGGCCGACGGGACCGCCGACACGGCGGCGGACGTGCCCGAAGACACCGGCCTGCCCTGCCCGGATCCCATCGACGCGTGGGCCGGCGTGCTCGTCGAGGACCTCGACGGCGGCACCCTCGACGTGGGCGACGCCGTGCGCATCACGGTCGACGTGGTGACCGACACCGTGTCGGACGCGCCCCTGTGGATGACGATCGAGCACACGAACCTCGTGCTCGATGCCGGCTCGACCACCGTCGATGGCGCGCCGTTCACGCCGGACGCGCCCGGCGACCGATGGACGTTCGCGTTCGACGACACCCGCGCCCGCACCGCTTCGTGGACGGCGACGGTCGATGGCGCCGACGCGTTGGTGCTCGTCCGGGCCTCGCTGACCCAGCGCGACGCAAGCTGCGAGCCGCCCCACAGCCGCGGCGGCGCCGTGTTTCAGATCGCCGGTGGCGAATCCAAGACGCCCACCTGCGTCGACATGGCCAGCCTACGTTCGTTGCAGGTGGCGCCGCTGGTGTCGCGCCAGAACACCGGTGCGTGGCGGGACGCGAACGGCATCCGCGACGACCTGCGCGCCGACGAGTTCATCTTCTGCCCGCAGTCGCCGACGATCGTGCACGCCGCCGAGTTCTGCCTCGAGCGCGCGGTGGGCCAGGACGTGACCCTGGCCGGGTCGTGGGCCGCGGACGGGCGATGGGAGGTCGACGACTTCGTGCTCGTCGAGGTCTTCGAAGACGGCGAGCGCCTCGCTGACGGGTTCACGACCCAGCATTTCGCCGGGTCGCCGGGGCGGTTCTGGTGTGGTGAGACCGAGTCGTTCGTCTGTGAGTCCGACTGCACCGCAGCCCTGATCGAGATTGACGGTGAACGGGCCATCCCGGCCATCGCCGACGCCGACGCCGAGGGCCCCACGCCCCGCGAACACGCCGACGGCGACGTGTCGATCGCCCCGCTGCTGCCGGACGACGGCCGCCGGGTCGACGTGCGCGTCACCGCGCTCGACGTCGGCGTCGAAGGCGTCCTCACGCCCGCCCTCTACCTGGTCAGCGACCCGCCCTGATTGACGAGGGCGCGGATCACGCGGCGCAGGCGCCGCATGGCGGCGGCGGGGGTGTCGAGGCCGGCGGCGGTGGCGACGCGGGGCCACGGGTGGGCGTGCACGACGCGGCCCTCGACGAGGGCGCGGTCCGACGGCGCGAGCGATGTGATGGCCGCAGGGTGCGCAGCGGCCCACGCGCGCAGCGGGACGACGCACGACTCGAACGTCCGCGGGCCGTGGGCCCAGGCGCGGACGCGGCGTTCGACCTCGTCGTCGGTCAGCGACGTCGGTGGCGGGACGGTCGCGCGCAACGCGTCGGCCAGCGCCGGGTCGGCGACGAGTGCGTGATCGTTCACCAGCAGGTCCACCTGCGCGGGCACGTCGCGGGCGGCGTCGGCGACGAGGCGTTCGGTGAGCGCGCGCGCTCGGGCCGAGAACGGGTGCACGAGCACGACGGACGGCTCGCCGGACCGGTCCCCTCGTGCGGGGCTGAGCCGCACCAGGCGGTAGCCGAGCGCCGCGCGAAAACGCAGCAGGCCGGGCGTGGCGCCGAACACGGTGCCGAAGAGGTCGACGTCGTGGTGGGCATGGGTGTGGGCGACGAGCCCCGCGGCGACACCGAGCCGGCGGGCGTCGGGGTGCACGGCGATGCGGACGCTGCGGGCCATCGAGAGCGGGCCCGCGTCGGCGTGCCCGAGGTGCCGCACGAGCGACTCGGTCAGGGCGTGGCCGCGCAGGCTGGCCTGGCCGGATGCCACGCGCTCGGCGTGCTCGACGTCGAGGCCACCTTCGGCCGCCACCTGGTTCACGCCGACGACCTCGCCGTCGACAGTCGCGACGTGCACCGACACGTTCGGTGCGTCGAGCAGCACCTCGAGGTCCCGCGGCGTCGTGCGGTAGTGCGCCTGCACGAGCAGGCCGAACACCGCACGCAGGCGCCGGTCGTCGCGCACGAGGGCGTCGCGGTCGAGGGCGACGTACCGCACGTCGCACGCCGCGACCCGGGAGCGGGGCACCACCGCCGGTGACGCGTCGAGCAGCAGCGCGTCGCGAACCGCCCGCTCGACGGGGTCCCCCGCCGCCCACCGGATCGGCGTCGACAGGGTGTGTCGCGAGAGGGGGGCGGGGCCTTCGGCGAGGCGCGGGACGAAGCGCAGAGCGAACCCGCGCCCGGTGCCCTCGTAGCCGTGCACCGTCGTCGCGAACACGAGCACGGCGGCTGGATGCCGGGCGACGATGGCATCGAGCACGGGGACGGGCAGGCGCGCGGCCTCGTCGATGACGACAGCGTCGACGTCCATGGCGTGGCGCGCGAGCCGCAACGGATGCACGACCCGCGGGGCCGCGTCGCCGGCGAAACGAAGCAGCTCGCCGACGGCGGCGGCGCCGTCCGCTGCGGCGACGATGCGGAGCTCGGGGGCCGCAGTGCGCGCGCGGCGGATGGCGAGGCCCAGCGCGGCGGACTTGCCCCGCCCGCGGTCCGCCGTCATGACGACGCGGGTCGGCTGACGGCGCGCGAGGGTGTCGGCCAGCGTCTCGACCAGCGCGGCCTGCTCGGTGGTGCCGCCGGTGGCCGTGACAGCCGGCGTTGCAGGCGCGTCGGCGGCCGCCGCCGCGGCGCCGAGGCGGGACCGAAGGCGGCGCCACAGCCGCCCCGACACGTCGTCGATGCCGAACGGAGCGACGGCCAGCCGGCTCCGCGACGTGGCGGGCGCGCGCTCGCCGACGAGCCCGGCGACGACGAGGCGCCCCCCGGCGGCGACGAGACCCTGCGCCTGGCCCAGCACGTCCGGCAGGCCCGAAGCCGCCGCGTCGACCACCACCGCCGCCCACGTCGTCCCGAGCTGCGCCCGCAGCTCCCGCGGCGCGACGCAACACCACGGGCCCAACGGCCCGTCGTCGGCCACCACCAGCACCCCGTCCGGATCGACATGCCCCACCCGGTCCAGCGCATCCCGCACCGAACCCTCGACGAGGTGGAGTTGTCGTTTGGGGAGGTCCATGGGGGCACCGTACCCACCACCCAACCCCCGAATCCACCCCCATGAACCGCCACATCGAAGATGCGGCTCGGAGGCGAAGCCGACGATGCGCGAACCACCCGTGACCGACGCGGGTGATGCGACCATCGCGGCCCACGGGCCGCGACCGGCATCTTTGATGCCGGGCTTCGTGGGGGCGGGGATGGGCATCTGGTCGAACCTCCACCCAACCCCCGATCCCCCCCCATGAAGCCCCACATCGAAGATGTGGCTCGGCGGCGAAGCCGACGATGCACGAACCACCCATGCCCTCCATCCCAAAACGAAAGAACCCCCATCGCAATCGCGATGGGGGTTCTCGAGGCGGGGTGGACGGGACTCGAACCCGCGGCCTCCGGCGTGACAGGCCGGCGTTATAACCAACTTAACTACCACCCCGTGGTGGGACGCGGGTTGTAGCTGGATTCGCCGAGCGTGGTCAAGTGTGAAGTGCACCCGGATCGCACTTTTTTTCGGCGACCCGATTCGACGTTGCTCCGGCCTCGATCGCGTTGACACTCGCGGTGGTTGAAACTGACTTTCATTTGCCGTTGACTGCCCCGACCGTGCCCGACGCGCACCCCGCTCGAGGACCCGACCATGGCACCACCGCCCGCCGCCGCCACCGAGACGCTGTCTGACCTCACCACCGGTGAGTCCGCCATCGTGGGCGGCGCCGCGTGGTCTGACCCGGTGGGCCGCCGCCTCGCCGCGCTGGGCTTCGTACCCGGCGCCGCGGTGACCGTCCTGCGCACGGCGCCGTTCGGCGACCCCGTCGAATACGGGGTCCGCGGCGGTCGCGTGAGCCTGCGCCGCGCCGACGCCCGACGCGTCCCGATCGCCCGCCGCTGAACCGGATCCATCGTGTCAGACCCCGCCGCTCCCCGGCGTGTCGCCCTCGTCGGCAGCCCGAACGCAGGCAAGACCTCGCTGTTCAACGCGCTGACCGGGCTGCGCAAGCGGGTGGGCAACTACCCCGGTGTGACCGTCGAGCGCGTCGAGGGCGACGCGCGCATCGACGACCACGTCGTCACGATCGTCGACCTGCCCGGCACCTACGCCCTCGAACCCCTGAGCGCGGACGAGCAGGTCACCGTCGACGTGCTCGACGGTCGCCTCGGCGACGGCGCGAAGCCCGACGGCATCCTCCTCGTCGCCGACGCCACGACCCTCGAGCGATCCCTGCCGATGATCGCCGAGGTGCTCGCCCGTGGCGAAGCGACGGCGGTCGCCCTCACGATGATCGACGAGCTCAAAGCCCGCGGCGGCACCGTCCGCCGCGCCGCCCTCGAGAAGCGACTCGGCGTGCCCGTCGTCGGCGTCGTCGGCCATCGCGGGCTCGGGCTCGACGACCTGCGCGACCTGCTGCGCCGCCCCGACGGGCTGCACCCCAGCTACGCGAAGCTGCCCACGGTCGTGCCGGCCGACGACGACGACGTCCCCGCGCACTACGCGTGGGCCAGCGAGGTGTACGCCGAGTGCGTCGTGCCCCCCGAGCGCGGCACCGCCTGGACGGACCGCCTCGACCGCATCCTGCTGCACCCGGTGGCCGGCCTCGCGGTGTTCTTCGTCGCGATGCTCGCGTTCTTCGAGACCGTCTTCACCCTCGCCGCGCCCCTGCAGGACCTCTTCGAGTCCGCGGTGCTCACCCTCGGCGAGTACGCCCGCGGCGCGCTGCCGGACGGCCTCGTCGAGAGCCTCGTCGTCGACGGCATCGTCGCCGGCGTGGGCGGCGTCGTGGTCTTCATCCCGCAGATCGCCCTGCTGCTGCTGCTGATCGCGCTCATGGAGGGCACGGGCTACATGGCCCGCGCTGCCTTTCTCGTCGACCGCGTGATGGGCTGGGCCGGCCTCGAGGGGCGCTCGTTCATCGCCCTGCTGTCGAGCTTCGCCTGCGCCGTGCCCGGCATCATGGCCGCGCGCTCCGTCCCCGACCCGAAGACCCGGCTCGCCACGATCCTCGTCGCGCCGCTGATGACCTGTTCGGCGCGCCTGCCCGTGTACGCCCTGCTGATCGGCGCGTTCGTCCCCGCCGAGCGGGTGTTCGGCATCTTCAACCTGCAGGGCCTGACGCTATTCGGGCTCTATCTGCTCGGCGGCGTGTCCGGCCTGATCGGCGCGAAGCTGCTGCAGCGGGGCCTGCGCACCGGGCGCACGCTGCCGTTCTACATGGAGCTGCCGCCCTTTCGCGTGCCCGGCTGGCGCGTCGTGCGCCACCAGGTCGGCAAGGGCGTCGGCGCGTTCCTGCGCAAGGCCGGCACGATCATCCTCGTCGCGTCCGTCGCGCTCTGGGCGCTGCTGACCTTCCCCGAGGCGCCGCACGAGCCGGACGTGGATATCGGCGAGGCCGTGATGGTCGACACGACCCCCGCGGACCCGGGCCCCGTCGCCTACACCGACTCTCAGGTGGCATACAGCTATGCCGGGCGGCTCGGGCGCGCGTTCGAACCCGCGATCGAACCCCTCGGGTTCGACTGGAAGATCGGCATCGGGCTCATCGCCAGCTTCGCCGCCCGCGAGGTGATCGTCTCGGCCCTGAGCCAGATCTACGCGTTCGACGGCGACGAGGACGACCTCGTCGGGCTCGGCGAGCGGATGCGGGTCGAGACCGACGCGGACGGCGCGCCCGTCTACACCCTCGCCACCGCGCTCTCGCTCCTCGTCTTCTTCGTCTTCGCGCTCCAGTGCGTGTCGACCCTCGCGATCATGCGCCGCGAGACGAACAGCTGGCGGTGGCCCATCGCCGCCTTCGTCGTCCTCACGATCGTCGCGTGGACGGCGAGCTTCGTGACCTACCAGGTGGCGAGCGCACTCGGGGCCTGACGGCAGCGTTTCATCGACGCGCGACATGGGTGGGTGAACTGGCCCACCCGTGGGTCGTTTTGCACACGAAGGCGGGGTGTGCCGAGTCGGGGGCACGAGCCGGGCATGCAGAAGACGCAGCGTTCATCGGCGTCCTCGCATGACCCTGGCAGATCGTCGCGGCTGGCACACCGATTGCGATAGCCGGGGGCGAACCTCCCCTCGACCCTCGAGGTGCCCCATGCAGAACATCGTGATCCTCGGCGCCGGCACTGGCGGCACCATGATGGCCAACAAGCTGGCCCGCACGCTGGATCTCAAGCAGTGGTCCATCACGGTCGTCGACCGCGACAACGTCCACCTGTACCAGCCCGGCCTGCTGCTGCTGCCGTTCGGCCACTACACCGCGAAGGACATCGTCCGCGAGCGCGCGATCCTGCTGCCGCCCGAGGTCGACCTCGTGTTCGGCGAAATCGACCGCATCGCGCCGGACGACAACGTCGTGGCCCTGCAGGACGGCACGAAGCTGCCGTACGACATCCTCATCGTCTCGACCGGCACGAACATCCGGCCCGAGGCCACCGACGGCCTGACCGGCCCGGGGTGGCACCAGAACGCATTCGACTTCTACACCCTCGAGGGTGCGCAGAAGCTCGAGCACGCGCTGGCCGAGTTCGAGGGCGGCCGGGTGGTGATCAACGTCGCCGACATGCCGATCAAGTGCCCGGTGGCGCCGCTCGAATTTCTCTTTCTCGCCGAGGCGTTCTTCACCGAGCGCGGCATCCGGGACCGGGTCGAGATCGTGTACGCCACGCCCCTCGGCAGCGCGTTCACGAAGCCTCGCGCGTCGGCGGCCCTCGGTGGTCTGCTCGACGAGCGTGGGATCGGCGTGCTGCCCAACTTCGCCCTGAGCGAGGTCGACACCGAGGCGAAGACGCTCTCGTCGTACGACGGGCGCACCGAGAACTACGACCTGCTCGTGTCGGTGCCGCTGCACTTCGGGTCCGCGGCGATCGAGCGGTCCGAGATGGGCGACGACTTTGGCTTTCTGCCGACCGACAAGCACACCCTGCAGACCGTCGCGCACCCGAACATCTTCGCGCTCGGCGACTGCACGAACCTGCCGACGTCGAAGGCCGGCTCGGTGGCCCACTTCCAGGCCGAGGTGCTGGTCGAGAACGTGCTGCGGTTCATCGACGAGCGGCCGCTCGTCCCCGACTTCGACGGGCACGCCAACTGCTTCATCGAGACCGGGTACGGCAAGGGCATGCTGATCGACTTCAACTACGAGACGGAGCCGCTGCCCGGGCGGTTCCCCCTGCCGGGGATCGGTCCCTTCCGCCTGCTCGAAGAGAGCCCGGTCAACCACTGGGGCAAGCTCGGCTTCAAGTGGGTGTACTGGAACATGCTCGTCGCCGGGCAGGAGCTCCCCATCGACCACCGCATGCTCATGGCGGGCAAGTGGGCCTGACGCCCACCGCACCGCGCACTTCGCACACGCCCTGCCCCGAGGACGCCATGAACACCCCGAACGAATCCGTCGACCTCGCCGCCATCGCGGCGCAGCTCGACCGCATCGACCGCCGCCTCGACCAGATCGAGCGGCGCCAGCGCGTCGCCGCCGAGCTCATCGAAGAGATGACGCCCATCGCAACGAAGATGATGGGCGTGGGTGGCGAGCAGCTGACCGACCTCGAGAACCGCGGCTACTTCGCGTTCGCGAAGCAGATGATGCGCATCGTCGACAACGTCGTCACCGCCTATGACGAAGACGACCTCAAGCAGCTCGGCGACAACGTCGTCCGCATCGTCGACACGGTGAAGAACGTCACCCAGCCGGACATCCTCGCGATCGCGAACGAGGCCACCAACGCCATCCACGACGCCGACGGCGCCGAGCCGAAGGGCATGATGGGCATGCTGACCTCGACCCGCGACAAGGACGTCAAGAAGGGCATGGCGGTCATGATCCAGGTGCTCAAGCACGTCGGTCGCGCGGCGAGCTCGATGGGCAAGCCGGTGGGGTCGGCGCGCCAGCGTCGCCTCGCCGCCACCCTCGCGCCTCGCCGTGAGGTGCCGCGCCTGCCCGCCGCTGTGCCGCAGGCTCCGGCCCGCCCGGCGCCCGCCGCAGCCGCCGCGCCCGCCGCAGCCGCTGCGCCGCCGACCGTGACCGTGGGTGGCTTCGCGATGACCGACGAGGGCTTTCTCGTCGACCACACCACCTGGACCGAGGACTTCGCGACGCAGCTCGCGGCGCAGATGAACCTCGAGCTCACCGAGCAGCACTGGGCGCTCATCCGCTTCGTCCGCGAGGACTACGCCGCGTCCGGCACGTCGCCGAACGTGCGCCGCATCGGCAAGAGCAGCCCGGTCAGCACGAAGGAGCTGTACGCGATGTTCCCCGCTGCGCCGGCGATCTACGCCGCGCGGCTCGCCGGGCTGCCGAAGCCCGCCGGCTGCATCTGACCTCGACCGCATCGACTCCACGAAACCCCGGCCCCCGGAGGTCCCCATGAATGCCCCCACCGCTGCCCGCCGCAAGGTCGCGCTCATCGTCTCGCGCGGAGGCCTCGACGAGGTCTACCCGGCGCTCATCCTCGGCAACGCCGCCCGTATGTCGGGCATCGACGCCATGCTCTTCTTCACGTTCTACGGCCTCGACGCGATCACCGAAGCGAAGGTCGACAAGCTGCACGTGAACATGGTCGGCAACGCCACCAGCCCGATGCCCACGATGGTCGCGGGCCTGCCGGGCATGGAGCGCCTCGCCGCCAACATGATGAAGAAGCAGATGGACGACCTCGACCTGCCGGACGTCCGCGAGATGCTCGAGATGCTCGATGACTCCGGCGCCGAGATCTACGCCTGCGAGCTGGCGATGACGATGTTCAAGCGCACGAAAGGCGACCTGCTGCCGCAGGTGCGCGACGTCATCACCGCCGGCGACTTCTACGCCATGAGCGAAGGCGCCCAGATCATCTTCACCTGACGCCCGCCCCCACCACCGCGGCCACCCCGTCCCTCCCCACGGGAGGGACCGACGCGCGCACCCGCGCGCGGCAGGGAGGGAGCCACACACTCCCTCCCCTGCACCCCCACCGGCCGCCCCCACCACCGCAGCCACCCCGTCCCTCCCCACG
>Ga0070729_10002520_pt1 | contig 23426 bp, 25 predicted proteins | sample tdDd472_FD_66725 | JGI IMG/M metagenome (GOLD analysis project Ga0070729, IMG submission 66725) | Marine sediment microbial communities from the Atlantic coast under amendment with organic carbon and nitrate - tdDd47.2 | ecosystem: Environmental > Aquatic > Marine > Coastal > Sediment | place... | reverse complement strand
TCATAGGAGGGCGAGATGCCGCTCTCACGGAGCGTCTTGTCTATGAAAGACAACAACTGGTGCTGTTTGCGCGTCAACATGGTGGGAAATCCGATACGGTTGGGCCATATATGTTCACATATGTTCTAATTTAGTTCTGCATATGTGTCAAGGGGTATGCGCCGCCGGATTCGCGTTTTTGGTGCGCCCGCAGGTATTTATACAATTAAAGCATTAAAAGGCGCTGGCGCCGAGATCGAGGCGCAGGATATTCACTGTATCGCCGGCCTTCGCCGGCGGCGCCTTGACCGGGCGGATCACCAGGCAGTCAGCTTCGGCGAAGCGGGCCATCATGGCGCTGTCCTGGCGCTCGAACGGCGTGGCGATCAACTCGCCCGTCGCGCCCGACGCCAGGGTCGCGCGCATATAGTCCTGGCGGATGCCATTGGCCGGCAGATCTCGGCCGAGCCTAGCGGTAGCGATATCGGGAAGCGCGTCGGCGTCGAGCCCCAGCATTACCGCCATGGCCGCGCGCAGGAAGATGATCGAGGTGACGCCCGCCGATACCGGGTTCCCCGGAAGGCCGAGGACGTGCACGTCGCCGAGCCGCCCGAAAATCAGCGGCTTTCCCGGCCGCATGGCGATTTTGTAGAAATTCAGGTCGAGGCCGTCCGCCCCCAGCACCTGGCGCACCAGATCGAAATCGCCGACAGAGGCGCCGCCGATGGTGACCAGGATGTCGGCCCCCTTGGCGCCGGCAAGCGCATCGCGGAACGATTCCTCCGTATCGCGCGCGATGCCGAGGTTGACCGGCTCGCCGCCCAGCACCTTGACGTAGGCGCTCTGCGCGACGGAATTCGACGAGATGATCTGGTCGGCACCCTTGGGCTCGCCCGGCATAACCAGCTCATCGCCGGTTGCCAGAATGGCGATGCGCGGCCGGCGCCGTACCCGGAGCCACGGAACGTTGGCCGACGCAGCCAACCCGAGATCGCGTGCCGTCAGGCGCCGGCCGGCCTTGAGCAGCACCTCGCCTTCGGTGAAGTCGAGCCCGGCGGGGCGCACGTCGGCACCGAGTTGGGCGCTCTCCTTGATGGTGATCCGTTCGCCGTTGGCGTCGGTTTCTTCCTGAATGACGATGGTATCGGTGCCGTCGGGAAGGGGGGCGCCGGTAAAGATGCGCGCGCACTGGCCGGCGTCGACCGTACCGCCGAACCCTTGTCCGGCCTGCGACATGCCGACCTGCGTCAAGGTCACCGGCACGGATGCGACATCGACGGCCTTTACCGCATAGCCGTCCATGGCGGAAACGGCGGCCGGCGGCTGCGTCAGACGCGCCGCCACGTCCTCGGCCAGCACGCGGCCGAGCGCATCGGGAAGCGCCACCTGGACGGAGGGAAGCGGCTTGAATGCCCCGGCCACGCGGCGGATCGCCTCGCCGACGGCGAGCATTTCGTTCTTCTTGTTCATTATTCGGCCTCGAAAGTCCCGGACTTGCCGCCCGACTTGTGCACCAGGCGCACGTCGGTGATCCGCATGGCGCGGTCGACGGCCTTGCACATGTCGTAGACCGTGAGCGCCGCGACGGATGCCGCCGTCAGGGCTTCCATCTCGACACCGGTCTTTCCCGAAAGCTTGCAGGTGGCGGCGATATCGACGGCGTTGCGCGCCGGATCGCAGACCAGATCGACCTTCACCGACGCCAGGCTCAAGGGATGGCAGAGCGGGATCAGGTCCGGCGTTTTCTTGGCCCCCATGATGCCGGCCAACTGCGCCACCGAGAGCACGTCGCCTTTCTTGACGCCGCCCTGCATGATCAGCGCCAGCGTTTCGGGTTGCATCAGCACGCTCGCCTTAGCGGTCGCGGTGCGCTCGGTAACCTCCTTATCCGAGACGTCGACCATCACGGCGTTACCCTCGTCATCCAGGTGCGTGAATCCGCTCATGCCGTTGCCGCCGCTTGGGGTTCGGGGGTGAGAAGGGCACGGGTCGCGGCCTCCACGTCGTCCTGGCGCATCAGCGACTCGCCCACCAAGAAGCAGTTCGCACCGGCGCGCGCCATGCGCGCCAGGTTGGACGGCGTATAAAGCCCGCTTTCGCTGACCAAGGTGCGGTCCGAAGGCACATCGGGCGCAAGCCGCTCGGTCATGGCGATATCGACCTCAAGGGTTTTCAGGTTGCGGTTGTTCACGCCGATCAGGTCGCCGTCGATGCCGAGCGCACGGACAAGCTCGTCGCCGTCATGCACTTCAACCAGGATATCCATGCCCCAAGCGCGGGCCGCCGCCGCCAGTTCGGCGGCCTGGGCATCGGAGATCGCCGCCATGATCAACAAGATGCAATCGGCACCGAGCGCGCGGGCTTCCGCCACCTGATAGGGATCGAGCATGAAGTCCTTGCGCAGGACCGGCAACTCAACGGCGGCGCGCGCCGCCACCAGAAATTCGTCGGCCCCCTGGAAATAGGGCTCGTCCGTCAGAACGGACAAACAACTGGCACCGCCCGCCGCGTAGGCGCGGGCCAGCGCCGGCGGGTCGAAATCGGCCCGGATCAGGCCTTTGGAAGGCGACGCCTTCTTGATCTCGGCGATCAGGCCGTAGCGGCCGGCATCGACGGTTCGCTTGAGGTTGGCAGCAAAACCGCGGGGGGCCGAGGCTTGCTTGGCGCGTTCCTCGACTTCGGCCGGGGATTGGGCGCGTTTTCGGGCCGCGATATGTTCGCGCTTGTCGTCGCAGATTCGGGCGAGAACGTCGCTCATGATCCGGAATTGGTGATTTCGACCAGTTTTTCCAGCGCTCTCTTCGCCTTGCCCTCGTCGATGGACTGGGCGGCGAGGGCGACGCCGGCTTTCAGGTCACTCACCTTGCCGCCGATGATCAGGCTGGCGGCGGCGTTGTAGAGAACGATGTCGCGGTAGGGCCCGGCCTCGCCGTCGACAAGGCGCCGGATGGCGGCGGCATTGTAGACGCCGTCGCCGCCCTTGAGATCGTCGAGCGTGGCGCGCGGAATGCCGGCGTCCTCGGGCGTGACCTGGAAGGTACGGATGCCTCCGTCCTCCAGCGCCGCCACATGGGTGATGCCGGTGGTGGTCATCTCGTCCATGCCGTCCTCGCCGTTGACCACCCAGGCGACTTCGGTGCCGAGGATACCGAGCACCTCCGCCATCGGTTCGATCCAGGCACTGTCGAAAGCGCCGGTGAACTGGCGCTTGACGCCAGCCGGGTTGGACAGCGGGCCCAGGTTGTTGAAGATGGTGCGAATGCCCAACGATTGGCGCACCGGGACGACATGCTTCATGGCACTGTGGTGCTTCGGCGCCGGCATGAAACCGACGCCGGCCTCGCGGATGGCGCGCTCCACCAGGGACACATCGCAATCCAGATTGACGCCCAGTTCAGTCAGCACGTCGGAGGCGCCGGATTTCGACGTCACCGCGCGGTTGCCGTGCTTGGCCACCGGCACGCCGGCGCCCGCCACCACCATCGCGGTGGCGGTGGAAATATTGTAGGTGCCGAGCCTGTCGCCGCCGGTGCCGACGATATCCATGGCGCCTTCGGGCGCCTCGACGCGCAGCATCTTGGCACGCATGGCGCGCACGGCACCGGTGATCTCATCGACCGACTCGCCGCGCAGCCTGAGCGCCATCAGGAAAGCACCCATCTGCGATTCCGTTGCCTCGCCCGCCATGAGGATTTCGAAAGCGCGTTCGGAATCGGCGGCGGTAAGGGTTGCGCCGTCGGCCACGCGGGCCAGGATCGGTTTGATGTCTTCGCTCATGCCGCATTCCTTCCGCGCGAGATCTCGATGAAGTTCCTGAGGATCTGGTGGCCGTGCTCGGAGGCGATGCTTTCCGGATGAAACTGCACGCCGTGGATCGGGAGTGTCCGGTGCGAGACGCCCTGGATGACGCCATCCTCGCTCTCGGCGGTAACCATCAGGCAATCGGGCACCGTTGCCGGATCGAGGGTGAGGGAATGATAGCGCGTCGCCTGGAACGGAGACGGCACGCCGGCGAACACCGCGGCGCCCTTGTGGGTGATGGTGCTCATCTTGCCGTGCATGGGTTGCGGCGCGCGGATGATGGTACCGCCGAAACTTTGCGCGATGCACTGGTGGCCCAGGCAGACACCGAAGATCGGGAACACACCCTGCAGTTTCTCGATCACTTCCAGGCAGATTCCAGCCCAATCGGGATCGCAGGGACCCGGTGAAATGACGATCCCCTCGGGCGCCATGGCGCGGATGTCGTCGACGCTGATGGCGTCGTTCCTATGCACGACAACTTCGGCCCCGACCTCGCCCATGTAGTGGAGCAGGTTGTAGGTGAAGCTGTCGTAGTTATCGATAAGCAGAAACATTTGAGGCAGTTATGGTGTGTCACCGGGGTGCGGTCAAGAGGTCGCTCTCGGATGGCGCTTGACCTTCCAGGTGCTGGAAACTTTATAAGATAAACATTATAGTTCTCTGGAAGGTTGGTCTCGTCATGGATGAAACCCCACTCAAACGAAACACGCTCACCGTCGGCGTCGAGGGCATGTCCTGCGCCGGTTGCGTTTCGCGCGTGGAAAAGGCGCTCTCGGCCGTGTCCGGCGTCGATGTCGCGGAAGTGAATTTAGCGACAAAACGCGCCACCATCAGCTACGATCCGGGCTCCACGGGCCCGGGCGCGCTGGTCGACGCCATCAGCGCCACCGGCTTCCAGGTGCCGTCGGATTCCATCGATCTCGACATTGAGGGCATGTCCTGCGCGGGTTGCGTGTCGCGCGCCGAAAAGGCGGCGGCGAACCTGCCGGGCGTGGTCGCTTCCGAAATCAACCTCGCCACCCATCGCGGCCGTGTCACCTTCACGCCGGGCGTCGTCCAGCCGGAAGCCATCGCCAAGGCGATCACCGATGCCGGGTACCCCGCGCGCCCACACCGGGTGGACGGCGAACCGGCCGGTGACAGCGAACGGGACGCCCGCGACGCGGAAACCGAGACGCTCAAGCGCGCGCTGGTCTTCGCGCTCGGCTTCACCGTGCCGCTGATCGCCGTCGCCATGGGCCGCATGGTGGAAAGCATCGGTGCCGTCATGCTGGGCATCATGGCGGAACGAGCCTGGATGGCGGTGGAGTGGGTGCTGGCGACGCCGGTGCTGTTCTACGCCGGGCGGCATTTCCATCGTTCCGGATGGAACGAATTGAAGCACCTCAATCCCGGCATGAACGCGCTGGTGATGATCGGCGCCGGCGCGGCCTATTTCTATTCGCTGCTGTCGCTGGCCGCGCCCAGCCTGTTCCCGGCGGGGACCGCGCATGCCTATTTCGAGGCGTCCGGCGTGATCGTCACGCTGATCCTGTTCGGCCGTTACCTGGAGGCCCTGGCCAAAGGACGTACCTCGGCGGCGATCAAGAAGCTCATGGGCCTGCAGGTGCCGATGGCCAGGGTCGAGCGCGGCGGTTCGGTGAGCGAAATCCCCATTGCCGAGCTGCGCGTCGGCGACAAGGTTCATGTCCGGCCGGGCGAGCGCCTGCCGGCCGACGGCGCCATCTGGGAAGGCACCAGTTTCGTCGATGAATCGATGATCTCCGGCGAACCGGTGCCGGTGGAGAAACGCCCCGGCGCCGAAGTCGTCGGCGGCACCGTCAACGGCAACGGCGCCCTGACCGTGCTGGTCAGCCGCACCGGCGCCGACACGGTGCTGGCGCGCATCATCCGCATGGTCGAGGACGCCCAGGCCGGCAAGCCGCCGATCCAGAAGCTGGCCGACAGGATCGCCGGCGTCTTCGTGCCCGCGGTGATGGGCATCGCCGTTCTCACGTTTCTTGGCTGGCTGCTGTTCGGGCCTGAACCGGCACTCGGCTACGCATTCGTCACCGCCGTCTCGGTACTGCTGATCGCCTGCCCATGCGCCATGGGGCTGGCGACGCCGACGGCGATCATGGCCGGCACCGGCCGCGGCGCCGAGATCGGTGTCCTGATCCGGCGCGGCACGGCGCTGGAACTGCTGGCGCGGGTCGATACGGTCGTTCTCGACAAGACGGGTACCCTGACGGAAGGAAAGCCGGAACTGCGGGAACTTCATTCCCTCGACACGGATATGGCGGATGACGACATCCTCGCCATCGCCGCCGCCGCCGAAGCCAAGAGCGAACACCCGATCGCCCATGCCCTGGTCGATGCGGCCAAGGCCAAGGGCCTCGTGCTGCCGGAAGCCTTGGGTCTGGAAGCGCATCCGGGTCACGGCGTCACGGCCCAGGTGGCGGGACATGCCGTCGCCATCGGCGCGGCCCGGCACATGCAGGCGCTCGGCATCGATATCGATGCGGCCTCGGCTGAAGCGGATGCCATCGCAGCCGCCGCGCTGACACCTGTCTTTATCGCCATCGACGGCCAACTTGCCGCCGTTGCCGGTGTCGGCGACGCCTTGAAGGCGGAAAGCGCCGATACCATCAAGGCGTTGCAAAATCTCGGGCTGGAGACCGCGCTCCTGACCGGCGACACCGAAGCCACCGCCAATGCGATCGCCGCTCAGGCCGGGATCGGGACCGTCGTCGCCGGCGTGCTGCCGGGCGCCAAGGCGGATGAAATCAAGCGCTTGCAGGCTGAAGGCAAGACCGTTGCCTTCGTTGGCGACGGCATCAACGACGCGCCGGCACTGGCGCAGGCGGACGTGGGCATCGCCATCGGTACCGGCACCGACATCGCCATCGAAGCCGGCGAGGTGATCTTGATGTCCGGCGATCTCTCCGGCATCGTCCGCGCCGTCAAACTCGCCAGGCGCACGCTCCGTGTCATCCACGGCAATTTCTTCTGGGCCTACGCCTACAACGTGGCGCTCATACCGCTGGCGGCGGGCATTCTGTATCCGGCGTTCGGCTGGCTGTTGAACCCGATGCTGGCAGCGGGCGCCATGAGCGTCTCCAGCCTCTTCGTGGTCAGCAACTCCTTGCGGCTGCGCTCCTTCGATGGGGGACGGACATGAACATCGGCACACTGGCGCGCGAGACTGGCATCTCGGCCAAAACCATCCGCTATTACGAGAGCATCGGCCTGACGCCGGAGCCGGACCGCCAGCCCAACGGCTATCGCGACTACGGCGATAGCGATGTCGCCACGCTCAAGTTCGTGCAGCGTGCGCGCGGACTTGGATTCTCGCTGGAAGAGGTGAGGGCGCTGTTGACCCTGTGGCGCGACCATGGCCGGGCCAGCGCCGACGTGAAGAAGCTCGCTCTCGACCATATCCAGGAGATCGAGGGGCGCATCGGCGAACTGCAGGCGATGAAACGCACCCTCGAACACCTGACCGAGCGCTGCCACGGCGACGACCGCCCCGACTGCCCGATCCTGGAGGACCTGGCGAAGCCGGGGTGACGCGTTATCCGGCTTCGGCGGTGGTGCTCATTTCAGCGGAATGTTGAATGCCCCCCCGGCGCCGATGCCGGCACTCAAAAGCGACGACAAGGCGGGACCGGATGTGGTTTTCTGGATGTTCGGACCGAAGAACTGGACGACGTCCTTGACCTCATACTTGAACAGATCGCCCGGCGTGATGGAAATGCCGCCGAAGCCGCCCGATCCGATCCCGATCCCGATGAAACCCGTCACTTGGGGGGTAACGCTCCAATTGAAGACATCGTTTTTGCCCCAGTTCGTCTTTCCGTCCCAATAGGCCCATCCGAAACTGAGGCTCACCCCGCCGGACTTCTTCGTCGTTTCGAACAGGTCCGTGTCGATGCTCCGCGAATATGAGATGGTCGGGAGCGAAAGCGAGTGGTTTTTCTTGAAGTCCGTCGCAAACCCGAGGCCGATGGAGAGGCCGTTATAGGGGGGCGGCAGCGGCGGGGTGAAAGCCAGGTCGATCGACATCTGATGCTGTTCGGATGTCGCGGCGTGCGCCGAGGTAACGGGATTGAGCCTGTTCCAGATGCTCGGGTCCAACTGCGCGAAGATGCTTTCGAGCCCGGTTTTCCGGAAGGCGTCGGCGATGGTCTTGCCTCTGCCAGAACAGATCACCTTGGGATCGAGGAAAACCTTGATGATCTTCGACTGGGCCGCGGCAATCGTCTTCGCCATTTCGGCCATGCGCTTGATCTCATCCGGGCTTTGCTCGGCAATTTTCTGGATCTGTTTCGAAACGAGCGACAGGTCGACCTGACGCATCAGTTTCTTTTGTTCCTTTTTCAACTGCTCACTCTGGTTTTGCATGAACCGCAGCAGCGCCCTGGCGCCCGGAACCGCGTCAAGGGCGGCATCCTCGATGGCCTTGCGCGCCTTGTAGGCCTCATCCGTCAATTTCTTGAAAGCCTCTAAGACGGCAATCGTGCCTTCGCAGGCCAAGTCCTTGGGCTTCACGCACTGGTTCTTGAACGGGTCCTCCATGAGCCCGCTATTGCAGGACGGGAAACGTTCCCACACATAGCAGGGCCGGCCATTCAGCTTGCCGCATGTCTTCGACGCGCAGGCATTCTTCGACATCACCGGATAGAGTGTCCGCACCGAATGAGACGAGGGGCATTTCCAGCAGCTTCCCCCTTCGGTCGGGTCGAAGTAGGAGCCTTTCGCGCAGCCCAACGATGCAACCTTTTCCAAGGTCATTTTCTTGGCGCTCTTTTTCTGGGCCTTGGCATAGACGGCGGGGATGGCCATGGAACAGGCCTTGTCGGATTTCACCGAATGAGCCGTCCTGTTGTAGCCTTTCGGGCAGGACCAGCAGCTACCTTTGTCGATCGGATCGAAGAATTGCCCGCCGGGACACTTGAAACCGGCGAGGGATTTGACCTTGGAGGCGCTGTTCTTCGACGTATAGGCGGGCTTGTAGCAAACGCCGCTGGTCGAAACCTTTTTCGAGGCATCGTGCTTGTAGCCGGACGGACATTTGTAGCATTTGGTCGAGCCGACGTTGGCGAAGGTGCCTTTCTTGCAGGCTTTCAGCAGGCTGCCGGTATTGTAACTGTAACTGGCCTTCTTTTTCTTCCGGCCAATTCGCTTGGTGCAGGCATCGTCCGCCGTGACGGCGGCAAGCGAGCGGTTGTAACCCGACGGGCAGCTCCAGCACTCACCCCCCTTGCGCGGATCGAAAAAGCTGCCCTTGGCGCAGGAAAGCGCGTCCTTGGATTTGCGGGTCGCGGATCTCAGACTTTCGGTCGCCGGCTGCTGGCAGGCCTTGTTGCCGGTGACGGGGAAGATCGTGCGCTTCTTGCCTGAACAGCTCCAGCATTCGCCGCCGTTGATCGGATCCCAGAACTCACCCTTCTTACAGCCCAGGCTCGCGATGTCGGGTTTGCCGGCCTTGGTGGCCTTCGCGTAATCCGCAGCCGATACCGAAACGGTCGGCAGACAGATCGAAGCAACGAAAAAAAGCCAGATAAAAAACCGCATCGAATATCCCCCTCGGCTGCCGGTCCGCATGGTAATGGGAAACCCTAGCACGCAATTGGTTTGGCCGCGGGTTGTTTTCGCCCGCGCCTTATACCCGTGCCCCCTTTATATCGGCGCTTCCCCCTGAGCCGTGCAGCGGTGCAGCTTGCGGTGCATGTCCTCGGTGTAGTCGCGCACCGCGTAATGCATGGTGCGGCGATTGTCCCAGACCAAGACGTCACCCGGCTGCCAGCGGTGGCGATAGATGTTTTCCGGTTTGGTCGCGACTTCGTAGAGATGGTTCAGAAGCCAGGCGCTCTCGCGCTCCTCGAGCCCCTCGATGCCGACGGTAAAGCGCGGATTGACGAAGATCGCCTTCTGGCCGGTGCCGGCGGGCGAGCGCACCACCGGATGCAGACTGGGCGGCTTGACCTCGGACGGATCGATCTTGCGGGCGTCGGACGGATCGAGGCTCCGCATCTGCGTCGCCTTGCCGGAATGAAACGCCTTCAGGCCCGCGATCATCTGCTTCAGGCCGTCGGAGAGCTGCTCGTAGGCGCGCGCCATGTTGCAGATCATGGTATCGCCGTGGCCTTCCGGAACGGCCAGCGCATGCAGCACCGTCGCCGACGGCGGTTCGGCCATGTGCGAAATGTCGGAATGCCAGTAGTCGTTGGGCGCGCCGGGCCGCCCCGGCCGGTTCTCAAGGATCAGCACCTCCGGATGGCCGTCGACGGTGGCGCGGGTGCGCAGCGGATGCACGAACACATCGCCGAACAGGCTGGAAAACCGCTTCTGGTCCTCCGGCGACAGCGACTGGCCCCGGAACATCAGGGCGCCATGCCTATCGAAGGCGCCCCGGATGGCGGTATCGGTTTCCGTGTCGGTCTCGTTCAGGTCGACACCCCGGACCTCGACGCCGATGGCGCCGCACAGCGGTATGAATTCCATGATCTCCCCCCGGTTCTATTGCCGCGGCCGCACCGCGACAGCGTTACGACAGCTTTGCGCGACGTCCCCCTGGACGTCAATATAGACGATCTCCAGAAAGGTGATTTCCGACAGCCGCTCGCCGACGGCGACCACTTCCTTGCCGCTTTCCAACGGCTCATGGCCGAAGATCAGGCCGAGCCGGCGGATGATCCGCTCACGCGGAGATATATTGACCAAATACGCCAGCGTCTCGACGGAAAACACCTCGCTCACGGCCTGCGCGTGCAGGGCCTGGCACTGTTTGCCGCTCGGCGTGTCGGTGGGCGCGCGGAAGACGTAGCGGATTTCCACGCTGCCGATATCGGCCTTGTACCAGACGCGGGTGGTGACCACAGGCGCGCTCTTCGGCGCAATGCGGGTTGCGGCTTCCAGCGCGAACAGGCGCAGCCGCTTCATGCCGGAATCGAACAGCGTCGTCGGTTCCTTGCTCAACCGCTCGATGATCGCCGGGTTGGCGGCATGAACGGGTAGGGCGAAAGCCAAACCGAGGCCGGCAACCACCGCCATGACGATCCGTTTGCAGAACATCCCTGTCATTTCGTCTCCTTCACCAACGATGATAGACAGCACGCGTTCCGATTGGAAAGCCATCGCGACTTGGCTAGGCTACGCCCATGACTGAAATTCTCGATCTTTGGCCGACCAAGCTCATCCGCACGAAGCTCGATGGTTTCGAGGAACCGAACCGCGAGCTCCTGAAGCTGGCACGCAACTGGGACAAGGAAAGGAAGGACCTGACCACCGACTACCGGGACAACAACCCCTTCAACGTCGATGCGCCGGCGACCAACTGGCTGCGCGGCCAGGTCAACGCCACCGTTATCGAATACCTGAAGGCGATCGGTATCGACTTCCCGGTCGACTGGCAGATCCACGGCTGGGTCAACATCAACCGGACCGGCGACTACCACGACCCGCACAACCATCCGCATTGTTATCTATCGGGAACCTATTACGTGAAGGTGCCGGCGGCGGGCTCGAAGCGGCGCCAACGCGCCGATGTGCGGCCCAACTGCATCACCTTCTATGACCCGCGGTTCGCCATCAACATGAGCTCGATACGCAACGACCCCTACCTGGACCCGGAATTCACGGTGTTGCCGGAACCGGGCCTATTGATGATGTGGCCCGCGAGCCTGATGCATTTCGTGCACCCGAACCTGAGCGACGAGACCCGCGTTTCCATCAGCTTCAACATCGTCCTCAAGTGGGCCGATCACTACCTGCCGAGCCAGTGATTTCGCCTTGCCGGCACAACCCGCACTCGATCTCGGCGCCTAGCATTTTTTCCCGGCCGGCTTCTGTCACCGCCCACGGGCGTTCGGTGAACGGCGGCTGGTGGCGCACGTGGCGGGTGTGGCCGCAATCGAGCTCGGCCACCCAATGGCCGTCGTCATCCTTGTGAAATCCGGTTATCCTCGATATCGACATAGCCGCACATTAAACCGGAAACCGGACCCGAACCATGCCGCCCAAGAAGAACCCGCTGAAGCTCAACAAGTTGCAACTGCGCACCTTGGCACTCTGTCAGGTGATCGCGCGTGAACCCGATCTCGCGCGCATCGACGAGGCGACGGGGGAGGCGACGCTCCTGCACCTACCGCACCCGCACGGCGACCATGTGCACGTGGGTCCGTTCGTGGTCTCGGCACGCGATGCCAGCGGTTTCGCCAACCCGGCCGTCTGGACGGCGCTGACCCGCAAGGGCCTGGCGCGCCAGGACGGCCCCGGCAGTGTCACCCTGAGCGCCGAGGGCCTCGCCTACAACTGCGGCTTCGGCGACAGGTTCCTGGCACCATCCGATCATTGAAAGAGAAAGCGTTCGGTTTCGTCTACGTTCTCGGCAGCCTGGGCAAGGGGGGACCGCGCACCTATGTCGGCTGGACCCACGATCTTGAACAACGCCTCGGCCGTCACAACGCCGGTACGGGCGCGCGCTCGACCCGTGGCCGCCAATGGCGCCTGCTCTACGCAGAGCGCCTCGACACCCGCGCCGCAGCGATGAGCCGCGAATGGCACTTGAAACGCGACCGGCGGCTCAGGCGCGAACTGCTGCAATGCCTGGATGAAGGGGGGAGGACCTAGCGCCGACGCCGTTCGGCACCCTCGTGCTCGCCGCCGGAATGGCGGCGCCGGTCGGGACCGAAGAAGTCTCCGGAATCGATGAAGAAGCGGTCCGATTCGATCACCGCGACGATACGTTCGTATATGGTCTTCGCCGAAACCGGCTTGGCCAGAAACTCGGTCATGCCCGCGTCGCGCGCCTCGACGACATGGCGAAGCTCGGTATTGGCGGTCAGGATCACAACCGGCGTGTAGGCGTTCATGGTTTCCGGATCGCGCCGCACGCGTTTTAGGAAAGCGAGGCCGTCGAGTTCATCGCACCAATCGCAGAAGACGATATCGACGGGAAAGTTCTCGAATACCTTCCAGGCTTTCTCCGGATCTGGCGTGGAATGCACGCTGGGAACGCCGAATTCGCGGAACACCTCGGTCAGCAGGTTGCGGATCAGCAGGTGTTTCTCAAGCACCAGGATATTCAACTGGCTGATATCATAGGCTTTCATGGCCGCCTCCTGTGACCACCCCGACCGAAGGCAACCGGTTTTCACACCGTTTTCCAGCCTCTATGGTAGCACCGGTGAACCGCCGCGTTCATTGACCTGCAACAAGTTCGGGAAATAACGAGCCATGGCCGACGCCAGCGACGGGACCGCGCGCCTCGACGAATTGGAAGCCCATATCGCCCACCAGGACGGTGAGATCCGCGACCTCAGCGAAATGGTGCTCAAGCAATGGGCCGCCATCGAAGCGCTAAAGGCGCAACTGAAACGCCACGAACAGCGCATGGAGGAGTTGGCCGACGACGTCGCCACCGGCCCCGTCGACGAACCGCCGCCGCCGCACTACTGAGGCGACGGCCCACTTGCCTGGGGGCAGGCGATATCACAATCTAGAATGCGGGAACCGCAGGGCTGGGAGGCACCATGACAGACAGCGATCAACGCACCGTCGGAATCGTCGGGCTCGGCGCCATCGGCGGCGGAGTCGCAGCGTCGTGGCTGCGCGCCGGGCTCAAGGTCGTCGGGTGCGATCTCAATGCGCAGGTGCTGGATACCTTCACCAAGGCCGGCGGCGAAGCGGCCGCGACGGCAGCGGACGTTGGGCGAGCGGCGGAGGTCGTGTTCCTGTTCGTGGTCAATGCCGATCAGGCGCGTGGCGTTCTTTTCGCCGATGGCGGCCTGGCGGCAGCCATGCCCGAGGGCGGCATCGTCGTCAGTTGCGTCACCATGGCGCCGGCCGACGCGTCCACTATCGCCGATGAGTTGACGGCACGAGGGCTTCGCATGATCGACGCGCCGACCAGCGGCGGCGCCGCCAACGCCATCGCCGGCAAGACCAAATTCATGGCCGCCGGCGCGCCCGAGGATATCTCCCGCGCCGGGTTCGCCCTCGATGCCGCCGCCGATACCGTTTACCGGGTCGGCGATGAACCGGGGCAGGGCGCATCGGTGAAGGTCGTGCATCAGTTGCTGACCGGTGTCCATATCACCGCGGCCATGGAGGCGATGGCGCTCGGCATCAAAATGGGCCTCGATCCGGCGCGGCTCTACGAGGTGGTCACCGGCTGCGCCGGCAATTCCTGGATGTTCGAAAACCGCGTACCGCATGTGCTGGCCGGCGATTATACACCCCTGAGCGCGGTGGAGATCTTCGTCAAGGACCTGGGGCTGGTGCTCGATGCCGGCCGCCAGGAACGCTTCCCGTTGCCCATCGCCGCCGCCGCCCACCAGCAGTTCCTGGCCGCCAGCGCGGCGGGCTACGGGCGCGAGGACGATGCCGCCGTCATCAAGGTCTACCGTGATCTCGCCGGCCTGGAACTGCCGGCTGAAAAAGACGGGGAGGGATAAGCATGCCCAAGTTCGCCGCCAACCTGACCACGCTGTTCACGGAGCTTCCCTTGCCGGACCGCTTCGCCGCCGCCGCCGATGCCGGCTTCGAAGCGGTCGAGGTCCTCAATCCCTACGATCACGCGCCCGAGGAACTGGCCAAACGGCGCGAGGCCGCCGCTGTCCAACAGGCGCTCATCAACCTCTCCCCCGGCGACGGGGCCAAGGGCGAACGCGGCATCTCGGCGCTCACCGGCCGCGAAGCCGATTTCAAAGCCAGCGTTTCGCAGGCGCTGGAGTACGCCCAGGCGCTCGGCAGCCATGGCGCGCACGTCATGGCCGGTGTGGTCGATGGTGGGCTCGCCAATGCCGCCGCCGTCGAGACCTACGTCGCCAACCTGGCCTACGCGGCGGAAATTTTCGCCGGGCACGGCATCTGGGTGAGCATCGAGCCCCTCAACGTGCGCGCCGCGCCGGGCTACCTGATCTCACGCCAGGGCGAAGCGCGCGCCATCATCGAGCGCGTCGGGCACCCGAACCTGGGGCTGCAGTTCGACGTCTTTCACGTGCAGATCATGGAAGGCGATGTGGCGGTAAGGCTGCGTGAGTTCATGCCGGTCATCCGCCATATCCAGATCGCCGGGGTGCCCGACCGCCATGAGCCCGATACGGGCGAGATCAATTATCCCTACCTGTTCGGCCTGATGGATGAGCTCGGCTATGACGGCTTCGTCGGTTGCGAATACCATCCGGCGACCACCACCGAGGCCGGCCTCGGCTGGTTCCGGCGCGCCTTGGGGTGTGACGCATGAGCCTTCTGCTCGGCTGCATCGGTGACGACCATACGGGTTCGACCGATCTCGCCAACACGCTGGTGAAGAACGGGCTCCGGACCGTGCAGGTGATCGGCGTGCCGCCGGCGGGAACCCCGGCGCCCGACGCCGAGGCCGTTGTGGTGGCGCTGAAATCGCGGACCACGCCGGCACATGAAGCCGTCGCCGACTCGCGTGCCGCTATTCGCTGGCTCAAGGATGCCGGCGCGCGGCAATTCTTTTTCAAATACTGCTCGACCTTCGATTCCACCGACCAGGGCAACATCGGCCCGGTGATCGAGGTCCTGTTGGACGAACTGGGCGCCGACTTCACCATTGCCTGCCCGGCCTTTCCCACCACCGGCCGCACGCTCTACCAGGGGCATCTGTTCGTGTTCGGCGATCTCCTTTCGGAAAGCTCCATGCGCAACCATCCGCTGACGCCGATGACCGACGCCAATATCGTCCGCGTGCTGTCGCGCCAGACGGCGCTGCCCGTCGGTCTGGTAAAGGCATCCGACGTCATGCAGGGGGCCCAGCACATCGAAGAAGCGTTCTCTGCGGTACGAAACGAGGGCACGCGCATCGCCATCGTCGACGCCGTCACCGACCCACAGCTTTACGACATCGGCGCCGCGGCGGCGGGGTTGGAACTGGTCACCGGCGCGTCGGGAATCGCCTGCGGCCTGCCGGAGAATTTCCGCCGCGCCGGGCTGGTCGCCGAAGCGGCGAAACCGGAATTGCCGGCGATCCAGGGAGCCGAGGCGATCATCGCCGGCAGCTGTTCGTCGGCGACCCTGGCGCAACTGGCGCACGCCGAAAAGACCTGCCCGATCTTCCGCATCGACCCAGGCGAGGTCATGGCCGCCAAGGACGTAGCCGGCGCGGCGCTCACATGGGCCGCACAACATCTCGGCACGGCGCGGCCGATCTTCGCCGCCAGCGCCGATCCCGGCCACGTCGCCATCGCCCAGCAGCACTTCGGCCGCATGGAAGTCGGCGAAGCGCTCGAACGCACGCTGGCGAAAATTGCGCAAGGATTGGTGGCGGCGGGGGTGCGGCGGCTCGTGGTGGCCGGCGGCGAAACCTCCGGTGCGGTGGTGCAGGGGCTCGGCATTTCCGCGCTTCGCATCGGCGCGGAGATCGATCCCGGCGTTCCCTGGTGCGAGACCCTGGGTGAGCCCGGCATGGCGTTGGCGCTGAAATCCGGCAACTTCGGCGCCGAGGACTTCTTCACCAAGGCATTCGACATGTTGAAACGGGAAGGGACGTCCGCATGACGAGCGAAACCGCACTCCGCGACGATATCGCGCGGCTGGCGAAATCCATGTTCGACCGGGGCCTGACCTTCGGCAGTTCGGGCAACATTTCCGTGCGCACCGAAGACGGCTGGCTGATGACGCCGACCGGCTCGACCATGGGCAACCTGGACCCGGCGAAAATCTCCAAGCTCGATGCCGCCGGCAATCATCTGTCCGGCGACAGGCCGACCAAGGAAACATACCTGCACATCGCCATGTACGAGGAGCGCCCGAAGACCGGCGCCGTCGTGCACCTGCACTCGACCCATTCGGTCGCCGTCAGTTGCCTCGCCGACATCGACCCCCGGAACGTGCTGCCGCCGATCACCGCTTACTACGTGATGAAGATCGGCAAGCTGCCCTTGGTGCCGTATTTCCGGCCGGGCGATCTCGACCTCGCGAAGGCCGTGCGCGAGATGGCCTCCGATCACCATGCGGTGCTGCTCGCCAACCACGGGCCGGTGGTCGCCGGGACGTCGCTCGAGGACGCCGTCTACGCCACCGAGGAACTGGAGGAAACGGCGAAGCTCTATCTGATGCTGAAGGACCGGAAGACGCGGTTCCTGACCGACGATCAGGTCGCCGCCTTGCGTTCCTGAACGCCAAGCAACAGCGCCAGGACCATGGCGCCCACGGCCAGCGCCGCGATCAGCCAGCCGGCCCATTGCCAACCGCCCAGATGGGAGACAAGCGCCGCCAGCGCCGGCGGTCCGATCACCTGGCCCATATGCGCGCCCTGCACGATCAGGCCGTTGGCGGCGCCCATCTTGGCGGGATCGGGCTGGAACAGGGCGCCGCACGAAAGGATCGTCGCCGGCGCCATGCCGCCGCAGGCGGAAAAGATCAGGCAAAGCACATAAAACAGCCACAAGGGCGTGCCGTCGGCGAAGATGCCGAGGCTGGTCGCGGCCATGATGACGCTGGCGGCGAAGATCGTCTGCCAATGGCGCACGCCATGGCGCAACATCCAACCGCCGAAGAGATTGCCCGGGATGTTGACCACCACGATGCCGGCGGTCATTACCGACGCGGTGGCGATGGAAAGCCCGCGCCCCTCCGTCAGATAGGTCGGCAGCCAGATCATCAGCGACACCCACTGCGAGGCATAGAAGGTGAAGATCAGTGCCGCCAGCCACACGCCCGGTACCTTCACAACCGCCGCCAGCCGTGCGCGCAGCGGGAGCCCACCGCCGGCATGAGCGGGCTTGCCCACGTCCAGGACGCGGTACACCGGGATCAGCGCCAGCAACGTCACCGCGGCAATGGCGGCCCAGACGCCGCGCCAGCCGAAATCGGCCAGGATCAGCGGTGCGATGACGAAGGTCAGCGCCGTGCCGACCGGCATGTAGGTGCCCCAAATGCCGAACGCGAGCCGGCGCTGGGGCCCGTGCACGGCACCGGCGATGACGGCGGCGGCGGGCACGACGATGAGAATGAATCCCGCGCCCTCGACGACGCGCGACGCCAGCACCTGCCAGGGCGCCAGCGACAGCGCGCCGAGCGTCCCGCCGATAGCGCAAAGCACCAGCCCCGCCGCCAGCACCCGCGCCGCGCCGAAGCGGTCGCCGATGACCCCCGCCGCCATGCCCGAAAGCATGCCGACGATGGAAAGCACGGAAACGATCCACCCGCCGGTGACCATGCCGATGCCGAGATCGGCGCGCAGGTCGGGCAGCGACGGGGCGAGCTTGGCGATGTAGGCGGCGCCGACAACGCCGCAAAGCACGGTGACGGCGACGGCGGACCAGCGCGACGGTTGGGCGGTTGGGTCGGCGTTCACGGCAAACAAATTTCCCCCAAAGTGGCGCGACTTTGGCACCGATGGGGTGGGGCGTAAACTCACAAACTTGCCGGAACCATTGGTTTTGGCGATAGGAAAATTCGTCGATTGACGGCTTACGGAAATTATGTCAGGTATCCTGACCTTTATGCATCCGATAGGGAAAACGGCCATGCCCTGGTCGAACCGGTTTTCGAAGGTCGCGCGCGACATCAAGACATCCGAAATCCGTGAGCTGCTGAAGCTGCTGGCGGATCCGGAAATCCTTTCCTTCGCCGGTGGCATCCCCGACCCGGCGCTGTTTCCCCTCGACGCCGTGAAACGTATCGAGGCGGAGATCGCCGACGACGACGCGCGCCACCGCGCCGCCTTGCAATACGCCCCGACGGAGGGCTACGTGCCGTTGCGCCGATGGATCGCGGACCGCGCCGCCGCACCCGGTTTCACGTTCGAGCCAGGCGACGTGCTGATCACCAACGGCGCCCAGCAGGGCCTGACGCTGCTTGCCGGCGCGCTGATCGACGAAGGCGACGCCATCTGCGTCGCCGAGCCCTCGTACCTGGGTGCGTTGCAGGTGTTCAAGACCAAGGGACCCAGGTTCCTCACCGTCGAGACCGACGCCGACGGCCTCAAGCCAGACGCCCTGGAGGCCGTGCTGCGACAGGGTCCGCGCTTCCTCTACACCATCCCCGATTTCCAGAACCCGGGCGGCATGACCCTGAGCGCCGAGCGGCGCCGGCGCGTCGTCGAACTGGCCCACCGCCACGGCGTACCGGTCCTGGAGGACACCGCCTACCGCGCGCTCTATTACGATGCGCCGCCGCCGCCGACGCTGCTGGAAACGGAAATCCGCTTTCTGGCGGCGCAGGGCCGGGCGGAGACCTGGCGCGAGAACGGCCTGGTGGTGCAGCTCGGCACCGCGTCGAAAACCCTGGCGCCGTCGCTCCGGATCGGCTGGACCGTGGCGCCGCAGCCGTTGATCGAGAAGCTGGTGGTGCTGAAGCAGGCCGACGACCTCAATACGTCCAGCCTCAACCAGATGCTGGCGCACGGCCTCGCCACCACCATCTTGGACGAACACGTGGTGACGCTGCGCCGCGCCTATGGCGAGCGCCGGGACGCCATGGTCGAGGCACTGCACCGGAACCTGCCGAACGACGCCACCTTCACCGCGCCCAAGGGCGGCATGTTCTGCTGGGTGACGCTGCCGGAAGGCATCGACACGGCGGTACTGTTGAAGCTCGCCGTGGCGGAAGCCAAGATCGCCTTCGTGCCGGGCGCCGCCTTCCACGCCAACGGTGGCGGCGCGAATACGCTGCGCATGTCGTTTTCCACCTGTTCGCCCGATGACATCCGCTCAGGCGTCGAGAAGCTCTGCCAACTGGTGCGGCGCCAACTCGCCTGAGGCCTAGACGACGAGCAGGTCGAGCGGATGGCGCGACAGCCGCTCGACGCCGGTCTCGGTCACCAGCATGGAATGGCCATAGCACATGGCGTAGCCGGTTTCGGAATCCATCAAGATCATATGCAGAAAAAACACGTTGCCGGCCTGCATGAGCAGCGGATTTCCCTCATAGAACATCGGGAAGTCGACCCAGATCGGGTTGTAGATCGCCCCCATGCCGTAGCCGCAGGCGTTCAGCCGGGCGTGCGAAAACCCATGATCGTCGAACACCCGCGCGTGCGCGTCGAAAACGTCCCCCATGGGCCGGCCCGGCCGCATGGCATCCTCGCAGGCCTGCAACGCCTCGACACAAGCCGCGTGCATCTTCACCTGGCGATCATCCGGGCGGCCGACGACGATCGTGCGCATCATCGCCGCGTGATAGCGCGCATAGGCCCCCGACCATTCCAAGGTGAGTTGGTCTTGCGCATCCAGGTGCCGGCGCCCGGACGCATACCGGCACAACAGCGCCGCCTCGCCCGAGCCGATGATGAACTCGTTCCCCGCATAGTCGCCACCGCCCCGGAACACCGCGCCCTGCATGGCCGCTAGGATATCGCCCTCGAAGGCACCGACGCCGGCGATCTCCAGGCAGGCATCCAACGCGTCGTCGGAAAGCGCGGCGGCGCGGCGGTGGTAATCGATCTCGCGCGGGCTTTTTGGGTGGCGGAGATGCGAAATCAGCCCGTCCGAGTCCTCCAACGTCGCCACCCCCGCCAGCGCCGCCTCGACCATGCGCCCGTTGGCGTGCGTGAGGCCGGGTGTCCTGATCTCGATCGCCAGGCGCTTGCCCGCCAGCCCCAGGTCCCGGATCAACGCCGCCAACTGTTCGGCCGGATCGACGCCCTCGATATCCTTCCAGATATGAATCTGCCCGTCAGTCAGGATCGAGGTCTGCTGCGCCTGGCGCAAGTCCGGCGCGCGGGTCAGCAGATGCACGTCGCCGCCGGCACTCAACACCATGCACTGGAACAGCGCGAAACCGAAGGTGTCATACCCCGTCAGCCAGTAGTGGCTCTCCGGCGCGAACAGCAAAATGCCGTCGAAACCGTTTTGCCGCAGCGATTGCCGCGCAGCTTGCCGGCGCGCGGCATATTCTTCGGGCGGAAAATGCAGGACCATGACGGCCTCCGGTCGTTTCGGTCGATGCCATCCAACTGGGCAGAAAATCTTGCAGCGCGCAACGACTGACTGTCCAATGGGGACTCAGCAAGGGAACGACGCCATGGCCAGAGACATCATCTTCGACGACGGCCGCCATCCACGCGCCAAGATCGGCTACGTGATGCTGGCCACCGAGCAGACCGTCGAGGACGACGTCTACCGGCTCTGCCCCGAAGGCGTCGGCGTGCATTTCACCCGCGCCGCCATCCCCGACAGCATCACCCCCGACACCCTGGCCGCGCAGGCCGAGCTGCTCGCCGGCGCGGCTGCGGAACTGCTGCCGGCGGGCGATCTCGATGTCTGCTGCTACGCTTGTACATCGGGCAGCCTGGTCATCGGTGAAGAGAGTGTGTTCGCCGAATTCAGGAAGGGCGCGCCCAATGCCCGCCCGACCACCATCATTACCGGCGTCATCCGCGCGCTTCGCGCCCTCGGCGCCCGGCGGCTCGCCGTGGCGACGCCCTACGTGGCGGGCATCAACGACATGGAGGCAGCCTACCTGGAGGCAGCCGGATTCGAGATCGCGGTGATCGAGGGATTGGGGATCGAGAGGGACAGCGACATGGCCTGCGTCACGCCCGAATACCTCCGAGACTTCGCATTGTCGCTCGACCGCCCGGACGTGGACGGCTTGTTCATCAGTTGCAGCGCGCTCCGCAGCCTCGACGTTATCGACGAGATCGAGCGCTCGGCCGGCAAGCCGGCGGTGTGTTCCAACCAGGCGATGATCTGGGATTGCCTGCGCCTCGCGGGCATTGAGGACCCTTTTGAGGGCTACGGGGAACTGCTTCGGAAATACTGAGGCGCGGCCCCTATAAACAAATACACAATAAATACAACAAAAAATAACTTGCGCGGATTCGTAAAACCGCTATTGTTCACACACGTTTAGAAGTCGCGACAGTACACATGCGCTCCCGCCAAGGCGGTCGACCACGTTACCTTCACCGACATCTTGGGCGTCAATAATGGTTCGTCGCATCGTGCAACGGATCGCTTTCTTTGTCGTGAAAGGACAAGATCATGGCTACAGGCACCGTAAAATGGTTCAACGCCACCAAAGGCTACGGCTTCATCGAACCCGATGATGGCTCCAAGGACGCTTTCGTCCACATCAGCGCCGTCGAGCGCTCCGGCATGGCAACTCTCAATGAGGGTCAGAAGGTCAGCTTCGACCTCGTCGCCGGACGCGATGGCAAGATGGCGGCGGAAAACCTGAGCGCCGCCGACTAATCTCGGGAAGGGCGGTCTCTGACCGCCCTTTCTTTTTAAGACCAGACTGAAAGAACAATAATAACGTGAATTCGACTTTTCTCACCAAATACGGCCTGCATCATTTCGTGGCCTTCTCCAACACCAATGGCGACAACGTTTTCTCGATCGCCGGATCGCAAGATCCGAAGATGATCGACCACGCGCGTTACGTTATTGAAGAAAACTTTCCAGGCACCTCGACCATCGTCTTGGCCTAGGCCGGCGGGGTTCTCCGCTTTCCCCTTGTAGAACCCGCCCGCATCCCCCATGTCTTAGCGCAAGCCAAGGACGGGATATGACGGAACGACTGGTATCACCCTGCATCGGCATCTGCGAGCTGAACAACGAAGAGCCGATCCGCTGCCGCGGCTGCGGACGGACCGTCAAGGAAATCGGTGACTGGCGTTACGCCACATACGATCGCCGCATGGAGATCCTGCGCGCCATCTGCGAACGCTGGAAAGCCGCCGGCGATCCGCCCGCCGACGACAAGGCGGCGCAACTCATCCACAAGGAAATGGGCGAGCGTTTCCGGCTCGCCGGCCTGATCGCCTAGTCGACACGCCAACAGGCCAGCGCACCCGCGCGCAGGCACAGAACCTCACCTTCATCCAGCGGCTGCCAAGGCTCGTCCGACAGCGGCACGCTGGCGACCAACGTCACCACAACACTACCCCCGCTGAGCCTCAGGCCATCGACGCCGAACTCGCTCTCGACGCCGCATTGCCTCGATAGCCAATAGAGGCCCGGTGGGCGAATCTCGCCAGTGGTGGCCTGCGTGCGTCGGTTGCCGTGCGCGAACAGGGCATCGCCATCGGAATAGAGAAAATTCGCCGGACCCATGGGGGCGATCTCGCGCGCGAAGGCGGTGACAATCTCGTATCGGTGTTGCAGCGGCGGCACGCTCTCCGCATCATCCCAAAGCAGGGCGAGCCGCCGCATGAGTTCGCAAAAGGCGATTTCGGAATCGGTTTCGCCGACCGGGCGGAACCGGTTCGGCACCGCCGCCAGTGCGTCAATACCGGCGAGATTACCGTTGTGTGCGAACAGGTGCATGTGCCCGCCCAACTCGCGCTGGAACGGCTGGGTATTGGCCAGGGTCAAATCGCCGCGCGTCGCCTTGCGGATATGGGACAAAATGATCGGGCTGCGAAGCTCGTGGTCGCGGACGAAACGCAACCACTCGCTGTCGGCGGCGGCTTCCGCCTCCTTCAGCAAGCGGGTCGCTGGCCCCTGATAGTAGCCGATACCCCAACCGTCCTTGTGCGGTCCGGTGGCGCCCCCGTGCCTGGCCAGCACATCCAGCGACAAGGTCGCCGTGACCGCCAAATTCGCGCAAATTCCCAACAGCTCGCACATGATCGGAGTGTGGACGCCAGCCCCCATTTCGGCAAGTTCCGGAAACACCGGACGACTTGGCGGTCCGATATATTGTCTTGCTAGGCTATGCGAAACCTCTATGGTTGAACC
>Ga0070729_10002518_pt1 | contig 23485 bp, 16 predicted proteins | sample tdDd472_FD_66725 | JGI IMG/M metagenome (GOLD analysis project Ga0070729, IMG submission 66725) | Marine sediment microbial communities from the Atlantic coast under amendment with organic carbon and nitrate - tdDd47.2 | ecosystem: Environmental > Aquatic > Marine > Coastal > Sediment | place... | reverse complement strand
TCGCTTCCGAAAAAGCTCAGTTTATTGGATGCACCGGCAACTTTCTTCGCTTTTCGAATGCCCTTGAGGTACACATATTTAACGTCCTCTTTCTTTTTGTAATCAAAGGCAAGGTAGGAGTTGCCCCGGTCGTCAGCAGGTTCTTTAAAATATGAAATTGAATTTTCCTTCTCCCGGTGAGTTCCGAGGTGTTCGGTATACTGGGCGATTATCATTTTCTTTCGAAATTTCAATCTGCCGTCTTTCCCATATATTTTGATAATAATATCAGCTTTCACCTTTTCAAACTTGGGCTGTGAATCATTTTTCTTAGCGAGCCGGGTCCCTTCCTGTACGGGAGAAAGAGAAAAAGCCGAAATTGCGATTCCGGTAACCATCGCAATGACCGCCGGGATTATTTTTTTCATCATGTAAATCTCCTTTTAATTCATGCGAATCTGCTTGAATCTGCAACCTTTGACTTTTTGTCTGCCGACTCAGTAAGAAAGCCGGGTTTCAAAGAAAATATAATTGCAGGCAAAATAGTAATTGAAGCAATTGAGCTTACCAGCATTGCAAGGGCGACCATAAATCCTGAGACAGAAAGCATCTTGAATGTTGAAAGCATCAGAACCGCAAAACCTCCCGCCATTGAGAGGGCGTTAATTGCTATTGCCTTACCGATAGTTCTCAGGGTATTAAAGTATGCGGTGGTAACGTCATGCTTTTTCACCAGGTGCTCATTTTTGAACCGTTCGAGAAAATGAATGGTATAGTCTATACCGGCGCCAATGGCGATCGAGGCGATAATAACCGTGCCGTAGTTTATAGGAAAATCAAACCACCCCATGATGCCGAGATTTATCCCCAGGGTAATTGTAATGGGAATGATTGACATAAACCCCCCGGCAAAGGATGAAAAAATAAAGACACAGGCAAGGAAAACTATCACGAGGGTCACAAGAATTGACTGCTTCTGCTGGGCAAGGAGCATCCTGTTCATCGTCATATTAATGGCAGGGAGTCCCGAGATGATAACTTTTTCAACATAGGGATCATCATGGGGAAAAAGCTTTGTGCTTTCAGAATAGAAAATATTACTGAATTTATTTAAAAAATCAGCCTTGTCGCTTCGGGTGTAGACCATGAATTGTATCAGCCTGCCGTCGGTACTCGAAAGAGACCTGAAGAGCTCAGGTCTCGAAGCGCTGAACTGGTTTATACAGACACCGATAACACCCCGGTCTGTCAATGTTTTGTCTGCTATATTGTCCCTGGAGACATCAGGTATTTTATTAAACCTTTCATCACCGTCATGGTAGAAGACCTTGTAGATAATTTTCAGTGTATCGGTAATACTCAAAACCTTACCAACCGGGTTTACTTCGGTACCATTAATAAGGGCCTTCGGTTCTTTCAGGTCTTTCAGCCGGCTGGTCAGAGTATCAATTTTTCTCAAGGTCGCAGGCTGCTTTATGTCTGTTGCAAAGAAGTCAGCAAGTTGGTAAAAATTACGCTGAAAGGCGGCAGCTGCTTTATGTTTTTTCAGGGACCGAAGCTTAATGATAAATTCCCTGGATACTTTTTTATCTTTCACGCTTTCGATTTCACCGGTCAGTTTTAAAATATCAGCTATTCCCTTTTCAATGCCATCAGAAAACTCAGATTTCCCCTTGTCAGATGCCAGGGATGAATCGTCGGCCAAAGAAGCAAAATCAAAGCCCCCGGCATCAGCGGTCTTTTTCTTTACAGCCTCTTTCTTTTTACTTCCTTCTATTTCATAATTTTCATTAAGGATATTTTCAAGTATCCCGGTTCTCTTTTCGATATCCCCCTGGTGTGCCGGAAGATCAATTTTATAATCACTCATGTCGGCGGTGAGGTACCGGTTCAAAACCTTTGCTCTTTTCAATGCGGGAAATTTCGCCACAAGGGCCCGGTACGAGGCAAGGTAGCTGTCTATTCTCTTTGAGAGTTCAAGTTTCGCCTTTTTAGAAGAAAGATTAACCCGGTCTCTCATCTTGAGAACAATATTCATTTCTCCGGTACCGGTCAGATTTTTATCGATGAATTCTGATGAAACCCGTATCGGATTATCATCCCTGAAAAAATAGGTAATGCTGCTTTCCGTTTTCAGAAAAAATATTCCAGTGAAAGCGACAACACTGACCATGACGGTGACAAGAAACACAACCTTTGGTTTTCTGTAGGTAAATGAACCGATCTTTAACACCAGCTTCGAAATAAAGTTGTCGTCGCCCCCAAGGGGACTCGACAATGGAAGGGGTATCAGGGCAAGTACTGCAGGTATATAGGTATAGGTCAGAAGGATTGTAATCGCGATACCAATGGACGTCAGAATCCCGAGATATTTTATATCGGTCACTCCCGCGGAAGAAACGACAGAAAGAAAGGCGGCTATTGTTGTTATCGCCGTCAGATTAATGGCAACATGAATACTCCCTGTCGCGTTGAGAATAACATCTTCTCTTGTCTGCCCTTTCGTTTTCAGGGCTTCCTCGTAGTAGCGGGTCAGGTAATGAATTACATAGGCGCTTCCGATGGCAAGGAGTATTGTCGGGAGAGTTATCGTTCCCGAGGTAATCTTCAGCCCGTAAAAAAGCATCAGAGCCATCACCCAGATTATTGTTATACCTACTGCTGAGAGGGGCAGCAGCACTCCCCTTTTTGACCTGAAACCAAGGTAGAGTATCAGAATAATTACAATAGAGGTAAAAAACATAAAGACCGACATGTCATTGACAACATATTTTTCTATCAACGCCTCGGCAACAGGCCGCCCGGCGATGTAGGTTGCAATACCTTCGGGAGTATTTTTTTCAGTAATTTTTACCAGGAGATTATAAAGAAGTCCCGTGTCATAAACATTGGCTACATTGTAAATACGTGACTCAAGATTATTTTTGCTAAAATCGTCAAGAGCCCCGGTGGTAAAAGCATAGACATCATCTATAATATCGTCGTAGGTTTTGCTGTTCGACGGATCTTCATATATCGCATCCGACTCAAGCTTTCGAAAAACCATATCGAGGTACTTCTCATCAACAGGTTTATCTTTTAAGAAACGATGAAAGGAATCATTTTCCGGCAGAAGACCGGCAAACAGATCAACAAAAAATTCTTTATAAAGACTTCTTGTTTTTGCCGCACGTTCAGCGATATAGGCATCATCAACTTTTACGTCTCCAATACTTTTATTATAAATATCATGGGGGAAGTAAGCAGTATTCCCACTGAACTTTTCCTGAAGACCAGTCTCACTGATACCGGAATATATTTCGTGCCGGACTATTTTAAGCTTGTTTTCCGACATCTTTTCAATAGGAACCAGGACCGCACAGGCCTTTTCATTTTCAGAAATCAGGGTTCCGGAAAGAATTTTATTTTCAGAAATTGCCTGTTTTAAATGAGGAAGAAGCCTGGTAAGCTCCTCGTCGCTTTCGGGAAGTCCCTTTTTGCCATTTTCCAGGGAATCTTTCAGGCCCGCCCTTTTTTTTGCCTTATCAGTCAGGGTTCCGATGACGATGGTATTGGTTTTTTTATCAACATTTATATCGTCGACATTGATGAGACTGATAATTTTATCAGCCATAATCCCTGAAGGGACAGAAATCACCTCATCTTTGCCGATGATAATGTCATGATGTCTTTTTTCAACCTTTATCTTGCCGATGCGGTCAACAATGCTTTCGATGTATCGAAGAGTTTTTATCGAGAAAACAGAGTCTTTGCTGTTTTCAATGCCGATGAGTATGTAGTCCCGGTTATCAAATTTCTTGCCTGTTGTATTATAAAACCTGACAACATCAAGGTCCCGGGAAAAACTCTTTGTCGGGCTTGTTTCTATAGCAAATCTCGAAATGAGGATGTAGCTGCTCAGCGCCGTTAAGAGAAAAACAGAAACCAGCACTTTGAGAGGATTTTTTACAGCAAATTTAACAAGCCGTATCATATAGAAACATTCCTTCATTCTGTGGTCTAAAACTTATTTTGATTAAACAGTTAATAAACTTTTGACAACCGGTCAAGCAAAATTTGTTTTTCGTTTCCATCTGAACATTTTTCGTTTCCCTGTCTCAGTGATATTATAATAAAAAGTCGGGATTTTTCCAGTTAAAATGATAAAAAAATGCCATTAATTCAACATTAAATTAACAGTGTTTATAAATGGAAACTCTCTCGAAACAAAAAGTTTCCCTTGGGAGATTTTTTAGTTTCCATGTAAAGATTAAATGGAGACATGTGCAGATACAAAGTGACGCAATTTAGCTGAAATTCAGAATTTATCCACAAAAAGAGTGAAGACCTCTATTGCTGTCCCGGGAACCAGCAATAGAGTTATACCTATGGGCCAACTTCAACAGAACCGTAAAAAGCAATATGGCCCCGGATTTCCTGAGCCGCTTCTTTGGGATCAGGATATGACCAGGCGGCATTTTCATTAACTTCCCCGCCTACGGTGATTGTATAGTATATCGCCTTCCCTTTCCAGGGACAGGTCGTCGTGAGATCTGTCCTGGTCAACAGGTCCATCTTGATGCTTTCAGAGGGAAAATAGTGGTTTCCTTCTACTATTATTGTTTCATTACTTTCCGCGATGATGGTTCCCTTCCATTGAGCTTTCATGTAAACACCTTCCTTTTACCATATTCATTACATACAGATTTATGCACTACTGTAGAGAACTATAATAATATGAGTACCCCGGTCTCCAAAAGATACAGGGTCTCCAAAAAACGCAAAATCCGGGGCTGCATATACCAGTTTTCTGTTGATCATCAGCCCTGACTTCCTCACCCTTAAAAAGAATTGACAGCCCCGATGGGCAGGTAATTATCTCATCTTCACTATTTAAAACAAGGAGCCGGACATGAGTCTTCTAAAAACGATAGAACAGGATATGAAAGAGGCGATGAAATCAGGGGATACCCTTCGTGCCGATACGCTTAAAATGGTCAAGACCGACATCATGTATGAAAAGGCGAAAACCGGTGAAGATCTCTCAGAAGAAACCGTGCTCGAAGTCGTCACCAGGGCTGCAAAAAAGCGCCGGGAATCAATGGAAGAATTCAGAAAAGGCAACCGTGAAGACCTCGCGGAAAAGGAAGAAAAGGAACATGAAATAATCCAGACCTACCTGCCGGAAATGATGTCAGAAGAGGAAGTTGCTGCTCATGTTGATAAGGCGATTGCCGCTGCCGGTGCAGTTTCGAAAAAAGATTTCGGACGTATAATGGGCCCCCTCATGAAAGAACTGAAAGGAAAGGCTGATGGCGGAATAGTCAAGAAGCTCCTGAGTCAAAAACTTGGAGATTAGTATCGGCTAACGCTGACTTACTTGCAGCCGAAACATGATTCATAGACCAGGGCCTGGACATCTTCGCAGCTGACTATCTTGCGGTATACGTCACACTCTCGACACGAAGGGAGAGGATGAAGACATTTCTCTTCGGTAGACCAGCAGGGTCTTTTGCGGACTTCACCGCTTCTGACGCATTTGTCCACGGTCTCAGGGGAACAATCCCGCAGTTTCCAGCAGGGAATAAAGGCCATCATTCGACGAAGGCCCTCGAAGTTCATTCCTTCTTCCTGTATCATCTTTTTGATACATTTGATCTTTTCGAGTTCAAGGTCTGAGAGAAGCCGACGGCCGGTTTCGGTCTTATAGGTAAGAACCAGGCCCTCTGCCTCGTAGAGACGGATAGTATGCACCGAAAGGCCGAGTTTCGTCGAGGCAACCCCGATAGTATATACCGGTTCATAGAAATCCCTGCCCCGGGTTTGTTCTGCGGTGGTACTGTTTTGTGCAGCTGATTTAGCCATAATCTTCCTTAATATTAAGGGTTTTTCCCTGTCAGGCAATGTTTCCTGACAGGGAAAATCTTTGCAACTTAATTATATTTCAAACTTAAAATTTGTAAGAGACTCCTGCGTCTAGTGAGTACTGGTACATCTTAACACTACCGGAAAAGCCACCAGCAGCGGTTGTATCAATAGCTACTTTTGCTTCAGGAGCATACATGACACCAAGATCAACTGATAGCTTTTCAGAAAGATTGATGCCTAATCCAGCGGTAATATGCCATTCAGTAATCGCAGGGAATGCCATATTTACACCAGACTGCATCGCAGCGGCCAGAGTACCGTCAGCAAGCTCTTTGACTGGCATTTTACCATAGTTAAAACCAGCGCGAACGGTGATTAGCTGAATAGGAGTATACTGTACTCCAAATTTATAAACAAGCTGGTCCTTCCAGTCCATGTCAAACATTGCATTCGGAAGGTTATTTCCATTAGTTGCGGACCACTGAATCCACTGAAGGTCAAAAGCAACAATAAGACCCTTAATCGGCTCGGCACTGACTCCAAAGGTAAAATTCATCGGCTGATCAAAGGCAATTGTATCTTCATTTACCGTTCCGCCATCAACATATTGATTGAATTTAAAATCCTGGAACCAGCTGGTTGATTCATATACAACCCCAACAGTAATCATATCTATCGGCTTAACTTTTACCCCGATAGTAAAACCGCCACCGAAAGCTGCGGAGCTCATGTTTGTCAGCTGTCCTGCCATACCCATCATGGAATACTCCATGGTAGCATACATAACATTGGCAGTAACACCAACGGTAACCATATCGATAATCTTATATGCGACACCGGGGGTAAAACGCATCAGTGAATAATTGGTGTTTGTAATGGTTGTACCGAAATTGAAATCAACACCCATGCCTGATACACCATATGCGCCAATACCAAAGCTGAGATTTTTTAATGATGTGGGGATAATAAGCCCCAGGGCGGGAACCGGAGAAGCACCTTTATCTGATTCAAAAGTACCCGCGACGCCTCCATCGATTTCAACGATAGGAGAGAAGAAACTTGCACCAAAGTCAATCCGTCCGCCCAGGTCAACCATACCTGCGGGGTTGGTTAAAGTTGCAGCACCATCAAGAGTTGCACCGACACCAACTCCACCCATAGCCCTCTGAACGGGACCAAAACCGATAAGCCTCATGCCGTTAGTAGCAAAGGCTCCACTTGCCATGAACATGATCAAAACTGTTGACAAGACTGTAAATCTGTACTTTTTCATGATTCACCTCATTTTTTATTAGCCTTCCCGCGGCTTACACGCATACCAATACGCTGCAGCGGTCAGGTTATTCTCAGTTACCGGAAAGGTAACAGAATATACATTCTACTTCAAAAAAAATTATCAAGAACCGCAGCCTTTCAGTTTCTTTTTCCCGCTGCTGCGTCGGCGCCTTTTCGGCTTTGCCTTGGCATCTGCACCCGGTGCAGCGGCGGTAATACCTGTTCCGCCGTTGAAATAAGCGGCTACAGAGCTGGCCAGGTTGTATTTTAATATCTCGTCATCTGTCAGTTCCTTCGGTCCCTTCGGATTGAGAATGGTATTTACCCATCCGTTAAAGCCCCCCTCAAGAACTGCCGCGTCAATTCGGGCAGCCTTTAAAACCAGCCATGCCTGGTGAGCGTGGCTGCTGCCGTTAGAATAGAGGATCACCAGCCTGCTTCGGCTCAGGTCCATTTCTATGGTAGTCTTTTCAAGGAGTTTAGGCAGGGGTATATTTTCAGCCGTTTTGATGGCTCCCTTTTTAAAATCCGCTTCATTGCGTATATCTACGAGCTGGTAGTCATTTTTACCGGCAATGATCATCTCTGAGAGTTCCTTCGGAGAGATCTGATCTTCCTTCTCAGTAATAGCCTTTGATAAATCAGCGGGATCAAAGGTATATTTGCTCACCGTTGATCCGGGAAGAAAAAGCATTACTACAGCAAGCACCAGGGCAACCAGTGCGCCGATCTGTTTATTTTCAAGTTTGATTTCCATTTGCAGGTCTCCTTCTTCCTTTCCCTATTCTATTACCTGGTTACCCATTTTCTTTTCAGTCCATTCGGCGGCAAAAAATCCTCCCAGGGCAATGAGCATAACCAGAAAGCCGATGACACCGGCAGAAATTCCGAGGGCCTGGTAGATTGTTACGGTACCCATGTAACCGCTCGCCTTACCGCTCATGAAACCTTCTATGTAAGGGGCCACTTCTCCGAAAACAGCCATGCCCCCTAAAATGCCGGCAAGATAAAATACCGCGTCAACTTTCAGTGTTGAGAGCCCCACAAGGCTTGTCCCTGGACAGTATCCGCCCACTGCAAAACCGAGGCCCATGATAAAGCCCCCTGCAAGTCCCGGCCAGAGATAGGTGGGATTGATATACATACTGCTGATATCGAGCCAGCCGAAGGCGTCCATAAAAATGATGCCGGTCATTCCGGTCACAATGGCGGTAAACATGACTTTAAAAACCGTAAGGTCACGGAAGTAAAACTGCCATGCAAGCTTTTTCGAATTACCAAACCCGCCGCTTTCAAGGGCAAAACCGAATCCGATTCCTATGATGAAAGCAACGATATAATCTATTCCGCTGCTCCAGTTTCCAATTACAGATAATGGTGCAAACATAGTATCCTCCTATATCCAGAGTCGTCGTACGAAATATGCCAGTGCGTAGGCCCCGGCGAAAATGGCCATCATTGTCGCCCAGCTTCCAAGGGCAAGAGACGCGCCGCCGGAAAGTGCGACACCGCTGGTACAGCCCCTGGCCATACGTGCCCCGAAGCCGAAAAGACCGCCGCCGATAACAGCAAAAAGCCACCGCTGTTTCGCGGTGATCTGCGGGCCGTGATTCGTTTCTTTTTTGAGTCGCCCGGCGATTGCACCGGATAGAAGCCCCCCGACCAGTACTCCGAGAATTTCAAAGACGAGCCAGTCATCGAGGGGGTTGGTTTTTCCGCCGCCCATCGCGGCAAGGTAACTGTTGCTGTCAACATGTGAAGGCACGACTGCCTTTTCAACAGCTACAACGGTACGCATCATCGCTCCCGATGCCCCGAGGCCCCTTCCTGCTACGAAAAAAGAACCGAGGAGAACCAGGCCAAGAAGCACACCGGCGATGTATGGTGACATGTATTTTTTCGGCTGCATAAACTTCCTCCAAAAATTACTTATAATCTTTAAAAGTTGAAAGGTACAAGTGACAAGGGACAAGCTATCATATCTCTTCCTTTCTACTTGCTACTTGCTACTTTTATAACAACTGTTCGATACTCATTTCCCGCCAGAGACAGCAGGCCTTAACCAGAACAAATCGAAGAGCCAGTCCGCCGAAAAGAACCAGTGACGGCGGCAGCCAGGCGGGAATTTCACCCCCCCTTGTTTCAAGCCATTCAAAAAAAGCCGGCAGGAGCAGACCAATAGTCACAACAAATATCCAGAATACCGGCGCCATTATACTTTTATCGATAAGAAGGCGTATTGCCTCCTGCTGTGAGGCGCTTGCAGTTAGCTGTCCGACAAAGAAAAGAAAGAGCACAAAGAGTTCGCTGCCTATCAGCATCATATCGATTTTTGCAAAATACTGCCTTTCTGCACCTTTCGCCATGAGGACTATCAATGCGGCACCGGCAGAGATACCGGAGACCAGAAAGAGAGGCCCGAGAATCGCGGAGTTCCAGATGGGACGGGCACCAAAGGCGGAAAGAAGTATTCCCGTGTAGATACCGAGACCGACACCAACGGGTATTGCGATTTTAGCCCAGAGTTTAATATGCCTTTTTGAAAAACTGATCAGGGAAGAAAATATGCCCTCAAGGCGCCCTCCCCCGATTGATACAGATTTTTCTTTAATCCAGCCGTAGAGTTTAGGATAGCCTTCTTCCAGGGTTGCCAGAATCATTAAAATGTTTACCGGGTAAACAAGGAGCAAAATCCATGACCCCCATGACATGACCGACGTGACCTGAAAACTTGTATAGAAACGCCAGACATAGAGTTTATGGGTCAGGTCAAGAAACAGGGCAAGCATTCCAAAAGAAATGAATATCGGGGCCAAAAGAATAACCCGGTTGGTCGCAACGGGATACTCTTTTCCTTTGTTTCGGAGAATCATCACGGCAGCAAGAACCAGAATGCCCGCAGTGAGTCCCCCGAGAAAAAGGTATACAGGAATTTCCCATCCCCATATATGCCAGCCTGCAGCATGGGCACTGGCCATTTTATGTGTCGTTATTGTAATCTCCTTCATTGATTCCTCACTTTATACCAGGTAGTACACATTTGCCTTCGTACCGACTTCAGGTAGAAGGGTTTTGAATTTTCGTTTTCGCAGAAGCCGGGATACGGCACTCATGGGATTATTCAGATCTCCGAAGTATATCGCCTGTGCAGGACATACAGTCGAACAGGCGGGCTGTTCTTTTTTTTCGATACGGTGAGAACAGAAGGTACACTTGCTGGTATAACCTTCCGGCACCGTGAATCGTGCTTCGTAGGGACAGGCAGCCATGCAGGCCTTGCAGCCGGTACATTTATTCTCATCAACCAGCACCAGGTTCTCTGTTCCTTTTTTGTAGTGACTCGCTCCTGTCGGACAGGCGTGAACACAGGGGGCGTTAGAGCAGTGGTTGCACCGCTCTGAGCGAATCTCCATTTGAAGATTCGGAAAGGTTCCCGAGACTTCTTCTACTATCCAGTCTCTGTGTCTTCCCTCGGGGACCTCGTTTTCGGTTTTACATGCCACAACGCAGGCGCCGCATCCGACACAGGTCTTTGTATCTATAACCATTGCGTATTTTTTCTTAGTGAGTTTCATCTGCTGTTACCTTCCCTCAAACCTTAAAGGTTACAAAGTTGCCGTGGATAGCCTGCCCGCCCATAATGGGATCAACCTTGACACGGGTCATCAGCGCCTGGTCATCGGCCCCCTTATTGTAGGCACGCTTCAACTTTTTCTGTTCTGATCCAAAACCGTGAACCATGTATACACAGTCAGGGCGTATCCGCTCAGTTACCTTGACTTTTATTTTTCCGCTTATAACGCCGTCCTGGTTTTCAAGTTTGACGTATTCCCCGTTTTTCAGCCCCCAGTCCTTTGCAATACCGGCATTCACCCAGACTGTATTCTCAGGATTAACCTGTGCGAGTATCGGGTTGTTTATGGTTCGCGCGAAAGAGTGTGACGGCGACCTGCCGTAAAGAAGACGGTAAAAACCTTCCGGGGGTTCTTCATGGCGAGTATAAACAGGAACAGGATCGAAACCGTAATCTTTCAGCAGGTCTGAATAGAGTTCAATTTTTTTGCTGTCCGTTGGAAATTTATAATCTTCCCCTTTACTTATGTAGAGGGGATCCTTCCTTTCCATATTCTTAACGCCGAGCTTTTTCATTTCAGAAAGAGAAGACCCGGCTTTCTTCAAACGATACTCAAGGTACTCTTCAATATCCTTCCAGGGAAAATATTTCCCCAGGCCCATTTTTTCTCCCAGATTTTTTGCTATCCACCATGCGGGTTTAGAATCATATCGGGGAGGAAGTACAGGACTTCGCAGGGCAATCTGGGGTGTTCGTCCCGGAGACTGACGCAGATCATCATAGCGTTCAAGATATGTTGTATCAGGAAGAACAACATCAGCCCACCCGGTGATCTCAGTGGGAAGAATGTCTACGACTACAACAAGCTCAAGATCCCTGAGAGCCTTGATAGTCTTTTCCCTTTGAGGAAGCGCCTTAATCAGGTTTGATCCATAAATAAACCAGCCCTCATAGAAGGTCCCGTGGTCGTTTCTTACACCATGTACTGTCGCGTCGCAAACGCCGGAAGATATGGCAAGGTTTGCCAGGTCAAATTTTTTCCCCGTAGGAGTATCTTTGAAGCTTTTCTTTGGCTTAGGCGGCTTCGGTCCTGGATAGGCAGGGACTTCAGCCCGTTCTGGCATAAAGAATCCCCCCTTGCGCCCCCAGCTTCCGAGTAGCGCATTAATAATCGCGCCGGCGCGGACCCGCTGGGTATCATCGCCGTACCAGACATTGTGACGGCCCGGATGCAGTATCGTTGCCGGGGCGTTCTTTGCCATTTCCCTTGCGGTTTCCCGAATTACTTCGGCCTTGATACTGGTTATCGGATAGGCCCATTCCGGGGTGTTGTTTTTTACTGCGGCCTTCAGTTTTTCAAATCCTGAAGTATAGCGATCAACATAATCCCTATCATAAAGTTCTTCGTTTATTATCACGTGTATCCAGGCAAGAAGCAGGGCAATATCAGTTCCCGGCTTAATTGGCAGCCAGTGCTTTGCCTTACCCGCTGCTGTTGAGTACCGGGGATCGGCAACAATGACCGTGGCCCCGTTTCGGATTGCGGTGGTAAATTCATTCACCTGCTGACTGTGGGTATTTTCTCCAAGATGAGAACCAATCAATACGACGCATCGGCTGTTTCGCATATCGGTTCTTTCCGGAGAATCAATGGGTTCACCAAAGGTATTGATGTAGCCTTCTTCCCGGGGCCCCCGGCAGTTGGCGTAAGACGGAGCGGCAAAGCTGCTGGTACCATATGCCTTTAACAGCTGCTTAAACCATTTCCCCCCTGACCCGTGACTGAAAAGGGCAACTGATTCGGGACCATAAGTTTTCTTGATATGTTCAAGTTTCTTTGCAATATATTCAAAGGCCTCATCCCAGGTTGCTTCTTTAAAAACCTGCTTGCCCCTTTCTTCTTTTCGTATCAGTGGTGTTTTCAGGCGGTCTGAATCATTATATACACCGAATCCCGCAGAACCTTTCGTGCAGAATCTACCGTAGGAATGTTCATCAATGTCATTGCCCACCAGTTTCCACGGTTTGCCGTTTTTCAAATACGCCCATCCTGCGCACTGATAGGTACACATCTCACAGTACGTTGGGGTTTTAGTAATAACATCAGCGGCTGCATCATTACCGAGAGCATCATATACAACCTTGCCGATACCGGCGCCTAGGGCCAGGGTACCAACTCCTGCACCGGCAATTTTAATAAATTCTCTCCGGGAAAATTCCTTTGCCATATCAGTTCCTCTATTGATTGAATCGCGTTTTGTCACACGATCTAACTATATAATCTATAGCGTACACTATAGATTATATAGTTCACGGTCAATAGATTTTTCAAAAAAGTTCCAAAAAAAACAATTCAATTAGACTTTTCTAACTAAACTAGGGGGAATTAATATAGTTGGGGTAATATACTTGCTCTGAGGAAAAAGCAAAAGGCAGGTAAACATTGGGGCTTTTGCGGCTATACTTTTCTAAAAACTGTCCCGTTGAAGGTTGCAATAAGGTCTTCATTATGCCGTACATTCATCCGGTACAGCCCGGTACGCTTTGTAGTATTTATTCTCACCGCATCTGCAGTAATCCGGTCACCGGGCCTGACGCTCTTCAAGAAAGAACCGCTCACATCGAGAGCAAAGGAAGGAGACCAGTCACTGTTGGATGCGGCTGAGAATGCCGCGTCTGCCAGGCTGAAAATCAGCCCCCCATGGACCGCTCCGAGAAAATTAAGCATATGCTCTGCAATAGTCAATGAACAGACCGCATGACCGTCTACCGCTGCGTCCACTTCAATACCAAGAAACTTCAGATAGGGATCATCTTTTAACTGTTGATGCAGATCATTCATTGCTGCTCCTTCCATCATGTGTGGTCTTTTTCTTCAGCTGCAGGCAGATGGCGCCGCAGGCATATTTATATTGACAAATTGATCATTACGGGCAAGTCTTTTTTAACAATTAGGTACTTCAGGGAGGGAGAGAAGAATGAAAACCATGGGCAGAACTTCCCCCATAATAAAAGGAGCTCTTTTCTTTTTCACAGCCCTTTTACTCACCAGGGGCGGTTGTGATCGTACTGATATCCGCGACACCTGTAAAATAGACTGCCAGAGAGATACTGTCGCTGTCGGTTCTACCATTACCTGCAGGCTTCAGATCCCCCCTGACCTTGAAGGCAAGGTTCACCGTGCCCACTGGATCGTCAACCCCGAGGGCTCCGGCAGCATTAAATATAAGGAGAACAAGATCTTTGGAGAAGAATCCATCAGGTTTACTGAAGACCGTCAGGCGCAATTTACTGCACACAGAGCGGGAGAAGCGGTCATAACGGTTTACCTGTTCCATTTTCTCCAGACAAGTGGACAAACGGCTGCCACAGTCAAATTAAAAATCATCCCGCCTTTCCCAAAAAATAAATAGATTAAATTAATGACGAAATGTTTCAGCATGAATTGAACTCATAGTATCTGCAATCAGAAAGCAGTATTTGGTTAACGCTTCAATACCTCTGCCAGCAATTGACTTAGCTCATGAGACCTATAAGGTTTATTTATTAAGCCGGCTAACCCTTTCTCTCGCAGCTCTACCAGATTTTCACTTTTTACAAATCCTGATGAAATTATAATTTTACAATTTTCATCAATCTCCCTTAATTGAAAAAAAGTTTCATGTCCATTCATCACAGGCATTATCATATCCATAACAATAAGATCAATTTCATCACGTTTTTCCTGAAAGATATCAACCGCTTCCTGACCATTTTTTGCCAATAAAACATCATATCCTATTTCTTCCAACAGACTTTTCCCGGTATTTCGAATAATCTCTTCATCATCTACTAATAAAATGAGTCCAGTTCCTGGAATAATTTCATTATATGTTTTTTCTAAATCAATATTAACTTCTGAACATGGCAACATAACATGAAATGATGTTCCTTTTTCAATATCACTATATACAACAATAGCTCCATGATGTTTCTGCACTGTACCATAAACCGCAGACAAACCAAGACCTGTTCCCTGCTCTTTAGTTGTATAAAATGGCTGGAATATTTTATGAATGTTTTCCAACGGAATACCACTTCCTGTATCCCTTATCACAATTTCGACATACTCTCCAGGATCAATTTCGAATAGACTTGCATCACAATAAATTTTATTCAATTGGATGTTATTAGAATTTATTTGGATTGTTCCACCTTCTGGCATTGCCTGGCTGGCATTAATACATATATTCATTATTGCATTTTGTAATTCTGAATCATCTCCAATGACTGTAAAATTTTCTGCATTTTTATCAGCTGAAATTTCTATTTTTTTATCAATAGTGCTGTTTAAAATAGCACAGCTATCATCAATTATATTATGGATATTTATATTTTTTGAACCAATTTTACCTTTACGTCCGAAAGAGAGGAGCTTGGAGATTAAATCGGAAGCACGTGTTGAAGCCTGAATTATCATATCAACATATTCTTCTCCATTTCCCAATGCGTTTTTTTCTTTTATTTTGAGCATTTGAGCTGCTCCCATTATCCCTGCAAGCATATTATTAAAATCATGAGCCATACCACCTGCAAGTTGCCCAATGGCATCCATTTTTTGACTCTGCCGTAATTTTTCTTCTGCAATTTTACTGTCGGTGATATCAATTTCAACTCCGTCCCAGGCGACACTTCCATCAGGCAGGACCTGCGGAGTAGAAATAAGTTGAAACCAGCGGATTTCATTATCAGGTAATATCATTTGAGTTTCATACTTAAAAGTTTTCATGTTTAATAAAGCTGAATTTTCTTTTTCTAACATATCAGGTAAGCGTTCAGGTAATATCTGACTATATAAAACATTTGAATCAGCAAGAACTGCTTCCGCGGAGACTTTATTTATTGACTTCACATTATCACTTACATAAATAAATTGTCTGGATCCGTCTGGTTTCAGTATTACCTGATAAATCATTACAGAAGGCAAATTTGTTGCCAGCAAACGCAATTTTTCCTCACTATGTTGAAGTGCTTCAAAAACTAGAGCATTCTCAATCGCTATAGTCGCCTGTCCGGCAAGTAATGAAACTAACTTAATGTGCTCTACTCGAAAAGCATCTCCCATTAAATCATTCTCAAGATAGACCATTCCCTTTACAGATTTATCCCTTATCAACGGAATAATTAGCACTGACATCAACCGTGTATCCTGATGCTCCCCCTCCTGATAAGACAGCCCAACCTTTATATTATCGAGGACATACCCATTAGAACCGATTAAACATTTTTTAAGTAAATCATCCGGCACATCGTAAGACTCAGGATTAGAATCACCGCCATTGGTTATTTCAACTACTCCATTTATTCGTTTTTCTGCCTTTACCAGCAATTCCCCCTCATCCACATGTACATAAACTGCCCGAGTAGCACCAGATCTTTGCATAACAACGTCCATAAGTGTAGTTAGCAACAAATCTAAATTAAGTTCACCGGTAAGTGATTGAATTGTCCCAGCAAGTGCTTCCAGATCTAATTGTGTATTAATTTCCCTGAAAGAATGCTCAGAGCTGGTACTTCTTGATACGTTTAAATCCCGATTAATTACAATATTGAATTCTCTACTGAGCCGTGTCGATTTATTAAAAGCTCCCCAGTTATAAAAAACCTCAATACTATGGTGTATTTGCATAAGGCCAATAGAATCAAACCCGGCACTTAAAAGATATCTCCCCATACACTCAAAGGCAATTCCGAGATCCATGTTATTCCCGGCCTTTTCAGCATTCTTAATTGCTCTTTCATAAAATTTCAGCGCCAAGGCCTGTTTGCCTTTTACAGACATCAACTCTGCCTCAACAAGTTGTGCTTTGTGAAGATAATTATCTGGAGAATTTACAGCCCATTTCTTTAATTGGTTTAACAATCGACTTGCATCTCTGAGATGAGAAGCACTCTTTTTATACTTCCGATAATATGCAATACTGGTCAATGCTGCAAAAAAAACACATACAGTACTATCCATAGTTCCGGTTATAGACTTCAGTAATTTCATTACTTTTAACTTAACTTCATATGCACGCTGATAATCACCGGCTAAATACGTTAACTGCAATTTTCCAACCATACAAAAAGCCAAAGATGAAAGATCTTTGCGTTCATCGAGAAGATGAATTAAATCCTTTTCATCAATTATTTCCCCAGCGATTGTAACCCCATCACCTGACACATCATTTATAGCCACTAAAAACTGATGAAAGAATTTTGCCTGTGCAATTGCATGATCTTTACCGAAACCAGCCAGGATTTTATGCTGCTTTGGATATTGCCGCAGCAAGGTTTCGATACTCTTCCCCGAGTAAAACGAGACAGGAATAATATCATTAGCTGCATAGGAAGCAAACTCGTAATCTCCACTCGTCAAACCATTTGCAATTGCCGTTTCAAAATATTCAATACTATCTTGAGAAGACGCTTTCCAGTGATGAACAAATAACCCAAACAAATAAGACACTTTTGAGTAGAGCTGCTTAGTATCAAACCTAACCATCATTTCAAGCGCTGTTTTACCATAAGAGTATCCGGCATTGGCACTACCGAGAGTACACAATATTACCGCGTAATTTACCAAAGCGAACGAAGATATGGCACTCAAACCTTTTAAAATGGTAATTTTCATCATTTTAAAAATAATTATAGGATAGTAGTCGGGAAAACCAATATAAGCTGGAACTGCGGCAGCAGACAGTAATTCCATTTGTGCTAAAACATTAGAATCACTTGTCTCTGAGAAAGTAAGAATATCTTCGGTTTTAATTTTTCTTAAAAGATGTTTAACATTTAACAGGTCTATTATGATTTTTATTTTCAGTAGCTTATCAGGCAATCTCAAACCTACAGTACTAAGAGCATATATAGCTATTTGCATTGATTTATCAAGATTATGGTGGGCTGCATAATGATTTATCTGTTTGACAAAAACCTTTGCTTTGTCCAGTGGAGATTTTGAATGAGAAAGTACAGCGAGAAACTGCTTTTCCCCTTCTTCATATTTCAAATTAAGAAACAGGGTTTCTCCATATTCAGTATATAAATCAGTGGCCAAATCATAATCTTTCGAAAAGGCCTCTGGAGAAATAAAGTCAACTGCTTTAGAAAAAAATATCTCTGCTGCGTCGCAGGCAGCATTGTTTTTAAGTCGCTTGCCAAGCATTGTATTGATCCTTGCCAGGGCCAGTCTCTCATTCAAATCAACAATTAAATCAGAGGCAGCGTTAAAATGATGGATATAGTCTTCAATACGCTCATTTGCCAGGCCTCTGCTCATAAGTGCGGCTCGAATATTTTTTCCGGCTTGCAGATGAAAAGCAGAAGCATTTTCATTATCCAGCAGCATACGTACTGCCTGCTGTACTCGATCATGAGTAAACATAATTAACTCATTACTTTTAACAAGAAGATGAGTTTCGATCAAGTTTTGTAGTATATTTTGAAATTCAGCATATTCTTTTCCCAGATATAACTTAATATTTTCTAAGGAAAAACAACTACCAAGAACAGATACTTGAATCAAAAACTCTTTTTCCTGTTTATTTAAGTTTTCAATTTTTCGAATTATATGATCTACTACATCAGAATCAATAGGGATATTAGATATTCCTTCAACATCAAAGACTACTTTACCATCCTTCTGACGTTTAATTAAATTCTTTTCAACTATTAGTTGCATTAATGATATAAGATAAAAAGGATTTGCTTCTGTTTGAACAATCAGCTGCTTGACTAATAAATCACTCTCCGCCCCACCTTCCCCGGATAAAATGTCATTTACCCAGCTACTTACATTTTCTTCAGTAAGGTTTTCTAAACTGATATCTGTAATTTCAAAACCGACACTATTGATATTTTCCAAAAACAAATTTGCGGGGTGAATTGGGGACAACTCATTTTCCCTGAAAGAGAGAATAATCATAAGATGCTTTTGCTCAATTTCAATAATTTTTTCAATCAGAGATAAAGTCGCAGAATCGGCCCATTGTAAATCATCAATAAAAATTACCAGAGGATACCCAACTGAACAAATGTCTTTAATTAGATTTAAAAATACATTATTGCGCCTTGCCACTGTTTCTAAAGGAGAGATGGGAGCAATCATCTGATGGTCCTCAATTAGTCTCGAAAACTCAGGAACAATATCCACAACAACTTGACCAAACACGCCAACTGATGACTGAATTATGTTTTTCCAGAACTCTATTGATTTTTCATCGAGTTCCAGACACTGGGGCACAAAATCTTTTAATGCATCAGCAAAAGCAGCGTATGCCTGACCTGTATTTAACTGATCAAATTTACCACTTAAAAAAAATCCATTCGAAGTAGTGACAGGCGTATATAATTCGCGAATCAATGCGGTTTTACCAATACCAGGATTTCCTGAAACTGTGACCAGTTGCCCCAACTCTCTGCATTTGCTAAAACAATTAAGCAGCAGATTAGTTTCATTCTCACGACCATATAACTTGCCTGAAAAAACTATTTTACTGGAATATTCATTTTTCCCCGGCTTGAATACAATAGCTTTTTCATCCATTGATATGGCATTCTGCAAATATAAAAAATCACTCTTAACTCCAGTTGCAGTCTGATACCGCTCATTAGGTGACTTCATCAAAAGCTTTTCAATGACAAGGGATATAACCTGTGGAATATCCGGTCTAATCTCACAAGCTGAAACCGGATTTTTAGCAATATGTGAATATATCAGTTTGCCAGGATTGGTTGCGTCAAAAGGAAGTTTTCCGGTAATCAACTGGTAGAGGGTTATGCCCAGAGAATATAAATCGGTCCTGGCATCAATTGGTTTATTAATTCGACCAGTCTGTTCCGGGGATATATAGAAAAGATTTCCCTGCATTACAGAAGGAGGCTCGAAATTTATCACTTCTTCACTAATCCTGGTTGCGAGGCCAAAATCAATTACTTTGACGTTTTCATATTCAGAATCAATAATTATATTTGCTGGATTAATATCTTTATGAATAACACCCTGTGAATGGATTTCTTCTATTGCGGAAACAATAGCAATAGAAATTTTCAAAAATTGCAGTAATTCAAATCCTTTTGCAGGAATTACAGAGTCGAGAGAAGTCATCATGTCATCCTGCAAAATCAGGATCAAGTTCGCATCGTCCTGTTCAATCCCTAGATGTTTAACTGAATATTCACCTCTTAGCGTTTGCCCTAATTCGTGCTCATGAAAAAGCCCTGTTTCACGCTCATTAAAAATCAATTCACCTCTAACTTTAAGAATCACAGGTAGTTGATCTGATTTTCTAATTGCCCTGAATATTTCTGTTCTTTGACTCTGGTGAATCTTCTCAATTATTGTAAAACCTGTATTCATTTAAATTTCCCGCTTATTAAATGTAATAAAACTGAAAGATTTACATGAATGGTGTTTTTCGAAAGTTTTAAACACCATGTCCACATTCGTTGGCCTTAAAAGTTGATTCCCACTTAAACAAGCTTTGACTGTAATCATATCTCAAATATAATTATATCACTGTATATTCTGAATGTCCAGTTTTAAAGAATGTTGAACAAAATAGTTGTAATAATTGTAAAAAGTATCAGCTCCTCCAGTAATAAAAAGATGTTTGACACTTCCTCTTCTTGACATAAAGGCTCCCCTCTACTATGAAGGATTAAAAAGACTGGAAACAGACATGGCAAACTTTTCTATAAAAACAATTAGAACCTGGTTCCCTGTGACGCTTTTAGCCGTACTGCTGACATATAAGGTAAGGCTGTTTCTCAATTTCGCAGAACTCATGCTCCCGCCCCAGCTCTACTGGCTCAACATTCCCGGGATCATCTTTATACTCTGGTCGCCCCTTCTGCTGATAAAAAACAACCGCCGCAGATTTATCACTGCCCTTACCATGTACGCTTTTTTCTCCTTTGTGATTGTGGTGCAGCTTATCTACCTGCGTTATTATACCAGACCCTTCAGCATCCATGTACTCTTCATGCTCGGTAACCTCCAGGGTCTCGGTCCCAGCATATGGACTCTCATAAGTTTTCGAGATATAGTTCTCCTTACTGATTCTATTTTTATGGCCTTCTTCCTGACAAGGATTCCCGCTGCTTCTACAGAGCCGCGCTCAGGACGCCAATCTGCAATGATTGCCGCAGCAGGAATTCTCATGGTACTGATTGCTCCCCTTCGGGATAAATTCATCTATGACAGGGACCTGATAAATATATGGCGAGAGGAAGTTAACCTTTCCAATTACAATGCCGTCGGTTATTTCTTTTTTGACATTGCCATAACCCTCAGCTCCCGGCTCAATGAAAAACTGACTCCTGGCGAATTGAAGAGTGTCGAATCATGGTTTAAAAAAAACAAAAAAAATAACCCAACCCTCTCTCAGGATCCTCTATTCGCCAGCGGAAAGGGAAAAAATCTTATTCTCATCCAGTGTGAAGCCCTTGCTGATTTTGCAGTAAAAAGAGTTTACAAAGGAAAGGAAGTAACCCCGACCCTGAACAGGTTCATCGACGAGAGTCTTTACTTTAGCCGGTACCACTGCCAGAACTTTCACGGCGGATCATCAGATGCAGAATTCGTTCTTCTGACTTCCCTGCTACCGCCTCTCAAGGGAAGTACTTTTTTCCGTTTCCCTCACAACCAGTATCTCACCCTGCCGAAGCTTTTAAAGAGAAGGGGCTACAGAACCCTGGCCATTCACGGCAACCAGTCCTCCTTCTGGAACCGGGGAGAGACCTATCCTTCTATGGGAATAGATGTTTTTTATGACTCACTAAAACTCTTCGGAAAAAACCAATGGGTTAATGATGACCGGGGGGCCTTTGAAAAGGCGATTAAAATACTTATAAAAGAAAAGCAGCCCTTCTTCGGTATAATCATTACCATTGAGACTCACCTGGGGGGAGACCTTACTAATGTCGGGGGATACCTCAGGGCAATAGAAAAGTTGGACGAAAACCTCAACTATTTACTTGGTGAGCTTAAAAAATCAGGCATCTATGACAACAGTGTTATTGCCCTCTATGGGGACCATCCCCCCTACCTCGACTATGAAAAAATTAAAACTTCCAAAAAAGAATATTCCTGGATTATAAAACCAGGACGCGAAATCCCGATGGTTATTCATATTCCGGGAGTCCGGGGACAAACAATCAATAAAGTAACGGCTCATGCTGACGGCTTTCCTGCCCTTGCCCATATCATGGGGATCGAACCAAAGGAATACGCGGGCTCAATAATGGGAAAAAACCCCTTTGCTCCCGGGAAAGGCTGGGCCCAGGTTTACCCTGATGAATATATCTCTGATGAAACGAATACTTCTCTAGAGGAGCTTTCGCAGCGAAAAAGAGGATTTCATATTTCAGACATGATCATACGGAGCAATTTTTTCAAGCGTTATCGGTAGCTGCCTGAAACATGTTCAGCCCTCAGCATGCATCATCAACATTGACTTGAAGGCGAGCTTTGCCAAGCTCGCCTTCAAGTCAATGTTGATTGCTTTCAAGCAGGCGGAGAAGAGGCTCTACTCCTCCCCGCATTAAGATACATGTCTATTTTGTTCCCTTAAAGACCAGCACTTCGTAAGCAAAGTTTTTCCTGGCCGAAGAAGGTAGATCCGGATAATACTTCAGGGTATAATTGTCCACCCGGTAGGTCTTAAACTTTAATTTTTCAACCTTGTACTTTCCGGAAAATCTTCGTTCCACTTCAACTTTAACACTCCGTTTTAAGGTATTGGTAATCTTTGTTTCATAAAAGTAGTGTTCATAGTAATTTTTCACATAGGGCTTCTTGTAATAATTCATCACTACTTTAATTCTTTCTTTACGGAAATCTTTCAGTCGCCGTTCTATCATCACATCCTTTGATTCTCCCAGTGATAGTTTAACTTTATCACCAGTAGCGACATACTTAACATGAACCGATGCCCTGAAGGTAAGATCATTGCTGCTGTTTCGAGAGAAAACTCTGAAGTAACCGTCCGGGAGGGGTGATTCACCCAGCTGGCCCTTCCCTTTTTTACCTGGCTGTTTCTGGTTTTTAAACTCGTAAAACTTCATCATCTTTCCGCGGTATTTCACATCTGAATACCGGTAGATAGTTTCGACTGGAACATTTTCCACGTACACGCTGTTGAGCCGTTTCTGCCATCCAGTAGGAATAGACTCCCGGCCTTCAATAGTGAAGATAAAATATTCAGAGAGTCCTTCCTTAATTATTTTCTTTTCACGGAAGGAGTCTCCATTGGCCGTTTTTTCCATGGCTTCCGCTTTACCGATATAGCCTTTAAACCGTCTTCGGTATTTTGCCCGTTTCGGAGCAGAGGCTTTTCGATATGAGACGGGTTTCTGGGCCAGGTCAGATATTTTTTCCACCAGGTTTATGGTTCCCACTACAAGACGGACCTTCGCGTTGGGATAGTCTTCACCGGAATTATTGATTACCTTCACGTACCCCTTAATATCCATATGCTTTTCATGTGCACCGGTTATTCCTACGTAATCGGCCTTCCAGGTAATACCGGAGGTAAAATAGCTTATCTCTACTTTTGCCGATCCGCTCATCCTTGAATCAACATTCCACTGCAGGGCGTCTGTACGCCGGGGCGGATAGGTTGTATCAAGAAGATCAAGATCTCTTTTTCCGGTCTTAAAGCGAAGACGCAGTGATGTCGGGTCTATAAGGGTTCCCGCCCAGGCAAACTGAATCGTATTAAGGCCCTTCTTGAAAGTAAGGGTTCTTGTCTCCCTGACAAGGGTAATGTCAGCAGAGTTGTATAT
>Ga0070729_10002516_pt1 | contig 23487 bp, 18 predicted proteins | sample tdDd472_FD_66725 | JGI IMG/M metagenome (GOLD analysis project Ga0070729, IMG submission 66725) | Marine sediment microbial communities from the Atlantic coast under amendment with organic carbon and nitrate - tdDd47.2 | ecosystem: Environmental > Aquatic > Marine > Coastal > Sediment | place... | reverse complement strand
TGCCTGAAGTCACGGAGTCTGTCCGACGACGAGGTGAGCGTCCTCGTCCGTTTCGGCCGCGGCGCCATCGTCGACGGCATCCGGCCCGACGGCCGGGGCGGTGTCCTGGTCTCGGATTTCAACGGACGCCTCGTGCGCGTCGACCGCGCGGGTGAGGTGAGCGAGGTCCTGGACACCACCTCCTCGGGCGCGTTCTGCGCCGACTTCGAGTACCTCCCCGGACCGGGTTTGCTGGTGGTGCCGGGGCTGTACGACAATCGGGTGACGGCCTACCGCTGGTCGCAACCCTAGACCAGTGGGGCCTCGGGGGCGAGCCCGTTGCCCCACTGGATCCCGTTCATCGGAATATCGTTCATGGTGAGGCTGTGCGACTTAATTTGCGCGCAGCCTCATGATTGTCGTGCCGACAGGGGCTTTGGCAGATATTGTTTCGTCTGGCCCTGCGAATCGCGGATTCGGCTGGTGGGTGTCTATGGACCAACTCGCGGAATATTATTCAATTCAGTGGCGTGGTCCGCCGCCAGAGCTACTTTTCGGTATCATCCTTTCAGATTCCTGGTTCGCTACCCCGAGGCAAGGTCGTGACGGATATCCGTTCCTATCTCCAGCATCAGCTCGCCCGACGCATCCTCGTCCTGGATGGCGCCATGGGCACCATGATCCAGCAGGCGGGGCCCGACGAGGCCGACTTCCGCGGCGACCTCCTGCGCGATCACGCCATCGACCTCAAGGGCAACAACGATCTGCTCTGCCTCACGCGGCCCGAGCTCATTGGCGACATCCACGAGCAGTACTTCGCGGCCGGATGTGACATCGCCACCACCAATACGTTCAACGGCACGTCGGTGAGCCAGCAGGATTACGGCCTCGCCCACCTCACCTACGACATCAACGTGGCCGCCGCTCGGCTCGCCCGCGAGGCCGCCGACCGCTGGACCGAGCGCACTCCCGACCAACGGCGCCTGGTGGCCGGCAGCATTCCGCCCACCAACCGCACCGCCAGCCTCTCGCCCGACGTCGAGCGCCCCGGCTGGCGCAACATCAGCTTCCAGGAACTGGTGACGTCCTACACCGAGCAGATCCGCGGCCTCCTCGACGGCGGCGTCGATCTGCTGGTGGTGGAGACCATCTTCGACACCCTCAACGCGCGTGCCGCCCTGTGGGCCGTGCAGCACGAACTGCGCCGCCGCGGGGTCGACGTGCCGGTGTGGATCAGCGGCACCATCACCGACAACAGCGGCCGTACCCTCAGCGGACAGACCACCGAGGCCTTCTGGATCTCCGTACGCCACGCCGCGCCCCTGGCCGTGGGGCTGAACTGCGCCCTGGGCGCCGAGCAGATGCGTCCGCACCTGGCCGACCTCGCCCGCCGCGCCCACGTGCCGGTGTCCGCCCATCCCAACGCCGGTCTGCCCAACGACCTAGGCCATTACGACCAGACCCCCGACGAGATGGCCGCCCTGCTGGCCGGTTTCGCCCGCGACGGCCTGGTCAACCTGGTGGGCAGTTGCTGCGGTTCCACGCCGGAATACACCCGCGCCATCGTCGAGGCCATGCAGGGGCTGACGCCGCGCCGCATCCCCGCGCCGGAACCCGGCACCCAGCTCAGCGGCCTCGAGCCCCTGACCATCCGTCGCGACAGTCTGCTGGTGAACGTGGGCGAGCGCACCAACGTGGCCGGCAGCCGCAAGTTCGCCCGCCTCATCCGCGACGAACTCTTCGAGGACGCCCTGCAGGTGGCGCGGCAACAGGTGCGCGGCGGCGCCCAGATCCTCGACGTCAACATGGACGACGCCATGCTCGACAGCACCGAGAGCATGCGCCGTTTCCTGCTGCTCCTGGCCACCGACCCGGAGATCGCCCGCATCCCCATCATGATCGACAGCAGCCGCTGGGAGGTGCTCGAGGCGGGGCTGGAGTGTCTGCAGGGCAAGTGCGTGGTGAACTCCATCAGCCTGAAGGAGGGCGAGGACGTCTTCCGCCGGCAGGCCCGGGCCGTGCGCGACCACGGGGCCGCCGCGGTGATCATGGGCTTCGACGAGCGGGGCCAGGCCGACACCCTGCCTCGCCGCCGCGAGATCGCCGCCCGCGCCTACCGCATCCTGGTGGATGAGGAGGGCTGGGACCCGAGCGACATCATCATCGACGCCAACGTCTTCGCCGTGGCCACCGGCCTCACGGAGCACGACCGCTACGCCCTGGACTTCATCGAGGCCGTGCGCTGGGTCAAGTCCGAGCTGCCGGGGGCCCTCACCTCGGGCGGCATCAGCAACCTCAGCTTCAGCTTCCGCGGCAACGACACCGTGCGTGAGGCCATGCACGCGGTGTTCCTGTTCCACGCCGTGCAGGCGGGCCTGGATCTGGCCATCGTCAACGCCGGCCGTCTGCCCGTTTACGCCGACATCGACCCCGAACTGCGTGAGGCCGCCGAGGATGTCGTCCTTTGCCGACGCGAGGACGCCACGACACGCCTGACGGATCTGGCCCAGCGTTACCAGGGAGTGCGCCGGGCCGACCTCGAGGACCTTGGCTGGCGCGAGCAGGATGTCTCGGCCCGCCTGGAACACGCTCTGGTGAACGGCGTGAGCGATTTCGTGGAGGCTGACGCGGCGGAGGCTCTGGCGGCGCTGCAGGAACCACTGGCCGTCATCGAGGGGCCGCTCATGGCGGGCATGAACGCCGTGGGCGATCTCTTCGGGGCCGGGAAGATGTTCCTGCCCCAGGTCATCCGCTCGGCGCGGGTGATGAAGAAGGCCGTCAAGGTGCTGGAACCGGCCCTGCTGGCCGCGCAACAGGCCGGCCGCACCCAGGGCCGCGTGCTGCTCGCAACGGTCAAGGGCGACGTCCACGACATCGGCAAGAACATCGTGGGGGTGGTGCTGGCCTGCAACAACTACGAGGTCATCGACCTCGGCGTCATGGTCTCGGCCGACGAGATCATCGCCGCCGCGCAGGCCGATGACGTGGACCTCGTCGGCCTCTCGGGCCTCATCACGCCCTCGCTGGACGAGATGGTGCACGTGGCGGGCGAGATGCAACGCCGCGGGCTCACCATGCCGCTGCTCATCGGCGGCGCCACCACCAGCCGCGTGCACACCGCCGCTCGCATCGACCCCGGGTACCCCCAGGCCGTGGTGCATGTCCCCGATGCATCCCGCGCGCCGGCGGTGGTCGGGCGACTCCTGGACGACGCCCAGCGTCCGGCCTTCACCGAGACCATGAAGGCGGAGTACGCCGAAGTGCGCCAGCGCCGTGAACGCGAGCAGGCGGCCCGCACCCTGCTCACCCTCGACGAGGCCCGCGCCCTGGCCGTGACCACCGACTGGGCCGACTACCAGCCGCCGGCGCCCAAGGTGCCCGGCTCGGCCGTGTTCCCCGACATGCCCCTGGCCAAGCTGCGGCCCTTCATCGACTGGTCGCCGTTCTTCCTCACCTGGCAGCTCCGGGGACGGTACCCCGCCATCCTCGACGACCCGCATCAGGGCGCCGAGGCCCGCCGCCTGATGGCCGACGCCGAGACCATGCTCGATGCCTGGGAGGCCGAGGGTACGGTGCAGGCTCGCGGCGTGGCGTCCATCCTCCCGGCCAATAGCCGCGGCGATGATATCGTGGTCTACACCGATGCTTCGCGGGCCCAGGAACGCCGGGTGCTGCATCATCTGCGGCGCCAGCGAGCTGCCGAGCAGTGCCCCTGTCTGGCCGACTACATCGCTCCGGCGTCCAGCGGCCGGGCCGACTGGCTGGGGGCCTTCGCCGTGTCGGCCGGCTTCGGTGTCGAGGAGCTGGCGGCGCACTACGATCAGGACGACGATCCCTACCGGTCCATCCTGGCCAAGGCCCTGGCCGACCGTCTGGCCGAGGCCTTCGCCGAGCGCCTGCACTGGAATGTCCGCCACGAGTTGTGGGGTTACGAGGCCGACCCGGCTCCCGACAACGAGGCCCTCATAGCCGAGAAGTACCGCGGCATCCGTCCCGCTCCCGGCTATCCCGCCTGTCCGGACCACACGGAGAAAGAGGCGCTCTTCGAGTTGCTCGACGCCCGTCGTCATCTGGGCGTCGACCTCACCGAGAGCTGCATGATGACGCCGGCAGCCTCGGTTTGCGGCTGGTACTTCAGTCACCCCGAATCCCGCTACTTCGGCGTCGTGCGCGTGGGCCGCGACCAGGTGCGCGACTACGCCCGGCGCCAGCAATGGACCCTGGCCGAGGCCGAGCGGTGGTTGTCGCCGCTGCTGGCCTACGATCCCCAAGCAGAGGACACGCCGTGAAGGTCACCGAACATCTCGACCGCGCCCAGCGCACCCTGTTCAGCTACGAGATCATCCCGCCCAAGCGCGGTGGCAGCCTGCAGGACATCATCGGCATGGTGGAACAGGTGGCCCATCTCGAGCCGCCGTTCATCGACGTGACCAGTCACGCCGCCGAGGCCATCTACGAGGAGGCGGCCGACGGCACCATCCGGCGCCAGGTGCGCAAGAAGCGTCCGGGCACCCTGAGCATCTGCGGCATCATCCAGAACCGGTGGAACATCGACACCGTGCCGCACCTGCTCTGCGCCGGTTTCACCCGGGAGGAGACCGAAGACGCGGTCATCGAGCTGAACTACCTGGGTATCCAGAACGTGCTGGCCGTGCGAGGCGATGCCTCCAAGCGTGGCCGTCGACCCGATCCGCACCGCACCCGCAACCGCACCGCCGCAGATCTGGTGACCCAGCTCGACAACCTGCGCCATGGTCAGTACCTGGAGGAACTGGAGGGCAGCGCGCCCGTGGACCTCTGCGTGGGGGTGGGCGGGTATCCCGAGAAGCATTTCGAGGCGCCCAACCTCAAGACCGACATCCAGCGCCTCAAGGACAAGGTGGACGCCGGCGCCGACTACGTGGTGACTCAGATGTTCTTCGACAATCAGGTGTTCTTCGAGTTCGAGCGCCGGTGCCGCGAGGCGGGCATCACCGTGCCCATCATCCCCGGCCTCAAGTTGCTGGACCACGCGCGGCAACTGGCCAATCTGCCGCGGCACTTCCACGTCACCCTGCCCGAGGCCCTGGCCGACGAGGTGGCGGCCCATCCCGAGCATGCGGCGGAGATCGGTCAACGCTGGGCGCTGGGGCAGGTCATGGACCTGGTCAACCGCGGAGTGCCGTGCATCCACTTCTACGTCATGAACGACGCCAGCCCGGTGGCCCAGCTCATCCAGGATCTGGACTGAGTCTCACGGGCGAACGACGTCGTAGCGGAAGACCTCCAGCGGCACCTCGCTCAGGGGAGTGCCACGGGAACGAGCGTCGCGACGACATCTCCCTCCCTCATGAGCTCCAGCTTGACGTATGTGGCGCCGGTCAGGTCGGCGCTCTCGAGGAGATGGCGGGTGACGCCCCTGGTGACGATGCGGCGCACCTCGGCCATCCGGGTATCGAGCAGCACCAGGACGGCGCCGTCGGCATCCTCGGCCAGGGGCCAGCCCAGTGCGACGCCGTGATCGGTGGGGCTGACGGTCAGGGTCGGTGTCGCGACGGATTCACCACGCAGGACCTCACGTTGGGCATCGCCGGAGAGCTGTTGGGACAGCTGGCGACCGCTGAAGATCCCCACGGACAACAGCAGCACCGCCGCCAGGGCCAGGGCCGGTCGCGAGCGCCAGGCCGCTCTGCGTGCCGGGCGGGCCAGGGGAGTGAGGTGGGCCAGACGACGGTCGAGCTCGTGGTCGGCCTCCTCGGCCTGGGCCTCGGGCGGGGGGGGAGTCTCCGCCTCGAAATCATCGTAGAGTCGGGCCAGATTGCGAATGGCCGGATCGTCGCTGGCCCGGGCACCGTCGCCGTCGGCCAGGATCCGCTCCAGTCGAGCGGCTTCGTCGTCCGGATTGAAAGGGGGCCGGTTCATGGGGTTTCCTCCCGTTCATCCAGTGTCGCTCGAAGGCGACGTCTAGCCCGTTGCAGCACCGCTCGAGCACCCGATTGCTCCGTGATGCCGAGGATGCGCGTGATCTCGTCCACCGGCAGGCCATCGATGCAACGCAGCCAGAGGGCATCCTGTTCCAGGACCGTGAGGCACTCGACGATCGAATGGCGCAGGGCGTCTTCGGCCTCTCGGTCTTCATACTCCTGGTCCGGCGTCGGACCGAGATCCTTCACCAGGGACAGCACCTCGACGCGCTCCAGATCGGGCTTGAACTTCCGAAGTTCGCTACGGCAACGATTCAGCATGATGCTGAAGACCCACGACTTCACGGCCGAGCGACCGCTGAAGCCGGCGAGGCCGTTGGCGACACTCACCAGTACTTCTTGCGCCAGGTCGAGGGCCATCTCCCGCTCGTGAACGAATCGCCAACACCAGCCATAGACCGGCTGTTGGTATCGCTTGAGCAGCTGGGCGAGAGCTCGATGGCCCTCGACGCTGTGCTGGTCACGTTGCCAGATCGCGACGAGTTCCTCGTCGGTTCGGTTTTCCGGGCGCTTATGGTTGCTATTCATGTAAGACGCAGGGGAAGAGCGGTGATCACAGTGGTCGGATAAGTTCCAAGAATAACCCAGGCTGGCGGTGCGTCCAGCATGACCTGTGGTTCGGGCCTTGTCCCCGCCGCCCGGGGCTGATAACTTGGCCACCTCACGTGGGTTCCGCCCGTTCAGGGCGCGACCTACCGATATGGAGCCTGGTTGGCCGGGGCCAGCGACGAAAGGTCGGGGATCGTGAAGGCGCTCATCACGGGGATCACGGGGCAGGACGGGTCGTATCTGGCGGATCTGCTGCTGGCCAAGGGCTACAAGGTGTGGGGCATGGTGCGACGCTCGAGCACCGAGTCCTTCGAGCGCATCGATCACCTGCGCGACCGTATCGAACTGGTGCAGGCCGATCTCCTGGATCCCAGCAGCCTGGCCCAGGCCATGAGCGAGGTCCAGCCTGACGAGATCTACAACCTGGCCGCCCAGAGCTTCGTGCCCACCAGCTGGAGCCAGCCGGTACTCACCGGCGAGTTCACCGGCCTGGGCGTGGTGCGTATGCTGGAAGCCATGCGCGCGGTCTGTCCCAAGGCGCGGTTCTACCAGGCCAGCAGCAGCGAGATGTACGGCAAGGTGCGGGAGGTGCCCCAGACCGAACTCACGCCGTTCCATCCGCGCAGCCCGTATGCGGTGGCCAAGTCCTACGGCCACTACATCACCGTCAATTACCGCGAGAGCTACGACCTCTTCGCCGTGTCGGGCATCCTCTTCAATCACGAGAGCCCGCGACGTGGCCGGGAGTTCGTCACCCGGAAGATCACCGACGGCGTGGCCCGCATCAAATTGGGCCTGGCCAAGGAGCTGCGCCTGGGCAACACCGACGCCCAGCGCGACTGGGGCTTCGCCGGTGATTACGTGCGGGCCATGTGGGCCATGCTCCAGCAGGACCAGCCCGAGGACTACGTCATCGCCACGGGCGAGACCCACTCGGTGAAGGAGTTCCTGGAGATCGCCTTCGAGCACGTGAATCTGCACTGGCAGGATTATGTGGTGCAGGACCCGCGCTTCATGCGCCCGGCCGAGGTCGACCAGCTGGTGGGCGACGCCAGCAAGGCCCGGGAGCAACTGGACTGGAAGCCCTCGGTGAGCTTCGCCGAACTGGTCCGCATGATGGTCGACAGCGATCTGGAACTGCTCCAGACGGGCGTCTAGCGGTACTGGTCGGCCTTCACGAACACCATGATCACCGAGGCCACGTAGGTGGGCTTCTCCAGCATGAGGTAGTGGCCGGTGCCCTCCACACGCTTGAAGCTCAGGACCCGGGCGTCGGAGTAGCCGTACTGCCCGAGGATGGCGCGTTCGTTGCCCGGCTCCGGCAAGAACGACGCGCTGCCCATGACCAGCATGGGGACGCTCTGGTGGGCCAGGCGGGGGGTGAGGTCCCAGTCGAAGCTGCTCAACAGCAACGACGAGAACGTGACCGCGTCGGTGCGCAGGGCCCAGTCCACGGCCTTCTCGCAGATCTCCTGATCATGACTGATGTCGACGAAGTGCGTGGCCACGAAGCGGTCATAGTCGTTCATCAGACTGGTGGCCACCTCGGCCTTGCGCTCGGCCGAGGCGAGCTGCTGCGGGCCGGCGTCCATGATCACCAGCCGGTTGACGTCGGCCGGGTGATCGAAGGCGTACTGCAGGGCGATCATGCCGCCCATGCCATGTCCCACCAGGGAGGGATAGACCAGGCCTCGCTCCTCGATCCAGGCCCGCAGCGCAGCGGTCTCGCTGACGATGGACGGATCGTCCAGAGGTTTGGTGGCGCCGTGGCCGCGCATCTCGTAGACATGCACGTCGAAGCTGTTGGTCAGATAGGGCAGCATGGCGTCCCAGATCTCGGCGCTGGCGCCCAGGCCATGGATCAGCACCAGTTCGTTCTCGCCGTGACCCTCCAGCCACTGCGGTTCCGGCTCGACGGGAATGGTGTCCTCGTCAGCGGTACCCAGTTGCAGCGACTCCAGTTTGACGCTGGGGTCCGGCCCGGTCTGGGCCGTGGCGGCGCCGGCCCACAGGGCAGCCAGCAGCAGGATCGTGAGCAGGCGGATGGTCACGTCGTGGTCTCCGTTTCCCTGGGAATGACGAACACGTCTCCGTCGCGGGCGGTGATGGTGTCGACTCCGGTGGTCGCGGTCACGGTCAGGTGGGGCGCCTGGCTGGCCACGAGGGGGTACAGGTGGGTGAGAACAACACGGCGGGGCTCCGTGTTCCGCACCAGTTCGCAAACGCCGGCCGGACTGAGGTGGGTGTCCACGGCCAGGTCGTCGGGGGTGGAGCATTCGGCCAGGAGCAGATCGCAGCCCCGCAAGGCCTCGGCCTGGTCCGGGCAGGGGCCGGTGTCTCCCGTGTAGCCCAGGGCGTGACCTTGCGCGTCGGTGATCAGCCAGCCCAGTCCCGGGCTCTCCAGGCGGGCCACGGGGTGCCGGGCCGGCACGGCGACCGCCTGCCCGCCGGGGAGGTCGATCCGCTCGCCGGTGGCGACCTCTCGCACCACCAGTTCGCGTCGACGCGGCGTCAGCCAATCGCCGTAGACGCCGCGCAAACCCTCGAACAGGCGCTGTGTGCCCACCGGTCCGATCACCTGCAGCGTGCCCCCGGCCCGGGCCAGCACCGAGTGCTGGGCGAAGAGCAGCGGCGCCAGATCGGCGGTGTGGTCGAGGTGCAGATGCGAGAGCAGCACCGTGCCCACGTCGTCCACCGACGCGGCCGCCCCGGGTTGCCGGACCAGACGCACCAGGGCGCCGGGGCCGGGATCCACGAGGACGCCGTGACCATCGAGGTCGACCCAGTAGGCGGCCGGACCGCGTTCGGAGGTTGGAATGGCGCCGCCGGCGCCGAGGATGTGCAGCGTGATCATGGTCTCAAAGCAAGGCGCGGGAACGGGAACGTCAAGGTCTGCCGGGTGTTTCCGTGAGGATGGCGCGGGGGATGCTGGACACTTGACCCGGGTCTGCCTAGACTCATGAGTTCCGGGACCGAAGCGCATTCCCCGCCCCGTGGCTGACCCCCGCGAGGAGACGACCATGCCCCGACAGAGCCTCATCACCGCCGTTTTGCTCTTGTTGCTGACCCTGCCGTCGGCGGGCCAGGATGAATCCGACTTCTCCGTGGAGTCGGGCCTGGAGCCGGAGAAGAGCCCGACAGAGAAGATCGTTGAACTGAACGAGCAGATCGCGGCCAAGCAGGCTCTGGGGGAGCTGACGCCCCAGCTGGGGGATCTGTTCAACGATCTCGGCGTGGTCTATGCCCAGCAAGGGTTGTGGCCGGAGGCCCGCATGGCCTTCATCCAGGCCGTGCAGGCCAAGAGTTACGACCCCGATTTCCACCGCAACCTGGCCCTGGTGGCCGTTCAGCTCGAGGACTACGACCTGGCCCTGGCCGAGCTGGGGGAATACAGGCGTCGCGGCGGTCCGGCGGCCCGGGATGCGCACCGGCGTCTGGCCCAGGTCCACCTCAAGCTGGGCGACATCAACGGGGCTCGAGGGGCCTTCGCCACCGGACTCTCGGAACTGGGTCCCCAGCCCTCGGCGGAGCTCTGCAAGCTGGCTCTGGGGCTGGCCGGTCTGGAGAACGAGCATGGCGATAACCAGAGTGTGATGCGCGTCCTGGAGGCCTGGCAGCCCATGGCCCGGCAATGGCGTGAGCAGGCCGATACGACCGGGGATACGGACGGCGTGGTCCAGGCCGAGGCCATCGAGAACAACCTGCTGGCGCTGTTCATCGAGGACGGTCAGATCCTGGAGGATTCCGGCCTGATGGTCGAGGCGGCCGAACTCTACGAGAAGGCCTACGACCTGGCCCCCGAGCGTCACGAGATCCTGCCCAAGCTGGTGGGGGTGTATCTGGCGGTGGACGAGAGCCTGAAGGCCCGGGTGAAGACCCGGCTGGCCCGCCAGGCCTACCCCGAGGAATCCACGACCTGGCTGGCGTCGGCCAAGGTGTACGAGGCCGAGTTCCGCATGGACGAGGCCCTGACGTCGTACAAGAAGGCCTATGATCTGGCTCCGGAGACTCCCGGACTGCGCCTCAAGCTGGGCAACCTCTACATGAAGCAGGGGCAGGCCGCGGAGGGCCGCAAGTACCTCGCCGAGGCCATCGACCAGCCGGGGACGCCCACCGAGGTGGTCTATAACTACGCCGTGAGCCTGATGCGTGAGAAGAAGTACTCGGTGGCCCTGGTGCCCCTGCGCCGGGTCACCCGGGAGATGCCCGAATTCGCCGGCGGCTGGCAGGCTCTGGCCCAGTGCTACCGGGCCCGCAAGCAGTACGACCAGAGCGTCACCGCCTACCAGCAGGCCCTGGACCTGGCGCCCAGCGCGGCCCTGGCCTACAACCTGGGCGTGACCGCCGGTCGGGCCAAGCAGTGGCAGACGGCGGTGGCGGCCTACGACTCGAGTCTGGCCCTGGCGCCCGACAACCTGGAGGCGGCCTACAACCGGGCCGTGGCCTTCATGCGCTGGGGTAAGCTCGACGAGGCCGACCAGGCCTTCGCCACCTACCGGGAGCGCGACGCGGAGCACTATCGCGCCTCCCTGAATCATGGCGTGACCCTGTACAAGCTGGGCCGCTATGAGGACGCCGTGGATGTCTACAACATCACCCTGGAGCTCAAGGAAACGGGCGAGGCCTGGGACAACCTCGGGCTGGCCTACCAGGAGCTCGGCGAGAAGAAGAAGGCCCAGGCCTGCTTCCGCGAGGCCAAGAAGATGCGAGGCGAGTCGTGATCCGCACTGCCGCCGCGTTGGTCGTGCTGGCGACCCTGCTCGTGGCCTGCGCCCAGGAATCCGGCCCGCCCGATCCGCCCGACCCCTTGCCGACCCACCCGGCGCAACTGGCGCCCCTGTCGGTGGACGACAGCTTCCCGCGCTTCCACCCGGACGTCCTGGCGTCGGCGGGCTACCCCGACCACCGCCACGTCTATGGCTACCCGGGCTACCAGCCGCCGGTGGCCGACGACGGCGCCACCTACGGCATCCACTCCCTGGCTCGCGGTACGCAGTTGCTGCCTCGCGAGGGCCTGGAGATCGCTTCGGGCGAGGTGCGTTACCGTCATCTGCACCTGCGCCACGGTCCGGAGTTCGAGGCCGTGGGCGTGATGCCCGTGGTGGAGGTGTTCGACTGGGCGCAGCGTGAGATCAGCGAGTTGCTGGGCCACGAACCGGCCGACACCCTGCACCTGGTCAATCCTGTCGACCTCGACGAGTACCGCGCCCGCACCGGTCACGAGTTCCATCGGCTCTACCGGCGCGACGGATCCACGGTGATCATGGAACCGGCCAAGGTGCTCTTCGCCAGGGGACTGGCGCTGCACGCCGCCTTCCACGCCGTGGCCACCTGGGAACTGGACGGCATGCTGGGCGACCAGGAGTTGCCTCGCTGGTTCACCGAAGGTCTGGCCAGCTATCTGGCCGAGGACGGCGTGCATTTCCTGAGCTACGTGCTCATGTTCCGTGACGACGGACCCGTGATCCTGACCCCCGAGGCCACCGAGGTCATCCTGTCCGGGGCGCCGGACCCGGACAAGGAGGTCGACAAGCTGCAGTACCGCACGGCCGGCTACAGCGCCTTCCTCATGATGTGGGAACTGGTGGAGAATCGTGGCGGGTTGTCGAAGATCCGTCGTTTCCTGCACCGGGTGCGCGACGGCGAGGCCGCCGATGAGGCCTGTGACCATGTGTGGGGGCACGATCTCGCCGGTCTGGCCCGGGAACTGGATCCCACCACCCGTCCCGAACCCGTGGGAGAGGCGGTTCAGGCTCGTCAGCCCGGACGTCCGCCCGCGTCCTGACTTGCCGCCCGCGGCCCCGTGTACTATAACCAAGGCGCCCCTGGCACGGTCCCGGGGCGCTTTCCCTCGTCAATGAATCGGCCATCCGAGAGGTCTTCTGCGTCATGAGTGACAACCAGGTCCGCGTCCGCTTCGCTCCCAGCCCCACCGGTTTCCTTCACGTGGGGGGGGCCCGCACGGCTCTGTTCAACTGGCTGTACGCCCGCAGTCAGAAGGGCGCCTTCATCCTGCGCATCGAGGACACCGACCAGGAGCGCAGTACCGACGAGAGCACCGCGGCCATCCTGCGGGGCATGGAATGGTTGGGACTGGACTGGGACGAGGGGCCCGACAAGCCGGGCGAATGTGGCCCGTACTATCAGAGCCAGCGCCTGTCCATCTACGGCGAGGCCCTGGAGCAGCTCAAGGCCAAGGGCATGGTCTACCGCTGCTTCTGCAACGAGACCGAACTGGAGGCCCGGGCCGACGCCGCCAAGGCCGAGGGTGGTCACTGGGAAGGCTACGACGGCCACTGCCGGGACCTGAGCGACGAGCAGGTCGCCGCCTACGAGGCCGAGGGACGCGTGCCGGCCTGGCGTCTGCGCACACCCGACGAGGGCACCACCTTCTGGTACGACATCATCGTGGGTAAGCGGGAATTCCAGAACGAGGTGCTCACCGACCGCGTGGTGTTCAAGGCCGACGGATTCCCCACCTACAACTTCGCCGTGGTGGTGGACGATCATCACATGGGCATGAGCCACGTCCTGCGCGGCGACGACCACGTCAGCAACACGCCCCTGCAACTGCTCATCTTCGAGGCCCTGGGCTGGAAGCCCCCCAAGTTCGGCCACATGCCCATGATCCTGGGGCCCGACAAGAAGCGGCTCTCCAAGCGGCACGGCGCCGTGTCGGTGGAGGAATTTTCCAAGCAGGGCATCATCCCCGTGGCCATGGTGAACTACCTGGCGCTGCTGGGCTGGAGCATCGGCGCCAGCGGCGACGAGGTGCTCACCACCCAGGCCCTGCTCAAGAAGTTCAGCCTGAAGAAGGTCAACAGCAGCCCCTCGTCCTTCGACTACGACAAGCTCGAGCACATCAACAGCCAGCACCTCAAGCGCATGGACGCCGGGCAGAAGCAGGCCCTGCTCCTGCCGCTGCTGGCCGAGCATGGCTGGTGCTACGACACGGCCTGGAATGTGGTCGGCGTCAACGATCACGAGGGCTACGCGGCGCGGCTGATCAAGCTGCTGGGCGGTCGGTTCTCGAGCCTGCGCACCTTGCCCGAGCAGCTGGGTTTCTTCTTCGCCGACACGCCCGAGGTGGATGACGAAGCCTGGGCCGAGCATGTGGCCACCGACGATGGTCGGCAGCGCCTGACGGCTCTGGCTGATGCCCTGGAGGCGAAGCTGCCGACCGACACGCCGGCCACCTCCGATCAGTGCGAGGCCGTGGTGCGCGAACTGGCCGAAGAGCTGGGCCTGGGCGCGGGCGACCTCATCCACCCCATGCGCGTGGCCCTCACGGGGCAGGGGCGCAGTGCGGGCATCTTCGATGTGCTGGAGATGGTGGGATTGCCGCGGGTGATCTCGCGGCTACGAAGAGCGGCGGTCTAGACGACGGGTAGGGGCGTGACACGGTTCTGGGGCATCCTCGGACGCTACGTGCTGGTGTGGCTGGTCTACCTGCTGGCCATGCTGCTGGCGACCAGTCTGTTCTCCGGCATGTACGTGGACACGTCCTCGCCGCGCTGGTGGTTGGTGGCCCTCATCGTGCCGGTGGAATTCGCGGCGTTGATGATCCTCATGCGTCCGCTGCTCCTGTTCCTGACCCTGCCGCTGAACGCCTTCACCCTGGGCGTGCCGTCGCTGCTCTTCAACGCCCTGATCCTCAAGTGGACAGCCGCCGTCAATCCGGCCCTGGTGGTCACCAGTTATCCCGACGCCTTCCTGGGCACGGTGGTGATGACCGTGGTGGCCACCTCGGTGATCGGGTGGCTGGGGCTCGACGAAGCCTATCCGCTGTTGCAGACCCTGCTCTACCGCCTGGGCCGCCGCTGGGGGCCGTCACGCCCGCCGGGAACGCGGCACGGCCTGCTGGTGCTGCAGATCGACGGTCTCTCCTCGCGGGCCCTCATCCACGCGGTCAAGCGCGGACGGGTGCCCACCCTGTCGGCCCTGCTGGCCAGCGGCAGCCACAATCTGCACCGGTGGTCGAGCGGATTGCCGTCCAACACGCCGGCGGTGCAGGCCGGTCTGCTCTACGGCACCAGAAACGATGTGGCCGGCTACCGCTGGTTCGATCGTTCCACGCAGACCTTCAAGGTGGTGAGCAGCCCCACCACGGCCCGGGAGCTCGATCACCGACTCCAGAGCGAGGGCCGACGGCCGCTGCTGCGCGGGGGCTCGTGCATCAGCTCCCTGCTCTCCGGTGGCGCCGACAAGCGGCTGCTCACCGTCAGCACCATGGCGGAGTTCCGTCAGGGCAAGTTCAACGAACAGGCTGATCTCAACCTCTTCTACCTCAGCCCCACGGCCTACACCCGGGCGCTCATGGCCGGCCTGTGGCACTATCTCAGCGGTCTGGCTCTGGGAACGCTGGGCCTGTTGCGTCGCCGACGGCCCCGTCTGCGTGGTCATCCGCTGAAGCTGGCCCAGAGCGCGGTGGCCAACTCGGTGCTGCGCCACGCGGCGTTCTTCTGGATGCGCCAGGACATGGTGCGTGGGGTGCCGGTGATCTTCAGCAATTTCGTGGGCTACGACGACGTGGCCCACTACTCGGGGCCCACCGACCACGAGGCCATGGCGTCCCTGGCGGCCTTCGATCGTGGCCTGCGCAAGCTGCGCCGCTTCGCCCGGCGCAACGCCGAACTGCACTACGATCTGGTGGTGCTCAGCGATCACGGGCAGACGCCGTCGGTGCCCTTCCGGCTGCTGGATGGACGGTCGCTGGGGCAGGTGGTGGCCGACGGCGTGGGGCAAGCCGTGGACGAGGGGGCGTCGGCCGGTGATGCGGCCTACCTCGACACCCTGCTCCGGGAACTGGACGAGGGCGTCGGGCCCACCGGTTGGGCCGTTCGGCATGGCCAGCGGTCCCTGCGGCGCATCCGCGATCGCCGCGGCACGGGCGCCGATCAGGAAGCCAGAGCGGCCCGCTCGTTGCCCTCGGCGGTGGATTCCGATCAGGAAGGACGTCCCGAGATCGTGGTCTGCGTGTCGGGATGCCTGGCCCACCTGTACCTGCGAGGTGAAGAGGAACCGTTGTCCCTGGAGGCGTTGCGTGAGCGGTGTCCCGGCCTGGTGACCGGACTGCTGGCCCACCCGGGAATCGGGTTCGCGGTGACTCGCCTGGCCGCGGGCCAGGTGGTGGCTCTGAGCGATCGCGGCGTGCGGAATCTGGACACCGGGGAGGTGGCCGACCGTGACCCGTTGCAAGGCTACGGACAGGCGTCATTCTGGGCGCCCGAGTTGGCCCGCCTGGCCCGGGGCGAATCCAGCGGCGACCTGATCCTCAACGGCGCCTGGTTGAGCAAGCAGTCCCGTGTGGTGGTCTTCGAGGAGCAGACCAGCAGCCACGGCGGCCTCGGCGGTCCGCAGACCATGCCCTTCGTCCTGCTACCCTCGACCTGGAACGTCGATCTGGGGACTGTCGATGGGCCGGAATCCCTGTTCCAGGTCCTTTCGGAGCGTCTTCCCCGTGGTATTGAAAGCCCGCGATCGAGGCCCAATTAATGACTTGCGAGCCGTCGGGCCCTTCATTATATTCGCCCCCACGATTGCCCGGTCGTCCAATGGTAGGACAGCTGACTCTGGATCAGTCGATGGGGGTTCGAATCCTCCCCGGGCAACCACATGGCCTTTGTGCCCCGTTCGTCTAGTGGCCTAGGACGCTGGCCTCTCACGCCGGTAACACGGGTTCGAGTCCCGTACGGGGTACCAAATTCGGGGCTTCTCGCTTGCGGGAAGCCCCGTTTTTTTATGCCTGCAGGTTTCCGTGCATCGGGACGGTAACGATCCGGAGGTTGGCGGTGACGGTGGCCCTTCTCTTCGTCGACGGTCTGGGCTGGGGGTCTCCCGATCCTGCCGTGAATCCGTGCTGGAGTTACGGCGGCGCGTTGCTGCGCTGGCCGGAGTTGCCCACCGACGGTGAGCCGGTGCCGACGCCCGACGGAGGCTGGGCCACGCCCCTGGACGCCTGCCTCGGCATCGACGGGCTACCCCAGAGCGCCACGGGCCAGACGACCCTGCTGACCGGGGTGAACGCACAGCAGGTGCAGGGCCACCATCTGTCGGGCTTCCCGGGGCCGACCCTGCGCAAGGTCCTGCTGGAACATTCCATCCTCAAGCAGGTGCGCGAGGCCGGGCTCAGCGGTGTGTTCTTCAACACTTTCCGCTCGCCGTTCTTCGACTGGCCGCGCGAGCGCCAGCTGCGCATGAGCGCCACCACGGTGGCCAATCTGGCGGCGGACAATCCTTTCTTCGACGTGCCCGACATGACGGCGGGTCGGTCGCTGTACCAGGATTTCACCGGCGCCGAGCTGGAGTCCCTGGGCTTCGACGCGCCACGCCTGACACCCACCGAGGCCGGCGTCCTGCTGGCGCGGAACCTGGGCCGCCACGACTTCCTGCTCTACGAGTACTTCCTCACCGACAAGGCCGGCCACTCCGGCGACCGTGCCCGGTGCGAGGAGCAACTCGCCATGTACGACGAGTTCCTTCAGGCCGTGCTGGCCGGTCGCCCCGACGATGTTCTGCTGGTGCTCTGCTCCGACCACGGCAACATCGAGGACATCGCCGTCACCACCCATACGCGAAACCCGGTCCCCCTGGTGGCGTGGGGACCGGGCGCACGGGAATTCGTGACGGGCAAGACGGGGCTGGACGAGGTGACGCCCGCGATCATGGACGTACTCTACGGTCGCGCACCCTCCAGATAGAACACCTCGAACACCTTCTCGTGGAAGATGGGCCCGTGCCCGAAGTAGCCCTCCTCGCCGAAGAGTTCGCCGTGATCGCTCATGATCATGAAGTAGGTGTTCTCCGGACAGCGTTCCATGAACTTGCCCACCACACCGTCGAGGTGCTCGACGCAGGTGACCTGCTTGTCGTAGAAGGCGCGGAACTGCTCGGGGGTGAAGAACTCGTCCTCGCCGCGGTCCTGGATGAACTCGCCCGGCTTCTTGAGAAACTCGTCCAGCGACTTGAACACCCCGTGAACGCCCGAGAGGTGGGGCAGATCGTTGGCCGTCTCGCCCGGCAACAGGTACGGATAGTGGGTCTCGCCGGTGTTGATGAAGAAGAAGCTGGGCTGGTCGTCCTTGAATTGCAGCTTGTCGAACACCAGGCTCAGGTCGTTGTGCGACGGCGCCAGCTCGTACTTGTCGAAGTGGGCCGACATGCTCGTCATGGGGTTGAGCACGGGCAGCGACACCCAGCCCTCGCACCAGTAGCCCTGGGCCTTGAGGAAGTGGGCCAGGCTGAGCTGCGGCACGAAGGCCGAGAACTCGACACTGTCGATGCCCAGGCGCTGCGACCAGCTGGCGAATTCCTCACGGTAGACGTTGCTGGCGAACACGCCCTTGGGGCTCTGGTGCGGCACCATGCCCATGAGCATGGTGTAGTGGCTCGGGCTGGTCCAGGAGGCGTAGCTGTAGCGGGGCTCGGCCTGGGCGATGCGGTCCAGGTTGGGGGTGCGGGCGGCGTGGAACGCGTCCCATCGGCAGCTGTCGAACACGATGAAGACGAGGTTGTTGGGCCCGTCGTTCTTGCCTCCGAACATCTTACGAACGCCGTCGATGATGCCGGCCATGGTGCCACTCCTGCGCGTGGGGGATGGTTCTGCCTGTTGTCATCAATGTGGCCCCGGGCGCGGCCAGACGCAAGACCGCCGACGTCTCCGGGGCGGGACGTCGGCGGCCAGGCGGCGCCAGAAGCACCATGCGGTTCGTGTTTGGCTACAGGTTCTTGTCCAGGGCGGCGGCGAGGTCAGGCTTCTGCTGCAAGCCCACGAAGCTCTCCACCATCTGGCCGCCCTTGAACAGCATCACCGTGGGGATGCCGCGGATGCCGAACTGGCCCGCCAGCTGCTGGTTGTCGTCGACGTTCACCTTGCCCACCTTGGCCTTGCCGTCGTAGTCGCCGGCCAGCTCCTCGATGATCGGGCCGATCATCTTGCAGGGGCCGCACCAGGGTGCCCAGAAGTCGACGAGCACCGGCACGTCGCTCTTGATGACCTCGGTGTCGAAGTTGTCGGCGTTGAACTGGATCACGTTGCTCATGAGGGTTCCTCCTGCTGTTCTGATTCGCCGCGGGGGGAGCGGCGTGGTCTGATCTGTCTGCTCGCGGAGGGTATTGCAGGGATGGTGCCAATGTCGGTTGATTTTAGACCTTATTTTCTAAGGTGCAGTAAAATAGTGTTTTAACCGATTGGTGGCTGCCGTCTGACGCCTGTGCCCCTGGCGGAAATCGTTGTGTGGCACCATAGTGTTGCAACGAAACGATGCGTATGCAACATCCCCATCTGGAGTGACTCATGTCAGTCGTCGATCCCCGGTCTCACGATCTTCTCGCCAACCTCCGCCCCGACGCCTTCCGGGCCATCGCCGCCGTCCTGCGCGAAGGCGTGGTGCTGGTGGATGCCGACCTGCGGATCCGCAGCCTCAACGGCGCCGTGGAGAAGATCCTCGAGCGGCCGGCGGCTGAACTGGTGGGCCAGGGAGTGTGCTCGTTGTTCGGGCGTGGTGATTGTCCGCGGGACACCCTGGCCAAGGCCCTGCGCACCGGTCGTCCCATCGTCGACTTCCAGACCACCGTCTCCCTGCCTGATGGGCGGCGAGGGCATGTGATCCTGCGCACGGCCAACCTCGGCGACGCCGACGGTATCGCCATCGTCATGGGCGACGTCACCGAGGAGACCGAGCTACGACAGGAGGCGTCCGGCCGCGGGAGCTTCGGCCTGCTCATCGGCCGTGACCGACGCATGCAACAGCTCTACGATCTCATCGAGCGCGTGGCGCCGTCGGACGCCACGGTGCTCATCCGCGGCGAGAGCGGCACCGGCAAGGAACTGGTCGCCCGGGCTCTTCACACCTCGAGTGCTCGCGCCCTCGGGCCCTTCGTGTCGGTGAATTGCTCGGCGCTGGCCGAGAACCTGCTCGAGAGCGAGCTGTTCGGGCACGTGAAGGGGGCCTACACCGGGGCCGCCAGCGATCGTCGCGGCCGTTTCGAAGAGGCCGACGGCGGCACCATCTTCCTCGATGAGATCGGCGACGTGAGCCCGGCCGTGCAGGTGAAACTGCTGCGGGTGTTGCAGGAGCGGGTCATCGAGCGCGTCGGAGACAACCGGTCGGTGCCGGTGAACGTGCGGGTGGTGTCGGCTACCAACCGCGACCTGGAGGCGCTCATGGCCGCCGGCCGGATCCGCGAGGATTTCTACTACCGTCTCAAGGTGGTGCGTCTCGACCTACCGCCGTTGCGCGAGCGTCGTGAGGACATCCCCGGCCTGGCGGCCCATCTGCTCCGCCGACTCGGCACGGGGCCCGTCACCATCACGACCGAGGCCATGGCCCGCCTCATGAATCATGACTGGCGAGGGAATGTGCGCGAGCTGGAAAACGCCCTGGAGCACGCCCTGGTGCTGAGCGACGGTGGCGTCATCGACGCGGCACAGTTGCCGCCGGAACTGGAGACGATCAGCGATCAGACGAGCGGCCCGGGGCCGCACCCTGCGGCCATGAGCGAGCCTGCTCTCATCCGCGCCACTCTCGAGGCCACGGGCTGGCATCGTACCCGAACGGCCGAGCGGCTGGGGATGGACCGCAGCACCCTCTGGCGCAAGATGAAACAGTTCGGCCTGATGCCGGATCTGGGTGCGGCACCAGGCGAGTAGCTCGCGATCAGTCTGCGGCGCCCGTGTTGATCACCGGCTGCGCAGCGTGATCGCTGCACAGCACGAACAGCAGGTTGTTCACCAGGCCAGCCCCATCCGGTCTGGGTGTTCCGTGCTGTCTCCGCATGCATGACTCACCTCCGGAAAGGGGCTTCTCAATTGCCGCGATCGTCAGAGGGTACTCCACCCGAAGGGCCAATATTCTCCGAATTCGCTGGCTGACAGCGGGTTTTACCCCTATTTTATTCGATCACGACTTCGTGATTCTTTGCGGATAGAAATTTATTTTTACTTTGAAGGGCTTTCTCAGGTATACTATTGCCATGTTGGGGAGATAGCGGGCCCGCTCCAGATCCAGTGCGCCAGGCCCCGAGTCTACATTGTCTATGGTTAGGGAGACACTACCATGAAGAACGTTATTGCAATCTTGTTCGTACTCATCGCCGCCGTGGCTGTGGCTGATCCGGTGACCAACGATGACTGCAGCAACGCCGCGTTCCTCATCGACCAGGGCTTCACTTTCTTTGACGTGAACCTCTGCGACTACGAGAACGACTATGACGGCTGCGGCGACATTGCGGCGCCCGGCCCTGACGGCGTGTGGCGCGCCCTCGTGCGTGCGGGCGACGACATCCGTCTCTACGCGACCACCGACGGCACCGCCGATTTCGAAGTGGTCATGTACCTGGTCACCGACTGTGACGAGGACACCCAGACCTGCGTGTTGAGCAGCAACGGCGACCAGCAGATGCAGACCATCGACTTCCATGTCGACACCACCGATCTGTACTTCCTGGTCCTGGATTCCGTCTCCGGTTGTGGCAACGTCCACGTGGAGATGGGCGGCGTTCTGGCCACCCACAGCGCGAGCTGGTCGGAAGTCAAGGCGCTGTACTAGAACACTGACGCATGTGATGGCACGGGGCTCGGGGCGCATCCCTCGGCCCCGATGTCTTGTGCGGCAGCGGTAGCGGAGGAGCGAAAGGGCCACGCCGAGAGGCGTGGCCCTGTTTCTTTCGTCATGAGATGGCTGTAGGCCTACGCCTCTTTTTCCCGCCACACATCGACGATGTGCAACAGAGCATCGGTGGCCAGCTCCATGTCCTTGACGCAGATCCACTCGGTGTAGCCGTGGAAGCTCTGCTCACCGGTGAAGATGTTGGGCGTGGGCAGGCCGCGGGCCGACAGGTTGGAGCCGTCGGTGCCGCCACGGATGGAGCCGCGATGGGGCTTCATGCCCGCCCGCTCGATACCCTCCATGGCGTAGTCCATGGCGCGGGGCTCCTTGGCCAGATCGTACTTCATGTTCCGGTAGTACTGCTTGATCTCCACCTTCACGCTGGAGCCCGGGTGCTGGGCCACGGCCTGATCGGCGAACTTGCGGATCATGTCGGCCTTCACCGGCAACTGCTCCACGTCGAAGTCGCGGATGAGCAGGGTGACCTCGGTCTCGCTGGTGTTGCCCTTCATGCCGATGGGGTGGATGTAGCCTTCCTGACCCTCGGTGGTCTCGGGGGCGCCTTCCTTGGGCAGGCTGGCCACGAAGGTGCTCGCCACCTTCACCGAGGGCACCATCTTGTCCTTGGCGTAACCGGGATGGATGTCGCGGCCCACGAAGGTGACGATGGCGCTGTCGGCGCAGAAGGTCTCGTCTTCCACCTCGCCACGCTGGCCGCCGTCCATGGTATAGGCCACCAGAGCGCCGAACTTCTCGATGTCGAAGTGCTTCACGCCCTGGCCCACTTCCTCGTCGGGGGTGAAGGCGATCTTCACCGTGCCGTGGGGGAACGAGGGGTTCTCGTGGATGCGGGTGAGCGCCTCGAGGATCTCGGCGATGCCGGCCTTGTCGTCGGCGCCCAGCAGGGTGGTGCCGTCGGCGGTGATGATGGTCTCGCCCTTGCACGTCTCGAGGTAGGGGTTCTCGCTGAACTTGATGATGATGTCGTTGTTGGGCAGGGGGAGGTCGCCACCCTGGTAGTTCTCGTGGAAGGTGGGCTTGACGTCCTTGCCCGACACCTCGGGGTAGGTGTCCATGTGGGCGATGAAGGCGATGGCCGGGACCTTCTCGCAGCCCGGCGTGGCCGGCAGGGAGGCCGTCACGTAGCAGTGCTCGTCCACCTGGGCGTCCGCCAGGCCAACAGCCTTGAGCTCGTCAACCAGGATCTTGGCCAGGTCGAACTGGATGGCGGTGGAGGGGTAGGTGTCGCTCTCCTCGCTGCTCTGGGTGTGGACCTTGGCGTAGGCGACGAAACGGTCCACGAGGGAGGGGAACGGAGAATCGGCTGCGCGCTTCAGCATGGACGGGCCTCCGGCTGGGATGAGCGGCGACGCCGGCGGGGCGCCGCGGCAGGCAACGATACTGCAGGTGATCCATGATAGTGTGCAGGCTGGGGTGGGGCAAGGAGGCGGGGTTGCTTGCTGGTCGTCGGCCGTTGCTGCGGCTATGATGCGAGACGTTGTCAGCAGAAAGGCGGCTGGTGTGTGGAAGATGCTGGGAATCCTGCAACGCAATCTGGTGTGGGCCATTCCGGTGGCCATGCTGGTGGGCCTCGTCGGCGGTTGGCGCTGGGACGCGCGGCCGCTGCGGGCACTCATCCTGCCGGTGACCATCCTCATGGTGTATCCCATCATGGCGACCCTCGATGTCCGCAGTCTCGCGGCCCGCTGCAACTGGCGGTTGCTGGCTCTGGTGCAGATGGGCAACCTGGTGATCCTGCCAGTGCTGGGCTGGCTACTGGGGCGCATCTTCATGCCCGATGAACCGGTGCGCGCCTTCGGCCTCCTGCTCATGGCCGTCCTGCCCACCAGCGGCATGACCATTTCCTGGACCAAATTCGCCCGTGGGTATGTGGCCGCCGCTGTGAAGATGACGGTGCTCGGACTGGTTCTCGGTGGCCTGGCGGTGCCGTTCTATGCGTGGCTGTTCATGGGGCAGGCCGTGGCCTTGTCGGTTTGGGGCATGGCGCAGAAGGTGCTGCTGGTGATCTTCGTGCCTCTGGCGGCCGGAGTCGTGACCCAGGTGTTCCTGCGGCGCCGGGTGGGTGAGTCGGCCTACCAGCAGCACTGGAAGCCTCATTTTCCGCAACTCTCCACCCTGGCCGTGCTCGCCATCATCGCCATCGCCATGGCCTTGCGCGCACGGGCGATCCTGGCCGATCCCGGCCAACTGCTGACCTTGTTGCCCCCGCTGCTGCTGTTCTATGCCCTGGCCTACGCCGGTGCGGCCATCACCGGTCGATTGCTATTGCCTCGCGATGACGCGGTGGTCCTGGTGTTCAGCACGGCCATGCGGAATCTCTCGTTGGCCCTGGCCCTGGCCATGACGGTGCTGGGGGAGCGCGGTGC
>Ga0070729_10002515_pt1 | contig 23496 bp, 18 predicted proteins | sample tdDd472_FD_66725 | JGI IMG/M metagenome (GOLD analysis project Ga0070729, IMG submission 66725) | Marine sediment microbial communities from the Atlantic coast under amendment with organic carbon and nitrate - tdDd47.2 | ecosystem: Environmental > Aquatic > Marine > Coastal > Sediment | place... | reverse complement strand
TAGCGGCGTATAAGCAAACAACAACGGCACCACATAAAGTCCCTTGGCAATTTTCCACGCTGATAACCCGGTTTGCATCGGTGGTGTTTTGGCAATTGCCGCCGCCGTAAAGGCCGTCAAGCATACCGGGGGCGTGACATTGGAATCTTGGCTGAGCCAAAACACAATCATGTGTGCCGACAACAAAGCAAATGTCAGGGTGTCAGGGCTGAGCATTTGATCGCGCAGGGGTCCCATCAAATCCGGGGGAACGGATGCAATCAAGTTTTGCGCCGCCTCCAACGATATTCCGGTGCTAAGATTGGCGGCTTGGTCGGGTGCGGCCAACATCAAAACGGCCAAAGCCGTTTCCGGTACATTTCCCGAAACCAACACCTGCGCCAACTGACTTTCCGTGATCAAGGCGAACAACGCAGGTGCTGACAGTGTGCCCAAAACGATATAAGCCGCCGTCACCGGCAACCCCATACCCAACACCAACGAAGCAATGGCGATCAACGCCACGGCGATCAGCAAGCTGTTGCCCGCCCATTGCGAAATCATCAACGAAAACGTATTGCCGATACCCGCAGTGGCAATCACATTGACGATCAAACCAACACTGCACAACAACACCGCCGTCATCACCATGTTGCGCGCGCCCAAGGCCATTGCTTCCAAAATTGCCATCGGCCCCATTTTGTTGGGCGTCAACCACGACGCCACAACAATGGCCAAAATACTGATCCCGGCCGCATAAGTGGGTGTAAACCCATACACCAACAAACCGATCAGCACCGAAATTGGCAACAAAAAAGGCAACCCGCCGCGCTTCAAAACATCGCGGGCACGCACCCCTTCATCCACGGCTTGTACGTTGCTGTGTTTGGCTTCGATCCGCACAAAAAATGCCACGGTCGCAAAATACAATAAGGCCGGCAAAATGCTGACCACAATAATGGTGGTGTAAGGAATTTGCGTATAGCTTGCCATCACGAACGCCCCCGCCCCCATGATCGGCGGCATCAACTGTCCACCGGTCGACGCCGCAGCCTCAACCCCCGCTGCAAATTTGGGGGGAAAGCCCGCTTTTTTCATCAACGGAATGGTGATAACACCCGTGGATGCCGTGTTCGCAACAGCAGAACCGGAAATAGTGCCCGTTAAACCCGACGCAAACACCGCCACCAGCCCCGGACCACCAACGGTTTTACCCGCCACCGCACGTGCTAAATCGATGACGAACTCACCTGCACCGGACCGCACCAAAAACGCACCGAACAAAATGAACATAAACACAAAAGTCGAAGAAATGCGTGCGATGTTGCCGAACAAACCATCATCACCATATACGCTACGAAACAGGATGGTTTCCGCCGACAAACCGGAAAATGAAAAAATGCCGCCAATCAAGCCCCCCCACCAACCGACATAACTGAGTGCGATCACAATCAAAATTGGGATGACCCAACCCGTTGTACGGCGTGTCAGTTCAATGGCCGACAGAAGTAAAATGATGCCGAATACCCACTCAGCAGTATTCAGACGTACGCCGCGGGCATAAATCGCATCTTCCATCGCCACCAAATAAATCGCTGAAAATGCCGCCAACATGCCAAACGCAAGATCGGCGAACAAAACCATACGCCCAACCTTGGGGTCGTGCGTCCGCATCGCCGGGTACACCAAAACGCACAAAACGGCAAACCCAGCGAAATGCAATCCGTTTTGCCACAACGTCGACAAGATGGTGAAAATATTGAAATAAATGTGCAATGCCGAAATGGCAATACCCAAGCCCATGATCACCAGGGCCCAAACGCCCTGGTCACGATGAAAGCCGGTAACGACATCGTCATTTTCGATGTGCGCTTGATCGCTCATATCACCCTCCGATGACGCACCTTCCACCGATTGCGTCATAAAATCATGACGACAATCGGTGGGGGCCCGTCTTCAGTGTTTCGTGTTTATTTTGCGATCAGGTGGGCCGGAATTTGAATGCCGACTTCCTGGTAATATTTTGCCGCACCGGGATGCAATGGCATGGGAAGACCCGCGATGGCTTTTTCAATGCCCATCGCCGTGGTGGCTTTGTGAATAGCGTTGAGGAATGGCAGATTTTCGTAAACCGTCTTGGTGATTTGGTATACGGCATCCTCATCCACATCTGCCCGCACCGCCAAGAAGTTGGGTTGGGCAATGGTCGTGATGTCTTTTTTCTGACCGGGATAGGTTTCTGCGGTGATGGTGTAAGGCGTCCACAACCCCAAGCCGCCATCAGCTTTTTGGGCCTGTTCCGGGGTAAACCCCAACAACGTCACTTTGTCACCCATCGATGCAATCACCTTGGTCACCGCTCCCGTCGGCGTACCGGCTGGCGTACTGATGCCGACCACTTGACCGTTTTGCAACGCATCCGCGCTGGGACCGTAACCGCCATGGACCAGGTTGTAGTCCTTATCGATATCAATGCCGAGATTACCAAGGATGGTTTTGTTGGAACCGATGGTGCCGGAATTTTTTTTGCCCAACGCCATGGATTTGCCTTTGAGGCCCATCAAATCACTGACCGTTCCGGTCTTGGCCGCATCGGACAAGATGGTGAACTGTTCAACATTTTGCCACAGCATACTGACCGAACGCATTTGTGTTTGGGGGCCATCCGCCATCACAGGCCCCTTGCCGTTCCATGCATAGTACCCGTAAAGGCCTTGCAAAATGGCGAATTGTGCTTCGTTGTCACGCAGCAGTTTGACATTTTCACCCGAGCCTGCGGAATTGATCGCCGACATCCCGATTTTTTGTTTCGGTTGAAGTTTGACTTTGACCAAGGTGGAAAGTGCAACGCCCACAGGATAGTAAGTGCCACCAGTGCTGGCGGTGGCGAGCAGGTAGTTGCGCGCGTCTGCCGCTTGTCCTGAAATCGATGCCGTAAGACCAACGCACAGCGTTGCCGCTACGGCAGCACATTTGTATTTGCTGATGAATGACATTTTAATCTCCCAGATTGCTCGATTGTTGTAATGCTGCCGCTTTTGCAGCCTCTCTTGTCCCCCGTCAAAGTAAGATACGCACCTACACACCATCCGCGCCCCATAAATTGTATTTGCGCACATTTTTCTCAAGCAGAAAACCGCCATCGGCACCTTAATTGCCGATCTTAAGGATCTTAATCCGCAAAAGTCCGCCTATGGCTTATAAAATTCGAAACGAATATCTTGCGGCGTTTTCTCAAAAAACCATCACCACATAAAAAAAGCCCCCTTTCACGGGGGCTTTTTCCACAACATGATTTCTATGCTTCAATGATCTCTTGCTGCTTTGAAATGGAACTGGGCACCTTCTTTGATGCCGGACGGCCAACGGGACGTGATGGCTTTGAGCTTGGTGTAAAAGCGCACACCTTCCATACCGTGAATGTCGTGATCGCCGAACAGGGAACGTTTCCAACCGCCAAAGCTGTGATAGGCCACCGGAACGGGGATCGGTACATTCACGCCCACCATGCCTGCCTGCACGCGGGTGGTGAAGTCACGCGCCGCATCACCGTCGCGCGTGAAGATCGCGGTGCCGTTGCCATATTCATGATCGTTGACCATCTGCAACGCCGTTTCGTATTCATCGGTACGCACCACCGATAGAACCGGGCCAAATATCTCATCTTTGTAGATATCCATGTCAGTGGTGACACGGTCGAACAATGTTCCACCAACGAAGTAGCCGTTTTCATAACCTTGCAACGCCATACCACGACCATCGACCATCAGGTTTGCGCCTTGGTCCACACCCGATTGGATGTAACCTTCAATGCGTTCTTTGGCTTCTTTGGTGATGACGGGGCCCAGTTCGGCTTCCGGATCAGTATAAGGGGCCACTTTGAGTGCCTGGATTTTCGGCATCATTTTTTCAATCAAGGTATCGGCCGTGCCTTCACCCACCGCCACGGCGACGGAGATCGCCATGCAGCGTTCCCCCGCAGACCCATATGCCGCGCCCATAAGCGCATCGACAGCCTTATCCATATCCGCATCCGGCATCACCACCATATGGTTTTTCGCCCCACATAGGGCCTGCACACGTTTGCCGTGTTTGCAGCCTTCAGAATAGATGTATTCACCAACAGCCGTGGAACCGACAAAGCTGACGGCCTTCACATCCGGATTGGACAAAATTTCGTTCACCGCATCCTTGCTGCCGTTCACCAAGTTCAAAACACCCTTGGGCAGGCCCGCTTCATGCAGCAATTCCACCAAACGCAAGGTCGAAGACGGATCGCGCTCAGAGGGTTTAAGCACAAACGTATTGCCACACATCAACGCCACGGGGAACATCCACATGGGCACCATGGTGGGGAAGTTGAACGGCGTGATGCCCGCCACCACGCCCAAGGGCTGACGCACCGAGTGTGTGTCCACATTGTTAGCCACCGCCTCAGAAAACTCACCTTTGAGCAGCTGAGGAATACCACAGGCAAATTCCACAACCTCAATGCCACGGGCCAGTTCGCCATGAGCATCATCCGTGGTTTTGCCGTGTTCACGCGACAACAATTCCGTGATTTCATCAGCGTGTGTCATAAGCAATTCGCGAAACTTAAACATCACTGCCGCACGTTTGGCAGGGGCTGTCGCCGACCATGCCGGAAACGCCGCATGTGCCGAGGCAATCGCGAATTTGACGTCATCTGCGCTGGCAAGCGGAACTTGGGTGTGCACCTCACCCGTTGCAGGGTTGAAAACATCTTGGAATTGATCGGACGTGCCCGCAACGCGGGCGCCGTCGATGAAATGAGTAAGCGGTGGGGTCATGAATATCTACCAATCCAATCGTCTGAGAGCAGTTAAGCCGTCTCTTTGAGAATATCGCTAAGGGTTTCAAAAATTTGATCGATCTGATCTTTGGTGATGATCAACGGTGGGGACAAGGCAATGGTGTCGCCGGTGGTGCGTATCAACAGGCCTTGTTCATAGGCCTTCAAAAACACGTCAAAAGCCCGTGCCGTTGGTTGACCTGGACGGGATTCCAGTTCGATCCCCGCAACCAAACCCAGATTGCGAATGTCGATAACATGCGGCAAGCCTTTCAGTTCATGCACCGCATCCTGCCAATAAGGGGCCAGTTCGGCGGCACGTTGGAACAGGCCTTCTTCACGGTAAACCTTTTGTGCCGCCAATGCCGCCGCACAGGCCAACGGATGTGCGGAATAGGTATAGCCGTGAAACAGTTCAATGGCCCCTTCCGGTGCACCGTTCACGACACCATCATAAACACCGTCATGCACAAACACGGCGCCCATGGGGACCGTACCGCTGTTCAGTCCTTTGGCGGTGGTCGCCAGGTCGGGGATCACATTGAATTTTTCCGCCGCAAACGCAGCGCCTAAGCGACCAAAACCGGTGATGACTTCGTCAAAAATCAACAAGATGCCGTGCTTGTCACAAATTTCACGCAAACGTTCTAAGTAACCTTTGGGTGGGATATACACCCCAGCCGACCCCACAACCGGTTCAACGATCACAGCTGCGATGGTCGATGCATCGTGCAAAGCAACGATGGCTTCCAGTTCGTTGGCACGTTCTGCGCCGTTTTCCGGCTGACCTTTTGAAAACACCATGGTTTCACGGTCATAGAAAAACGGCATATGGTCCACGGCTGGCAGTTGATTGCCGAACTGCTTGCGATTGTTGCCAAGCCCACCAACGCTGATACCGCCAAAACCGACACCATGATAGCCCTTGTCCCGGCCAATGAATTTCACCCGCGAGCCTTCGCCCCGGGCCTTGTGATAAGCCAAGGCAATTTTCAGTGCCGTATCGACGGATTCCGAACCGGAATTGGTAAAAAACACATGGTTCAAATCACCGGGCATGCTTTCAGCCAAGCGGTTGGACAATTCAAACGCGGCAGGATGGCCAATTTGAAACGGGGGCGCATAATCCATTTCCGCGGCTTGTTTTTGAATCGCTTCAACAATTTGCGGGCGACCATGGCCCGCATTGCAACACCACAAACCCGCCGTACCGTCAAGAATTTGACGCCCATCATGGCTGGTGTAATGCATATCCTGGGCACCCACCAACATCCGTGGTTGCGCCTTGAACTGACGGTTGGCCGTAAACGGCATCCAATACGCTTCAAGGTCGTTGGGGTGCAAGCTGCCGTCGGCCATGGGGGCCCTCCTGCCTAGGGATTGAAATCATCATCAAACGCTATCAGGACCAACATTTTTTGAAAAATGGTTTCTTTGAAAACTATATCTATTTGTTTTTAAATATTTCTTTATTATAATTTTTAGATATATTTAACGCAGAGGTTCACATGTCCACGGAAATCGATATCGGTTCACGTTTGCGCCAAGTGCGCCGCACCAACGATATGTCGCAACGCGATTTGTCCAAACGGTCTGGCGTCACCAATGCAATGATTTCATTAATCGAAAACAACCGCACCAATCCATCCGTCGGCATGCTCAAACGCATCCTCGACGGTATCCCCATTTCCATGTCGGATTTCTTTGCCCTTGAAGACGAACCCCAGCGCCAAGTGTTTTTCCAGGCCGATGAATTGAAAGAGATCGCCGACGGCCGCATTTCGTATCGTCAGGTCGGACCGGGCAGCCGCAACCAAACCCTGCAAATTCTACGTGAAAGTTATCGCCCAGGTGCCGACACGGGCAAAGCCATGTTGCGACACGATTCCCAAGAAGGCGGCATCGTCATTCGTGGTCGTTTGGAACTGACCGTAGGTAAGCAAAAACGTGTTTTGGGGCCAGGGGATGCATATTATTTTGATTCACGCACCCCCCATCGTTTTCGCAACGTCAGCGATGATGAATGCGAAGTGGTCAGCGCCTGCACGCCGCCAAGTTTTTAAGGCATATCTAAAATCATCTATTATTTTTTACGATTTATCTTTTTTTAGTGTATTTTTCACGTATTGTGTCTAATATATTTTACGATTAAAGAAATGGAATTCTCATGGACAGTGATATCGGTGTACGGCTGAAGGCCCTTCGCAACATGTATGGCCTTTCTCAACGGGAAGTCGCCAAACGTGCCGGCGTCACGAACAGCACCATTTCTTTGATCGAACAGGACCGGGTCAGCCCCTCCGTTGATTCTTTGAAGAAGGTCTTGGACAGTTTCTCTCTTTCCTTGATCGAATTTTTGACCATGGATTTAGAAGAAGCAGACGACAAAATCTTCTTCGCCAAGGAAGACCTGTTGGAGTTCTTCGAAAATGGCGCACACCTGAAACTCGTCGGCGCAAACCGCAAAGACCGCAAGTTACGCTTTTTGCACGAACGTTACGAGCCGGGTGCACATTCAGGTGATGACATGCTCACCCATGAAAGTGAAGAAGCCGGCATGGTCATCCAGGGCAAAATCGAACTGACAGTGGGACAAAAAAGCAAGGTTTTGAACGAGGGCGATTCTTATTACATCAACAATAAAATCCCCCATCGCTTCAAAAATGTCGGCAAAGGCGAAGCTGTCATCATCAGCGCTGCCACTCCGCCAAATTTTTAACCCCACAAAAAGCTCTCGGCCTGGGCATCTTTCTTTTCAAACGATCGGTGATCACACATGACACAAACGCGTACGACCGCCACCCTCAAGGCTCGCGCCGAAAAGCTTTCTTTTCCCAGCCAATTGTTCATTGATGGCAAACCCATCAATGCCGCATCCGGCAAAATGTTTGACTGCATCAATCCCGGTACGGGCACTGCCGTTGCACACATTGCCGAAGGCGATGCAGAAGACGTCAATCGTGCCGTCACCGCCGCCCGCCGCGCATTCGACAACGGCGATTGGTCGAATATGGCCCCCAAAGACCGCAAAAAGGTTTTGATCCGCTTGGCCGACTTGATGGAACAAAATGCCGAAGAATTGGCCATTTTGGAAACCTTGGACGTCGGCAAACCCATTGGCGACAGTCTGGCGGTGGATATCCCCAGTTCCGCCAATTGCATGCGTTGGTACGGCGAAGCCTGCGACAAGGTATATGACGAAGTCGCCCCATCCGGCCCCAACGCATTCGGCACCATCACCCGCGAAGCCATCGGCGTGGTCGCCGCGGTGGTGCCGTGGAACTTCCCGCTGTTGATGGCGTGCTGGAAATTGGGGCCTGCACTGGCAGCCGGAAATTCGGTGGTGCTCAAACCCGCCGAACAATCACCGTTGACGGCATTGCGCCTGGCAGAACTGGCGATGGAAGCAGGCCTGCCACAAGGCGTGCTCAACGTCGTATCCGGCTTTGGCCCCACGGCCGGTCAGGCACTGGGCATGCATATGGATGTGGACTGTTTGGTGTTCACCGGGTCGGGCGAAGTCGGCAAACTGTTTTTGCAATATTCCGGTCAATCCAACATGAAACGCGTGTGGTTGGAATGTGGCGGCAAAACCCCCAACGTGGTGTTCGACGATTGCCATGATCTGAAAAAAGCCGCCAAGCACGCCGCCATTGGCATTTTCTATAATCAAGGTGAGGTCTGCACCGCCGCATCACGCCTGATCGTACAAGACACCATCAAAGACCAGTTCGTGGAAGAAGTGCTGAAAGTCGCAGAAACCATGCAACCGGGGGACCCGATGAACCTCAACACCACCATGGGTGCGTTGGTCGAAGAAAAACATATGAATCGTGTGCTTGATTACATCCAGGTGGGCAAGGATGAAGGTGCGAACGTGTTGTGCGGCGGTGAACGCGTGCTGCTCAATCAAGGTGGCTACTACGTTGCACCAACGGTGTTCGATGGGGTCGAAAGCTCCATGCGCATCGCCCAAGACGAAATCTTCGGCCCGGTGTTGTCCACCATCACATTTAAGGATGCAGAAGAAGCCGTCACCATCGCCAATGACAGCATTTATGGCTTGGCCGCATGTTTGTGGACCGGTGACGTGAACAAAGCCATTAAATTGTCACGGCGCATCCGTGCCGGGAATATGTGGGTGAACTGCTGGGATGGTGGCGACATGACCATGCCGTTCGGGGGCTACAAACAATCCGGCAATGGGCGCGATAAATCCCTGCATGCCCTGGACAAGTATACTGAGATCAAATCCACCTGGATCGACCTCAGTTGATGGGATGTAGTCTCAAATCAAAAAGGACGCTCCGTTTGAGCGTCCTTTTTTTATGGATAAACAAAAACCGTCACAGATACCAATCGTATTCCCGGCCTGAAATATAATCCCGAAACGAGTCAAGCTCCGCTTCTTTGGTGAGACGGTAAATCTCCATATACCTCTCTCCCAAGTAGGTCGGCAAAATTTCCGCTTTGCCAAACACTTCCAACGCTTGATCCAAGGTCCGCGGCATATTGGGGTCGCGTTCGGTACCCATATTGCCGCTGCCCGGTGCACCGGGGTCAAGCTTATGAACAATCCCGTGATGCATGGCCGCAAGAATGGCCGCCAACGTTAAATACGGGTTGGCATCCGCCCCGGCAATGCGGTGTTCAATGCGTCGGCTGTCACTGTCGCCTGAGGGCACGCGGAACGCCAACGAACGATTGTTGGTTCCCCAACCCGGTCCCACGGGCACATAAATGTTGGGTTGGAAACGACGGTAAGCATTTACGTTGGGGGCATACACCGCCATGCTTTCGAACAATGCCGCCTGCATCCCCCCCACGGCATGGCGCAACACCGCATTCCCCAACACACCATCATCGCCATCCGAAAAAATATTGTGACCTTTTTCATCCAGCACGCTGACATGCACATGCAAACCATTGCCTGCGCGTTCCAAAAACGGCTTGGCCATGAAACTGGCGCGAAAACCGTGCTTGTGGGCAATGTTGATCACTGCACGGCGCAACAAAGCCGCATGGTCCGCTGCGGCCACCGCAGACTCACAATGCTTTAAATTGATTTCGAATTGTCCAGGCGCATATTCGGCACTGGCGGTGTAGGCGGGAATATTCTGCGCATGACATGCGTCTTCAATCTCACGCAGAATTTCGCCGTAATAATCCAATTCCGCCATACCGTAAACTTGGGTGGTGGTGTCACGTTCTCCGGTGCCCGGTGAAATTGGGGCTTGAGGAAAACGTTCCGGGGTGCGTTCGGCATCCAACAGATAAAATTCCAGTTCCAGCGCCGCAGCGGGAAACAGGCCATCTGCATTGAGCTTGGCTTCAACCTGCGCCAGCACATTGCGTGGTTCCAACAAAGCCGCTTCGCCATTGCTGTCGTCATAGGACATCACAACTTGGGCTGTCGGCACGTCCGCCCATGGCACCGGTACAAGGGTGCCCGGCACAGGACGTAAAGTGCCGTCCGGATCACCATCACTGAAACCGATACCACCGGCATCGGATGTATCCCCCGTCACATCCACGACCATCGCCGAATACGGCAACAGCAAACCTTTTTCGTACAGATGAGGGATGTCGGCACGGGGATAACGCTTGCCACGCACGATGCAGTTCATGTCGAACACAAATGCATCCAAGTACTGGATATCGGGATGTGCATCGAGAAAGCTTTGCGCTTCGCGCTTGGCGGCTTCCGGGGTCAGGACATTCATCTTCGAAGTCTCCGGTTCGTGCAAGATATCAGTTTAAACTAGTGAGCGGAGGCAGCCAGCATTTCGTTCTTTTGGCGCTGATCTTCGCGTCGTTTGTGCATAAACGACGCAATCACCACGCCAATGGCAACCACACCGATCAAGATGGTTGAAATGGCATTGATTTCGGGTGTCACACCAAAACGTACCATGGAATAAATCTTCATCGGCAATGTCGTTGCACCCGGCCCGGTGGTAAAGCTGGCGATCACCAGATCATCCAGTGACAATGTGAACGACAACAACCAACCCGACAGCACAGCGGGCATGATCACCGGCAATGTCACCACAAAAAAGGTCTTCAACGGCGTGCAGCCTAAATCCATCGCCGCTTCTTCAATCGAACGATCAAACGAACTGAGGCGCGATTGGATCACCACACCGACATAACACATGGAAAAAGTCGTATGCGCTAAGGTGATGGTCCACATTCCGCGATCAAATGAGATGGCAACAAACATCAACAACAATGACAAACCGGTGATCACTTCGGGCATCACCAATGGGGCATAAATCATACCGTTGAATAACGTCCGTCCCCGAAATCGACCAAAACGCACCATGGAAAATCCAGCCATGGTCCCCAGTATCGTTGCCAATGTTGACGAAATAAATGCCACCTTCAACGTCACAAACGCGGCGTTCAAGATGCCTTCGTTTTGCATCAATTGACCATACCACTTGGTGGAAAAACCGGCCCACACCGTAACCAGGCGCGATTCATTGAAACTGTAGATCACCAATAAAAAAATGGGGATATATAGAAACGCAAACCCAAGGATGAGAGAGATTTTGTTGAACCAACTCCAGCGTTTGATCATCGTGTATCTCCCCTACTCGCCCATCGACGCACGGCGCGTCTGGAATTTTTGGAACCACACGATCGGCACCACCAACATCAACAGTAAAATCACCGCCACCGCCGATGCCAACGGCCAATCACGATTGTTGAAAAATTCGGCCCACAAGGTTTTACCAATCATCAAGGTGCTCGACCCGCCCAACAAATCGGGGATCACGAATTCCCCCACTGCCGGGATAAACACCAAGAAACACCCTGCGATCACGCCTGGCATGGACATCGGAAATGTAATTTTCCAAAACGCTTTGTGCGGCGGGCAGCCAAGATCGGAAGCTGCCTCCAACAAAGAGTGGTCCATCTTTTCCAGATTTGAGTAGAGCGGCAAAATCATAAACGGCAAGTATGAATACACAATGCCTATATAAACCGCGATATTGGTGTGTAAGATGACCAAGGGTTCATCAATCACCCCCAGCCACATCAACGCCATATTAAGGAACCCTTCCGGTTTCAGAATACCGATCCAGGCATAAACACGGATCAGGAATGATGTCCAAAACGGTAAAATCACCAACATCAACAACGGCAACCGCCACGTTCGAGGCGCGCGCGCCATGCCATAGGCAATGGGATAACCGACCATAAGCGTCAGCACGGTGGACAACGATGCAATCTTCAAGCTGCTGAGGTACGAATTCACATACAGCGCATCATCCAACAACCTTTTATAATTCATCAGGTTCAAGGTGATTTGCAGATAAACGTCGTCCACCAATTGATACAACGGCGCATAGGGTGGAATGGCAATTCGGATTTCAGAAAAACTGATTTTAAAAACAATGAGAAACGGCGCCAAAAACAAAATCAACAACCACACGTACGGGATCATCACCGTCAAGGTGCGCCCTTGAATGCCCAGGTGCCCACATTGTCCTGTAATCCAACGCACAGGCGTACAATGACAAAGGTTTTGGGCCCAACTCTCGTTGTTTTTGATCTGTTCGGTTGGCATGATTTGACGTTCCCCCGTTAACTCAGCAGCACCACAGACGCATCCGGGTCCCAAGTGACGTACACTTGATCTTCCCACGTGATGGTGCGTTCCGTTTCGCGTGAACGGTTGGTCATGGCCACGGTCATCATGCGTCCATCTTCCATACGCACGTGATAGACTGACAGTTTTCCCAAATATCCAATGTCCCACACTTCCCCCTTGAGGACATTTTGCGACATGTCTTCGGGTGGATTGAGATTGACGATCATTTTTTCCGGACGAACCGCAACCCACACGGTTTCACCCGGTGCGGCATCGACGCTGCGCCCGGTATGCACCGGTGCATCGACACCGTTGATGATGATCTGTGCCGTATCGGCATGAACTTCATCGATACGTCCTTCCAAGATATTTACATCGCCAATGAATTCCGCGACCTTGCGGGAATTCGGGTACTCGTAAATTTCGGTTGGCGCCGCCACTTGGGCCACGGTGCCATGGTTGATCACCGCGATACGCGACGACACCGTCATAGCTTCTTCTTGGTCATGGGTGACGATGACAAATGTGATGCCCAAATCTTCCTGAATGCACATCAATTCGAATTGAGTTTCTTCGCGCAGTTTTTTATCCAACGCCCCCAACGGTTCATCCAACAACAATATTTTCGGATTTTTCGCCAAGGAACGCGCCAAGGCCACACGTTGACGTTGACCGCCGGAAAGTTGTTCGGGTTTGCGTTTGGCGAACTGATTGAGCTTCACCAAATTGATCATGCGTTCGACCGTGTCGGCAATTTCCGCTTTGGGCAGACGGTCTTGTTTAAGGCCGAAGGCAATATTTTGTTCCACCGTCATATGTGGGAAGAGGGCATACGATTGAAACATCATGTTCACTGGCCGTTTGTGCGGCGGAACGTTCGACATGTCTTCACCGTCAATAATGATGCGGCCCGAAGTGGGAATTTCAAAACCTGCCAGCATTCGCAAAAGCGTCGTCTTTCCACAGCCACTGGGCCCCAATAGGGAATAAAATTCACGCTCATAAATATTGAGGGAAATGTTATCGACGGCTGTAAAATTCCCAAATTTTTTGGTTACATTTTCAATACGCACAAACGGTTCTTTGTCCGCTTCGGTCCAAGGTGCAAACACCTTGCGCACTTGTGAATTGGCATCAGCCATGGTGCCCGGTCCTCCTCAAGAGTGTGAAGAAAAAGACCGCCCCAAACGTTAATCATATGGGACGGCCTATTCTTCAGTCTTTATTGACCACTTTTCACACGTGTCCATTGGCGCGTCAGGGCACGTTGTGAATCAGGATCGTATGGCGTGACGATAAACAAGCTTTTCAACGCCGTAGGTGTCGGATAAATCGCCGGATCGTTGATCACATCTTCGTTCAACATCGGCTGAGACGCCTTGTTGCCGTTGGCGTAATAAACATAGTTCGACGCCTTGGCCATTACGTCCGGGCGCATAATATAATTGATGAAGGTGTGTGCATTGTTCGCGTGCGCAGCATCCGCAGGAATGGCCATCATATCAAACCACATTTGCGCACCTTCATCCGGTGCAACATAATTGATTTCGACACCATTGTCGGCCTCAGTCGCACGGTCGCGGGCCTGCAAAATATCACCGGACCAACCAACAGCCACACATGCATCGCCATTGGCCAATGCATCAATATATTCCGAAGAATGAAATTTGCGTACATACGGGCGCAAACCCATCAAAACGGCTTCAGCTTTGGCAATAACCTGAGGGTCTTTGCTGTTGGGGTCTTCACCAATGTAGTTCAAAGCCGCTGGGATCATTTCATCCGATGTATCCAACATGTAGATCCCGCAATCGGCAAACTTGGCGGCAATTTCCGGATTGAACACCATATCCCAAGAATTGGTTGGTGCGTCGGCCATGCGTTCCTTGACCATATTCACGTTATAGCCAATGCCCGTAGTGCCCCACATATAAGTCACGGCATATTTATTGTCGGGATCAAACACAGAAGTCCGATCCAAAATAACATCCCACAAATTACCCCAATTCGTCAGCTTGCTGCGGTCCAACGGTTGAAACACGCCGGCTTGAATTTGGCGTCCCAAGAAGCCCCCAGACGGTACCACCACATCATAACCAGACCCACCGGCCAAAAGTTTGGTTTCCAAAACATCGTTGGAATCGAATACGTCGTAAACGACTTTGATGCCTGTTTCGGCTTCGAATTCAGACAAGATTTCTTCGTCGATATAATCCGACCAATTGTACACGTTGACGATTTTTTCTTCTTCTGCTTTATCGCCACACGCAGCCAAGGCCAACCCAGCCGCAGCCAAAATTGCTACACTTATTTTTTTCATCGTACCCTCCGACAAAATCAGTTTCCCTGTTTTACAGAACAATTGCGTTCCTCAAATGATGCGCCCGTTGATGGGCTTACATCATGCCAATATCTTTTGCTGTCATATCCAGACACATGCGGGCCTTGTCCAGCAATTCATCCACTTCCGCCCGGGTGATCACCAATGGCGGCGAGAGAAGCATCGCATCCCCCGTGGCGCGCATGATGATGTTGTTTTCAAAACAGTGGTTCCGACAAATTCCACCAACTTCACCGACGCTGTCGAACCGTTGATGGCTGTCTTTGTCTTTGACCAACTCCAAGGCGGCGATCAAACCGCGCCCACGAACCTGACCAACCAATGGATGGTCGGCAAAGGCCTTCAGTCCTTCTTGCATGTACGGGCCGACATCGTTCCTCACACGGTCGACAATGCCTTCATCGCGTAAAATCGAAATGTTGGCTTGCGCCACGGCACATGCCACGGGATGACCCGAATAGGTATAGCCGTGATTGAAATCACCACTGTCTTTGAGCACATCGACAATGCGGTCATGCACCATCACCCCTGAAATGGGGATATAACCCGACGACATACCCTTGGCCATGGTCATCAAATCGGGTTCGAACCCAAATGACTGACATCCAAACCATTCACCCGTGCGGCCAAATCCACAAATCACTTCATCAGAAACCAACAACACATCGTATTGACGGCAAATGCGCTGGATTTCCGGCCAATACGTATCCGGCGGAACGATGACGCCACCGGCACCTTGGATCGGTTCCCCGATGAAGGCCGCAACATTATCCGCACCCAATTCAAGAATCTTTTCTTCCAACTTCCGTGCAGCTTGGATGCCGTAATCATCGGAACTCAAATCACCACCGTTGAAGTACCAGTGCGGTTGTTCAATGTGTTCAAAACCCGGCAATGGCAACGGGCCTTGTTCATGCATGTACCCCATTCCGCCCAGGCTTGCGCCTGCAAGGGTGCTGCCGTGGTACGCATTTTCACGGCTGATGATGGTTTGCTTGCTGGGTTGACCTTTGGTTTGCCAATAACGCCACACCAATCGCACCACGGTATCGTTGGCTTCGGAACCGGAATTGCCAAAGAAAACATTGTTCAATCCATCGGGCGTGATTTCAGCCAACAACGTCGCCAACGACGTGGCCGGCATAGTGGTGGTCTGGAAAAAGGTATTGTAATACGCCAGTTCGTTCATCTGCTTGGCGGCCACGTCGGTCAAATCTTGGCGTCCATAGCCCAAGTTCACACACCATAGACCGGCCATACCGTCGATGATTTTTTCGCCTTCGGAATCCCACAAATGAACCCCTTCGGCGCGTGTGATAACGCGCACCCCCTTTTCGCTCAACTGCTTGATGTCGGTGAACGGGTGCAGGTGATGCGCCCGGTCTTCGGCTTGCCATTGGCTGGTGCTATTGAGAACGACATTCATGATCTTATCCTTTTCGCCAAAGCGACACGGGGGTCATACGAAATTTGGGTGGTGTTCAATACGGGGACAAACAACCAAGGTCCCAATCCTTTAAACATTCAACAACAAGTGCTCACGCTCCCACGAGCTGATGACTTGGTCGTACGTTTCCAACTCTTCACGTTTCACAACGCAAAACAGATCAACAAAACGATCACCCAGCACACTGCGAACGGCATCGTTTTCTTCGAAATGTTTCAAAGCATCCGACAAATGCGTCGGTACATTTCGGGGAAGAATGTAGGCATTGCCCTGCTCAGCTTCGCTGGGGGTCAAGTTTTCGATCATGCCCAGATAGCCGCACGCCAATGTCCCCGCGATCGACAGGTACGGATTGACATCAGCGCCAGGCAAACGATTTTCCACACGCCGATTATTGGGACCAGACCGCGGTACACGCAATCCACAACTGCGGTTGTCACGCCCCCAATGGGTGTTGATGGGTGCTTCTTCATAGGTAAAACGACGATACGAATTTACGTTCGGGGCAAACAGCACCATCATCGCAGGCGCATACTTCTGCAAACCCGCCAGATAGGATAGGAACAACTGACTATCCTCTTCATCCCCATTGGCGAATATGTTCGTGCTGCTTTCCAAATCATAAAGACTTTGATGAATATGCAGGGCACTGCCCGCTTCACGTTGCATGGGCTTGGCCATGAACGTCGCAAACACATCATGATTGATGGCGGTTTGGCGTACTGTGCGTTTAAACAAGAACACTTGGTCGGCCAGGTCCAAGGATTCCCCATGCAGGAAATTGACCTCCATCTGCGCGACGCCGCCTTCATGGTTCAATGTGTCGATGTCGATGCGTTCGGCATCGCAATAATCGTAAACATCTTCGAAAATGGCATCGAATTCATTGGCAGCATCAATGCCGAAAGCTTGACGCCCCGTTTCGGCCCGACCAGACCGACCCACCGGCGGTTCCAGCGGATAATCCGGATCAATATTTTTTTGCACCAAATACATTTCAACCTCAGGCGCAATCACCGGTTTCCAACCCTTGTTTTCATACAGGGCCAAAACCTCACGCAAAACCTGGCGAGACGAAATGCCGACCGGGGTTCCGTCAGGATAAATGCAATCGCAAATCACTTGGGCGGTGGGCTCTGTGTACCAGGGTACCGGACGAATGGTTCCGGGGTCAGGACGCATCACCACATCGATATCGACCACCGACACCAATCCATTGGTTTCTGGAAAATCGCCGGTGACAGTTTGCGTAAACATACTTTCCGGTAGGCGGTGAGCATCCGATTTGATGCCCTTGAGAAATTTTTCCGCTGGCAGAATTTTACCCCGTGCGATACCGGAAATATCCGGAACCAAGCATTCGACCTCAGTAATCCGATGTTCGGCACACCACGTTTCAATATCAAGATTGTTATCGATGTTCGTCATGATTCCAGTCTTCGTTTTAAGCGTTGTCGGCAGGCTTCCCCGAAACGTTCGAACAGCGCGCGCGAAAATGTATTGTCCATCACTTTCCATTCAGGATGCCACTGCACGCCAACGGCGAACGTTTCGGCATCTTTGACATGAAAAGCTTCGATCAGACCATCTGGGGCATGGGCCTCAACCTCCAAACCCGGGGCAAGACGATCCACACCTTGGCCGTGTAAAGAATTGACTGTAACACAATTACTGCCTGCAATATCGGCAAGCACTCCTCCCGCCACCAATTCGATGTCGTGGGCCGGACCAAAATAAACATCCGGCGTCTGGCTGCGGTCTTCACGATGGTCCATATATCCCGGAACCTCGTGCACATTTTGATGAAGCGCACCGCCAAAAGCCACATTCACTTCCTGAAACCCACGGCAAATGGCAAACACGGGCACACCGTCTTCCACCGCCCGGCGGATCAACGGCAACGTGGTGGCATCCCGCAATGGGTCGTGCAGCGTCCCTTCGGCGCTGGGCGCGCCATCATAATGGTGGGGCTCAACGTTCGAAACGCTGCCGGTCAGGTACAAACCATCACACATTGCCAAAACATCTTCCGCATGCGTGCCGTATCCAAGCGCCGGCAAAATCAACGGCGTCACGCCAGACGCTTCGGCCAAAGCATCAACGTACTTGGTGCCGACGGCATAGTTCGGAAAACCATCGACATTCTTCACGCACGCAGAAACGGCAACAATGGGCATGGAGCGCATAATGAAAGGTCCGCACCTTGAAATTGAGACGGAGCTTCAAACCCCGCGTTCGATATATGCAACACTATCATGTGTTTTAGGGTGCAGCAAGATGCTTCTCCACAACTTTTATACAACATTATAAAACGGAATTATTTTCATATATTTCAAATAATTATAATAAAATAAGCTTTGTAAAGTTAACCAAATATGCCCATTGTCCCAAATTTGAGTGTTAAAATATAATAGACATTACACTTGACACTCGGGGGTATTCAGGTGCCATAGTCACCCTCACAAACCACGTCCATTTGACCGTAGGCCTTTCAGGGGTGATGCCATGAGTACAATTCACAATGACCGCCATGCGGACTCATATTACGCCTCATCAGCAAATGCGGCGCCCAACCGCTCAAAACTGGAAGGTGAAATCAAATGCGACGTATGCGTCATCGGCGCAGGCATCACCGGGGCATCCGCAGCCCTGCATTTGGCGGAACAGGGCTACAATGTGGTGTTGCTGGAAAGTCACCAAGTCGGCTGGGGTGCATCTGGACGCAGCGGCGGCCAAGCGATCATCGGCTACAACAAGGGTTTTCGGGACATCGCATCCTTGGTCGGGCGTGATGATGCACAAAAACTCTGGGACCTTGGCATTCATTCAAAAGACTTGCTGATCGAAACGGTCGAAAAACACAACATCCAATGCGACTTAAAATGGGGCCATCTGATGATGGCCATCAAGCCGCGCCAAATGCGCGAACTGGAAGACGCCAAAGAAGAAATGGAAACGGAAACCGGTTATGAAGGTTTGCGTATACTGGACAAGACCGAGGCCCATACCCGTGTGGGCAGCGAAAAATACATCGGTGCACTTTATGATCCGGGCAGCGGCCATCTGCATCCGTTGAATTATACCCTTGGCCTTGCCACGGCTGCAGAAACGGCCGGTGCAAAAATTTATGAAAACTCACCGGCAACCCACATCTTAGAAGGTGTGGAACCGACCATCACCACACCATCGGGAACCGTTCGCTGCCAGCACGTCATCATGTGCGCCAATGCCTATTTGGACCAATTGGAACCCGGCATCGCCAAAAAAATCATGCCGGTCGGCACCTTCATCATCGCCACCGAACCTTTAAGCACGGATCTGGCACAAAGCCTAATTCGGGATGATGAAGGCGTGGTGGACATCAACTTCGTACTCAATTATTGGCGGCGTTCTGCGGATAACCGCATGTTATTTGGTGGCCGGGTCAGCTATTCCGGCTTGGCGCCGTTCGATCTGAAACAAACCATGGGCAACACCATGCGCGATATCTATCCGCAGCTTAACAATGCCCAAGTGGAATATGCCTGGGGCGGGAACGTCGCCATCACGGTCAACCGTTTGCCACACTTTGGACGGGTGGGGACCAATATCTATTTCGCGCATGGGTTTTCAGGCCACGGCATCCTGTTCACCGGGCTTGCCGGTAAGTTGATGGCCGAAGCGGTCCAGGGCACAGCGGAACGCTTTGACGTTTTCACGCGAATCCCGCATATGTCGTTCCCTGGTGGGGCTTTGATGCGCAAGCCTGCTTTGGTTTTGGCCATGGCATACTTTAAATTAAGAGACTTGCTGTAGTAAATGCCCCTTTTGACACCCCCGGACTGAGCGAAGATGTTATGGACCTCCCCTCCAACTTGATCTTCAGCCAAGCCTTCATTGACGGCTTATGGACTGACAGCAACACCGCGACGACATATCCCATTTTGAACCCTGCAACAGGCGACATCATCACCACCGTACCTGATATGGGCCGCGTGGAAACCGCACACGCCATTGAGGCTGCTGAACACGCCTGGGCCCCCTGGGCCGCAAAAACGGCCAAAACACGCGCCGATATCCTACGCGACTGGTTCACCTTGCTGCTTAAACACCAAGACGCACTGGCGACGCTCATCACCTTGGAATGTGGCAAACCACTGACCGAAGCCCGCAAGGAAGTGGCCTATGGCGCCGCATTCATTGAATGGTTTGCCGAAGAAGCCAAGCGGCTTTATGGGGATGTGATTCCGTCCCCAACCAGCGACAGCCGTATCGTCACGTTGCGCCAACCCATTGGCGTGTCGGCTGCCATCACACCGTGGAATTTCCCGTTGGCGATGATCACCCGCAAATGTGCGCCCGCGCTGGCGGCAGGGTGCCCGGTGGTGGTCAAGCCGTCCGAAGACACGCCGTTGACCGCCTTGGCGGCGGCGGCTCTGGGTCATGAAGCCGGTTTGCCCAAAGGTGTGTTCAACGTCGTCACCGCCAGCCATGGCGCAGACGTGGGGACGGAGATGTGCGAAAACCCCACCGTGCGCAAGTTGTCGTTCACCGGATCGACGCCGGTGGGCAAAATTTTGATGCGGCAATGCGCAGACACGGTCACCAAAGTATCGTTGGAATTGGGCGGCAATGCCCCGTTCATCGTGTTCGATGACGCCGATGTGGACGCCGCCGTCCAAGGCGCGTTGGCATCCAAATATCGCAACGCGGGACAAACCTGCGTGTGCGCCAATCGCTTTTTGGTGCAAAACAATGTCTACGATGAGTTTGCCGAAAAAATGGCCGCGGCCGTCGCCACCTTTAAAGTTGGCAACGGCTTGGATGACGGTATCACCCAAGGCCCACAGATCAACGCCAAGGGTGTGGCCAAGATCGAAGACCTTGTTGGTGATGCCCTGAACCACGGCGCCAAAGCGTTGGTGGGCGGGGCGTGTCATGAACTTGGCGGCAATTATTATCAACCCACGGTTCTCACCGATGTCACCCCCGACATGCGCATCGCCAACGAAGAAATCTTCGGGCCTGTTGCCCCGTTGTACCGCTTTGACAGTGAAGATGAGGCCGTGCGCATCGCCAACGACACCCCATACGGCTTGGCGGCTTATTTCTACAGTCGCAACATCGGGCGTGTCTGGCGGGTGGGCGAAGCACTGGAATACGGCATCATCGGCATCAACGAGGGTACCTTTTCAACCGAAGTGGCACCGTTTGGCGGCATCAAAGAATCCGGCATCGGGCGTGAAGGTGGTCGCCACGGCATTGAAGAATACACCGAAATCAAATACCTGCGCATGGGCGGCATTTAATCGCCGTTCAATTGCCGTATACTGATGATGTGCGCAACAAAAGGACGTAACGCATCATGTCGAATGATAAACGTGGCGATCAAGCCTTTCGCAAGGACGACGTTTTAGGCCGCTGGCCGGAAATGACCCACGGCGGCGCGTTGAGTTTCTTGCGCCGCAAATACAGCAACGATCTCACCGGTGTGGATGTGGCGGTCAGTGGTATTCCCTATGATTGCGCCACCACTTACCGGTCCGGTGCGCGGCTGGGACCGCGCGCCGTTCGTGAAGCATCCGTGCAGTTGGCGGAACTCGACGCCTTTCCCTTTGGTTTTGATCCGTTCGATCATTTGGCCGTAATCGACACAGGTGATTGTTTTATTGATCACCACCACTCTGATACCGTCGTCAGCACCATCCAAAACCACATCACACGCATCTTGGATGGCGATGTTTTGCCTTTGTCCTTTGGCGGCGATCATTTTGTCACCTATCCCATTTTGCGCGCCATGGCCGATAAACACGGACCCATCGCCCTTTTGCATTTTGACGCCCATTGCGACACGTGGGATGACGACGGCAAACGTTTTGATCATGGTTCCATGTTCCTGCGCGCCAAAAACGAAGGCCTGCTGGACGTTGGACACTCTATCCAAGTGGGCATTCGCACCCACAACAATAGCGACCACGGTTTTGACATTCTCACCGCGCCGTGGGTGCACAAAAATGGAACCGATGCCACTGTTTCAGAAATTCTTAACCGCGTTGGCAAGACCAAGACCTATCTGACGTTCGACATTGATTGCCTAGACCCCGCCTTTGCGCCCGGCACGGGGACGCCTGTGGCTGGTGGCTTAACATCAGCCCAGGCTTTGGACATCGTGCGCGAATTGGGGGGTCTCAATTTGGTCGGCATGGATGTGGTGGAAGTCGCCCCCGCCTACGATGTGTCCGAAATTACGGCGCTCAACGCCGCAACCATTGCCCACGATCTGCTGTGTCTTCTGGCGGAAAAAAAGGGGGCCATACGCCGCCCCATCGGCCGCTAGGCTTAGCCCGCATTCCAGCCCCATCAAACATCACCATCATACGATGATGATCTGGTTCACTTTCACCTTCACCTCAATCCTGAGCGGCTCTACACTGAATATCCATGACGCACCTGCACGACAGGACTGCGTGCGATAGGATGGAGGCACAGATGTCTAACGAAGACTTCGAAGTCGGTATCAACGCAGCCCCCCCAACGGCGCACGACCAAGACCCTGATGATGGTGATGAATTCAATCACCTGGCCCGCTTTCGTCTGTACGAACAGGGCGAAGTGATCTTTTCAGAAGGTGGACGCGGCGGTGAAGCCTACATCGTCAAATCCGGGCATGTCCGTGTTGTACAATCCAAAGGCGGCACACCGCATGAACTGGCCACCATCGGACCGGGACAAATCATTGGTGAAATGGCGGTCATTTCCGACATGGAACGCATGGCCACGGCCACGGCTTTGGAAGAAACCGTTTGCGTGGCGCTGTCGCGGCGCGCCATGCGACGCATGATGGAAAGTGTCGATTTGGAAACCCGCACCATCATCGAATTTCTGGTTGATTACATCCGCGACACCGCCGAGGGCGCGGCAGTTGATCACGATGAAGCACGGCGCAACCGCCGTATCCTTGAAATTTTATTGGAAACGCCGGACACCAAATCCAAACTGGCGCTGCAAGAACCATTTTTCAAACTGTTGTGCAACAGTCTGTTGGAACGTGCAAAACAGGCTTAAAGCTCCCCACGATGCTGTCGACACCAACGACCAAAGCCATGAAGCCCAGTTGGCCACATATTTTAGGGATACGGATTAAAAAAGCCCCCATCTCTGGGGGCTTTTTCATCGTTCTATTCTGCCGCATCGGCGTCTTCAACTTCATCTGGAAGCGGATCACGCTTCACCGTCGCTAAGGCCTCAAACACCTTGCGGCGATGGCGCAATTCGTCTTCCAACTGGCCCACCAATTTGGCGAAACGTTCCGGGGTTTTGCGTTGAACCTGGCGGAA